>JACCDW010248026.1_pt1 | contig 87829 bp, 77 predicted proteins | sample 7449781 | NCBI WGS metagenome assembly JACCDW01 (sample SAMN15323449, study PRJNA562643) | freshwater metagenome | isolation source: river surface water | place: USA:Blue River Watershed | collected 2017-08-18
AACTGGGCCGTTGTAAGCCCATTAGCATTGACAATTCTTCAAAGTGCTACAACTAGTGCGTTTGCTCGTACTACAGAAGGCACATTCGAAGCTCCAACAAACACCAAGTTTGTTGGTACATTGAACAATGCAATGAAGGTATATGTTAACACATATGCAGCTAATGACACTGTTCTAGTTGGATACAAGGGTTCTAACGAGAGTGATGCCGCAGCATTCTACTGCCCATACATTCCTCTAATGAGCTCTGGTGTTGTTCTAGATCCATCAACATTTGAACCAGTCGTATCATTCATGACACGTTATGGTTATGTTGAACTAAGCAATACAGCAAGCTCTCTAGGTAACGCAGCTGACTACCTAGGTACTGTAACAATTTCTAACGCTGTATTCAGCTAATTAGAAAACAGTATTTTGCTGTCAAAATTAAAGGGCTCTTCGGAGCCCTTTTTCTTTTGCGGATAAATATTATTGTCTAATATATGAGCCAGATTATCTGGACTTATGCAGTAACCCACTGCGTAGACCTAGAACGTCATAAAGGAGAAATCAAATGGGACGTCCATTATTTAAAGATGTAAACGGTGTTAAAGTCAAAAGATCGTTTGCTACATCAGAAGCAGGTATTAAAGTTGAAGGTTATTTTACAGCTGACGGCGCAACATTAAGAACAGACTATCAGTTAGTTAAACAACGTGGCGCAAAGACCTATGTTGTAATGCGTCAAACTACAGATAATTTTACAGAAGCAGAAAGTATTTCTAGCATTACGGCAAGTACTTTAAGAACAGGTGTGTTAGTATCTGGCACACCAGCAGCCAACGGCGAAATTCGTATTCTTGGTAGCACAACAGGCCAAACACCTGGTACAACTGCTATTAGAAAACTTACAAGAAGACTGGCTTATGATTTTAGTAATAACAAATACACTTGGTATTTAGATAACGACTCTTCAGGTGATGTATTAGTTTTAACAGCAGTCTAATATGAAAGTTTTAAGTATCCCTAAAAGTGATTATAAAGTAGTCACTAGACCCAACGGACAAATTACTCTTGATGTTGGCAACGACGGAAAAGTGTTAATCACTGGCGACTTAGAAGTCGCCGGTGATGTTACTACTATTCAAAGTGAAACTCTTACTGTTAGGGATAATATTATTCAACTTAACGTAGATGATCCGGGCGATTCTAATGGTATTAGTGTAGTTTTTAACAGAGAATCTGGTATTGAAGTTAATCGAGGCGAAGTTAAACCTGATGGTTATATTGTTTTAAGTGATGCTGTTTTTAGTATAAGAGCCAATGCTTCTTCAGAAAGAGGAACTTGGTTATTTAAAGATGCCAATGGAGCATCGATGGGTATACAAACTTGTTCAGTTAAGACAGGAACTAACGAAAACTTGTTTTTGATAAATCAAGGAACTGGTTATATTACAGTAACTGGCACTGTTGATTATGAAAAAAACACTTTAGACTATAGTGCATATTGGCCGACGTATCCTCTCGGCAGTCCTACATACAGCGGCCCAATTACAGTTAATAATGACGACGCAATTCCAAATGCTAAGGCAATGGCCGATTTTTTAACATCTGGTTTGTATTTCTTTGACGATTGGAGAATCATTGAATCGGATACTAGCGTAGCAGTGTATGACAGTGCCGGCGGTAGTACCTATAGACCCGGTGGTTATACTCCGCCATTGGCAAGTAAAATTGTGTTTACTATTGATAACGGTGAAAGAGGTCAATTTAACGCTAACGGTTTAAATGTTGACAATGTTAGAGTTTTTACTGATACTGTAAGCAATACTAGTGTTGGCAATGATTTAATATTAACTGCTACGAATAATAATGTAAGATTGGATGCAGTAGCAAAATTACAAGAACAATCTAGCGATCCTGTCAGTGTTAGCAGTTACAGTAGAGTTTATTCTAAAGCACCAGGTACAGGAGTCGGAACACCAGGCAAGAGCGGTCTTTACTTTGTAAATACCCTTACATCAGATGAACTAGTAGCAAAAAACAGAGCACTATTGTTTAGTATATTATTTTAAGGATAACAAATGGCATTATATAATACCGAAATTTTAGCAACCAATACAACACTTGCATCAGGATCCGGTGAGCGTGCCATTACTACTGTTATTGTTTGCAACACAACAGGCGGCGATTTACCGCTAACATTATATGCAGTTGCTAACGGCGGAAGCGCAGGAACCGGAACTATGATTGTTAACGCACTTAATGTTCCAGCAGGAGACACAGTTAGTTTTGATCAAGAAAAAATGGTTTTATCAACAGGCGATGCTCTTGTAGCAACAAGCTCAGGAACAGGACTAACAGCAACAGTGAGTACATTGGCGGTATAAGATGCGTTTTTTAAAAACATTAACACTTAATCGTAGAGCAATTTATGACGACAGGGTAGCTGTTCGTACAGATAGTTCTGTGATTATGAATACTACAAATAATCTTTTAATTCCAAAAGGTAATACTTCCGAACGTCCGACAAGTCCTGTTAATGGCATGTTACGTTATAATACAGATCTTAATACTCCTTATGGAGAATTAGAAATATATCAAGGTAGTTCTTGGCGCCGAGTACGATTCCAAGAACCTAATGGAGTTGTTCTGCAAACACTCGGACCTGGTGATGATAGTACTACTGTGTTTGGACCTCTAACACCAGATCCATTTACTTATACGGCCCAAGCTGGCGTAACATGGGACGCAGCACAGATTGCTAAAAATTTAGTAGTAATTGTTGAAAACGTTTTTCAAATAGGTACTGTAAACTTTGATGTAATACAATTGCCTACCGGCCCCGGTAGCACAAACGAAACTTACCTACAGTTTGCTACCTTTGTACCCGACACCAAATATATCTATATCTTCCACAAGTTTGATCAATAACGGTTCAATAAATAGTGTATAGGAGCAGGTAATGGCGAATACACTAGGCAGAATCTCTGGTCAAATGCTCAAAGATAATCTGACCAGAAACGGTACAGATCTTAAATTTGACACTGACTTATTATATCTAAATGTAAACTCTCGATACATTGGAGTTAATACAGACACGCCTAGCAAACCGTTATTTGTTAATGGCGAATTCAATACTACTAATTTTATAACAACTAGTATAGATGGTATTACTAGTTTTAATTTAGACGTTGTTGCTAATTCTATTATTAGTCAAAACGATTTAAATTTAGTTGCTGGTACATATGTCTTTGCTAACAATATTAGAACAGATAATATTAGCATTGACAATAATTCTATTGTTACCTTAAACAGCAATTCAAATTTAGAACTTCGCCCTAACGGAACAGGCACATTAGAAGTTCAAGCAAACACTAACATCTACGGCAATTTAACAGCTACCGGTAGTATTACTTTAGATGGTAATATTATATTTGGTAACGCAGATACTGATAATGTAACATTGTTAGCCGATGTTGACAGCGACATTATTCCTGATCAAAATGAATTTTATAACCTAGGTACAAGCCAAAAACGTTGGGAAGGTCTGTACCCAGAATTAATTAACGGACAAACAATTACCTCGTTGTCTATCTTGTCTGGAGGATTAGATCTAGCACTAAGACAAGGAAATATATGGTATGTTGCCAGCAACGGTAGCAATACTAATGTCGGTAACCATCAAAACGGACCTTTTGCTACAATAGCCAAAGCCCTTAGCGAAGCAACTGCTGGTGACACAGTTTTTATCTACCCCGGCACTTATACTGAAATTACTCCGTTGACTGTGCCAGCAGGTGTTACTGTTAAGGGGTTTGATCTTCGTTCGGTAAACATTATACCAGATTCAACAACTACAAGTGAAAACGTATTTTTACTCAACGGTGAAACAACTGTTAGTGATTTAACAATTAAAAATTTTTACTATGACAGTGTAAATGACACAGGCTATGCATTTAGTTTTGCGCCTGGATTTACAGTGACTAGTCGTAGTCCTTATGTACAAAACATAACAGTAATTACCCAAGGTACTACAATCACAGTAAATGATCCTAGAGGATTTGACAGCGGTGATGCAGGTAAAGGAGCAAAGATAGATGGTAGTTTAGCCAATGCTGCCAGCGTTGAAGCTAGTATGCTATTTCACTCTTGTACATTTATTTGTCCAGGTGTTGATGCTATTACCATGCTTAACGGTGTTAGAGTTGAATGGTTAAATTCATTTACCTACTATGCCAATCGAGGACTATATGCCTTAAATGGTACAGCTGGATTTGCCGGACTTGCAACAAGATTTGGCGCAGAGATCCGTTCAATCGGTTCTGCCAGTGTGTACGGTAACTACGGAGCTGAAGCAGTTGGATCAAGTACACTAATGTATTTGATTACTCATAATTTTGCTTACATTGGTGCAGGTAAAGATACTTCTAATGATCCTAGTTTAAACATAGCAGGCAATGAAACTGTTGAACTAGGTGGCGGGCGAATTTATTATCAAAGTTTAGATAATAAAGGAAACTATAGAGTAGGCGACGCATTTGCTGTTGACTTTGAAACCGGGCGTGTAACTATTAATGGAGTTACTACAGGTGCTGGTGCAGTTACATCTATAAATTTTGCCAGCGGTGTTGACGAAACAGTAATAGATGCTACCGAAGTTTTAGTAAACAATATTAGATTTAGTGGTAACACACTGTCTAGTATTTTTGGAGATGTCAATTTAAATTCCGCAACTAATCAAACAAACATTGCAAACAACGTTGCTGCAATTAATGATGTAGATATTACTGGAGATTTTACTGTAGATGGTATGCTGACTATTGGCAATGCATACATTGACATTGTAGAATTTGTAGCACCTGTAGACTACGGCCTAAGAGCCATTGTTGATAACGAACATAGTTTAGGAAATAGCACTAAACGTTGGGGCGATGTTGTTGTGTTTGATTCTTATATTGGAAATTTAAAAGTTTCTGATAATGTCATTACAACACTAGACTCAAACGCTGATTTAGAATTACGTGCAGATGGTACTGGTAGAATTTATGTTCCGTATGACGCTGTTCAATTTGATCAAACTCTAACAGTTAATGGAACTAGCTATACAAAAAATATTGAAGTTACTGGAGACATAACTCAAGTTGGAAATACTGTAAGAACAGGTGATCTACAGCAAACTGGTAATTTACAGCAAACTGGTAATCAAACAATAACAGGCAGAGCAAATTACAGTGATATTGAAATTGCAGGAAATGCTGTATCAAGCACAGCAAGTAACGCTGATTTATTATTAGATGCCGCTGGCACAGGCAAAATTTATGTTCCGTTTAGTGACATACAAGTTCTTAACAACTTTGTTGTTGAAGGATTGTTAGACGGATCTATTGCTTCTGTAGTAACATCAACTACTGCTCAAACATATTCTAATGGCAATATTTCTATTGGAACAAACATAATAGAAACTACGGTTAGCAACAGTGACTTAGAACTTAGAGCAGCAGGTACTGGAAGAATTTATATACCGCAAGACAATGTACAAATTAACAATGATTTAACAGTTAACGGAACAACTAATCTTGCTAACACAAATATTACTGGATTGTTAACAGACATTGGAACAATTACAAGAACAGGCAATACTACTCAAACTGGTAACACAGATATCACTGGCCAATTAACTGTAACAAGTAATGTTGACTTTGGTGACATTGAGTTTATTAACAATAGAATCTTAACAACAAGATCGAACAGCAATCTAGAGTTTAAGACTGCCGGAACTGGAATAATACAAGTTGCTAACAACGATGTAAAAATTGACAATGATTTAGAAGTTGGAGGATTAACTACTAGTAATTCTTTAACTAGTACAACTACAGCAACATCGTTAACTTATTCTAACAGTAACATATCTATTAGCACAAATGTAATAGAAACTACAGTTAGTAATAGTGACTTAGAACTTAGAGCAGCAGGTACTGGTAAAATTTATGTTCCAAGTAATAATTTTAAAATTGATAATGATTTAACAGTTAACGGATTAACAACAATATTAGCTACTAATGTTACTGGATCGTTAATTCATGCTGGTACAAACAATCAAACTGGTAATACTAATCAAACTGGTAATAGATACATTACAGGCCAATTGTCTGTAACAAGTAATGTTGACTTTGGTGACATTGAGTTTATTAACAACAGAATCTTAACAACACGATCAAATAGTAATTTAGAATTTAAAACAGCAGGCACCGGAATAGTACAAGTTGCCAACAATGATGTAAAAATTGACAATAATTTAGAAGTTGGCGGCTTAACCACTAGCAATTCTTTAACTAGTACAACTACGGCAACGTCTTTAACTTATTCTAACAGCAACATATCTATTAGCTCTAACATAATTCAAACTACTGTTAGCAACAGTGATCTCGAGTTACGTGCAGCGGGCACCGGAAGAATTTATGTTCCCCAAGACAACGTTAAAATTGATAATGATTTAACAGTTAACGGTCTTAGTACTTTAAAAACAACCAATGTTACTGGATCTTTAGTACACATTGGGACAAATAATCAAACTGGTAATACTAATCAAACCGGTAATAGATACATTACAGGCGATCTTAATGTTAGCAGTAACGTTGATTTTGGTAACATTGAATTTATTAATAATAGAATAATTACTACTCAATCTAACAGTGATTTAGAACTAAAAGCTGCCGGCTCCGGTTTAGTGAGAATCGTCGATCCTTTTAGAATTGATCAGGCGGCTACATTTAATACAGTTTTTACAAGCAATATAACTAATTCAAACACTGTTACATCAAATGTTTTTTACAACGGAAACATTGAAATATTTGATAACAACATAAGAGCGTTAAATTCAAATAGTGATTTGGTATTGTTAGCTAACAATACAGGAATAATTAGTTTACCACTAGATCCGTTGGTTCTTGGACAGAATTTTACTGTTACACTATCTTCAACATTAAAAAATACTACAATAAGCGGACAATTAAATCATGCAGGTCTTACTACACAAACTGGCACCAATACTCACACAGGCGATTTTGTATTAACAGGTGATTTAACCGTAGGCAACGATGCTTATTTAGAAAACATAAACATTGTTAACAATCAAATTACTACAGTAAATTCTAACAGCAATTTAGAATTAAGTGCAGCAGGCACAGGCCAAGTAGTAATAAATGATAATTTTAATTTAGGACAAGGTTTAACAGTTAATGGAACTACAACATTGGTTACTATAACCAATAGTTCACAAATAACTTCAGAAAGCTTTATAAACAACGACATTTTAATTAAAGACAACTTTATTACAACTACTCAAAGTAACAGCAATTTAGTTTTACTTGGAGAATTAACTGGCGGCCCTAGATTAGAAAAAATTAAATTTAATGCAAATACAATTAGCACCACAACTGGAAACGAAAACGTTGTTATTCAAGGTACAACAAACAACATAATTTTTAATACTGTAAGTGCAGTAAAAATACCAACCGGAACAACAGCACAGCGTCCTACATTGGCACAAGCAGATTTAAGATTTAATACTACAGAAACTCTATTCAATGGTTACAGTTCGGCAAAAGTTACATTTGCTGGAGTGTATTCTGCAGATCAACGAACAAATTTAACTGCTCATCCTACAAATAATACACTAAATTTTGTTGCTAATCTAATACCTAGCGCAACTATTAGCAGTTTAGGATTAGCAGCAAACGGCCTGTCTATTGACAATAACTTGTTTGTTAACAATAACTCTATAAGTTCTTTAATCACAGACTCTGATATATTTTTTACTCCTAACGGAACAGGGCAAGTTGTTATAGATGATTTAGGTATAAAAAGCAACGAATTTAATAACTTAAATCTAACTCAACCCACAATACTACAAAATACTGGCTTTGGGTATGTACAATTTGCCGGTACAGGCGGCCTAGTAATTCCAGCCGGTGATACTAGCCATCGTCCACTAACTCCAGAAACTGGAGATATACGTTGGAATACACAAGAAGGCGAAGCTGAAGTTTTTAACGGAACAGAATATCAACCATTCCAAGGCGAATCAGGCAACACGCTAACTGGGGAAGAAGTTGAAGATGTAACCAATCTTTGGGCATTGATACTAGGGTAAAATCCAAAACGGCTAAATACTAGCGAATACGAAAAATGACCAATTTTTCGTATGATTAAACTGTGGTAAACCAGCAAAGAGCCCTAGGGGATGCAGGCGCAAGCCTAAATTAGGTTAACCGTGAAACACGGGGTCTAAGGAGAGCGCATGAGTCAGCTTGGTCGTATTTCTGGTCAACTTCTAAAAGAAAATCTAACTCGCAACGGCCATGATCTAACATTTGATGATGACTTACTCCACTTAGACGTAACAAACCGTAGAGTAGGAATTAAAAAAACTAATCCTGCGTACGAGTTAGATGTAAACGGAACAACTCAAACAACAGATCTACGTATTAGCGGCACAGCTAATATTGGAGATCTAACTATCACCGGCGAAACAATTACCAGCAACACTGGTATACTAAATCTTACTAACGGTACCGGTGACCAAGTAACTTATCAAAGTAAATTACGTGTAGATAGTATTGATATTGAAAACAATGTTATCAGTACAAACTCTAGCAACACTAATCTTGTTATTAATCCAGCAGGTTCTGGATCTGTAGAAATTTTTGCCAACACTAATGTCTACGGTGATATCTATGCAACTGGCAACATTAGAGCAGACGGCAACATTACAATCGGTGATGCCAACACAGATAATATTACAATTAACGCAGACATTGCTAGTAACATTATTCCAAATGCTACAGATACTTACACACTAGGTAATTCTAGCTTTAGATGGAAAGATGCTTGGATTAAAAACATCTATGCAGATGCAATTGACACTGGTACAGCAATCATTGACGGTGTTACACTTAACTTAACACAAGGCAACATCTATTACGTTGCTACTAACGGTAACGACACTAACGCAGGTGAACATCAAAATGACCCTGTGGCAACAATCAAACACGCTCTAACATTGGCTACAGCTGGGGATACAGTTTATATCTATCCAGGCACATATACAGAATTATTTCCATTAACAGTACCAGCAGGTGTTACAGTTAAAGGTTCGGGCATTCGAGCAGTTAAAATTATACCAGATAGTACTACTACTGGTGCAGATGCATTTTTACTCAATGGCGAAACAACAGTTGAAGATTTAACTGTTGCAGATTTTTACAGTCCAGGTTATGCATTTAAATTTGCTTCTGGAATGACTGTAACTAGCCGCAGTCCATATGTTAGAAATGTCACAGTTCTTACTAAAGGTACTACACTAACACTAAGCGATCCTAGAGGATTTGCTTCAGGTGATGCAGGCGGCGGAGCCTATATTGACGGTAGTGTGGTTAACGCTGCTAGCAAAGAAGCTAGTATGTTGTTCCATAGTGTAACATTCTTATGTCCAGGTGTTGACACGGTTGTTGCTACTAATGGTGTTAGAATTGAATGGTTAAATTCATTTACATATTTCTCAAATAGAAGTATGTACTTAATCAGCGGATCAACTGGATTTGCAGGCGATGGTAAAACTCGTGTTAAGATTAATAATAGAACAGGCACATTTGCTGTAGGTAATACACTAACTTATTATGATACAGACGGAACTACTGTACTAGCTAGTGGCACAATTGAAAGTGTAGACGGAAACTTTTTTGTCATTGACGGTAAGAGTGCAGGTTGGGAAACACTAGAAGATCGTGTAGGAAAAACTATTTCAATCAACGGTGACGCAAAACTAAGTACAGCACAGAAAAAGTTTGGCACAGCAAGTTTAGTGTTAGACGGTACTGGAGATTATCTAACTGTTGCTAGCCAACCAGATTTTGAGTTTAGCACCAATGATTTTACCATTGAATTTTTCTGGAGACCAACTGCGCTAGGAACTCCCCAAGTTTTACTAGATATGAGAACAGCGACTAATGATACTGCTGTTTATCTAGAAATGAACGCGGCTGGAAATATTAGATTATTTGTTAGCAACGCTTATCGAATAACATCATCTGTAGCTTGCTCAGCAGGCGCATTTAATCACATAGCACTATTTAGAACATCAGGAACAACTAAACTTGCCGTCAACGGAACTATAACTCCAACTACATGGGCAGATTCTACTACCTATCCTGCTAGACCATTTAGACTTGGAGCAAGCTGGACTGGAGCTAGTGCTTCTACGGGATATATTGACGAGCTCCGAGTAGTTAAAGGAGTTGCCAAATACACAACTAGTGTAACTGTTCCAACTGCTGCCTTCTTAGGAGATACTAGTACTGTTCTTTTATTACACTTTAATGGCACAAATAATAGCACAATTATTGTGGACGACGGTAATACATTCCAAGACATTAGAACAAATGCTGGCGGCACAGCAAGTATAATTGACGTAGTTGATTATGCAGATTTTGGTGCAGAAGTTCGTAGTATTGGTTCTGCTGCTGTCTACGGTAACTATGGTATCTACGGTGACGGCGATGGGGTTATTGCTTATCTAATTGGACAAAACTTAGCCTACATTGGTAACGGTAAAGAAACTACTAACGATCCTAACACTGTCATTCAAGCTAATGAAGTTGTTGAATTAAATCGTGCTAAAATTTATTACAACAGTGTTGACCATAAGGGTGATTTTAGAGTTGGCGATTTATTCTATGTCAATCAATCTACAGGTGAAGTAACTTTTGCTAATTCATCAGTGACAATTGGTACTAGTTTAACATTTGATGATGGCCTTGGCAACATTACTTATATTGACGCTACTAAGATTGAAACTGGCGACTTTAGAATTAGCGACAATACTATTGAAACACTAACACAAGATTTTGACATTCAAGCTGCTAGTAATTTAATTAATTTGAACAGTAATGTTAGTATTGCTGGAAACTTAGATGTTGCCGGTGATGTCACAGTAGGTGGTAACGTTGTTATTGGTAATCAAAATACAGATACAGTTAAATTTATTGCTGGCGTAAACAGTGACATACTACCAAAACTTGATGCTACTTATGATTTAGGTACAAGCCTACTACGTTGGAAAACACTATTTGCAACACAACTAGATAGCGGCGATGTTAGAATTAGTACCAATACAATTACAACATTTGCCAGCAATTCAGATTTGATTTTACAATCAAGCGGTACTGGTAAAATTTATGTTCCAGGTAATAACGTAGAGTTTGATCAAAATTTAACAGTTAATGGAACAACCTACTTAAAAAATACAGAAATTACCGGTAATGTTACACAAACTGGTAATGTTACACAAACTGGTAATGTTACACAAACTGGTGATACAACTCAAATTGGAAACATTGAACTAACCGGTTGGGTACAATTTCCAGATATTAGAATCAGTGGTAACACCATTGAGACTACACAAAGCAATAGCAACTTAACTTTAGATGCTGCTGGTACAGGAAAAATTTATGTTCCGTTCAGTGATGTACAAATTGATCAAGATTTAAATGTTGTAGGAAACTTAGATGTCGGTAGCTTAACTGTTGATACTAGTATCACATCATCTACAGCAACTATAGGTGATATTAAAATTGAAACTAATTATATCACTACACTAACTGGTAATAATGATTTAGAACTTAGAGCAGCAGGTACCGGAAGAATTTATGTTCCTCAAGACAATGTTGAAATTGATAATAACTTAACTGTTGATGGCACTACTAACTTAGCAGTAACAAACATCACAGGAACTTTGACTCACATTGGAAATTTAGTTCATACAGGTGATGTAAATCAAACTGGTAACACAACTATTACCGGTAGTTTGACAGTCAGCGACATAGTGCAATTTACCGATATCAAGATAAGTGGTAATACTATTGAAACAACTATTGGTAATAATGATCTACAACTTGAAGCATCTGGTACCGGAAAAATTTATGTACCGTTTGACAATGTTCAATTTGATCAAGATCTAACTGTTTTAGGAAATATTAATACCGGAAGCCTTTCAGTTAATACCAGCATAACTTCTGCATCTTACACAGCTGGCGATGTTAAAATTGAAACCAATTACATTACTACATTAACCGGCAATAATGACCTTGAACTACGTGCTGCTGGTACAGGTAGAATTTATGTTCCTCAGGATAATGTCGAAATTGACAACAATTTAACAGTTGACGGAACTACAAATTTAGCCAACACTGATATTACTGGTACAATAACACACATTGGCAATGTTACACATACTGGTGATTTAAATCAAACGGGCAATACTGATATTACAGGCAGCTTAACAGTTAGCGATGTTGTACAATTTACTGATGTTAGAATAAGCGGCAACACTATTGAAACAACTATCGGTAACAATGATTTACAACTTGAAGCAGCAGGCTCTGGAAAGATTTATGTACCGTTAGATGATGTTCAATTTGATCAAGATCTAACTGTTTTAGGAAACATTAATACTGGAAGTCTTTCAGTTAATACCAGCATAACTTCTGCATCTTATACTGCCGGCGATGTTAAGATTGAAACTAATGTTATTACTACATTAACTGGTAACAACGATCTTGAACTACGTGCAGCCGGTACTGGAAGAATTTATGTACCTCAAGACAATGTCGAAATTGATAATAACTTAACTGTTGATGGTACTACTAACTTAGCTAACACTAACATTACTGGCACAGTAACACACATTGGCAATGTTACACATACCGGTGATTTAAATCAAACTGGTAACACAACTATTACCGGTAGTTTGACAGTAACCGACACTATACAATTTACCGATATCAAGATAAGTGGTAATACAATTGAAACAACTATCGGTAATAATGATTTAAGATTAGAAGCTGCCGGCACTGGTAGAATTTATGTTCCTTTAGACAATGTACAAGCAGATCAAACATTAACAGTTGTTGGCCTAACAACAACCAGTAATATTACTAACAGCGGAACAATTACATCATCTGTGTTTACTACAGGTGATATTAGAATCAATACTAATGTAATTACAACAACAGTTACTAACAGTAATTTAATAATTGAAGCAGCTGGCACTGGTATTATTTCTATGCCTAGCAACGATGTTGTTTTAGGAAAAACAATTAATGTTACTGGTCTTAGCACACTAGCAGCTACTAATATTACAGGAACACTAACACATGTTGGCAACACTACAAGAACTGGTAATGTAAATCAAACTGGAAATTATAGTCTAACTGGTAATTTAACAGTTACCAATGATGTACAATTAGAAGATATTAGAATAGCTGAAAATGAAATTAAAACTACCGTAGGTAACAATAATCTAATACTAAGCGCAGCCGGAACTGGCAGTGTAGTTGTGCCATCGGACAATGTACAAATTAATCAAAATTTATCTGTAACTGGAACAACTACAACTACTAACATTGTAAATAGCGGACAAATTACATCAGGATCTTTCAGTACCGGTGATATTTTAATCAGCGGAAACACTGTTAGAACAACTCAATCGAACAGTAACTTACAATTATTAGCTTCCGGCACAGGATATATTCAATTAGAACAGTTTGACGTACAAGAAAACGTTATTAGAATAAACACTGGCTCAGATCTTGTTATTCAACCAAACGGTACTGGCATTGTAAACATTGACTCTACACAAAGTTTAAAGATACCTGTTGGAGCAACTGGCGACAGACCATTAACTCCAGCTGCCGGCATGATTAGATTTAATACTACATTAAATCGCTATGAAGGTTATAACGGAACAAATTGGATTAGAATTGATGGCGTTGAAGATGCTGATGGAAATACATACCTTACAGCAGAACTAACTCCAGGAGCAAACGACAACACATTTAGATTTGTAGTTGACGGTACTCAAGTAGCAGATTTAAACAGTACTAGATTTAATGTAATTAACGTTGATGTTGACAACATTAATATCAACAACAATGTAATTTCTACTACAACACTAAACACAGATTTAGTAATAAGTCCTAACGGAACCGGTGCTTTAAGAATAGGTAATTTTTCATTTAGATCAAACCTAATTACAAATACAGTAAATAATAGCATTACGTTGTTTAATCAAACTGGCAGTGGTTATGTAAAAATTAACAGCACAGGGGGGTTTGTAATTCCTACTGGAACTACAGAACAGCGTCCTGCATTATTTGATGTTGGTATGATGCGTTTTAATACAACAGATCAACGTGTAGAAATTTGGGATGGCGCATTATGGGTAGGAGCTGGTCAAGGCGCCGGTGGCGGCGTATCGGCAGCAGAAGCACAAGATATTGGTATTGTTAGCGCAATTATTTTTGGATAAAGAACATGGCATCATTTTTTAGAAATAAAGTTATTAAAGAATTAGGTACTACACAAGTTACTGCTTTACAAACAGCAGCTAATAACCGTATGACTTTAATTGGCATGAGTTTTGCAAATTTAACAGGTAGTATCGTATTAGTTGATGTTGTTGTCCAAGACGATACTTCTGTGCAAGGATTTTATTGTCATCAAATGATGATACCAGCAAATAGTAGTTTGCGTTTAATTAATGGCGGCGAAAAATTAATTTTAGCTGAAAACAATAGTTTATTGGTACAAGCTAACATACCCGATTCATTAGATGTTATTATCAGTTACGTTGAATTAATTTAAGGAATAAGATCATGTATTATGTAGGCATAGATGCAAGTATGAACAATTTACTAGGAGAAGGAAATCCTAGATACTTTTACGCTCTAAGAAGAGATGAAGAAGGTACACTCTATTTTGCTAAAATAGACCAGCTTACAGATACCGGTCTTGTTACTGTTAACAATTCTGGTTTAACACAAAATGATTATCCAGATTTTGAATATGGAGTTGACTTCTTTGATGGCCGCTTAGAAGAAGATCACTCAAGACCTTACACAAATTTACAATGGGACCAGTATAGATGGGATAACAAATTGGCTTTTTATTATATTAATACAAACGGTGAACTAATTGTAAGAATTAATCAAAACTATACTTACGATCCGTTACAAGTTGTTAGCCCATAAAGGAATAAAAAATGGCACAAGAGTTTAAGATTGGTAGATTAAGATATACATGGAGAGGTTACTGGGAAACAGCAACCTTCTATAACAGAGATGCTGTCGCATCTTTTGATGGTAAAACTTATGTTTGCGTAGTACCGCACACTTCAAGCGTATTTTATGACGATTACTTTAATGTAGAACCCAGCGGAGAAATAAAACCTTATTGGGTATTAATGCTAGATGGACAGTCATGGGTTGGTGAGTGGGAACCTGCCACAGATTATACTTTATCTAATATTGTTCTTTATGCCGGAACTGTATATAAATGTACAACTAATCATACCAGCGGTCCTTCTTTTGATCTAACCAAATGGCAAATCTATGTTGCTGTTGACAGTAGTTGGGTTAATGTTTATACTCCTTCTACCCTTTATTACAAAGGAGACGTGGCTAAATTTGGCGGCATTGTTTATAAATGTATAACACAACATCAAGCTAATGCTAGCTATTTTCCTGACTATACTAAATGGGAAATTCAATATGAAGGCATTGAGTTTAAAGGAGATTGGGACCCCGATGATGTTGAATATAAATTAAACGACATTGTTAAGTATGGTCCAGACCTTTGGATATGCCAGTTTAATCATATCTCAAGTTCAGGTTTTGACGGCACTATAGATACAGACGATTCAACCAAGGCATGGTTGCTATGGATCCCGGGATCAGAATATCAAAGTTCTTGGAATCCATCAATTGTTTATCAACCCGGTGATGTAGTCACATATGGTGGCTATAGCTATATTTGTAAAATTGTAAACAATACTAACATTGTGCCTCCGGACGGTGCTGACGATTCTACCCCAGCATGGGATTTATTAACTATCGGTTATAAATTCTTAGGAGATTGGCAAAATTCTACAGTTTACGAAATAGGCAGTGTTATTAGAAATAACGGATCTTTGTTCCAAGCAGTAAAAAATAACACAAATCAAAGCCCGACAGATAATATTGTCACAACAACTTATACTGCTGCCGGCAGTTCAGGAAGGACATTAAAAGTAGCATCAACAACTGGAATAAGTCCTGGTATGTTTATTTCTGGATCAGGCTTTTCTAAAGGTCAATATGTTGACAGTGTTGTTGACAATACAACATTAACAATTAGTCAAGCACCATACAGTACTATTACAAATGGTGCAAGTTTAACTTTCAGCGGTGTTGATACAGAAAATTGGGAACTTATTACTCAAGGTATCCGTTGGAGAAATAGATGGTCTAGCGGCCAAAATTATATAGTTGGCGATATTAGTGTTTACATCAATAATACTTATAGATGTATTCGCAATCACTCTAGCGGTGTGATGAATAGACCTGATCAAGATACAACTAATACATATTGGGTAGTATACTTAAATCATGATAGAAATAATGTTTTAAATGACCTTGGTGATTTAATTGTAAATGATAATGGAAACAATATAGCGTTAGCAATTGGAGCAGAAGGGTACCTATTAAAATCAATATATGGAGTACCAACCTGGTCAAATTTCTTACAAACACCTAAAGTTTATTATGTTACTCCGGATGGTAACGATAATCCAGGAAGTGGAACAACCTGGGACAACCCTTACAAGAGTATTCGATATGCTTGTAATAGAATATCAGCTGGATTAAATGATTCAGATGCTAAAGTTTTATTATCTTCTAACAGAAACTTTTTAGAAGAAGAAGCATGGCAATGGCAGTTAAATCAAATTACAAATGGAATTCCTCCTTTTAATACCCCAGGTTTAACATTGGTTGAAGAAAAAACTAGAAGAGATACCAAGTATCTCATCGATGCAGTTACATACGACTTAGCAAGAGGTGGCAACAGTCAAATTATTGCGTTTACTTTATCATTCTTCGATAAAGTTGCTAGATACAAGTACGCAACTGACGAAGTGGCTGCACAAATAGACTATTTTATTGCAACAATCAATAGAATTTTTGATTTAATTTATATTATTGCTAGCGGAGGAACAGTATCTCCTCTTTATCAAACATTAAATGGTATTACTAATCCTGTTGTACAACAAGCAGGACCTGTATTAGGAAATCAAGCATTAATTGATATTCAATCGTTTAGAAGTATAATTCTTTCTACATTAGAAGCAGGAGATTCTACAACCGTGCCTCCTGAAAACGCAGGACTTACAGCAACTATACAAGTTAAAACAGGAACTTATAGAGAAGAATTACCAATTGTTGTTCCGGCAAATACTGCTCTTAACGGAGACGAACTTAGAGGTGTTGTTGTTTATCCTAAAGTAATTATTAACTCTTTAGTAACAAGATCTTTTGCTGGAACAAATAAATTCCGTTGCGGTAGTACAGCTGGTATGGTAGCTAATACACAAGTACAGTTTGATTCAATTTTTTCTGTCAACGGTGTAAACAGTGTATTTGGAGGTGTAAGTCGAGGTGTAACTTATTATGTTGTCGCAGGATCTATAACAGATACAGATTTCTCTGTTAGTGCAACACCTAATGGACCTGCTGTTTCACTACAAAACTTTACTAGTCAAATGTATGTTTATGGCGGTGACGCACTAAAAGATATGTTCCGTTGTCAAAACGGAACCGGCATTCGTAATATGACCCTAGCGGGATTGTTAGGTTGTTTATCTGAAGAAAACATTTATCAAACACGAAGACCAACAGGCGGAGTTTATGTAGGTTTAGATACAGGTTTAAATCAAGACGATACTAGCGCATGGATTTATAGAAAAAGTCCATATATTCAAAACGTCACAACATTTGGCCGTGGCGCCGTTGGTTTAAAAATTGATGGTAGTTATCATAACGGCGGCAACAAATCAATTGTTTGTAACGACTTTACACAAATTGTGTCAGACGGCATTGGTGTATGGTGTACAGGAACTGATGCATTATGTGAAGCAGTTTCAGTATTCTCTTACTATGCTTATGCTGGTTATTTTGCTGAAGGCGGTGGAAGAATTCGTGCAACTAACGGTAACAGTTCATACGGTACTTTTGGTGTAGTTGCTGAAGGTTTTGATTCAACCGAAACTCCTATTTCAGGATTAGTAAACAACAGATATTTTGAAGCACAAGCTACACCATTTAGTTCTCTAGGCCAAGAAGCAGATATTTTAAAAATACAATATAGTCATGCTGGTCAAGATTATTATAACGAAGTTACAAACTTACTAACTCAAAGTAATGGTTTTGTACAGTCAGGGTCCGGAGAAAATGTTTGGACAACAGATGGAAATTTAACACTAGTTCAGTCAGTTACTTCTCCTTTTGGTACAACAGATGCATGGTTGGCTACAGGAACTAGTGCTACTGGTTCAACTGGCTATGTAGAAAAATACATTTCTATAACCCCATCTGGCGCATCGTATACCAACGTTTCTGGTACTAATATAACGGGTTCAGGTATAGGTGCTACATTTAATATTATAGTATCAAGTACTCAATATGTAGTTACAATAAATTCTGGAGGATCAGGATATGTTGTTAGTAATCAAATAAGAATTTTAGGAACCCAACTTGGCGGAGTTTCGCCCGCAAACGATTTAGTTATAACAGTTAATGAACTTTCTGGAACAACTATAACGGGAATTACATCTTCTGGAACTGTACAAATTGGTAGTACACAACCTTATTATTTTAGTTTGTATATTAAAGAAGGAAGTTCTCCTTCCTTTGATATTCATGCCACATTTTCTGGATACAGTACTACAGGAAGTACATTAAATTATAATTTTGAAACCGGAACGCTAACACCGGGAACTATTTCTGCAGGACTAATTCCGTCAATATATAGCATAACCCCAGTTTCAAACGGAAATGGCTGGTTAAGAATGGCCGTTCAATTTTATGATGTAACAGGCTTGAACACTACATTAACTATAAGATTGTATCCAAAAGGTACTAGTTCTATTACCGGATATACTTTCATATATGGATCGCAACTAGAATTAGGTAATAGCTTAGGTTTTTACTTGGCTACCTTAAATGATCGATATACAGCAAACGCTAATATCATTGTTCAAGGTCCGGGCACTGGGCTAGAAATTGTTGCTGATGAAATTCGATCATCTTCTGTATATAAGACACGAATTTTAGAAGTAGATAGAATTACTGGCGGATCAAATTATCTATTTGTTGCAAATAATGCTCAAGCAGGTACTGCTAGTTCTTTAACAATTGCTGCATCAGACACTACCGGTGAAAAACCTTACTTAGGTATGCGATTGTTTGTTAATACAGGTTTAGGTGCAGGACAATACGGAACTATATCATATTACAACCCTACATCTAAAGAAGCTACTGTTCTTAAAGAATCGTTTGCTCAAGTAGAAATTACTGAAACTTCAGCTACTACGGATACGCTTACATTAAGTTTAGAAGCAGATCCATATAGCTTGTATGTTAATCAGCCAATACAATTTGTTCCAAAACATTATGAAATTGATATTGCACGTATTGGACAGGAAGCAGTTAATGTATTAAGTACTATTGGTGGTACTACAAACACTATGGTAGTAACATCTACTGCAAAATTAACGCTAGGAATGCCTGTTAGTTTTAGTGGAACAACATACGGCGGTGTTACATCAGGATTTACGTATTATATTGTTAATATTATTGACGAAGCTACTATACAAGTTTCAACTACTCTAGGAGGCGCTGTAGCCTTTTTGAATAATTCGTCTGGCGATATGCAACTTAATTTTCCATCATTTACTAGTTATCTGAATGGTAGTACAACAAATATGGACGTTAACTTGCCAATATATTTTACAGGAAATGTGTTAAGCACAGTAGTTCCAGGACAAACATATTACATTAATGAAATTTTTGGTGCAACGCAATTTACAATTTCAACAGATTTAGTATCAGTCACTGCTACGGCTACTGCTGTTAACACAAATATTGTAACAGTTGACAATACTACAAACTTGGTAAGTTTAAATCCTATTATATTTGATGCTAATGTTGGAGGAATTGTTGCAGGTGACAAATATTATATAAATCATATAGCAGGTCCGACAACAATTACTTTAGCCGATGAAATAATTTCAACTATAGGGACGGCTAGTGTCGAATCCAGCGACTTAATTACTGTTACTAGTACAGTAGGATTTGAAATCGGTAGTCCTATTGTATTCACCGGACCAACTTTTGGCGGTATTGTTAATGATCAAACTTATTATATTCATTATGTAAACGACAGTACAACTTTTGCAATCAGTAACAGTTCAACATTGTTAACAGTAAATGTAACTGGTACATCGGCTACAAATAATGCCCTCACAGTCGGATCAACAACTAACTTGACTCCGTTAAATCCTATTGTGTTTAGGGGAACAAGTTTTGGAAATTTAGTCGAAGGGACTACATATTTTGTTAACAGAGTTTTGTCAGCTACTGAATTTACAATTACAGCTTTTGTAATTTCTAGAACAGCTACAGCAACTGAAGCTGTTTCAAACCTAATAACAATAAGTAGCACTGCTGGATTTGAAGCAAATAATCCAATTATATTTGGCGGCAACACCTTTGGAGGCATAGTGTCCGGCCAAGTATATTATATCTCAGCGGTTAACGATTTGACATCATTTACCATAAGCTCAACTCCAGGGGGCAGTGCTGTAACTCTAACAACTGGAACAGGATCCTTAGTAGCAAGAACAGGAACTACAGTTACACAAACTACAACATCGGGAACTATGTCTGGTTATAGTAGATTTACTAACCTTCCTGTAAGTTTAACTACCGGAACCGGTGAAGTTATTGTAAGAACAACAGGACCTTCTATAACATTATCAACTGCAACTGGAACTACAGTTGGCACATCTACATCTGCTAAAGAAGTGTTTGAAGCCGATGCAGGTGATAATATGCTTGGAACTTTTACTGTTCCTTTAATTGGCGGAATATCACTAGGGACAACTTATTATGTAAGAACTATCAGTCCAGCAGTAGTACCGCCGACATTTACAATAACTGCTACATCGAATGGATCCACTGACGTTGCACTTACTGACGGCACAGGATCAATGCAAATGGGTGAAGTAGGATGGGATCACATTAATGCTGGATCTCCGTTGGCATCAAACTTTGATTCAACATCTAGTTATACTATTGAACCTAGAGTGTACTATGAAAAACCAACCTTTACAGTTACAAATTCTTCAATTTACACACAAACAGATCCGGCAGCAACGTATGTAGGAATAGCATTTGGTAGAAATACATTTGCTGGATTGCCAGCAGCCGGAACTACACTAGCAGTATCTAATAGCGGTCTAAACTGGACTACAACAGAATTGCCAATTGATCCAGGCGGAACAGCAACATGGTCAGCTATTGAATATGGAAACTACTATTGGGTAATAATAGCAACTGGGAATTCTGGCGGATCAGGTTCTAGAGTTTTATATTCTAACAGCAATTTACAAACTTGGAAAGTCTCTAACTTACCATCGAATACTACATGGACACATTTAGTTTACGGTAACGGTAAGTTTGTAGCACTTACTAATAGTTCATCAACAACAGCGTACTCAACCAATAATGGCGCATCATGGACATCTGGTTCAGGCTTACCAAGCCTAAATTGGAGAGGAGTAGCTTATGGAAAAGGTACTTTTGTTGCTGTAGCTACAGGAACAGCAACTGGCGCAAGAAGCACCAATGGTATAACATGGTCTTCAATTACCCTTCCTCGATCAACTACATGGACTAGAGTTGCATACGGTAACGGCCGATTTGTAGCAATTAGCTCTACTTTAGGTAAAGCTGTTTACAGCTTTGACGGTATAACTTGGTATTCTGGGTTATATGACATTCAAGGAACACAGTTAACTTACGGTAATGGTATTTTTGTAGCAACGGACGAAACAACGACCGCAGTTTATTATTCGGAAGACGGTCTTACTTGGACTAGAACAACCGGTATACTTGGTCTAGGTCGAGCAACATTCGGAATAAGTTCAGCTGTTGGTAGATTTGTAACCGTTAATGGTCTAGGAGATTCAAAGATTATCAACGGCGGGTCAAAGACAAAAGCTAGACCTGTAATTGCTAACGGATCAATTGTAGAAATAAATCAATGGGAACAAGGCGCTAATTATGTTGGATCTCCGGACGTAACTATAGCAGATACTAACGCAACAGTTAAAGCAACTGTAACTGCGTTAACTGCAAGCGGCGTATTATCAGACCCAACATTTATAAATCGAGGTTCTGGCTATAACACACTAACAACAACTCTTGATATTTACGGAGACGGATTTGCAGATGATTTCCAAACTGGACTATCATTAATTTTTAATAATCTTTCAAGATTACCAAGTCCCGGTGATAATTTATCAATTACAGGTGATGATACTATCTATAAAGTAACCGCAGCGGTAGCTTTAGATGGAACTACGCCTCCCCTAGTAACAGCTAGAATTGATATAAGCCCAGAAATGACTGTAGGAAACAGCCCAGAAAATTTCACACCAGTATCTATTAGAACAAAATATAGTCAAGCAAGACTTACTAACCATGACTTCTTAAATATTGGTTACGGAAATTTTGAAGAATCAAATTATCCAGGATTGCCAACAGATACTGTTATGAGTCCTCAGAACGAAACAGTAGAAAGCAATTATGGTCGTGTGTTCTACAGCTCAACAGACCAAGACGGTAACTTTAGAGTTGGCGAATTATTTGCAGTTGAGCAAGCAACCGGTATTGTTACGTTAAGTGCTAGTCAGTTTGGACTTGAAGGTCTAAACGAACTTTCTATTGGTGGTGTTAGTATCGGCGGATCTAGTGTCATTATTACACAGTTCAGTACAGATGAAACATTTACTGCTAACAGTAATAATATTATTCCTACACAAAGAGCAATAAAATCTTATTTGGCTGCTAGATTGACACAAGGTGGATCTAATACATTTACTGGAGAACTTACTGCTGGTACTGTAAAAGTCGGTGGACCTGACAGAATTCAAAGTACAGTTCCTGAAGGAAATCAGGGATCTAGAGTTAGAATACCAGTTAAAGCAAATATAGCAGGCTTTGAAAATGGGGGTTGGGACGGCGACGGAATGGCATTAGCATATTTCTTTAAAACTCTGATTTCCGACAGAGGTGTTCCAAACGGACAATAACTATTCAGATAAATATAAAATCAAAGGAAGACTTAAATGGCTGAGTTTAAATTAGGTAGAATTAGATTTGTATGGCGCGGACAATGGACAACAGGTACACAATACCTAGTTGATGACGTTATTAGTAACGGTGGTAAAAGTTACATTTGTGTAGTTAATCACACTGCTGCCGCTAGCTTTGATACAGACTTAGATGCCATACCAACTAAATGGAACATTGTTGCAGACGGCACACAATGGTTAGGAGATTGGACTCCTAGCACATATTATAATCCAGGTGCTGTTGTAAAATATGGAGCCTTGATTTATATTTGTAATAGCGGCCATACTTCAGCAACATATGCTCCCCCAGCATATCTTGGATTAGAAAATGATCTAAGCAAATGGGACTTATTTGCAGAAGCATTTAATTGGGTAGGTCCGTGGACACCTAATACTAGATACAAGATCAATGACTTTGTCGTCTATGGCGGAACAACTTATATTTGTAAAACAGGTCACGTAAGTGCTGCAACATCTAGCCTAGGTCTTGAAGTTGATTCTTTAAAATGGGATCCATTTAATAATGGTCTAACATATCTCGGCGACTGGAGCGGAAGTTCTATTCGCTATAAGAGAAATGATCTTGTAAAATATGGCGCCAATCTTTGGATTTGTACAGTATACCACTCTAGCTCTACATCTTTTGATGAAAGCAAATGGGATATATTTGTTGAAGGATTCGAATTTGAAAACTCATGGAATAGCTCTACCATTTATCAACCAGGCGACGTAGTTACATACGGCGGCTATTCATACATTTCTAAAACTAATCATTCTAACAAACAGCCTACATCAAATCCTTCTGATTGGGCAGTATTTGTCACTGGTTTTAATTTTAGAGGCGAATATGATATTACTCTTAACTACAGAGTAGGGGATGTTGTAAGAAACGGAAGCTATACCTATGTGGCTCTTTTAGACAGCTTAGGAACTGTTGTTACAAATACAACTTACTGGGGTTTATTAAATTCTGGATTTAGATGGACAAACGTTCCAGTCACTTACAATGAAGTAGCTACTACAACATTAACAGGAATTGGATCTGGCGCCAAATTTAATGTCATACGCTCTGGAACTGTATATTCTGTAACAATTGCTCCTGGATTCTTAGGATCAAATTATGTTGCTGGTGATAGATTAAAAATATCAGGAAGCAATTTAGGTGGTATAACTCCTGCTAACGATTTAACAATAACTGTTAGCACAGTTTCAACTGGCGCAATATCTACATTTACATTCAGCGGCGGCGCAGTTACTTGGAATGCTAACGTCGATTATGAATTAGGCGATGTTGTAACTTACGGTGCAAATAGTTATGTTTGTATTCAAGCGCACACTTCAGGAAGTTTAAACAAACCTGACGCAGATTTAACAGGTAACTTCTGGAATTTGTTAACCGCAGGTTCTGAAGTTAATATTTTAACTACAACCGGCGACTTAGTTTATATGGGCGCCAATGGTCCAACAAGACTGCCTGTAGGTATTAACGGTCAAGTTTTACGTAGCGATAACGGATTACCAATTTGGGCCAACTATGGATTAATTAATAACTTAGTATATGTTGGTCCTTTAGGAAATGACATTCCATATCCAGCAGCTGGCGCAACTATTGACCAGCCATGGAAAACTGTTCGATATGCATGTAAGCAAATTGAAGAAGGTTACTTAACACCCAATGCAAAACAAATTATTGCAATGAACAAGCAGTTCATAATGAAAGAAGTTAGTGCCTGGGTTGACTACACATATACTTTAACTGTTACTTCTTCTGATCAAACAACAGATAGATTTACAACCGCTAGTACAGCAAATCTAATAGCTAATATGCCAATTGTGTTTTCTGGTACAGTATTTGGCGGTATTAGTTCCGGAACTGTTTACTATGTTAAAACCGTAGTAAGCGCAACAGAATTTACTATCAGTAACTCTTCTGGCGGAACATTAAGACAAATTGACACAGGTTCTGGGTCAATGACCTTAAAGTTATCATATGATGCTACAAAATGTGAAAGAGACGTTGGTATGATTGTTGAAGCAATCAAACACGACATATCTCGTGGCGGAACAATGCGTACTACAGCAGCCGCAAAAACATATTTCACAGAAGCAGGTAATGCTTATATTACAAATAATTTTGGAGCTCAAACTACACAAACTATTGCTGCCTATGAATTCATGTCAGATTTGATGTTTAGTGTAATTAATAACGAAGCGGCAACAAGTTATCAAGTTATTAATGGAGTTACAACTGGTGTTGTTCAACAAATTGATACAACATTAACTCCTGAATCTTTTGCAGCACAGAAAGCAGTAGATTTAATTAGTATAATTACTACAGCATTAGATTTAGGCTCAGCAACAGCTATTCCATTACAAATTTTACCTGCAACTACTGTAAGTGTAAAAACTGGAACATTTAATGAAATACTACCTATTGTTGTGCCAGAATATACAGCTATCGTCGGTGATGAACTACGAAGCACAATTATACAACCAGCAAAGGCAATTGATCTATTAGCAAGTGATAAAGAAAAAACTACTAATGCCCTTAATAGAATTAATAGTTTAGTTTCAGACTTGGTTCAAAACAATGCAATAGTTCCAACTTCGGGTAACACCGAAACACGTAAATATCTTGGCGGGTATGTTGGAGGGAACGTTGCTGCTGTTCAAGCTAAGACCGATGTTATTAAGACCATAACCCAAAGCGGAGTTGGCAGCGAACCGGCTATAGCACTTACAGATCCATCTGGTTACGACAGCGGATATTTAAACGGTCGCAGACTGTTGGTGAGCAATAGAACATTCTTAATAAGAGAAATATCTGAATGGATTTTAGCACAAATTGCCGCTAACAATGCTCCATTTGTCGGAGCATCATTCTCAGGTTCAACAAGAACAGATTTTGAAACCGTAGTTGGATATGTTATCGATGCATTAAGATATGATCTAACTTATGGCGGAAATTTGGAAACAATTATTGCCGCAAGATCTTTCTATTCTTTAGGAACTTGGGCTGGTCAAATTAATGAAGCTAGAACTACAGCAGCATATACAAGATTAAGCAATATTATTGCTTATATTATCGAAGGCGATAACAGCAGCTGGACAAAAACACCAGGAAACGTTTTAGTTCAAGACGATTCATTACCTCATGGTTCTGCTGATGCAGGAGACTTTGCTCAAGATAGATTAGCTGAAATTCTTAGCACGATTGATACTGAAGTTCTTCCTGACAGAATTGAACCGTTAACAAACTGGGTTTCAACCAGTCTTGTTGATGCAAAAACTGCTATCCTTAATCTTAAAGAAGGTATTCAACAAGGCGCTATTGATTTTATCAATAATGAATATCCAACATTAGTATACGATCAAATTTTATGCTACAGAGACGTTGGATACATGGTTGAAGCAGTAGCTTATGACATCATGTTCCAAGCTAACTTTAGAAGCATTACTGCTGGTAGACAATATAGAAGAGGCATCACTTCAACATTAGTTGTTATTAATAGTCAACTAACAGAAACAGTTGCAGTAATCGATTATGTTAAATCAGCAATAGAAAGCATTATGCAACCAAAGATTGGATCTGTTGGTAGCACTTTAGCAGTCGACCGTGTTGAAGAAGCTTGTAATGTTATCTATGACCTTGTTAACAGCGGCAACGGCACACAGCCTACAGTAAGATTACCGGTTCCAACTGGCGGAACAAATAATAGCTTTACTGCTGGTTTCTTAAATGCAAGAAACCAAATTCGCCAAAACTTAACATTTATTCAAGACGAAGTAGCTGCATGGTTAAACGTAAACTACAATGCTATTTGGGTAAGTTTAGGTGCAACAGGACAAGCTGGTTGCCGTCGCGATACACAATTTATTATCGACGGTGTTGTATATGATTTGACATATGGCGGCAACACACAAAGTTTAATTGTTGGTAGTGCGTACTATAGCAACTTTGTATCAACAATTGATCCTACAGAGATTGCAGCTACAGTTGCAGCCTACGGTAGAATTAAAACTATTGTAGGACAAATTGCACAAGCACAATCTGTAACGCCTAGTGCCGGAAATACTACACCTCAAGTAACTAGCGGTACAGCAGGTACACTAGCTGGTGCAACATTTGCACAGAATCGTGTTCAAGATGTTATTGATTGGATCAGCAACGAAACTGCCAATGCAACTATTGAACCAGATATTAGCTGGGCCAGTGCAAGTTTACAATTGGCTTTTGAAACTTTACAAGCTAAGAAAGAAGAAATTGCACAAGACGTTGTATGGTGGGTTTATAAATTCCATCAAGATTTGAACTTCAATGAAGATATTTGCCGTAGAGACAGTCAACTAATTGTTGATGCTATTAGTTATGATGTTGTATTTGGCAGTAACTTTGCCTCAATTACAGCAGGTAAAGCCTATAATAGAGCAACAACTAGTGCATTAAAAGTTAAAACAGATCAGCTACGTGCAGAACTTGGTGCTATCAACTTCTTAAAATATAAAGCAAAAATGATTGCTGGTGTAGGAGGTGTAGCTAGAGTAGATTCGTTAATTAACGATATTACTGGTTATATTAATGGAGGTTCTGTACCAAGAACACAATTTAATAATCCTAGCACAATTACCAGTGTGTACGCTGCGGCAGCAGTTTTATTGCAAGACAATAAAGATTTTATCAAAGCTGAAATTGCAGCTTGGATACAAGCACAAATTACTGCTGGAGCAACAAACTTTGTCGGTCTTGAATTTAACTCTGCTAAGTGCCAGCGTGATGTTGAATATATCTTAGAAGCACTACGATATGATTTAATTTATGGTTATGGCGTCAGCTCAACAAGTAATACTGCGGTTAGAGTAGCTGGATTAGCATATTATAGTGGAGCAGTTTTACAAATTGATGCCAATGATAAAGCAGCAACTATTGATACTTATAACAGATTAAAAACTGTTGTTCAAGCCGTTGCACAAGATAACGCAGTTACTCCATCTTCTGGAAATACAGCAACACAAGTAAGAGCAGTTCAAAATCAAACTGTGGGAAATGCTGCTACAGCAACAAGCTTAGGAACTTTAGTTGACATTATAACCGGCATTATTAACAACGGTCCAACAACTGGTGTTCCAAGAGTTACTATTACAACAATTGCCAGCGGTACAACATTTACTACTGGAAGCACACACGGTCTAAAAGTTGGAGACCTTGTTATACCTCAAGTAACAGCTAATGGTTTAACTTCAGGACAAATTTATTATGTTGCATCAACTCCGTTGACTACAACATTTACACTAGCTTCAAGCTATGGCGGTGCTGCCTTAACATCGTTTACTAATGGAACTAGTTTGAGTATTTTAGCAGAGACTGTTAATAATCCTCTAACTACATGGGTAGATAGCGCATTGTTGTCTATTAACAGCTCAATATCAGCTAACCGTTCAGCAATTATTGCTGACGTGTCTGCTTATATCTCTGAATATTTCCCAACATTAGTTTATAATGTAAACACATGTGAAAGAGATTTAGGTTACATTATAGAAGCTATTTCTTTTGACATGATGTTCTCTAGCACATATAGAACTATTACTGCGGCTAGAAGCTACTACAGAGCAGCAGCATCTTTAGTTTTAGGTGAACAAAGGTCAGCAACTATTGCATCTTTTAGATACTTAAAAACAAAACTTTTAAGTTACGCTACTTTAGGAACAACAGCTTATAAGAGAATTAAATGGCTCATGGACATTATTATCAATGTTCTAAGTAACGGCATTGGTAGTACGTCAGAAGTATTTGGTACTATGACTTACGAAAATGATGTAGGATTGTTTAACACATCAGAAATTTTAAGACTTAATAAAAATTTCTTGGCTGCAGAAGCAACCGCATGGATAACACAAAGTTATGGCGGAACTGTTACAACTACTACAGCATCGAACAGCAGATTCACAACCAGTGCTGCTCACAATTTTGTTGTAGGAGATCCTGTTGAATTCAGCGGAACTATTATTACAGGTAGTAATGTATCTATTGGTACAACTTACTATATTGCCAGTGTTCCAACTCCAACTACATTTACTGTATCTTTGACTAACGGAGGCACAGCAATCACAGTAGCTAACGGATCTGGATCAATGACTGTTAGATATTCCTTCGACGTAGTTTCTTGTAAGAGAGACATGGTAGAATACATAGAAGCTATTGCCTACGATTTAGGTTACACTGGAAATTACAGATCGTTAAGAGCAGCAGAACTTTATTTGAATGCTGTTAACGGTTCTCAATTGTCTAACATGTTCTATGTAAGTAATGCTACTGGTCTACGTAACTGTACACTCAACGGTCTTAACGGAACGTTAACAGAACCAAATGACTATGGTACAAAGCGTCCAACAGCTGGCGCATATGTTGCACTAAACCCAGGATTTGGTCCAAACGATCAAAGTGTTTGGGTTAATACTCGTTCTCACTATAGTCAGAACGTATCATTGTTTGGTACGGGATGTTCTGGTGCTAAGATTGACGGTGCAATCCATGCAGGCGGTAATCGTTCTATGGTTAAGAACGACTTTACTACAATTATTTCCGACGGTATTGGCGTATGGTGTTCTGGTGCAAACAGCTTAACAGAACTTGTTTCCGTATTCGCGTACTATAGCTATGCAGGATACTTAGCAGACTTAGGCGGCCGTATTCGTGCTACTAACGGTAACAGTTCTTATGGTAGCTTTGGTACAATTGCTGAAGGAACAGACACTTATGAAGTACCTGTTTTAGCAAAATTAGATAACAAAGCATCACAAGCAACTATCACTGAAACTGTAACTGATTCTTTACAGCAAGTATGGAGATTAGAATTCCAAAATGCTGGTAAAGGATACACAAATGCTGATTTTGGTATTAGTGGTGACGGTATTAATGCTACTGCACTTGGAGATGAATTTAGAGATTCAGCAGTATTTGAAACAAGAATTTACGATCCTAATAACGGTAACGATGTAGGCGGTACTAATTATGTTAATGCTCTAAACGCTGCTCAAGGCGGTGACAGAGTAAGCATCACAATTGCTGCTACAGATATTGCTCTATCAACTGCTTATGTTGGTATGCGTATACAAATCACAGCAGGTACCGGAGTTGGTCAGTACGGTAATGTATTAACATACAACAACGGAACTAAAGTTGCCCAGCTCTTTAGAGATAGCTGGGATCCAATTACAATTACATCAACAACAGATACAGGTGATTTTGTAAACATTAGTGCTAATACTAACTTATATGTTAACATGCCTATCTATTTCACGGGTACAACATTTGGTGGTATTACTGCTAATCAATTGTACTATGTTAAAGCACTAAATGGTTCAACACAATTTACAATCAGTGAAACTCAGGGTGGTGCTACATTCAATGTAACAACTGGCACTGGTTCTATGACATTGCTAGCAGCAGGTTGGGATCATGTAATTCCAGGCTATCCGATTGTTGCAGCACTTGACTTATCAAGCTCATATGTAATTGAACCAAGAATTAGTTTCACAGCGCCAGGATATAACGCGGTTGCAACAACAATGAATGGTTCTTCTCAAGACCATTTTAGAACTACTTATGGTAATGCAAGATATGTTATAATTCCAGCCGCAGCAGGCGCAACACGATATTCTACTGATGCTAGCACATGGAGTGTTGGCGGAACAATAAGTTTTGCACCAGCAGACTTGGTGTTTGGCGGAGGCGAAGGCGCTACCGCAGAAGTTAGAATTGGCGGCCTTGGAGGCGAAGGCGCAGTACTAGAAGCGATAATGGGAACAACTAATAGTATTGGCGCTCCGGGTGTTGATCAAGTAGTTGGTGTTCGAATTATTGACGGAGGCAGAAACTATACTACTCCTCCGACTATTGTGTTCACACCAACAAATGGCGGCGCTGGCGCAGTTGCTATTGCTACAGTAAGAGATGGAAAAATTGATAAAATTTATTTAGATCCTATTAATTACGAAGGCACTGTTAATGGATCTGGTTATCTAAGCCCTCCAACTGTTACTGCTGTTACAGATAGAGTGAGCAAAATTAAAGTGCTTACTAATGGTAGAAAATATACAACTGTTCCATCGGTGACAATTGGTAGTCCGTTCCCAGCAGCTGGAGCATGGATTAGCGGCGGCTCAGCTGTTTCTGGAACTGTGTATGCTTATCAAAATATCAGTATAACACCTTATAGAACTAATTTCTATATAGCAACATCTAGTGGAACATTTAGTTCAACTGCTCCTACATTTATAACTGGTACCGGATCGGCAGCTTCATACGGTGTTGATTTAACTTATGTTGGTACACAAGCAACAGCAAATGCTAGTCTTGCAAATCAAGGTGTAAGTACAATCACTATTGAATACACCGGTGCAGGATATAGCTCAACACCAACAATAACAATCACAGATGCTACAGCAAAATTTGTATGTATTCAAAGCGGAGGTACCGGAACAAATTACTTACCAGCTACATCAGTCGAAACTGCAAACTGGACTGCTGGAGGTTCATTACCGGCTTCTACGTTTGTTGGGTTAGCACACGGTACACCTTCAACTGGAATTTATGTTGCTGTAGGTGGTACTAATGCTGCTGTTTCAAGTACAGACGGTATTACATGGACTACTAGAACTATTCCAACATTAGGTGCTGGAACTTATATTGCAGTAACTTACGGTGCTGGTAGATTTATAGCAATTTCTACAGGTACAGCAACAGCAATTAGTACTAACGGAACAACATGGACATCAGGCGGAGCACTTCCAAGCGGTGTAACATGGTCTAGTGTAACTTACGGTGAAGGTAGATTTGTTGCTGTTTCATCGTCTGTAACAAGAAAAACCGCATACAGCTATGATTTAGGTGTAACATGGGTAGACTCAACTACTGTAGGATCAGGCATTCCTTCTAGAGCATATTCTAGAGTTAAGTATGGCCAAGGTCTATTTGTTGCAGTTCCGACAGCAGCAGGCCAGCTGTTTGCCGTAAGCCAAGACGGTGTAAACTGGATTGAAAGAGATGCAGGCGCAAGCGCAACTTATAGAGACGTTGCATTCGGAAACCCATCTAGCACTCCTTTATGGCACATGGTTGCTAATTCTACTTCTGGTAGATTAATTAGAACTGGTGCAAAAGCACTAGGCCGTATTAAGGCATCATCAGGATCGTTAGTTGAAACTAGAATGGTAGAACCAGGAAGCGGATACTCTAAAGGTTCAGTAACAGCTACTACAGCATCAACAAACTTAATAACAGTAAGTAATACAATTAATTTAGTTGATAGTCAACCTGTAATATTCACCGGCCTTGATAGCTACGGTTTAACAACTGAAGCAATTTACTATGTAATTGGATCAACAATTACAAGTACACAATTTAAGGTAAGTTTAGTTGCTGGAAGTTCAACTCCTGTAGTATTAACTACAGGAACAGGATTAACCGGCACTTACAGAGCCAGCCCAATTGTAGCACAATTTGATCCGAACAGAGTTCAAAGTGCTGCTTTGATTGCTAGAACAGGTGACGGTGCTCTAGGTAATCCATCCTTTACTAATAGAGGAACAAGTTACACAACTGCTACCGCAGACGTAGCAGGTGACGGTAGAGCAGATTACTACCAGCCATTAACTTTTGTCAGCGTGAGAGACTTGTACGAAGTTCCGCAAGCAGGTTCAAACGTAGTATTTGATTCAATACCTAATACTTGGTTCAAGCTTGTAGCTGTAACAAACGTGCTAGGAGACCCAGGCGAATTTACAGCAACGTTCCAAATTAGTCCAGGACTAACTACACTTGAAGCACCGATTGACGGTGACGGAATGACAACTACTATCAAGTATAGTCAAGTTCGTTTAACAGGACATGACTTCTTGTATATCGGTACTGGAAACCAAGCTGATACAAACTATCCATTTGTTGATCCTACAACAGCAGACATTAACAAACAGACAGTGGCCAGCGGCGGCGGACGTTGTTTCTTTACAAGTACTGACCAAGACGGTAACTTTAACGTTGGCGGATTGTTCGGAGTTCAACAATCAACTGGTACTGCTACATTAAATGCTGATGCGTTTAATCTAAGCGGTCTACAGAGCTTGCAGTTAGGACAGTTAAACATTGGTGTTGGAAGTGCTATTATTACGCAGTTCTCAACAGATCCATATTTTACTGCTAACAGCGACAGTATTTTACCAACTCAGCGAGCAATTAAAGCCTACATTACTGCACAGATTGGTGGCGGTCAAAGCTCATTGAACGTAAATACACTTACTGCTGGTGTAGTTTATATTGCTAACGACAGTATTTCTACAACAACAGGAGCACAATTAAACATCAAATCAAAGATGAACTTTACAGGCGGCGTCGACGGTGCTCCTGTAGCTTTAGGATACTTTTTATCAAGATAACGGAGAAATAAAACATGGCAACAGGAAGATTAGGCGCTTTTGCTATTCCAGCAACTACCAATACTACAGTTTATACAGTACCGACAGGTTACTATGCAATCTGTAACGTTTCTATTACTAACAGAAACGCATCTAGTACGATAACTTTAAGATTGGCTATGTCAGCATCTGGCACGCCAAACAATGAAGAATGGATCGAATACGATACTATTATTATTCCAAATGGCGTTTTTGAGCGCACAGGTTTAGTAATGCAAGCTGGGCTAAATATTGTAGTAAATACGTCCGCGGCTAACGTTGGATGCACAGTTTATGGCATTGAAACGCCAACAACTTAATGAAGTGAGATAAAAATATGGCACGTTTTAATACAGGACCTAGGACCCTTGTAATATCTGGAACAACAACGCTGACTTATGCGTTCACCGGGGGCATAGTCACATTATCGGGTGCAGGGACCTATACTGTTACTGCTGCCAGCCCTGTATCTTTTCCAGGTACAACACAAGTTTTTTACAATTCAACATCAGCAGCAATAACTTTAGCTACACCAGTTGGGCAAATTAGAGGCCCAGGATTTACTAACAGTGCATTCCAAAGCATTGAAGCCGGCGCCTCAATGACCATAGTGTCGGACGGTTCAAATTATATTATTGTTAATACAGAAGGCAATATTGTTGTTGGTACTACTGCAACTTTTAGCAGTACTTTAACAGCTCCGATTGCTAGAGGATCGACTGCCAATGGTGGAACTATGACAGTTAGAGGTACTAGCGGAACTAAAGCAGCAGCTAGTATTTTAATGGATGATAACGTAACTAGTACGAGTACAACAACTGGTACCTTAGTAGTTACTGGTGGAGTAGGCGTAAGTGAAAATTTATATGTTGGCGGTTCGGCAGTTAGATTTACAGCTAACTCAGCAAGTACTAGTACATCAACAGGTACACTAGTTGTTACTGGCGGTTTAGGAGTTGGCGGCAGAATTAATGCTGCTGACTTTACTGGTACAGTAGGCGCAAACACAGCCTCGGCAGGAACATTTACATCGGTGAGTGCTAATAGTACAGTTAGTTTTACTGCTAACTCAAGTGCTACAAACACAACAACTGGTACCCTAAGAGTTAGCGGTGGCGTGGGTATTACAGAAAATTTATGGGTCGGTGGTTACATAGACGCTGTAAGTATCCAAGATACTCCAATTGGAACAGTTACTAGAAACAGCGGCGCATTTACTAGCCTAACAGCAAATGCCGCAGTAACATTAACTCAAAATGCTAGTTCTTCAAACACTGCGTCTGGTACACTAGTTGTCACTGGCGGTGTTGGTATAAGTGAAAACTTATATGTTGGCGGAGCTAACGTGCGATTTACAGGTAACAGCGGTAGCTCTAGTACAGGATCAGGTACTCTAGTAGTTACTGGTGGTGTTGGTATAAGTCAAAACTGTTATGTAGGTAGTGCTTTAGTTGCAGGATCTATATCTGAAACTTCTAGTATGACTCTTAAGAGAGACATTACACGAATTGAAAACGCTTTAGAAAAGATTTTAAATCTAGAAGGCGTTACATATTTTAGAAAAGCAGATGGTACTTTTGAAGCTGGATTAATTGCTGAACGTGTAAACGAAATTGTCCCTGAATTAGTGGGAAAAAATGCAGACGGCAAACCAGAAACAGTATTTTACACAAAAATTACTGCCTACTTAATTGAAGCAGTAAAAACATTAAAACAAGAACTTGATAGTATAAAAGGAAAGGTATAAAATGGCAACGTTACAAGATACAACAATTGCTAGTGCAGGTTATCTAAGATTACCAGTTGGAAATACCGGGCAACGTGGTCAAAACGGTGCAGGAAGTATTCGGTGGAACACAGATCAAAGTGCTCCAGAAGTTTGGAATGGTTCAAACTGGCTTAGAGTTACTACTCAGTCTCCCCCATTTCCTCCGGGGCAAAGTAACTATACCAGCGGCGGCACATATACATGGACAGCTCCGGCTAACGTTACAGTTGTTAATGCCTTAGCAATTGGAGGTGGCGGAGGTGGTACAGATAACTGGGCGAACCAAGGCGGTGGCGGAGGTGGTACAGCTTGGAAAAATAATATTCCAGTTAACCCTGGCCAAGGTTATACAGTTGTTGTAGGCGGTGGCGGAGGTAACGGAGGTAACGGTGCGAACAGTTATTTCCAGCAAACAAGTACAGTTATTGGCTACGGTGGCGGAGCCCAATGGAGTGGTAACACCAACGGACCAAACCAAAACGGTTCAGGCGGCGGCTATGCTGGCGACGGTGGTGGATCCGGCGGTAACAGTCAAAGCTGGGGTGGTGGTGGAGGTGCTGGAGGCTATACTGGCCGAGGCGGAAATCACGGAGAATGGGCACCAGCAGGTGGCGGTGGCGCTGGCGGAACTAACCATAGTAGTCACACTGGAACAGGCGGAGGTGGCGGAATTAGTATCTACGGTCAAGGGTCGCCTGGACAAGGATTTTATACACCATGGAGCGGACAAAATAGTCCCGGAGGTGGCGGTGCCGGTGGTAGCGGAGGACAAACAGGTGCTTGGGGAGAGAATCCTTGGAATGGCACTGGTCTAAGCTCTAATAACATTTATGGTGGATCACATGGCGGAGGAGGTGGCGGACCTGGTACTGGTTGGCCAGCAAGTTCAGGTGACGGGGGTACCGGAGCCGTGCGAATCATTTGGGGAACTACAGTTACTAGAAGCTACCCAAGCACAGGAACAGGAGATCTATAATGGATGAAGAATTATACATTAGAATGGTAAACGGTCGACCCGTTGATCATCCTATGCTACGTAGCAATATCGAATCTGCTTTCCCCGAAGTAGATTTTGATAATCTACCAGACTGGTTAGCTAGATTCGAAAGAGTTGAAAAACCAAGAGCTGGAATTTACGAAATTGTCAACGGCCCTGTTTATGTAGTAGATGGGAATATGGTTCGCGATCAATGGATTCTTCGTCCAATGACCGAAGATGAAAAATTGATCAAACAAAATAGAGTAAGACAAAGTTTTACTGCTGACAATAACGGAAGAGCAAGTACATGGGTCTTTGATGAAGCACAATGCTGCTTTTTACCTCCCGTACCATATCCTGCAGATATGGGAGCATATGAATGGAGTGAACCTGGACAAACTTGGGTTCCTGTATCGTTGCCAGAAGTTCCAGAAATTATCGAAGGGCCTGGTGGAGTAAGAAGAAAACCATATCCTAGAACAGGCGGCCAATGGACTTGGGATGAAGAAGCATTTGATTGGATTAAGGTCAGCGATGAGCCTCCAGCTGAAGGCACATTAAATGTTCCTTTACCCCCAAGCGATCAATTGCCATAATCTAACTAACGTTTAAAAACCCTTGATAATTATAGTATCAAGGGTTTTTTTATGAGCTATAATTATAAAGGTATTTCAAATACAACACAATCAAGGTCTAAAGTCATACAACCTTTTTGTTATTGGAATAATGCATTTAGTGACCAAGAACTAAGTAACATTGAAGCATTAATGAATAAAACTCCTTTAGTGGAATCAAAAGTTTCTGGCGGATCAAACGGCCAAGTAGCAACAGAAATTCGTCGATCAAAAGTTTCCTTTCATACTGCCTGTGATGAAAACTTTTGGATTTTTGATCGTATAAATGGCATTGTTGACAATTTAAATTCAAGATTTTATAACTTTGATATTAATGGATATGACAATTTTCAATATTCTGAATACCATAGTGAAAATAAAGGGGCTTACGATTGGCACATGGACACTTATATAGGTCTTATGCCGGAGCAAGATTTTGAAACACGTAAGCTGTCATTGGTCTTATGGTTAAACGATGATTACGATGGCGGAGATTTTGAAATAACTTATTTGTCTTTTAAAGAGCCATTATTAATTCCAAAAGAAAAAGGTAAACTAATATTGTTTCCTTCTTTCTTATTTCACCGAGTAACTCCTGTTACTAGCGGAGTTAGAAAATCTTTAGTGTCTTGGATTACAGGACCTAAATTTAGATAATTATCCCCAAGGGTAATAATTAAAATTTAATACACATCGATTTCTAACATCGGTACATGACGTTCCGGTATGTTTGATTATAGAATCAAAAATAACCATTCTATTTTCTACAGATTCAATCTTAGTGCCATCTTCTAAAATAGTATAACCATTATTATTATTGATATAATAAACAGCAGTTTTACCTTTAAAATTATCAATGTCTACATGAAACTTATGGACAATAATATTGTCTGTTCTTGGCATAAGGTTAGCTTTAATTTTAACAATAGCCGATGGGTTTAATTTTATTAAAATTGGTTTTAGGATTTGAAATTTATCACTCCGTGGAATGCTTTCGTGATAAAAGGTGTGTGTCAATTGCCAATTCCAAGAATTGTTTTCTTCAAGTTCATCTTCATATACTAAGAATTCATTATGAAACCAGGGCAAGTTCGGCCCATAGATTTCTTTCTTAATATCTAAAAATGTGTTGTAATCTAAAAAATTATCAATAACTTGGCATTCCATGACAATATTTACCAGGACAGAAAGCCCCTAGTTTTTTTATAGTTAAATATCTTTATGAAAAAAGTAAACTCGATACTCATAGTTGGCGGCGGCACCGCAGCCCTAATTGCTGCATTAATTATTAGACGTAAGTTAGATGTTAAAGTTGACATTGTACATTCTTCCAATATTGGCATTATTGGGGTAGGAGAAAGTAGCACTGAACACTGGAGAGACTTCTGTGAGTTTATTGGTATTAATCAAATAGAAGCATTAGTTGAATGTAATGCAACATATAAGGCCGGAATCCGATTTAAAGATTGGAGTGACAAAGATTGGATTCATCATGTGAATAAAGATTTTGCAAAAAAATGGGGACAGTATGCTCCAATCTATGCCCTACAAATTAGTAAGAATGATCCTTACATGGCGCCGATGCACTATCTAAATGATAAACTTCCCAAGTGGCTATTAAACAAACCGGACACATGGCCAGCCAATCAATTTAATTTTGACACATTTAAACTTAACGAGTACTTAACTAGAATTGCAAAGTCAGTTGGGATTAATTTCTTTGATGATAAAATTTTAGATGCTAGTTTAACTGAACAGGGCGACATAGGTACGTTAACTGGAGAACAACGTAACTATACCTACGATTTTTATTTAGACTGTACAGGATTCCGTAGAATACTAATGAATAAGCTAGGTGCCAAATGGATTAGTTATAAGAAATATTTAAAAACAAATACAGCCATGGTTTTCCCTACTCCAGATACTGACAATTATCCAACTGCTGTTGTTGCACAAGCGATGGATTATGGCTGGATGTTTAGAATTCCTACATGGGGAAGACACGGAAACGGGTATGTGTTTGACAGTAACTATATAACACCTGAGCAAGCAAAACAAGAAGTTGAATCAAAATATTTTAAAGACATTGATGTTAGAAATGTTATAAAATTTGATCCAGGACATGTTGAGGAACCCTGGATGAAAAATTGTTGTGCTATTGGATTAAGTAGCAGTTTTGTAGAACCATTAGAGGCAACTAGTATATCAACAACGATTCAACAAGCGTTTTTATTAATGCACTATCTGCCAATGTACAATGAAAAAACAATTAAAACTTATAATGAAAAATTTACAGGCCTATTAGAAAATATTCGAGATTTTATTCTATTACATTATATAGTTAAAAAAGATACTACTGATTTCTGGAAGGAAGCTACAACAGTTGAACTACCTGATAGTTTAGCTAGTAACTTAGAAGTATGGAGACATCGACTGCCAATCTATGAAGATTTTAGTCACTTATCAAGATTCATTTTGTTTGGAGCAGATAATTTTACATTAATATTAGCTGGACTAAATCATTTTGATAGAGAATCAATAAGAAAAGAATATGAAGCCCAGGATATTTCTTTAAAGCGAGAAGCTACAAGATTATTGAGCATTCTTAAAGAAGGCGACGAAGCTGACGTATATATGAAACATAAAGATTTTATTAGATTAACAAGGGAGTATTACAATGCGAATTGAATCAGTTTTTCCAACTCCTGTACTATTTGATAATTTTTATCGTTCATTAACTGTTGAAGAAATTGAATTTGCAAAAAATGTATCATTAAGAAAAAATGTACAGAATTGGAGTTCATCTGAAACCTATGTTTTAAAATTAGAAATATTTCAAGAATTATCAAAATGGATTGAAAAAAATGCACAAGATTATTTTCAAAATATTTTTCAACCTTCGGGTAATGTAGAACTGTACATAACACAGTCATGGATTAATCATAGCAAAGTGGGAGAAGAACACCATGTACATGCTCATCCAAACAGTATAGTCAGCGGTGTATTTTACTTTGATGCTGACCCAGCTGTTGACAAAATTACATTTGTTAAAACAGTAACAAAAGAGATAGATCTTATTCCTAAAGATTATAATCCGTTTAATTCAAATACATGGTATTATAGTGTTGGAACAGGAATGCTGGTTCTTTTTCCATCTAGTCTTAAACACACTGTAGAAAAAGTACAAGAGTCTAACACTCGAAAAACAAGAATAAGCTTATCATTTAACACTTTTATTAGAGGACACATTAATCCAGGTATAGAACTATCTGAATTAATTTTATAATATGGACAACAATTTAAAAACATACTGTCAGGTATATAAAAACTATCTTGATTCAAACTTTTGTAACAACATAGTATCGTCATTAGATTCAGTCGAATGGGGATTACATCGATATTTGACTCCCAGCGGAGATTATGTAAGTTCAGAAAATGAGTTATCAGTTTCCTATGAAGCTATACCTCAAAGCGAAGAATTACACAAAGCTACTTGGTTTCTTGTAAAAGAATATCAAGAAAGTTTAGGCTTTGATTGGTTTAAGTCGTGGCACGGAATGACATCTATTCGATTCAACAAGTACGATCAAAATACAACTATGATGCCGCATTGCGATCATATTCATTCTTTGTTTGACGGAACAAGAAAAGGTGTACCTATACTTTCTATTGTTGGATTGTTAAACAACAGTTATGAAGGCGGCGATTTTTTAATGTGGGATAATGAAAAAATTGATCTAGAGCCTGGATCTGTTATGATCTTTCCAAGCAACTTTTTATATCCGCACCAAGTCAGTCCTATTTTAAAAGGCACTAGATTTAGTTTTGTTCAGTGGGTTTGGTAATTAAGGAAAATAAATCATTTTCTTTATTTCAGGAAAATAAAGATACTGAATTCTAGAATTCCTGCAAGAGCTTATTGCATTTTCAACTGTTTGAATTATTGGCTCATGCCCTAGATTAAAACTAGTGTTCATTAACATTGGAATCCCAGTTTTTTCATAGAAGCTTTTAATTAAATTATAAAAGACTAAATTCTGTTCTGGATTAACTGTTTGGATTCTACATGTTCCGTCTACATGAATAACAGATTTAACTTGTTCCTTGGCATTTTCTTTTGCATCTAATGCAAACATCATATAAGGACTTGATTTTAATCCTCTCATTTCAAACCATTCTCCGGCGTGCTCTTCTAATATAGAAGCAGCAAACGGTCTAAAATTTTCACGACCTTTAACTGAATTTACTATGTCTTTACCATTTTCAACTCTAGGGTCAAACAATATAGATCGATTGCCTAATGCTCTAGGTCCTGATTCTGCTTTACCTTGAAACAGTGCAACAATACTTCCAGATTTTAAAATTTCTGCAACTGTTGATTCGTCTACATCAGAATATTCTATTTCATTAGGCTTTAATTTGTACTCATAAGTTGGCTCATGACCGCATACATAAATGTTTTTTAATGGTTGTACTTCTTTGCTTCCAGTGCGCTCATAATGATAATATCGTGCCATACCAATGCAATTTGCTTCGTCACCGCACATTGGTTCAACATAAATTTCTACATCATCCGGTAGATGTTTTCTAAAATAATTATTTGCAACTACATTTAGTGCAACACCGCCAGTAATAATTAATTTTTTTCTATTAGAAATTTTTAATATTTTCTTTAAAAATTTTAGTCCGTACTCTTCTAATGCATGTTGAGTATGCCATGCTAAATTAGCTAGTTTTTCTTCATTACCGATAACTTCATTGTATTTTCCAAAAGCAAATCCTTTGTGCTCTTGCAAGGCATTAAAATATTGTGTGCCCATATCATATACGCCATCTTCGTTGATAAATGCCGGAAGATACGGATCATGTTTTCCATAAGCAGATAATCCTAACATTTTTCCGCCTTCATCTGTAAATCCTAATGATCTACTCGAAGCTTCGTACATTAAACCTAAATCATAATCGTTTCTAATTTCAATTTTAGAATCTTTTAAGTACCATCTTGGATAATGATCTTTAGCAACTCCTAGCCCGTTGTCTAAAATTAATGTTGTATTTTCGTCAACCTTTCTTGGAGTATATAATCGTTTATAAATTGCATTAAACATGTTTGGATATTTTGCTAGAAATACAGACGTAGTTTCGTGAGCAGTATATCCGTTACTCAAGTTAAATGTTGATCCGCGGCCGTCCCAAACTACTACAACTGCATCGTCAAAACCTGAATTATAAAATGCATTAGCAGCATGGGCAACATGATGATGCCTGTTATAATGATAAGGAGTAAATCCTCGATTTAGTTCAATACCTAATTTTCTTATTAGATTAATAATGCTGTGATCTTCGCTGACATAGGCATCGTAACCAGTTAATATTAATCCGTCTACCTTGTCGCATATTTTTGCTACTTCTTTAAGGCAGTTCAATGGAAATCCGGATTCTTTTTTTACTCTAGATAATCTTTCTTCTTGATTAAAATAAACAAGCTTGTTGTCTTCAATTAAACATACAGAAGATAAATGATGTTTTTGAATACCTAAAATTTTCATACTGTTCCTTTTTGTAAATGTGTCAATAGATCGATATGATATGGTGCTTTTAAATACATATCATTTATTAAAGTTTGATATTCTGTTAAAGTTGGCTTTATATTTTCATAGCCTGTTAAATTAAATTTTTTCTCAAATATACCTAAGCCATAACCTACTTCTAAGTAACTGTGCATAGGAAATGCAGCTGGTATTAGTATATCGTGAAAATTAAAATATCTTAAATTTGCAGTTTTTATTAAAGATAAAAATTCTTTAAATTCATCTGATGGTGTGTTTTTTATTTGGAATTCCTGCCAGAATTTGCTGTCATTGCGTTTGGTCAAATAATGAAAGAATACAAAGTTTGCTTTTTCGTCTGCTTCTTTTCTTGTAACTGTGTTATACAGTTCTTGACTGTAAGGGCTAGGATCACTAATTTCATTTATAAATTGTTTAAAATTGCTGAGTTGGCTAATTGCTAACCATAATGATGTTGATTCTAAAGGCTCTAAAAAGTTTGCACTTAGACCAACTGCTAGACAATTTTTAATCCAAGTATGTTCAAATCTTCCTGGATCAAAACTTATTATTTTTCTAACCTCAATTTCTTGATTTAAGTATTGTTCTACTTCTTCTTTTGCTTGATCTACTGTAATGTAATCTGAATCAAAAACATAGCCTGCGCCAATCCTATGTTGTAAAGGTATATTCCACATCCAGCCATTCTTCATTGCAATACTGTCAGTGTATGGCCTAGGGTCTTGTTTGTGCTCTAACCAAAATGGTATTGCTTTCTTTGCAGGAAGAAAATTAGAATAACTTTTCCATTTTGATTGATAAAGTTTTCCTATCAACACTCTTGAAAATCCTGAACAGTCAAAAACAAAATCGCAATCTATAACTCTTTCAGATTTAAATTTCAAAGATTTAATAAAACCATTATCATCTAACACAGGATCATTAAACACATCATCTATGATATCTATATTTCTTGATCGAGCAACCGACTCTAAAAAGTTAGCCAACTTTACAGAATCAAAATGCATGGCATAGTTTGTTTTTTCTAAATCTATTTTGTTTCCGTATGCTAATTTTTGTTGATAGATATAATCTTTAAAATCTAAATTGTTATTAATTAATAGCTTTTTAAAAAAATCTTCGCAACCATTGTCGTACACATTTTGTATACTAAATGATTCTAAATGTTCAAAAAAATCATGGAAGTATGCTTTGCCATCTCCATTCCAATTAACAAAATTAATTCCGTTTTTTATAGTGCCATTAGTTTTTTGTACTACTTCAAGCGGATCTATGTTATGTTCTTTAAAAAAATTAACTAGATGAGGAGTGGATGCTTCGCCGACTCCGACAATTCCAATTTCTTTACTTTCTATTAAAGTAATTTTTGCTTTAGCAAATAATTTTCTTGCAAAGATTGCAGTAATGTATCCGGCAGAACCTCCACCTAAAATTACAATATTATTCATTTAATTTTATACTCGCGTTAAAGGCTATAGAAATTCTATCATCATCTTCCCAATTAGGCTCAACATAGTGAACTAAGAAGGCAGGAAAAATTAATAAGTCACCTTCATTTGGTGTATATCTAATACTTGCTGACGAGAAGTCGTTCCAATCAATAATTAAATCAGGGTTTATGTGATATTGAAAATTAGATGCAGGATGCATAAAAACAATGCTAGGACCATCAGACTTACATTTAGGATAATACACTCCCGAAAAGGTTGCTCCGGGATGAATATGAGGTCTGTTAAATCCGCATTTAGGATTTATATTAATCCATAAATTTTCAACAACAGCTGAAGTCTTGTCGTGTTTTAACTTCCAACACTCAGCAACTTTTTCAACATGTTCTCTTATTGTTTCGACAAGTTTGGCAATTTCATTATTGGGCACTGACAAAGGTTCACTTTGCCATCCTTGGACATTACTTTTTATTACACCAGTAGAACTGTCTTTTAATTGATAACTGTACCTCACTAATTCTTGATTATCAATATTTGTTAGATTTGTTGAGGCAAGAAAACTTGTAAAAAATGTTTCGATCTTCATTTGTAAGTTAAATAATAATAGCACATTATTTATCTGGTTGTTTTTTTGGAAAATTTATTATGAACATTGTTATTTTAGGTGGCGGAACAGCAGGTTGGTTGGCAGCATTGTTTATGGCCAAAAATCATCCGCACAATAACGTTACTATAGTTGCTTCAAAGAACATAGGAGTTATTGGAGCTGGCGAAGCAGTTACCGGAGCCCTAACTGATTTAGTTTCAGGTTACTATGGTAATTTTGAAATTGATCCTTTAGAATTTTTTAAAGAAACAAAAGCTGTTCCTAAATATGGTATTTTTCATAAAGGGTGGACTAATGATGTTAATAAAGGATACTTTGGACCAATTGATGGAACACTGAGCACTGTTCATATACCTGATAGTGTGTTTACATATTTGTTAGCACAAGATCATCCTAAGATGCACTTAGGTACATTTTTTGGAAATCTTTATGAATACGACATTGGGCCTGTAAGTAAAGTTACACACGAATTTGAAGAAACAACTCATGCATTTCATTTTGATGCTCAAGCCGCTGCTGCCTATTTAGAAAAAATTACTCTACGTTCTAAAAATTGTCAACTTGTTGATAAGAAAGTAATTGATGTAAAGTTAGATGAACAAGGAAATATCAATTCATTATTATTTGAAGATCAAACAAAATTAGAAGGTGATTTCTTTATTGATGCATCTGGATTTTCGCGTATCTTAATGAACAAGTTAGAAACAAAATGGATTAGCTATAAGAAATGGCTACCTATTAATGCAGGGTTACCATTTTTTATTAACTATAAAGAAAACGAAGTGCCAAAATGTTTTAGCGTTGCTCATGCTCAGAAAGCAGGGTGGTACTGGGAAGCTTGTGTTCAGACACGTAAAGGATGTGGATATACATTCTCGGAGGATTTTATTTCTTTTGACCAGGCGCAAGCTGAAATAGAACAAGCACTTGGACACAGTATAACTCCTATTAAGCAATTTAGATTTGACACTGGACGTTTAGAAAATACATGGGTTAAGAATTGTCTAGCAATTGGCCTTGCTAGTTCATTTGCTGAGCCTTTAGAAGCAACCAGTATTCATTCTACAATACAACAATTAAAACATTTTAGTTTTGAATTTTTATGTCAAACAAAAGATGAAACATTAAATCCTGCATCCAGGAACCTTTATAACAAACGTATTAACACAATGTTTGATGATTATAAAGAATTTTTAGTTAGTCATTATCTCGGCGGCAGAAACGATAGTGAATTTTGGAAATATATTTCGGCAGGAAATACTCTTACAGATTTTACAAGAGATTTACGAGACACTTGCAAATCAAGGATTCCTAGCATACATGATTTTCCAGGGTATCCAGGAGCAGCAGGGTGGACAATATGGTGTCATATACTAGCTGGCACTAAACAACTCACTCCAGAAGTAGCTAGAAGAATTTTAACACCAGAAATGGAAAAATCTGCTATTGAAAAGTTAAATGCGTTAAGCGTAGTTGGACATAAAATGGAGCTAACTCATTATAAGTTTAGCGACTATTTTAATACAATTAAATTGCCTAATCTTAAATATGTCCCTTATAGAGGACAAAAATGGCAAGGTCTTAACGATTAAAGAATATCTATTATATCAATAATAGTAGATATTTTGTTTTCTAAATGTCGATTACGCAAACTAAGATCGAGACCTTTGTGTAAAGGTTTTGGAAGATAATTTAAATCAAACCATCCCCAAGCACAATGCTCATCACTTAGTACAGGTATAAACTCTTCTGACACTAAGCAAAAATAAGTTTGAAATTTAAAATGTTCGTCGTTACTAACAAAACGTTCAAGAGGTATAACTTTTGTTATTGATTGTTCACCGATCTCTTCTCTAATTTCTCTAGATAATCCTTGCCAAGCTGATTCACCGTCTATATGTGTTCCGCCAACAAGGCCCCAATACCCCTTGTGTTTGCCTTCAGCTTTTTGTAACAATAAGAATCTTTTTGTAGACTTAGAACAAACTAATGCACCAGAACATTCAACAGTTTTTATAGAGCTATTCTCCATTGTCCCCTCTTATATTCGCCCTCAAAAGATTTGCTCCATTGTACCCCGTCCCACTTGTATTGTGTTTGAGTATAAAAATTAGTTTGATATACAATAGCATCGCCTGTTTCTTCGCTGCTAAAAATCACTACCCATTTAGATCCGTCCCATTCGATAATGTCATTGGCTTCGGCAAGTGTATCTGAACCATCTATATTCTTCCAGCCATCGGGTCCATCATCGTTTAAATTTACTTCGTATTCAACTTCGTCGTTTGGTTGAAGAGCAGTAGCACTTACTATGACGAATTCTCTATCAGACGGGATTCCCTTTACATTAATAGTTTGTATTGCGCCAGATCCGTTTACACTAAGAACAGTGATTAAACAGTCGTTTATTACATTTGTACCATTTAAAAACTTGCCGCGAACTCTAAGGCTATCGCCAGGCATATATCCTGTTCCGGGATTGTTTATTATTGCACTGTAAGTTGCTGTTGCTAAATGAACTGTAACATCAAAAGTTGCATTTTGTGATGCGCTAGTAAAGTTTTTTGATGGTTTGTCGTAATATACTGGATTTGGTTGAGGATCAGATATTACTTCTACACCATTAACATAAAGTTTGTGATCATTAACTTTCTTAGCTAATACATTTGTATGTACGTAGTTAGTTTTATTGCCTATTAAAAATCTATCTCTAACAGCTCCGCCGATACTTTCAACAACAAGATATCTTTTTCCAGAAGGTATAGGTTGATCTGTTTTTTCTTTGTTTGGTCGTTTAGGGTTAAACATTGTTGGATCAACAATGGCATCAAAGAATCCGTATTCATTAGGAGGTCTTGCAGGACCTGGTATTCCAGTATTAGACGGGAAAGTATCTGGATCCCAGTTAGCTACAAGCATGGTAAAATCACTAGGATGAAAACTTATTGTTCCAACTACTTCTGTATCGTCAGGCTGTCGTAAATATATTTTACTTAACCCGCTGGTTAATTTTCCAGGAAATTGTTGTATAACTGTATCCCATTGTAACCAACTTTCAAAACCTATAGTATTATTTCTTGCTCTAATAATGTTTTGTTCAACAAGAATATCAAAATTTCCAACGCTGACTCTTTGATCAAATAATTTGTTTATAGGATCAATTTGTCCCGTAGCATAGTCTGTTCCAAGACCGTCAATATAATCTAAATGAGGATCACTTTTTCTACTATAGATGTTGTTAATAATGCTAGTAATAATACCTAACTTTTTAACTTTGACAGGAGGGCTAATATAGATTGGTGTTTTAAGAACTATAGTAGCAACATCAATTGCAGAATTAGTTCCTGTTGGGATACTTCTTGAAGAGAAAGTTACATCTTGCAATTCTAAAACACTAATAGAAGTCCAGTCAATATAATTGTCTGTTGTTTGAATTTCTAAACTTGGATTAAACAAAACTAAAATTTGTTCTAATATCTGTAATTTTTGTTCAGTACTAGTAGACCATATATCAACTTTTAATGTAAGATCAAAAGGAGTTGGCATCAAACGTTCAACAGTGTAGTTTGCACCTTCAGTGTATTCATACTCACCTGTTTCTTCATTGATATCTCTTTCTCTAATATGTAATTTACTAACAAAGCTACTATCACTTAATCGATCTCTAGCCAAATCTAATTCATTTACATATACTGCTATTCTTGGTGCAGTTGGAATTGTATTTTCGCTGTTCTGATTGACAATAAATGATGCCTGGCGATCTTGGTCTCCATACATTACAGGAACACGAACAAGTGTTCCGTCTCCGTACTTGACTACAAAGTTACTAAGCATTCTAATAACTTGTGTAATATATCTTCTTATTTGACCGTCATAAAAATATTGCATTAGAAATCTGCCTTAGGTTTAAGTGCTTTAGAAAGACTCTGACGTTCTTGAACAGTATCTCCATTGATAACAGCAGAGTTATTATTGTTAATAAATCCTGTCTTCTGAGTGCTTCTATTATCGGTGTTAGTAATTCCATGACGGACAGCATCTTCAATCTTAATCCATCTTGCACCGTCATACCTAAATAATCGATTAGGCATCAAATCAGTTCTAAGGAAGTAATCATCTTTAAGAGGCCCGCTAGGAAATTGTATTCCAAATCCAAAGTCTGCACCGTTTGGAGGAACACCATCTCCTAATAGATAACCGCTATAACCATTTCTTTTAGCTCTTTCGTTAATTTGACTTGAATTTACTATAGCAGAACTAACATCTATGTCAGTTTCGTCTGCTGTTCTTAATGCAGGATTACCATTTTCATCAACAGCTAATGTATAATAATGCTGTGTTTCAAAACCGCTTCTAGGAACATCTGCTTCAGCTTGAGCTATAATTGCATCGTTAATTTGCAATTGTTTATTATAATTGCTTACAACATCTCTTAATTTTTGTGTAGTTTCTTCACCAGTAACAGGGTCAACAACAAACTTATCAAAGATTTCTTTATATTGTTGACTATCTACAATTTTCTTTAATTTTAATCTGTATAAATGTGGATACCAAGTTCGGCTAAATCCTTCAGCTGCTCTACCAACTTCATCTATTACAAAATATCTAGGTAAAGATATGTCAAAATCATTAAGAGCAAATTCATCTCTTAAATGAGGTAATTCTATCACGTCCCCTGCTAAAGGTTTACGACCAATCATACTGACAAAATCATTAATGTGTACGGTCATAAACACAGTATCTTGATCAATAAACAAGCCAAATTGGCTTAGATTAAAATCAATGTCTTGTACGTTATAAATTCCCCTAAGGGTATAAATGCTAGTATCGTATTTTCGATCTCTATTTTCTAAAAACAGCAAATCTTGTATATTTGTTTCTTTTACAGCGTCATACCTAGGCTGATCTGCTGTAGCATCTTCTTCGCTTGGATTTTGAGGTCCTAAGTATTTGTGTAAGTAAACGTCAGTTCCGCCAACCTGAAACATCTCAGAAATATTGCGGTCTAAGAACTTGTAATCGTTGCCTTTTTCGGGTTTGTAAATTGATAAACGCGGCATAGTATAATATTTAGCGATAAATATACGAGGGAGATTGGAATGTCAGATAATCCGCAAATAGTTAAACAAAAAGTCTTCGACTATTGTCGTACCATGCTAGGTGACGGTATGATTGACGTTGAACTTGATCCTATTCATTACGAAACCGCACTAGAAAAAGCAATTACGCGATTTAGACAGCGTAGCCCTAATTCTGTTGAAGAAAGCTACATGTTTTTAGAACTTGAAAAAGATCGAAACGATTATATACTTCCCCAAGAAGTTATTAATGTACAAAGCGTATTTCGTAGAACATTAGGTTCTAGAACTGGAGGCGGCACTGGTACTAATTTTGAACCGTTTAATCTGGCTTATACAAACACATACTTGCTAAACTCAACAATGCTTGGAGGCATTGCTACATACTATATGTTTGCTAGTTATCAAGAAATGGTTGGTAAAATTTTTGGTAGCTATATAGAATTCCAATGGATACAATCAAGCAGAACACTACGAGTTTTACAGCGTCCTTTTACAGAGGGTGAAACTTTATTACTACGCTGCCAAAATTTTAGACCAGATTATGTAATCATTGAGGATTTATACGCTAAACAATGGATCAAAGACTATTCATTAGCAAACTGTAAGCTAATGTTGGGCGAAGCCCGTAGTAAATTTCAAAGTATTGCTGGTCCTCAAGGAGGCGGCAGTTTAAACGGAAATGATCTAAAGTCAGACGGCAAGGCAGAAATTGAAAGATTAGATAAAGAATTAGAAACTCTAGTGTCGGGAGGCACTGGGTACACTTGGGTGATAGGATGAAAATTTACGAAGTTATTACTGAAGTTAGACAACCAAAGCCTACCAAAAGACAAGCACAGTCGAGCAGAGGTTTAACTATCTACGGAGATGCTGAAAAAGCCAACAGTGACTATGTGGCTTTTAAGTTAGGTCAAGCAATGGCTGGAACTGATGGCAAATCTAAACCGGATATTGATGGTAAAAGCTGGCACGGTAAAAAGAAAACCATTCATCCTTATACAGAAGTTGAACAAGAAATGTTCAAGCAAGCTGCCAAAGTAGTTGGTGCTAATTATGACGATTTAAACAACGGAGATATGCGTAGTCTTGAGCTAGAGACAACCAATACCGTTAGCCCTGTTGCAAAACCCAAACGCAACAAATATGGCGTATAATCGCTCTTGACAAAATCTTAACAGTATAGTAATATATAGTATCACTGGGGGATACTATGATCATAGGTTTTGTTGGTTTTATTGGTTCCGGCAAAGATACTGCCGCAGACTATCTAGTTAATTTTCACGGATTTAGGCGAGATTCGTTTGCAAATACACTCAAGGATGCTGTAGCCGCAGTATTTGGTTGGGATCGCACGTTGCTAGAAGGGCGAACTAAAGAAGCCCGCGAATGGCGCGAACAAGTAGACCCGTGGTGGGCAGAACGTCTAAATATGCCCAACTTAACTCCCCGTTGGATTTTGCAATACTGGGGTACAGAAGTTTGCCGTCAAGGGTTCCATGATGATATCTGGATTGCCAGTTTAGAAAACAAAATGCGTAAAACTAAAGATAACATTGTTATCAGCGATGTACGTTTTCCTAATGAAATTAAAGCTATTCATAACGCAAATGGCCTTGTTGTGAGAGTAAAGCGAGGAGACGACCCTGAATGGTATCAAGATGCCGTTAATGCTAATGCAGGGAAAGGAAACATGAGCTGGCTAATCAGCACAGATAGGCTTAAAAAACTAGGCATTCATGCTAGCGAAACTGCCTGGGTAGGCGGAGCAATTGATGTTACTATCTCTAACGATTCTACCATTGACGATTTGTTTAAGCAAATTAGAAGTCTGGTAGAAGATCGCCCCGACGCCATTGAAACCCCTCTTTGTGCAACAATCTCTGACAATTAGCACATACAGTCTTTAAGTTGGTATGACGGCTATTGGTAAGATTGCCGTCAACATGGAACACATTAAATTGTTCTTTATGTTTTGATTTAAAATTGCACTTGTCACAAGATAACTTCATGCGATAACCGTCCTGATACCATTTAGGAAGACCTTTGCTAATCCCCCCATATCTTAAACACGTTTCACATTTTGTTCTGTAATATATTTTACCCTGTTTTCTATAGTTAATAGCGGCAGGTCTAAGTCCGCAAGAGCATAATGGTCTAGTCATAAAACTATTTATTACTGCCCTTTTTGGTCCCTTTTTGGTGTTGTATAACACGGTATTTTTTGGTACAATCCAATAAATACTAGTAGAACAAAAACCTTAGGAGATTCCAAGATGGCATTAAGTTCACCAGGCGTAGAAGTCAAAGTTATTGACGAATCGTTTTATACACCAGCAGCTCCTGGCACAGTACCTCTAGTTATTGTTGCTACTGCTGAAAACAAACCAAACAGCGGAGGCACCGGTACCGCCCCGGGCACACTTAAAGCCAACGCTGGAGAAGTATATCTTCTAACAAGTCAGCGTGATTTAGGAGACACATTTGGAGATCCGCTCTTTAAGACCGACTCTAATAATAATCCTATTCACGGTGGAGAGTTAAATGAATATGGCCTACAAGCAGCGTATAGCTTGCTAGGTGTTAGCAACCGTGCATTTGTTGTACGTGCAGATATTGATCTAAATCAATTAGAACCTCAAGCTAACGAACCAGATGCAACACCTGCAAATGGCACTCATTGGTTAGACACTAGCATTACTGCTTTTGGTCTTTTTGAATGGAATGGCGCACCTGTTACAACACGTGGCGGCCAAAAGTTTACTAACAAAGTTCCTCGTGTAATTACAGACTCAACAAAAGTTGATCCTTTAACCGGCGGACCTGCTGCATCAGTTGGCGCAATTGGTGACTACTGCATGGTTATGGTTGATGTTGACTCTGATACACCTAAACTAACAACATCTGTTCCAGGAACACTATGGTATAGAAGTAGGGGTGTTGCCCCTGGACAAGATCCAGGCCAATGGGTGCAAGTTGGTTCTAATGACTGGTTTAAGAGTTTTGCCGTTGTTACAGGAACAACTGTAAATGCTTCTTTAGCTGGTGCTACTGGAACATTCCAAATTAACAATGTTACTTTAAACGCACAAACTTCACAGAATGCCTTAGTAGGTGAAATCAATACTAAATTAGCATCGCTAGGAATTAGTGCTAGCTTTGTTAACGGTAAGTTAGAAATCTATTCAGACGGTACTATAGAAAATTCTGCTGAAGATAGCACATTTGCTAACGATATCAGAATTGGTACAGAAACAGGAAACATGTTAACCCTAGTAGGATTAACACCTAACACAACATACTATTCGCCAAGATTAGTTATTAGCAAACATACTCAAGTTCCTCAATGGAAGAGATCAAATACTGCACCTCGTCCAACAGGTTCTTTATGGATTAAAACAACAGAACCTAATCTAGGTTCACGTTGGAGAATCAAGCGTTGGAATGATTCAACCGCAGCATGGGAAAGAGTTGAAAGCCCATTATATTCTAGCGGTCATGAAGCTATCTACGAATTAGACAGAGTTGGCGGTGGTGCTAACTTACCAGTTGGTACATTATATGTACAAACTAACTATACAGAAGAAAATGGCAGCGACGAAACACCAAGACTAGCAACATGGAAAGTATGGCGCAGAGGCGGTGCAAGCTCTGAGACTGTTATTCAAACAGCCAAAATTACAAGTCAATTTACTAACGCAGTAGTTTACAAATTTAATTTAGCAGAGAGCGTATTAGGTTCTGCTGTATTAGGTGACTATGATGACAACGGTGTTTACAGCTCTAAAGAAGTATCTTTCACAGCTAATGCTACAGCAGGTGATGCAGACTTATTAGCAACAGCAATTAATTCTGCAGGATTCACTAACATCGAAGCAGAAGTTGATACTCAAAATAGAGTCATTATCAAGCACAAACTAGGCGGCGAGTTTAGACTAAAAGATGGTCAAAATCAACCTTTAGAAAAGCTAATTTCTACTTTTGATTATGAGCCATCAAACACAACATTTGGAACAGGAACAAGACATGTGCTTGCTGCACCAGATGGTGATTCATTGCATGACTATGTAGTCAGTAATTGGGAGCCATTAGTGTATGCAGCTGATGCAGATCCTCCAACACGTATCCCAGTAGACGGACGTCTATGGTACAGTTCTGTAGTTGATGAGATCGACATCTTAGTACATAACGGTAGTGAATGGGTTGGTTACCAGTATCCAGGTACTGTAAACATTGATGCTTCACCATACTGGAACGTATCTGAGTCACTAAGACCAGATCCAAACGGTCCAATTGTTAGTGCTACTCCTCCAGAAACACAAACTGATGGTACTCCATTAGTTACTGGAGATTTATGGATCAGCACAGCAGATATTGAGAATTTCCCTCAGATCTATAAGTTTAACTTTGATCTAGCTAACTTACCTATTGCAAAGCGTTGGGTATTAGTAGATAAAACAGATCAAAGCACTGAAGACGGATGCTTGTTTGCTGATGCTCGTTACAACACAAGTGGCATTAACAGCGACGAGGCAGGAGACATTGTAAGCTTATTATCTAGTGCTTATGTAGACCCAGACTGTCCTGATCCTGCATTGTATCCAAGAGGCATGTTGCTATGGAATTTACGTCGAAGCGGATTCAACGTAAAAGAATTCCGTAGAGATTATATCGATATTGCTGATGACAACATCCGCTTTGATCCAAGTGCTACTGGCGGTCAAGCTATGGCTGACTACTATCCACATCGTTGGGTAACAGTATCTAGCAACCAAGACGACGGTTCTGGTAGTTTCGGACGTAAAGCACAACGTAAAGTTGTTGTTAAGGCTCTACAAGCAACTGTTAACAGTAACGAACAAATCCGTGACGAAGACGGGCGTATCTTTAACTTGATTGCTTGCCCAGGATATCCTGAGCTAATTGGCGAAATGGTCAACTTAAACTATGATCGCGGATTAACAGCATTTGTAGTTGGTGATACACCAGCACGTTTAACACCAGATGCAACCAGCTTGCTACGTTGGGGTAACAACCAATTAGGCGCAGTTGAAGACAATGATATTGGTGCTGCTAGCTTTGATGAATACATGGCTATGTTCTATCCATGGGGATTTACAAGCGACAACTTTGGTAACAATGTTGTTGTACCACCAAGCCACATGGTATTAAGAGTTATTGCTCTAAATGACCAAGTAGCTTATCCATGGTTTGCACCAGCTGGTGTACGTAGAGGCGGTGTAACTAATGCAACAGCAGTTGGTTATGTCAGCAGCGAAGGCGAGTTCAAGAGTGTTGCTCTAAATACCGGCCAGCGTGACACATTATACGAAACTAAGCTAAATCCAATTACATTCTTTACTGGAACAGGTTTAGTAGTTTATGGTCAGAAAACTCGTGCTCGTGCAGCTAGTGCATTAGATCGTATCAACGTAGCTCGACTAATTGTTTATCTACGTAGACAACTAGCAGTATTAGCTAAACCATACATTTTTGAACCAAACGACAAGATTACTAGAGATGAAATTAAAGCGGCTGTCGAGGCGCTTCTTTTAGAACTAGTAGGACAACGTGCTCTTTATGATTACTTGGTAGTTTGCGACGAGTCTAACAATACTCCAGCAAGAATTGATCGTAACGAGCTATGGATTGACATCGCGATTGAACCAGTTAAAGCAGTTGAATTTATCTATATTCCACTACGCTTGAAGAACACTGGCGAAATTGCTGGCCTATAATATAGAGGAGCATTAAAAAATGGCAATCGCAACATTAACAAGATTTACCGTACCCTTAGCTAGTGATCAAAGTGCTAGCGCACAGGGTATGCTAATGCCTAAACTTAAATATCGTTTTAGAATGATGTTTGAAAATTTTGGTGTTTCTACTCCTACAACTGAACTTACAAAGCAAGTTATGACTGTTGGTCGTCCTAACTTACAGTTTGCAAACCAAGTAATTGAAACTTACAACAGTAAGATCAACTATGCAGGTAAGCACACATGGCAAACTATTGCTGTTAGCTTACGTGATGATGCTACTGGTCAAGTTGCTAAATTAGTCGGCGAGCAAATGCAGAAACAGTTTGACTTCTTTGAGCAAGCTAGTGCTGCAAGTGCTATTGACTATAAGTTTATGTTAAGATTAGAAATGCTAGATGGTGGTAACGGTGCAAGTACACCTAACGTTCTCGAGACATGGGAATGCTATGGATGCTATGTAACACAAGTTAACTATCAATCATTAGCTTATGGTGATGCTGCACCAGTTCAGATTGACTTAACAATTCAACCTGATAACTGCTTACAGATTCCTGCAGGCAGCGGTATTGGCGCACCTGTACCAAGAACACTTGGCACAGCAGCTACTGGTCCTGGCGTTTAATAAAAACACAAAAAAAGCAGCAAAAGCTGCTTTTTTTGTAGGTTGAATTATCTACCCATATTATTTGGTAGATAAATAATTACATGTCCAGCTATTCTAACAGACAATTTGTCACAGGCGGTCCAAATTTAAGAGACTACCAACACGCCGCACGAGCATTCGTTGATGGCGATTTTGCACTAGCACCTAGACTTAAATTTCAACACCATGTTGTGATTAGTACCCTTGGCGGTTCTAATGCACAACTTAGTGCAGTTATTAAATCTATGGAAACTCCTAAAATTTCAGTTAATACTGAAGTGGCAAATCAGTATAACAGACGAAATGTTGTTATGCTAAATTTAAATTATCAACAAGTTACTATAAAATTTTATGATGACAATTCTGGAGTAGCAAGAAAAGTTTTTGAAAGTTGGTACAGTTATACATTTGGTGACCATGGTGCTGCTCAAGCAGGTCTTTATGGAAAGAGTTTTGGGCCTCCTATGACATCGTATGGTTTAGAAAATGAACCAGTTGTTCCATTTGTTAACTATATTAAAATACATACCTTTGCCAAACGCAAGTGGCAAGGATTTACTCTAGTTCATCCCGTGATTGTTAGTTGGAATCATGATACGTTTAACTGGACTGATAGTAATCCTGCTGAGCATACTATGGTAGTGGCATATGATGCGGTTACATATGACAGCGGTAGTGCTGGACCAGGTAGTCCTCCGCACTTTGCACAGTCAGGTTACGATTCGACACCTAGTCCTTTACAGGCAGGCCCGCAAAACTTAAGATCTCCGGCACCCGGGGTTCAGAATGGTGTACTAAATGGAAAGGAACAAATTTTTAATTCAGCTGAAAGAAAAACAGATCCTTCTTCTGCATATAAAAACCCTGCACCTGCTGCCTTAGCACAAAATCCAACACCAACTAAATTATACAACGAAACAAAACCGTTGACAAATACAGGTATATCTAATTCAAATAGAAATCAACCGATAACAAATAGACAAGGTAGTTCTAATGTTGGCAGAATTGGTTTAAACGATACAGCATTTCCTATTTACGACAAAGACAACAAAACACCAGCTACAGCTAGAAGTATAACAGGTGCATAATGGCAATAGAAAGAAAATATAATCTTCCTGATAGAGAAATAACAGACAGTGGCGAAGAAGTTAAAAATTTCTTTGACAAATTTTTCCTACATCAAATAACTTTTCCCAGCAATCAAATTGATGCAGTAATGGGATTCTTTTTAAAAAGAGGATTTGATGAACAAGCCGCTAGAAGCACTTGTATTGTGTTACTCAATCAAGCTAGACTAGAAAATGTAAGCCCATTTCAACTAATTGATACATTAAAAGGTTTAACTGATGTTCAATTAAGTGAGATTGTAACCGAAGTTCTTAACACTTATAGAGATAAAAGATCTGCGCTAGGCTTTAAACTTACTGCGCTAGAAGAAACTCTAGAGAGTAGAAACATTGTTCAATGAGTCGCAGATTTGCACAAGGTAAGTATCAAGTTGTTAATGCCGACAAGTATATAGGCAATCGACAACCTACATATAGAAGCTCTTGGGAATGGAGCTTTATGAAATTTTGCGATACTGATCCTAGAATTTTAAAATGGGCCAGTGAATCAATTAAAATACCTTACCGAGATCCATTTACTGGAAAAGGAACAATTTATGTTCCAGACTTTTTTATACAATATGTAGATAATAAAGGTAACATGCAAGCCGAAATTATCGAAGTTAAACCTCAAAATCAAACAATCTACGAAAAAGTTGGTCGTAATCGAAATAATCAAATACAGTATGCTAAAAATGTTGTAAAATGGCGTGCTGCTCAAGAATTTTGTAATAAACAGGGTCTTAAATTTAGAGTACTCAATGAACAAGACTTATTCCATAACGGTCGCAGAGGATAAGTAGTATTATGAAAAAACTTGAAGAAATCCTAAATTTACCAGAAACTAAAAAGACTATCAAAAAGGCTGAACGCGAAGAAGCCAAAGAAGTAGCACAACCATTTCTTAGAGAAATAAGCGAATTTGATAAAATTTCTGCGGCATTACCTCAAGTAAAAGGCCTAGGCGATATTAGCGATAAAGAATTTGACGAACTAGCGCAACGAGCAACAGACGCATTTGACGACCTAATGGATTTAGGTATGAATGTTGAAGCTAGGTACAGCGGACGTATTTTTGAGGTTGCAGGCGGTATGTTAAAAAACGCTATTGATGCAAAAGCAGCCAAAGTAGATAAAAAATTAAAAATGATCGAGTTACAGATTAAAAAACAAAAGCTTGATCAAGATGCTGGCGATGCTGATGGAAGTGTCGATGTAAGCGGTACTGGTGTAATTGTATCTGATCGCAATAGCCTCATTGAAAAACTTAAGAATATGAAATAAATATTATACTGGGATTTACATCATGAAATCATTTAAAGAGTATCTAATAGAAAGTGCAGAAGAAAAGCTTTATAGTTTTAAACTAAAAGTAGCTGGAAAGCTACCAGAAAACTGTGAAGATGTAATGAAAGCTGCTCTTAAAAAATATGAAGTTGCTGGATTTACAAAATCTAAAACTGTACCTATTCAAGCTAAAGTACCTGATTTTCCTGCTATGGAAAATGTAGAAGTTTGTGTATTTGACATCGATTTAAAATATCCAACAACTAGTCAAGTTCTACACAGTTATGTTGCAGAACAAACAGGATTACCTGCCGATCGTATCAAAGTACGAACAGCATTAGAAGAAGCAGAAGCAGAAATAAATGCTGACATGCAAAACGAAGAAACAGAAAGTGGAAAATCCTTGATAGGCCAATGCGATTTTCCTGCTAGCAATAATCAAAAAATTGTAGGCGAAAAACATGTTGTAAGTCTTTTAAAAGAGTTATCAAAGAAAAGAAATGACCCTACACAATATAAAGGTGTTAACGATGCGTTACTAGCTAAGAAAGCACCAAAAGAAAAAGCCGCTGAACTTGCCAAAGCTTCACCTGCTAAGAGCCCTATTAGCGGCAAAGGAAAAACAAAATGAATTTTCAAGAATTAATGCAAAGAATGCACGAACTAGACCAGCCTGTAATTGAAGAACCTAATGAAGGCAATGCCTACGGTCAAGCAGTACAAAATACTCCCCCAGGCGAAGAAATTAAAATAGACGGTAAAGGTACTGGAGACATTAAAAGAGAAGAAGTTGTAGCAGACGAATGCGGGATGGGTCCTATGGGCCAAATGAATGCTCAACAAGATAATGTTAATATGAGTGTTAACATGAACGGCAGTGGCGCAGGCGGCATTAGAGATTTGTTAGACATTCTTAAAAACCTAGACGGCGGCTCTGGTGAGCATGGCGATGCACATGACTTAGGCGATCTAATTGACAAAATGGATGGCCCAGATGATGGTATGATGCCTATGAAAAAGCCAGTAGTTGTTGGAGACATGCCTGTTGATGAATTCGCTAATGAGCCCGATGAAATGTATGCACAACCAAGTGCAGTAACACCAACCGGTAACGATATGCACAGCAAAGGTTTAGAATTTCCAAAAGTAAACGGTGGTGGCAATCCTATGACTATGGAATCATTGATACAGAAATTAGATAATCTTTATCAAGATGTAAAATCAAGATAAATTGCCATAATTTAATCTAAAACGGGCCCTAGGCCCGTTTTTTGTTGTAAATAACAATATGCCAAGTAAATCATTAGATGGTGTCTTAACTAAAAAGGCACATACAAAAGAAACATTTACAGAACAGCAAATTGCAGATTTGCTCAAGTGTAGCAACGACGATGGATATCATTATTTCTGTGGTAATTTCTTTTATATACAACATCCTGTTAAAGGTAAGATGTTGTTTGAACCTTTTGGATTTCAAAATAAACTGTTAGATGCATACCATGGACATCGTTTTAACATTAATATGCTACCTCGACAGATGGGTAAGACTACTTGTGCAGCAGGATATTTGCTCTGGTATGCTATGTTTCACCCAGATCAAACTATTTTAATTTCGGCACACAAATATACAGGCTCACAAGAAATTATGCAACGTATTAGGTATGCATATGAATTGTGTCCCGATCATATACGATGCGGGGTTGTAAACTATAATAAAGGGAGTATAGAATTTGATAACGGCTCAAGAATTGTTAGTACAACTACTACTGGTAATACAGGTCGCGGTATGTCTATCTCCTTACTATACTGTGATGAGTTTGCCTTTGTTCCTCCAAACATTGCAGACGAATTTTGGACATCAATAAGCCCAACATTAGCAACTGGTGGTAAAGCTATTATTACTAGCACACCAAACAGCGACGAAGATACGTTTGCTACAATTTGGAAAGAAGCTAATAAAAAGTTTGATGAATTCGGCAATGAACAATCTGTTGGGGTTAATGGATTCTTTCCATTTACTTGTCACTGGAACGAACATCCTGACAGAGACGAAGCTTGGGCAACTGCTGAAAGAGGACGCATTGGAGAAGAACGTTTCCGTCGTGAATATAATTGCGAATTCTTAGTCTACGACGAAACTTTAATTAACAGTATCTGTCTAGCAGGATTAGAAGGTCGCAACCCTATTATGAACCTTGGACAAGTACGTTGGTACAAAGAACTTAGTAAAGAACACTTGTATGCAGTAAGTCTTGATCCTAGTTTAGGTACTGGCGGTAACAGTGCTGGAATACAAATTGTTGAATTACCTACATTTGTTCAAGTAGGAGAGTGGCAACACAACTTAACTCCTATTCAAGGACAAATTAGAATATTAAAAGAAATTTTAACTTACATTAAAGATCAACTCGGAGACGAAAATATCAATAATATTTTCTGGAGTATTGAAAACAATAATATCGGCGAAGCAGGCTTAATATGCATCAAAGACATTGGCGAAGATCAATTTCCGGGATTATTCGTAAGTGAACCTATACGCAAGGGACATGTGCGTAAATTCCGTAAAGGATTTAACACTACACATAAAACTAAAATATCAGCTTGCGCTCGATTAAAATACCTTATTGAATCTGGAAAAATGAAGATTAACAGTAGGCCGTTAATTTCTGAACTAAAAAACTTTATTGCCCAAGGAATCTCGTTTAAGGGAAAAATGGAAGAACCAGACGATCTTGTCAGTGCAATGTTATTAATTGTGCGTATGACGCAAGTATTAGCAGATTGGGATGCTAGAGTTTTTGATAGTTTTAGTACCAATGACGGGCTTGATGAGGAAGATTACGAGCTACCTATGCCCATTTATGTTTCCTCAACCCTGGCATAAATATAACTATGATGATATTTGAAGACTTTATAGATAAAGAAACACAAAATCTTATCGAGGAAAATACTCTAAGTGAGGACTTCCCTTGGTACTTTTGTCCCTTTACTATTGATCTTACAAATGCAACTGAACAAGAAAAAAATTTTGTATACGAACAGGGCATAAATCCTAATCAGTTTGTACATAGCATTATTAACAATAATCAAGTTAACAGTCAAAAAATAGAACTTATTGCTCCGTTACTACAAAGTTTAGCTGAAAAATTAGAAAAAAATATATTTGTTGAAAAAGCTAAATTTAACTTTTTACCGCAAAATTTAGTTAACGATCATCACTATCCTCACGTTGATATGCAAACAGAAGATAGTAATGTTATGTCAATGATTTATTATGTTAACAGTGCAGACGGTGATACATATTTTTTTGATGACTTTGCTCCTAAGAGTAAAACCTATACAAATGTTGTTGAAAAGGTAACTCCTAAAAAAGGCAAGGCAGTTATATTTGAATCTCGACAATTTCATTCTGGATCTAGCCCAATTGCTTCAGAAAAAAGAATTGTATTGAATGTTGTTTTTAAAATGATATAAATTATGGAACTAAATTTAGAACAAATTGCTGAAGAATTATTTGGGAAATTGAGAACTCAATTTCCACAACTCCAATTGGGAAATGCTAACAACCAAGTCACTGATGTTCCAAAAGATGCTAGATTTTTTGAATTTGATTTTGTTAAAAAAGGACAAAATTTAGGAACTGTTACTGTTGATATTTCCGAAGACGATGGGTTAGTTGTAATCTACAGTAATGATATTACAGATCAACAACCAAGCGGTGTTACAACACAATGGTATAATTTTTTAAAAGAACTTAGAGAATTTGCCAAACAAAATAGAATGAAATTTAGTGCAAGAGACACTACTAAATCAAATTTAGATAAGCGAGATTACGACTATCTAGCCAAGAAGCACGGAGAAGCTGCAATGACTGAAAGTAAACTATGGGGAACTTCGAAAACTAGTTTTCAAGATATCGGAGAGGCCAAATTAATTGTAAAACATAGCAAGCCTGTTAATTATGATTTACCAGCAGGTAGAACTATGCATATCGAAAGCATTTATGTAGAGAATGTAGAAGGAGAAAGATTTAAGTATCCTTATAGACACCTCAATGGTGCTCGAGCTCTTGCAATGCACGTTGCACATGGCGGAACTAGTTATGATACCATTGGACAACATATCATCGGGCTTTCAGAAGAGCTGAACAAGTTACGTATGTTTAAAGGATATGTTGACCGCAATCCAGTTGTCAGCGAAGCTATGGGAACTATCAATGGCAAAGTATATGAGCGTATTGATCAAGTAAAGAAAGAAATTCATAGTTTACAAAATGCAAATTATTATAAAACTTTTGCAGAATCCTGGAGTGATCCAGAAGACGTTGTCATCCCAGAAGAACTAGTTAATGATTGGGTTGATAGATTAACTATCCGTAGCTTTAATGAAGAACTTAAAAATGTATTTCCTTACATTTATAAATTAGTCGGTGAAGATGTAGCTCCTGTAAAAGAAATTATGCCTTCTGACTTGTTTACAGATGTTGAAGAAGAAACTCAATATGATCCTGTAAAAGAAATCGACGAATTGGTTAATTATGAAGCTTACTTAAATCAGTTAGTTGGAGAAAGTAACGATTTATTTGCTAACAATCCAGAAGCTCAAAGCTCTGCATTACAAAAATTAAATCAACTAATGGCACAAGAAATGCCGGGCGGCGCAGATGGAACTAATGCTATCCAAAGCCTCAAAGGTATTATTGATGATCCAGAATTAGCCAAAGCCTTAAAGTTTGTAAGTGCCTTAGACCCGGAAGGTGATGTAAGAGATATCGTTATGAAATACTTACAAGGCAAAGATGAAGAAAACGGTACAGACTTTAGCACAAAAGTAACCTTTAATCCTTCTGCACAACCTGCACCAGCAGCTCCTGCCGAACCAGCAGCGCCTGAGGTTCCAGCAACACCAGTTGGCGGTGCTCCTGCAACACCTGAACCAGCAGCACCTGTGCCTGTAGCAGAAAGATTTATCAAAGCAATAGAGCGTGCCAAAGCCGCTGGAGCAACAATGAACACCATGATTAACTTAGGCGGTAAAGAAATTAGCCTAGGTGAAGCAGCCAAGTTGGCAGGGTTGAATCCAGAAGAATACTTTATGGAAGACTCTGTGTCTAGTAAGCAAGAAGAAGTTGTAGAATTTATCAAATCAATGTATGACGAACAATCCGGATCTTTTCCAAAAGGAGAAACAGGAGTTCTTATAGCAGTTGAAAAACAATTTGGTGAAGATGTAACGGAATTAGCCAGCACAGTAATTAAAGAGTTGAGCGCCATTTACGAATCAAATCAAATTCGTAAACTAGCTGGTCTTGGTGAACAACAGATGCCTCCAATGATGGATCCCGATGCTATAATGCAACAGCAAATGCAACAGATGATGCAACGTAATCCTAAATTACAAAACATTGATCCTGCAAAAATGAGTGCTAATTTGCATCAACGTGTACAACAAATGCAACAACAAAATAAAGCACAACAGGCAACTTTAAAACCAGGTGAAGAAGTTTATAAGGTTAACGGTAAGCCTGTATCAAAAGCCGAGTACGATGCATTTATGGCAAAAAACCCTCAGCTGGCCAATCCGGCAGCTAATCCAGAATTAGCAAGAATTAAAAAGATGGCCGGAATGCCTGCAGACGACGGTTGGGGAGGCACTCCTATGAATGCACCAAGAACTGCGCCTGCTCAAAAGGGCGACGATTGGTAAAATAAATCACATTTAGGCAATCATTAAGGTTGCAATGATAAATAAAAACGCATACAATAACATGTATGCGTTTTTTGTTGATAGGTATCAACAAATAAAGGCAATATAAAAGGCTATAAATTAACTTATTAGGAGGCACATATTATGGCATCATTAGCTGAAATTCGCGCAAAATTAAAGGAACAAGAAACACGCTCAACAGGCGATGGTAACAGAACAGGTGGAGACAATTCCATTTATCCGTTCTGGAACTTAAAGGAAGGTTCCGAATCAACAGTCCGTTTTCTTCCTGACGGAAATCCCGACAACACATTTTTCTGGGTAGAACGTGCAATGATCAAATTGCCTTTCCCCGGAGTTAAGAACTCAACCGACAGTAAGCAAGTTACTGTTAATGTTCCTTGTATGGAAATGTATGGCGAAAGCTGTCCTATTCTAAATGAAGTACGTGGTTGGTTCAAAGATCCAACTCTAGAAGATATGGGTCGTAAGTATTGGAAGAAGCGTTCATACATCTTCCAAGGTTATGTTGTCGAAGATGGATTGAAAGAACAAGAAAAGCCAGAGAATCCAATTCGTCGATTCATCATCGGCCCTCAAATTTTCCAACTTATCCGCGGTGCTTTGCTCGATCCAGAAATGGACGACTTGCCAACTGACGCTGTCAACGGTGTTGACTTTAAGTTGATTAAAACTTCAAAGGGTGGTTATGCTGACTATTCTACTAGTAAGTGGAGTCGCCGTACTCGTCCGCTTGACGATGCGGAAACTGCCGCTTTAGAAAAGCACGGGTTGTTTAGTCTCAAAGATTACTTGCCCAAGAAGCCCACTGATGTAGAAATCAAAGTTATCAAAGAGATGTTTGAAGCTAGCGTTGCTGGCGAACCCTTTGATATGGATCGTTGGGGACAATACTTTAAGCCAGCGGGCATGAGTGCCGCAACAGGTGATCCAGTTGCTAAGCCTGCGCCAAAGGCAGCTTCATCAGACGATGAATACGATGACGAGCCAGCTCCTGTACGTCAGGCTGCACCTGCTCCTAAGCAAGAAGAATCTAAGCCTGCCGCTTCTGGTGGTAGCAAAGCAGAAGACATTCTTGCTATGATTCGTAATCGTAACAAGTAATAATCGAAACTTGGGCGTTTATGACCTAGTCATACGCCCAACTTCTCTTTGGAGATTATTATGAAAACAGAAATTATTACAGAATTACGTCGCCGGTGCAATATCTTAATTGAAAACTCAATACCTGGAGATATTGGCACAGGAATGAGCGGATCAAAGTTCAGATTTACTGCGGCACTGGCACCTATAGGTTATCCTTTTAAGGATCCTTATAGTTGGATGGACGAAGAATATGTTAAACCTATTATGACTGACGAAGAATATAGTAGTGGCTCATATGATGACTTCATCGACAGCTTGTTTGAAGAAGCATACAAAAAAGTTAATGGGACAAAATAATTATGGCAACAAAGGCATTTGATTTATCAAAATTTAGAAAGACTCTTACAAAGAGTATTGACGGATTGGGTGTTGGTTTTAACGATCCTACTGATTGGATCTCAACTGGAAACTACGCTCTTAACTACCTCATTAGCGGAGACTTTCATAAAGGTGTACCGCTGGGTAAGGTTACAGTATTTGCAGGCGAATCTGGCGCAGGCAAAAGCTTTATCTGTTCAGGTAATTTAGTGCGTAATGCACAACAACAGGGTATCTATGTTATCCTAATTGACAGTGAAAACGCTCTAGACGAAGCATGGTTACATGCACTAGGTGTAGACACAAGTGAAGATAAACTTCTTAAACTCAATATGGCAATGATTGATGACGTTGCTAAAACTATCAATGAGTTTATGAAGGAATACAAAGCAATGGCTGAACGTCCCAAAGTTTTATTTGTCATAGACAGTCTTGGTATGTTGCTGACCCCGACCGACGTAAATCAATTTGAGGCGGGTGACCTAAAAGGCGACATGGGCCGTAAACCTAAAGCATTAACAGCACTTGTTCGTAACTGTGTTAACATGTTTGGTAGTTATAATGTTGGATTAGTTGCTACTAATCACACATACGCAAGCCAAGACATGTTTGATCCGGATGATAAGATTTCAGGTGGCCAAGGATTTGTTTATGCAAGTTCTATTGTAGTCGCTATGAAAAAGCTCAAGCTCAAAGAAGATGATGAGGGCAATAAGATCAGCGAAGTTCGAGGCATTCGTGCAGCCTGTAAGGTTATGAAAACTCGTTATGCAAAACCTTTTGAAAGTGTACAGGTTAAGATTCCTTATGAAACAGGTATGAATCCATATAGTGGATTAGTTGACCTTTTTGAAGGAAAGGGATTTTTGCAAAAAGATGGCAATCGACTTAAATACGCTGGGTCGGAAGAACTCAAATTCTATCGTAAAGAATGGGAGCGAAATGAGGAAGGCGCCTTGGACAAAGTCATGGTAGACTTTGCTAAGAATCCTAATGTACAATCTAACATCGACCTTGAAACTGGGGAAATTTTAGAACATGAATGAAAATCAAATTGGTGATATCTGGTTATTGTTTAAAGAGTATGTTGACAAAAAAATTCTAGACGTACTTGCAGAACGATATGTTGATCTACTAGCAGATCATGGAATTAGTGATAAAGTCATGGCTGGTGCTAGCGGAATTGACGAAGATTTAGATAATGCTATCGATTTCTATCTTGATCAAGATAGTGAAGAAGAAGTTGATGAAGAAAACGACTGGGACTCATACGAAGAGGAAGAATGAACTGGTATAGTCAAATCTCAAAGGATATAAGCTATATCCCCGATGCTGTAGCGTACTACGAAGCCGAATTACAGGTAGCAAAAAATGAATGCCGTATAACGGGTAATATAGAAAAGGCCGCTGCCGGTATGCCAGGCATTGTAGAACAGAGATTTGGACAACTTCAAGAGATTGAAGCTATACTAGAATATCTTAACATTGAATGCCGTCGACTTAAAAGTCAACATTTTCGAAAATACCTCGAAAACTATCAAAGAGCATTAAGCAGTCGTGATTGTGAAAAATATGTAGAAGGCGAATCTGACGTTGTTGATTTTGAAAAAATTATTAACGAGTTCGCCCTACTACGCAATAAATGGTTAGGTATTACTAAATCGCTTGATCAAAAGCAATGGCAAATAACTAATATTGTTAAATTACGAGTTGCTGGCATGGAGGATGCTACGTTATAGATCTCATTCTATAAATTGGTGTTTTGTCAGCTTCTAAATGATTTACAAAGAATACCAGGGTCAACCTGGTATTTTCTTTTTCGTCTAGGTATTCGTTGGCAGCATGATGCAAGTGTCCGTCGTAGGCGACTAATCTATTGTAAATGTTACTAATATTTGCAGTTTCAATAAATTCGCTTTCGATGTGTTTTCTATAAGGTTCTGCTTGATCTACAGTTGTATTTCCTGTAGTATAAAAATCAACCTTGGACATTAGTGCTTCTTTTTTATTTTTAGCAAATACTGCTTCGCTTTTTCGAGAATATAAAGAAGTTCCGCTTTTAGGATTAGCGTTTGGTGTAAGATATATAATGCCTGCTAATCTTACAGATTCATCTTGATGAATCCATCCGCTTCCGTAGCTTTTATCAATTTGATGGAAACACATATCCATCGCCCAATTGACCTTTTCTAATTCAAAATTGAAAAATAAAGAAAAGAATTTTTTTGAAAAGTAGTCTACAAATTCGGGATTAATTTCATGTAAAGCCTGAGTTCTTCCTCCAGGCCACCGACCTTTTTCATCTGTATAATATGGTAGAGATAGTGCCCATTCTCTTATACTATCCGGGTCTTCAAAAAACTTATCTACTACAGTTAATGGAATTATGTGCATATGGTATTTATGAAGTAATCTACGTAGTTTATAAATATACGATGATTCCAATTTTTATAGGCTATGATCCTCGCGAAGCAGTTGTGTTTCATGTATGTGCAAATAGCATTATCCGACACGCTAGCCAACCAGTTCAAATAATACCAGTTGCTCTCAATCTATTCAAGGAATATACTGAGACACACAATGATGGTAGCAATCATTTTATCTATACACGTTTCCTTGTCCCCTACTTAATGGATTGGACAGGTCATGCAATATTCATCGATGGTGACATGATTGTTAGAGGAGACATTACAGAACTTTGGGAAATGAGAGATCCTACGTTAGATGTACAAGTAGTCAAACATGATTATAAAACTAAGATGCCTGTAAAATATATGGGCGCAAAGAATGAAGATTATCCTCGTAAAAATTGGTCTAGTGTTATTCTTTGGAATTGTAATAGTTTCCCTAATCGCAAGCTAACACCAGAATACGTAATGAATTCAACAGGTAAACATTTGCACAGATTTGAATGGTTAGATGACAGCCGCATCGGAGAACTACCTCCAGAATGGAATTGGTTGCCGGATGAGTATGGACCTAACCTCAACGCTAAACTTTTACATTATACATTGGGAGCTCCTTGCTTTCACGAATTTGCTAATACTCCTATGGGAGATGAATGGCATAGAGAAAAAATATTAACAGACTACTGTCAACAACAAAATATACCATGATTGATCAACTAGAACTTAGAGAAAACCTTTGGTGGCCAAGGGGAGAAACAAGCTGTTACGAATGGACTAAGAAAGAATTAGACCTTCCGGAACATTTAATGCAACATGTAAAAAATAAACAAGTTATTGTTCAAGCCGGCGGCAACATGGGATGGTTTACTCAAATATATGCACAACATTTTGAAAGAGTTTATGTTTTTGAACCAGACAATATAAATTTTTTATGTCTAACATTAAACAATCCCGAAAGGCATGTGATGAAATATCAAGCATGTTTAGGAAATGAAAGAAATCTAGTGACTGTAACATTTAGAGAACATGATCGAGGAAAAAATCATATAGCGGGTGATCGAGATTTAGAAAAAATAACAAAAAAAGGAAAGAGAGAAGATAAAATTCCTACATTGTTAATTGACGATTTAAATTTAGATGCTTGTTCTTATATACACTTAGACATTGAAGGATTTGAATGGTTTGCTTTAGAAGGAGCAAAACAAACAATTGAAAAATTTCAACCTATAATAGCAATAGAAGATGCTGGTCACGGTGTAAGGTATGAAAAACCGTTTGAAGAAATTAAAAAATTATTAAGTCAATATAATTATAAAATTATTGACCGATACAGACATGAGGTAGTATTTTCTATATGAAAGCATTTATCATATATCTTCCGCAAAAAGAACATAGCGCAGTTCATGCAGAATCAATGTATAAAACTTTACAAGAATATGGCTTCGATACTACTTTATTCTCGGGTTGTCCAGGTGACCATGCAGTTAAGCAAGCTGAAGCAGAAGAAAGAGTTTTATATCCTTATAGCATGAAAGCTATAGATATAACTGTCAATGATCTAGAAGAATTTATTATTCCTGATAGGCTGGAAGAATTTAAAAATACCATAATAGGAAAATTTTCTAAAAGAACGGACATTGGCGACGATCGAGAAAAGTCTTCTTTGCCTGGAGTTATAGGTTGCTTTTACAGCCATTACGAATTATGGAAAATGTGTGCAAAATTAAAAGAACCTATTTTTATATTTGAGGATGATGTTGTCTTTTTTAGAAATTTTGAACCAATAGAGTGGGACGATGTATTGATTGTTTCTTTAGGTAAATCATCATTTTACAAAGAACCTTATAAAACATTTTTAGAAAATCCTAAAGGGCACCCTCAACCAATATCCTGGAAACAGTATTCAATGCCGGGCGCAAGCGGATATGCTATTAAGCCTAAGGCAGCACAGAAACTAGTTAAATTTTATCAAAACTATTTTTATCCCGCAGATAATGCTATTAATTCGTCAATAGTTGATATTAAAATTCATAGTTATATTATGGGAAGAAATAAGCTAGAAGAAGAAGGCAACATATCTATGACTAGGAATTTGCACTGGTTATGAAAGTAGGAATATTTTATAATTCAATAGCTAATCCTGCTAAGTTTAGCAACAAGGTTATGCTGATGGATAATTTTTCTATTGGTGTACGTAATAATGGGGATGAAGTCATTGAGTATAAAGATAACCAGTTACCCGATCAAGAATTAGATGCTGGATTTGTATTAGGTTACACATTAGAAGATAATTTCAGAAAAAAGATTATCAATCAACTGAAGTTTTTTAAAATTCCAGCAGTGTTTGTTGACAGTAACATCTTGCATTATGCAAGACAAGAACACGAATGGCATAGGTACAGCCTTAATTCTGTTTACCCTTCATCTGGCACTTACTTTTTTAATGAATTAGATCAAACTAAGTGGGATCGATTTAGTAGTTGGCATAATATGCAAGTAAAGCCCTGGAGAACAACCGGAAACCATGTCCTTATATTATGTCAACGGCCCAAAGGTTGGAATATGTTTGGCAATGACCAAGACCAATGGCTTGACAAAACTATTTCTAAGTTGAGAAAGTATACCGACAAAGCAATACGAATAAGAATGCATCCCGGTGACGGAACCAAGGAAAGGCAAATCGAAAAACTTCAAAAAAGATACGGCCAATCTATCGAAATTTCAAGAGCTGCTAACATAAAAGAAGATTTAGTCAACTGTTGGTGTGCAGTAGGTTACAATTCAACACCTAATGTAGTAGCAGCATTAGAGGGTGTTCCAGTTTATGTTGAAGATCCCAAAAATAGTTGGGCGGCAGATATTGCTTTTACAAATTTACACGAAATACAAAATCCGCCAATGCCTGATAGATCAGAATGGTTGCATAAAATTGCAAATATTCATTGGAGCAATGAAGAAGTAAAAAATGGGATACTTTGGTCAGCTATTAAAAAGTATATTTCTTCTTCTCGTTAAGAAATATTTCTAAATCTTTTCTTTTTCCCTTGGCTGTCCATATATAACTGTCATTTTTCATGTCCCAGTCGATATAATTGAGAGGTAGTTGACCCCAATTATAGTTAGGAACAAGATTATCTAACACATCTTGGTCTATACCCCAATATAATGTATCATTGACTACATGGTCCTCAAGAGATTTCGTGTAATTATGAAAAAAATTGAAATTTTTTCCTGTATAAAATATTCCGCCTGCAAGGTACCTTGCTTTTTTACCAGAAATGTAATGAATAAAAAAATCTCGGTCATCTAACAAGGGAAAATCTTGTCGTACAATTGCATCTACATCAATTGCTAAAAATTTTTGGTAATTTTTGACAAAGTTTTTTAACCTAATAAACCTTGCACACGCATAATAAGTTTTTCTTAGTCTATCTTGAATAGAAACATCATCGCCTTTTGTCATTGCTGTTAAAATTCGCAATTTTTGACTTTTTAAATTTTCATTAAGGTCATCACTATCAAATTTTTTTGCCATACCTTCAAATAAATTTAAAGGAACATATTCAGCAGTCCATGTTATATCATAATTTCGACAAAATTCAAGTTGGTCGGGTCTGGGGTTGTATAAATGTAGGTGAAGCGAGTATTTTGTGTTTACTTTTATGCTCTTTGCCAACGCAGGAACAAACTCGTCAAAATATTTTTCGTCGGCAGCTGAGTAAATAAAAAAGTCTTTTTGGCAAAATTGACCTTCTACTGGTGGTATAATCATAGTTAAATATTTAACACATGAAATTTTCACTTTTCCCCAATCATGGCGCACTAAACAGCAAACCTGTGTTTGAAGCATTTGCTCAAGGCGTAAAAAATTTAGGCCATGATGTTGTATTTCACGACTTAAATGCAGACTACTATGTCATATGGTCTGTCCTATGGCAAGGACGTATGCGAGGCAACCAAGAAATTTGGAATTTTGCAAAAAAGACAAAAAAACCTGTGATAATTCTCGAAGTAGGAACCTTGATCAGAGGAACAACTTGGAAGATTGGTCTCGGCCATGTTAATGCTTTAGGTTACGATTTTGAAAAATTTGACATTGATTATGGAAGATCAAAAAAATTAGGATTGTCTTTGAAAACATGGAAAAAATCTGGTCAAAATATTGTAATTTTTGGTCAGCATAGTCAAAGCGAACAATGGTCAACAAGGCCGCCAGTTAACGAATGGTTAAAAAATCTTGTTACAGAAATAAAAAAATACTCTGACAGGCCAATAGTTTATAGGCCTCATCCTCGAGACAGATTTTTTCAAAAAATTGAGGATTTTTCTACCTCAATTCCAGTAAAAATTCCCGACAGTCACGATGTCTATGATCATGAAAGAGAATTGTCAAACACTTGGTTAGCCATCAATGCTTGCTCAGGAACTGGCGTCCAAGCAGCCATTGAAGGTACACCAGTTTTTGTAGAAAAAGACAGTCTTGCATGGCCAGTTTCCATTGAAAATTTGAAAAATATTGAAACACCATTAATGCCTGATAGAACTGTATGGTTTGAAAAAATTTGCAATACCGAATGGACAATAATCGAAATAGAACAAGGACAACCTATATTAAATTTTATAGCAAAAGCTTGACATTTTTTGATAAAGATAGTAAAATTGTTGTATGAATAGCACAGATAAAATTCTTATTGATCTTTACTCGGGTCAGTCGATACAAGTAAACAAAGACATACCTTCTCGAGATCGAAAAATTCTTTTTAGCCTTTTTAGACAAATCCTTGGTGGTCACTTTTTGACCGAAAATCAGGGAAAATTATTGGTAAAAATCTTTAAAGAAAACGCTACCTTATTAAAGTTAGAAAACGCAGAAGTTCTCAACTTGATTGAAAATCCAGTATGGTCAGAGCCATTTAGACGAATAGAACAAGTTAAAAAAATCTATATTTCCGACCATGATGAAAAACAAATAATTGTCGAATTTACCTACAATAAACGTATTAGAGATCAAATTTCAAAGACAGCCAAGGACATAGAAGGCGGCATTACTTCTATAGGAAATAAAAAACATGCTGTCCCCTTAACAGAAAAAAATATACTTACTATTGTAAGAGATTTGAAAAAATTTAACTTTGAAATAGATCAAAAAATCACCAATTTTTACCAAGAAATTTCAGAAATTCTTTCACTGAATGAAAATGTTTTTGACATTGCAAAACTTGAAAATAAAAAACTGTTAACTTTATTGGCCAGTGATATCGGTGACGAAAATAAAGAAAATAGTCTATTGCTAACCGATCGAAAAATTCGGTATCAGTACACAATTTCTAGCAAAATTTTACCAGAAAATTTGTCCTCTAAGATTGCCAATCGAAATTCAGTAAAAGTCTATATAAACAAAAAATCATACCAATTAGACCAAGTCATTAACTCATTAATTGACCTAAAGAGGCTTCCGATTCTTTTTGTATTTTCAGGCCATGACTCTGGCGATTCTCTCAATGATTTACAACTGTTATCTAAATCTTTAGAAAACAATGCTATTGTAGATAATATCGGAATTTATTTTCGATTCGACAATGGCACTGAAAAAAATAAAAATTTTAATGAAACTATTACGCAATTGAAATATAATTCTAAGTTATCGCCAGATACAAAAATTGTAGGGCTTGCCAATAACAAATTGCCTAAATTTATTTTAAGAGAAAATTGGAAACCAAGTAGCATTATTTCCTTTACTAACAATTTTAAAAATAATAAAACTAGTGTATACTGTGACGATGTAGATTTAGTTATCTATTATCATGATAAAGAGCCTCTAGGAGATATTAATGCCATCGTGTAAACTAGTTATTAGAGACGAAGTAAACATCAAACTTGAAGGTCTTCCTGTTGAAATAAGACGTAAACTTTCGAATACATTTAAGTATGAAGATCCTACAGCTAGATATCGTCCAGCATATAAACTCGGTCGTTGGGACGGAACAGTTACACTATTTGGTCTTGGTGGTTCTGGTTACCTTCATCAGTTACCTAAAATATTAGAAGTTTTAGAATCTAGTGGTGTTGACGTTGAAGACGTTGAAGACTTTAGAAACAGTATTGAAATTAAATTTCCTCAAATCAGCGTAGATTTTTGGGGAGATAAGACATGGCCAAAAGGTCATCGATTTGAAGGGCAACCTATTAGACTTCGCGAAGATCAAGTAGAAGTTATTAATAAATTTTTACAAAATCCTCAATGCTTACAAGAAATTGCTACAGGCTTTGGTAAAACAATTACAACTGCTACATTGAGTAAATTATGTGAACCATATGGACGTACAATTACAATTGTACCGAACAAAAGTCTAGTTGAACAAACAGAAGAAGATTTTATTAATTGCGGTTTAGATGTTGGTGTATATTACGGAGATCGAAAAAATCTCGATAAAACGCATACTATCTGCACTTGGCAAAGTCTTAATATTTTAGATAAGAAAAGTAAAAATCACGAAGCAGAAATTGTCACTTTAGCAGAATTCCTTGACGGAGTAAAGACTGTTATTGTTGATGAAGTACATATGGCCAAAGCCGATGTGTTAAAAAACTTGTTAACACAAAATCTATGCAATGCTCCAATACGCTGGGGATTAACTGGCACTATTCCTAAAGAAGCATTTGAAAATCAACAAATATTTTCAAGCATTGGTCCAGTAGTGCATCGAGTGGCTGCACACGAATTACAAGAAGCAGGCGTATTAAGTAATTGTCACGTAAACATTACACAATTAATCGACTTACCTGAATTTAAAAGTTATGCCGATGAGTACAAATATCTTGTAACAAATAAAGATAGAATGACTTTTATTTCTAAATTAATTGAGGGTGTTGCCAACTCCGGTAATACCTTGGTGCTAGTAAACAGAATAGATACAGGTAACTTCTTAACTGAAAAAATTGCAGATAGCGTTTTCATTTCAGGAGAAGTAAAAACTAAAGATAGAAAAGAAGAATACGATGAAATTGCGACTGCTAACAACAAGATTATTGTGGCGACTTATGGTGTGGCCGCTGTGGGTATTAATATTCCTAGGATTTTTAATTTGGTTCTTTTGGAGCCCGGAAAAAGCTTTGTCCGCGTTATACAATCTATTGGGCGAGGCATCAGAAAAGCTGAAGATAAAGACTTCGTACAAATCTGGGACGTAACCAGCACTTGTAAATATGCTAAAAGACATTTAACTGAACGTAAAAAGTTTTATAAGGAGGCCCAGTACCCCTTTACATTAGAAAAAATTGATTGGAATTAATATGTTAATACTTACCTTAGAGAATCAAGCATTTGATCTTAATAACTTACCTGAAGAAGTTGACGATAACATGAGATTTAGTGTGCTAGATAATAGCGACTACTATAATCCTGACTTTTTCTTTATGCCGCTAATATTTTTAGAAAGTTTTAATAGTCCGGCAATGGTTCTTAAAATCGGTGACGACGAAGTGACTATGCCTATAGATTGGTCCATTGCTGTTGGTGATAGTTCAAGTAGCTGTGATTTAGAAATACTTCCATTAACCAGTCTCAATGATCGAGGATTTGAAGCATTATGTTTTAATCCCATAAATGGATTTAGAGTAGAATTTAAAAAAATTGAGATTGTTAATTTTTACAATGACGTTAAGTGGTACTTTCCGAAAATGAAAACAGGCCAACTGCTATCAGTTCCATTAAATAGGAAACCGCAACCTCTTTGTTCATTTTTTGTTAAAGAAATTAATAGACAAAGCGAAATGATTGATCTTAGCAGGATACTGTAATGGGAAGTTTAAAGCCCGGCGCTACCTATGTGTATGAACGAAACGGAAGTGAAGTTTATGCTAGAGAAGCTGGGACATCTGAACGCAAATTGATTGGTTATACCTATGACGGAGAAGGCGTGTATCAACCTAAATCGTTGCATGAACAACTAAAAGAACAAAAAATGTGGGGTGAAATTCACCGAATGGCGAAAACCAATCCTGCTTTACAAAAGGCCTTAGATCGTGTTATAATGATATATAGGCTATCAAAGGATGACCCGTTATGAGCAAAGAAGAAGACAAGTTCAAACATTCAAAACGTCTGCTCAAAGATGAGAATGCTATCAAAAAACAAATGAAGATAGCCAAAGACCATAAGGTCACCGAGTTCAATCCTAAACTAGATCAACCTCACAGATTTCATAAGCATTATGTAATGAACTGCGGGAATCCTGATTGTTTTATGTGTGCTAATCCAAGAAAAATTTTTAAAGAAAAGACCATACAAGAACAACGGTTTGAGCAAGACGTAGACAATCCAAGAGATACACACAGTAATGGAATAAAACCTAATGAGTGAAAAAATTGAACTTAAAGATAAACTTGCAGCCGTAGACATGAATTACAAAGGCTTGTGGGATGAAATCGACGACGAGCAAAGAAAAAGTCTCAAGCAAGAGTTTTTTATTCTTAACAGATATATTAGTAATGTAAACTCAAATAAAAGAGATTTACAGGAACATTTTGTGTTAACAGTAAATGAATATTTCAACAAACATTGGAATACACTACAAAAGCATCCAAAACTACTTTGGCAATTACTTTGTATGTGTAGTCACGAAAGCAGACAAATTTTCTTCCATCAATGGATAGGATTTAAACGCAAAGAAAAAGAAAGCAACAATAAAATATATAAATTTTTAGTTGAAATTTATCCTAATAAAAAAACAGACGAGTTAGAGTTAATGAGTAAACTTATATCCTTTAAGGAAGCTAGAGATTTAGCTGATAAGTACGGATATGATCAAAAACAAATTGATAAAATGTTTAAGTGATGTTGAATCTCAAAGTGGATAAAAAATACCAGTGTCAATTTTGCGGATCAAAGTATATGCAAGAAAAAACTCTTGCTGTACACATGTGCGAGCAAAAGCGTAGACACTTTGCCAAAGATGAAAAACATGTTGTAGTAGGTTATTCAGCTTTTAATAAATTTTATCAAATAACACAAAAATTAGGACAAAATAAAACCTACGACGAATTTGCACGTAGTCCATATTATAATGCATTTGTTAAGTTTGGTAGCTATGTGTACAATATAAATCCATTGTATCCTGAAAAGTATATTGAGTATGTGATTAAGAGCGGAGTAAAATTAGATCACTGGTGCAGAGATGAGCTTTATGAAAAATATGTAATTGAACTCATACACACTGAAGCAGTAGAGACTGCTCTTGAACGCAGTGTTGCTCATATGGAGTCTTGGGCTAAAGAAAACAATAGCACATGGAATCATTATTTTAGATATGCAAATACTAATCGCACAGTATACGATATCAAAGATGGTAAAGTAAGTCCCTGGCTGCTGTTGAATTCTAAGTCAGGAAAAGAAATGTTAACTTCTTTTAGAGACGATCAGTTGTCAGCAATAAGTAGTATTATAGATCCTACTGTTTGGTTGAAAAAATTTAAAAAACAAACTTTTGATCTCGAATTGGTTAGAAAAATCGTAAAGGAGGCCGATCTATGACCTCAAATGTTTCTGAAAGAATTTGTGAATTAGATATGGAAGTTATTGTCAGTGAAGATGATAATACTGTATACGTAAAGCTCTCGGGGTTTGATAATTTAGAAGACGCAGATAATTATGCAACATATCTTGTCGATCATTTACCATTAATGTTGTTTGAAACAAAGGTAGTACACTAATGCCAGATATTGATATTGACTTTGCTGATAGAACAAAAGCACTTGAACATCTCAAGCATGTCACTGCGGCCATTGACGAAAATAATACTTTTAAAAAACACAATACTGGTGTATATTGTACTTCTATTCCGCACAATCCATTTACAGGACTTAGCACTATCGATTATAAAGACGCCGAAGATAGAGGCTACTTTAAAATTGACTTTTTAAATGTCAGTGTCTATAAAGATATTAAAAACGAAGAACATCTTATAGAGTTAATGAACACGGAGCCATTATGGGATTTACTACAAGACGATCAATTTGTCAATCTGTTATTTCATTTAAACGGACATGGGGATGTTCTGAAGAAGACTTGCCCTACTTCCGTGGAACAATTAGCTGCGGTCCTAGCAATGATACGCCCCGCGAAACGTTATCTGATTGGGAAAGATTGGACTACGATTATGTCGGAGGTTTGGACCAAACCCGAGAATGGTGAGTACTATTTTAAGAAGGCTCATGCCATTGCGTATGCTATGGCTGTAGTAGTACAGATGAATTTAATCTGCGAAAGTATTAGCTACGGTTATAGTTAACGTTTAGCAGATCTTACTAGTTGAACTGATTTACGTTTGACTCGTTTAAGAGTCATGTTTAGTAAATTTACAGTCGGTCCTAGTACTATTCTTACATCTTTGCTATTAAAGGTTTTAATAGCGTATTTAAATGGCTCTATTTCTTTACGGCAAAATATATTAATTGGAATTTGACGATTGCTTTCCCACCACCAAATTTCGCCAATTTCAAGTAGTAATGTTTTTTCGTCAGGAGTTTTAATCATTTCAAGGTCGTAAAAGCTGGTTACGTGCTGATCTTGATTAATGATTATTCCTACATATTCTTCTTCTCCATAATGTAGTACAGAAATAAAGGGTAGTTGTTCTTGTATGTTATCTCGTAATTTAGCCATATAAATACAAAAGAGGCTTTTAACCAATGCAAAAAATTTCAAGTTATTTATACTCAAATCGAATTCCTGTAAATTTAGATTTGAGCACCTCACCTTTGGAGTGGAGAATCGTGTATCAAAGAACCGTAAAAATTTACAAGGGCTATGACAATGTCATAGAGCTAGACATTAAAAATGCAGAACAAAGAAGATTTGACGTAAGTAGTCTTACACTTAAATGTTTGATTTTAGACGAATTAGGACAAGAAATTTATACTGCATCAGTTGTACATACAGCTAACATTGGCATAAGCAAGTTTACTATACCCAAGGTTGAATTGGATTATTTAGAGCCTCAATTTTTACGTTACGTAGTCTATAAACAAAACAACGACGGTACACGCAATGTCATCTACGGCGATACACAATTTGACGCTACAGGGCGTATGGATCTATTAGACAATGCACAGGTTAAGATTCCTGCACCTAGTATAATTGATACTTTTACCTACTTGCATAGCACAATTGACGATACTGAAAAGGTATACTACAGCGAATCTGTAGAAGTTAATCCTGCAAATGACATACAAGAAAATACCGAAATAAATTTAGAATTTTGGTGTAACAGTATTGATGCCGAAGTTAAAGTTCAAATTACCACAGACCAAGTTGTCAGTACAGCCACAGATTGGACAACAATTGAAACTTTTACAGTTGCACCTAGCACTAGCAAAGTTTTTAAAACATACCAAAGCATCAGCGACTTTAGCAACAATGTAAGTTGGCTAAGAGTAACCTATAAATTACAAGGAACAAACACCGGAAACATTGACAGAGTCATCGTAAGATCGTAAAATATGTAGATGAATCTGATCATTGATACTGTTGCTACCCACTTGCCTCCTAGGCGTAAATCAACGCCCAGCGGCTGGACTAGCTTTAATGCCGTTTGCTGTCACCATAATGGTGAAAAAGCAGACACACGACAACGCGGCGGCATTATGATCAATGAAGGTGTTAGCTATCACTGTTTCAACTGCGGATTCAAAGCCAGTTGGCAACCAGGTAGAAAAATATCTGCCAAATTTAAAAAACTACTCAAATGGTTTCACGTATCAGATGATTTGATAACCAAATGTGCCATTGAAGCACTACGCATAGAAGAAGTTGACGGATATCAAAGCACACGGCTGGAACAGATTGTTTTTATTGACAAGGCTCTGCCCAGAGGTGCCATGCCAATAACCAGTTATCTAGATCAAGTACCAGATGAACTTGTGCCTGTGCTAGAATATCTACACTCAAGAAATCTTTATTTGGAAGACTATGATTTCTATTGGACTCCCGAAGAAGGATTTAACACTAGATTGATAATACCATTTTTTTATCAAGATAGAATTGTAGGTTATACTGCACGACGAATCACCGAAGGCAAGCCCAAGTATATCAGTGAACAGCAGCCAGGTTATGTGTTTAATTTAGATAGACAAATGCTAGATCGTAAATATGTGTTTGTACTTGAAGGTCCTATAGATGCCATATCTATAGATGCCGTTGCTGTAATGTCCGCTGAGATTAGCCAGGTTCAACGTGAACTAATAGAACGCTTGGGCAAGCAGATAGTGGTAGTGCCGGATAGAGATCAGCCTGGTTATCGAATGGTAGAACAGGCAATAGAATTTAATTGGGCTGTAAGTTTCCCTGAATGGCCAGAAGGCATCAAAGATGTCAATGAAGCACAACAACGTATAGGTAGACTGGCTGCGCTGTATCTTATAACACAGGGCATAGAAACTAACCAGCTTAAACAACAGCTCAAAGCTAAATCATGGTTTAAAGGATAATAATGTTTTGGAAAAAACCGCAGGTGACATTTCACTGTAAATTACCAGAAATAATGGAACGCTATCCCATAGTGCCTGCACGATCAGTAAAATACAGTTGGCTTAGACAAAGTGCTCTAGCTTTTAAACAACGAGCCGAGCAAACAGGTCGCTATGAAAGCATTGCTGGCACAGTCAAATGTTCGGGCCTGCAGAATATCATGCAACGAGGCTGGATATTGACCAGTTGGTTTGATCTTACCATAAGAACTTCTGCACAAGACGGTGATCGATTTGAATTTGTCATACCTACAGGCATAGAAACATATCTTGCAGAAACCAAATGGAAACGCAAGTTGGTTAGCTGGTTTAGTGAAAGCGAACCTGCACTCAAAGTGCCTGTGCCAGCAAACAGCTTACAAACACTGATCAAGATAGCTACACCTTGGACAGTGAGCATACCCAAAGGCAAGGCCTTGTTAATGATGCCCATACCCTATCCAGATCAGCCGGAGTTTTCAGCAGTGCATGGTATCATGGAGCAGGGTGACTTTTATGATGTCAATGCCATCATAGAGATACATAAAAGACCAGGCGAACTTTTTATACCTGCAGGCACGCCATTGACGCAGATGATGGTCATAGATCAACAAGACTATGACATAGTGCAACAGCAACAAAGCGAAGCCAACTGGCGCGACGAGCTTAGAACAAGATTTAGAACCACACATAGATTTATATCACGGATAGAAAATGACAACTAGACAAAATGCCGATTATGGCTATGACATACAAAAGCTTTATTTGGAAATGATGCTGACAGATGCAGAAACATTTGTACGCTGCCAAAGCATTTTCAATCACGAACTGTTTGATCGTAAACTACAAAGTACAGCCAAGTTTGTCAATGATTATGTAGTAGAACACAATGTCCTGCCCACACTGGACATTGTTAGAGCCAGCACAGGCACTAATTTGGACAGCCTGCAAGAACTGCGGGAAGAACACTATGATTGGCTGCTCACAGACTTTGAAACTTTTATACGTCACAAAGGGCTAGAGCAGGCCATTCTCAAGTCAGCAGACTTACTGGAAAAAGGTGAATATGGTCCTGTAGAAGATCTAGTCAAACAGGCAGTGCAAGTGGGCCTAAACAAAGACATGGGCACAGACTACTTTGCTGATCCTCGTGCTAGATTGTTGCGTATCAAGGACAAAAACGGACAGATCAGCACAGGATGGCAGACCGTAGACAAGAAGCTGTTTGGCGGTATGAATCGCGGAGAGCTCAATATCTTTGCTGGCGGATCGGGTGCGGGCAAGAGCTTGTTCCTGGCCAACTTGGGCGTGAACTGGGTACTGCAAGGACTCAATGTGGTCTACGTCACACTGGAACTTTCAGAAGAACTGGTAAGTATGCGTGTAGACTCAATGATCACAGAAATCCCTGCTAGAGAAGTATTCCGTCAAATTGACGAAGTTGAAATGCGAGTCAAGGTCACGGGCAAGCGAGCAGGCAGCTATCAGGTCAAATACATGCCCTCGGGTAAAACTGCCAATGATCTACGCAGTTATCTAAAAGAGTATGAAATCAAGCTGGGCCGCAAAGTAGACATACTGTTAATTGACTACTTAGACTTGCTCATGCCCATGAGTAAGAAGATTTCAGCAGAAAACCTCTTTATCAAAGACAAGTATGTCAGTGAAGAGCTACGCAACCTAGCAGTTGAAAAGAACTGTGTGCTGGTAACTGCCAGCCAGCTTAATCGCGGTGCTGTAGAAGAAGTAGAATTTGATCATAGCCATATTTCAGGCGGCTTGTCAAAGATTCAAACAGCAGACAACGTATTTGGTATCTTTACATCAAGAGCCATGCGTGAACGCGGCAAGTATCAAATACAGTTGATGAAAACTCGTTCATCAAGCGGTGTAGGACAAAAGATTGACCTGGACTTTGATTTGGACACGCTACGCATTACAGATCCCGGAGAAGAAGATCAGGGCAACCAGCCCGTGACCAAGGGCAGTTCCATACTGCAAAACTTGCAAAGATCCAGCACTACTGCTGAACCCTGGGAGCGAGCACAGCCCAAAGATGGCATTGATCCCCTAACAGGCACAGCAGTCAAACGCACAACTCCGCAGGTAGAAAGTTCAAAACTACGCCAGCTGATTAATAACCTGGGTCAAAACGACGAGATCTGATAAGTACGTATATTAAGGTAGCGAATTATGTTGTACAGAATAACCTCAGGTCAAGATCTACTCATGGATTTGGTCAAGGACGATCCAGTGCGTCCAGCCATACCCAGCCAAAGCCGTGTGCATGAACATGCGGATATATTTGTACTGCTAGAAGATACCAAACCTCTGGCAGTGACCTGTGTGGCCTATCTTAGCGAAATTCCCAAGACTGAACGTGAGTTGGGCCTGCACGGTGACAACATAGCTGCTTTTTATACCATTTGGAGCTATCAAGCAGGCGCTGGTCGCACACTGATCACTGAAGCTAGAGCATGGATACAGGCCAACAGACCCCAGATCAAGCGTTATGTAACACTGAGTCCCAAGACTGAAATGGCTCGTAGATTCCATCACAAAAACGGTGCTGTTACGCTAAGTGACAATGACGACACTGTGAACTACGAATACACCTAACAGCCGCGGAGCGGAAAAAGCCCAAAACGGGGCGAAGCCCAAACGGTAAAACGCACCAAGGGTTTATTATCTACGCATATTATAAATTCCCTAAAAAATCAAAAGCTCACTATAAATACCATAATCCAGGAGAGTGATTATGGAAATGGCAGTGAAAGAATTCCGTAGCATACTCACAGACACTAACGAACTACACGGTTGGCGCATACCGCAACACATACTAGAGTACGAAAGCCGCATACTGGCAGAGCGTGTGCTACAGCCCAATTGGCAACCTGAGCCTAGTTATGCTGAACGCTATCTAAGTATACGCACAGCGCAACAGGCGCTAGAATTGGCCAATATCTGTTGGTTTACACGTACAGTATTTCCAGAGTTGGGTAGCAGACGCGGCATCAGTGAAAGCTACTATAGCGATCTTGGACAAAGCTGCTATGATCGTGTGCTCAAAGACTGCGCCAGTGACACACTAACAACCATGCGTGATCACTTTGAATTTCTAGCAGAAACAGCCTATACAGCTATAAGACACTATGGAAAGTTTAGATCAATGTGGGAGTAAATGTTTACTCCGCCCGTAAATTCGCTGATCGCTCATTAACTGGCAGGGTCTAAAGACCGGGGAAAATTATGTTGAGCTATATATTAGATTGGATTTTTAAGCATAGAGTCTACGTGGAAAACATACGTATAGCAATAGTAGACTACGAATACGATAAAACTCAAGAAAAACTTGATAATATATGTAAGCATACACATAGACTGGCCTGCTACTATAAAGACTTCTTTTACGATAAACACGATCAAGCACTGGGCGAATTCTTATGGGCTTTACAGCATAAAACAGGCAGTGAACTTACTTTGTCTATATACAATTATCAACAGTGGCTTAATGAACGTGTACGCCCGAAATGGGTCCTACAGCTAAAAAAATTGGTCGCGCAAAAATTTTAATATACGGAAAGTTTATCGGCCGGGTGGTGATTTTGCACCAGTAGGTGTTAAGCTGTTGTAAAAACGCAACAACTAATAAAAAGCTAAACCCCGACCCCTCTCATCATCACCGGCCGGCCTGAACCCCTCGGCCAAAAAAAATCCCTGACCTACCGGGAGCGAATCGGATCAGTCAGGGCAAAGAGCTGTCCTCACGACAGTTCTTTAGGGTCTAGCTAAATACTGTTAGTGCCGGGAGCGAATCGGACTTATCTAAGCAGTATCTATCACACGCTAGGGGCTACACAACAGCCCTACATGTACGCAGTGTTAGGAGCGGCGCATACACGTAACCTCTGCAACAGCACGCCAGTTGCCAGGCATGCTCTTCTTCAAGTCTGCTAGCTTGAGTACCATACGGAGACTCAGCTCACGCAGCTTCTTCTTGTTGTCATCAATAAAGTCAATCAGCATGTCCTTCTCTACGGGCTCGAACTCGTAGTCATCCAGCATGCCGCACTCGGCTACTACCTGCTTGATACGCAAGACCTTCTCACGCTCTGTGTCAATGGTTAGATCCAAGTAGTGGCAACGGCTCTCAAGTGCTTCCAAGTGATCACGCAGTTTCTTTGAACGCACGTTTTCGAACTTGATGTTGGTAATAAAGATTGCACCGCCCTTGAACTCAAACTGATTGGGCACACCTTCTGAACGCAGGAGCCTGCTGTCTGTATTCCAATGGATGGTACGCTTCTTAGAGCTGTCCAGTGCAGCCTTGAGAATGTTCAAGCTCAAGTCGTCAAGCAACACCGAGTCGCAGTCATCGAACACAAGGATACACTTCTTGTCTGAGAACTCGTAGAGCTTCTTGTACAAGCCAATGGCACTCATTGCACCCTTGACTACTTCGTACTTTTTCAGCTTCTCGTTCTGTGCTACGTCTGCAAACACATCGTGACGGCTCAGCACGTTCTCTACACCAAAGCTCTTGCCAACACCCGGAGGGCCTGATACAATCATAGCACGTACATCACCCTTCTTAACAGCACGGGTCATGTCGTCTAGGATCTGGAAACGGTTACGCAGTCGATCAATGATCTGCTCGTCCGTTTGATTCTTCAGCTCTGCTTCTTTGGCTTGGATAGCATCTGTATCGAGGTCAAAGCTGGAGATGCTCTCCTTGCCAGCCTTCTTGACGTTCTTGACAGTGTCCAAGCTCAAAACCTTGTAACCTTTGCTCATTGTCGCTCCTAGTGTGTTAGTGAAGTGTCTATTATACGATCAAGCGTACTCTTTGTCATCCACTTTGGACAACATGTTGGCAGGCACTCGCCATAGTCCGTTGATGGTCTTGACCGTAACATATTTAATGGCAATCTTGATCACTACGCCTGTGACATTCATGCCCGTTTTGGAACTGGTAAAGTTGACGTTGTCACCTACCATCAAACTGGCTTTGGTCAGCTTGGCTAGGGTCGCACGTTTCCATTTGACTGCATCAATCATAGCGTTGAGTTCAATGTTGGTAAAGTCACCAAACATGATTGCCTGATTGATCTCTTTAACTGTATGCATAGGTTCGCTCCTGTGTGTTGTTAAGTGTCTAGTATACGATCAAAAGCCCAGTGCGTCAACCAGTTCTTGAGCTCTTTGGGCTTCTGCCATGGCCTGCAATTCAGCATTGATTCCGGCCAAACTGTAGGGATCTGCTAGATCACAATAGCGTTCCCATTCGTACTCAAACTCCATGATGTCTTCTGCGGTGAAGTCTTCAGGATAGGTCATTACACAGTCTCCTTGGTCATTGAGTCCAGATACTGACGCTCTTGCTTCTGTGCGGCACGAACCATGTCGTCGATAAAGGTCTTCTGCACTCGCTTGGGCAAGAACGGAACCATGCTAACAACGAGGCTCTGCAGGTAGCCAGCTTCGAAACTATGACCATTGTAGTTCTTGTGAGCAGCTTCTGAGAAAGCCTTGAGAACCACTTGCATGGTGTCCTGATTGTCTGTAGTCCACATACCCATTTTGCGCTCCTTATTGCTTACTATGTCTATAGTATAGCACCAAACAAAGACCCTGTCAACCGACGGGTTAATCTACCCAGCTCTCTACCATCAACACGGGCTTCTTCATAACCCGCTTGACAAAGCTCTCTGGCGTGTCGTCAGTGCGTACTAACATATAGCCAAAGCTCTCTACCAAGTCCACTTCTGCTATCTCTAAGGGCAGGTCTGCGGCGTCCAGGGCAATGTTCATACGGGTCAGCGCATACTTAACACCTGCGGCAAAGGCCTCGTACTCGCCGCTACCAGTGTCTTCAAAGTCAAACTCTGTTTCCATAACGTGTTGGTAGTCCTGTCCATCTGCAATGATGAACTTACCGATCTTCTTCCAGTTGCTTGGCTTCTCGCTGTCAAAGTGATCACAGCACTCGTTAATGTCGAAGCTGGGGAAGGAATCATAGTTTACTTTAGACATATCGCGCTCCCTTTTGTGTTAATATGTATGTATTATAGCACCAAATAATAACCCAGTCAACCGTAGGGTTAATACCATTGCTTCTTGTCACCGCTCTCTTCGTTGTCATCGTAGCCTGCATGGTAGGCCGCGATCTCGTCGGGCGTCATAGCACTCTCAGGAATGCGCGGGCTCTGCATGGTAGCACCTGCATAATAGTGCGGAATACGGGGACGACCGTAGTAGCTGTCTGCTGAACCGCGATCGTAAGGGCCGCCATGGCGGGTATCAATCTCAATGTGCTCTCTAACCATCTTTCGCTCCTTGTTACTGTCTATGTATCTATTATACGATCAATTGAATAACCAGTCAACCAGTAGGGCTAATCCCATAAGCCATACAGGCGCCATGACAATGGCCAGGTTGATGATAGCTTGATTTACCATGCCAACTCCTTAGGGCTGTAAGTGATCTTGCCTTCGTAGTCCAGTTGGCTCTGCTCAAACTCTGTGAGGTAGTCATCTGCTACGATGCGGAAGTCAACGATGTGCTCACGGATGTGATCGTTGTCGCACTCGATCTGCGAGCGCAGGGCCATGATGGCCATAGTAGCATCAGCCTGGCCGCCCTTGAACTTCTTGATCACGTAGTCGCAACCGCCTTTGAACTTCCAGTACTGAGGGCAAGCGCCTGTGCCGTCCCAGTCATGGGCACCGTAGTTCTCTTGGTATTGAGTTTGGATTAACAGTTTAGCCATTTGGTTCGCTCCTTGTTGCTGTCTGTATGTGTCTATTATACTGTCTTAGATCAAGCCTGTCAACCGAAACCACTCATCGTAGCTGACATAAAAGTCGGTCTTAGGGTCCCAGTACTTGCCCTCTTTGTTGTCATAATACAACACTCTACCGCCGAAGTTGAAGGGACCTTCTAGCCCTTTGCGGGGCTCGTAGCCTTGGAGTAGATCTTCTTTGAGTCCTAGTACCTTGTAGCCCATTGCCCGCTCCTTGTTGTTTACTGTAGCCTTAATTATACTGCCAAAAAGAAACCCTGTCAACCGACAGGGTATTTGGCGTGACCGGAGGGACTCGAACCCCCGACCCACAGCTTAGAAGGCTGTTGTTCTATCCGGCTGAA
>JACCDW010149820.1_pt1 | contig 87371 bp, 74 predicted proteins | sample 7449781 | NCBI WGS metagenome assembly JACCDW01 (sample SAMN15323449, study PRJNA562643) | freshwater metagenome | isolation source: river surface water | place: USA:Blue River Watershed | collected 2017-08-18
CAAAGAGCTTTCCAGAAGACAGCCCAGTTACGCAAAATGGAATCAACCGTCAGACATTCAACGAACCTTAGAAATTCAGCTTGAAACGGAAAGCGGTCAACCCTTGACCTTGTGTTGGGGGCTTTTGCCCGGAAAACTGCAAGAACTTTGGTGGCACCACTTATGGGAAACACTAGGTCAAACACAGATAGGCTTCGAACAGCGCTTTTTTGGCTGGAGAACAGAAGAAAAGTACCAAGAAAAGAGAGCCAATCTTTTAAATACAGCCATTCACAATATCAACAAACACTTTCAAGAAAAGTATTCTATCCCCCAGCTTGCTCACCCCAAAATGGGCCAGAATGAATTAAATCAACTTCATCATCATTTTGAAAACCTAATGGGCCAAAGCTGGAACCCTTCGCCATTTTTGCAAAACTTGCCCCAAAAAATTCACGAGTCTATTCGTGCTTTGAACGACTTGGTTCACGACTTTGAATATAGCAGCAGAACCCAGAATCCCCCCCATGGGCATCGCGTGGTGAGTGGATTCCAATTGCGAACGATTCCCTATCATCAACAACTCATCCCCGGAGATTGCTTTTCTGAATTTACTTTTGAAAACCAGGCGGGAGATATTGTGACTGATTACTGTCAGTTAGGAAAAAACTGGAGTGAGGTTTGCGAAGATAACGACGAACACATCAAACAAGAGAACATTTCCCCACTTCGATACTTTTCTTCGTCTTTTATTTGTAATTTTCATGATCTTCCCTCAATTGAAGCCGAACAATTGAGAGCCAAGGTGATTGCGTTTATTGATAAGAAGCGCTTAATGGGATGGAATGTTCAAGGCACTGACCCGAAAAATGCCCTCGGTCACATTCCTCTAGCTAGGTTAAGAACCGCCCCAAACAACCGCGCGCCGAATCAATCGCAGTTTTCGCAGATCACTCAAATTCGATCGATTACCCTAAGGCAAGGCGATCGATTCGTTTCGAAGGAACTACCGAACTTCGTTCCCTATTATGAGAACCTACAAGATGAAAAATAGACGACACTATTTTCTATCTCTTGATACCTCCTGCTTAAGTGGTTGTAGATTTTGTGACCGCGCAGGATGTAAAAATAGCAAAAAAAGAACGCTAACAAGTCTAGGGGAGATCTTTCAAAGAGCCGAGCAGGGTGGTTACAGCCACGTAGAATTTTCCTCAAACCTTTTGTTACAAGAAGATCCCGCGAATGTTTTAGCGCTGTTATCTCAACACAACTTAAAGCCAGTGATTCAATTGGACTATTCGTGCATAGAATCACAGCTAATTCAGACTGAGGCGCTTTCAGATTTTCTACCCGATTGGAATATTTTGTTAGATGAGGCCGACGGAATCATAAACGTTTCAAACCTTGCCGGAAAAAACGTATATTTTTCCTTTTTTCCTCGAACCATAGAAGGCTCACTTGCATTTCTTAGAGCAAATATTCGTCAGGTTCCAAACATACACTTTCACGCCACACCCTTTTCTAAGAATTGGCCCGCCCTTACAACTAGGGAGCTTCATGTTCTTTTTGAGAAACTGAAAAAAAACCTAAGGGGATTTTCCCCAAACCCTCCTCTTGGTCGGGAGGTGTGGGATCCACGCATTGACCCCGATCTGAAACTAGATGCATCCTTAAGCCCAGCTTTTGAGTCTACGGTGAAAAAAAGCGACACCTTTTTTTCCATTATTATTCCCACCTTTAACAGCAAGCTATTAGTAAAAAGCGTGATTCACCATTTGCTCGAACAAGACTTCGATCGAAAACGCTTCGAAATCATTGTAATTGACGACGGCAGCTCCGATGGAACTCAAGAGTATATTCGTAATTTTTTGTCTCCTGAATTTGGCTCTTATCAGTTCCGCTATTTTTACTTTCCTAGAAACAAGGCGAGAAACCGGGGAGACGGCAATTTTCGGGCCGGCATTGCAAGAAACCAAGGTGTGAAAGCCGCCAAGGGGAAGTACCTTTGCTTTTTAGATTCAGATATCATTGTTCCAAATCATTTTTTACGGGACCTCGAAGAAAAACACCGTCAGCATGATGTGATTCAAAATATTCGGCTTCACTTAAAAAACAAAAAGGGCAATGAGTCTTTACGCTATTCCGATGTAAATCCCCAAAAAGATACATACGTTCAAGAAGCGGGGTACTGGGGGCGTCTGTTTGAAACAAAAAACTGGGAAAGCCTTCCTTTTTTTTGGAAATACACTTGCACCTATTCTCTTTCGCTTCCCAAAGAGCTTTTTCAACGCGTGGGTTGGTTTCGAAAAACTTTTGTTTATTATGGTTTTGAAGACACTGATTTGGGCTATCGACTGTGGCGAGAGGGAGCAAAGTTTTTTTTAAATCCTTTAATTACCTATCACCTAGAGACGTCCGAAGATCGAACAGAATATAAACGCTCTACTTTTGAAAGGCATTCCGTTCTATCGAAGACCGCTAAGGTTTTTTATTTGAACAACCTTCATTCAGAAGTTTTTATGCACTTCTATTCCATGATGGGTGGAGAAAAGAGTGTGATTGAAGTGTTAATGAAACGAATTTTGAGAGTTCGTAGGAACAAGCACGAGAACCCACTTACGGCAACCAACCAGAAAAGCTGGGAAAAATCTCATTTGCCTTTAAGCCCCGCCGCTCCTCGAGCTGATTCAAAAAAGAACGTAGATCTTCATTAAGTTTCTTAGATTCTTCCTGTGGTACGCCCTTCTTTATCCATTCCACCAAACGTCTCATCTTGACCAGTTCAAAGTTATAAAAGCCCTGACTATTGTTTGGTGAGCTTGCTACATTGGCCTCCATAAAACTTAATTGTTCTTCTACCACCGAGTGATACATGGTGGGCAATAGATTCGGGGCCAAGAAAAAGGGATGCCTAAGATAAGAAATATCCAACTTTAATCGAGCAGGCTCCGTACCGGAGGAGTATTTCTTACGAAGGAATAAAACTTTTTCTAAAAATGATGAAAACGACGGAACACTAAAAAGATTGTAAGTGACCATGACCGTAGCAGACAGTCCCCTATCCATCGACAGATAGTGTTCCAAGTTTTCCCAAAATTTTGCCTCATTCAAACCCGTACGGATAAACTCTGCCTGAGACCCCATGGCTTCAAGACTCGTATAGATCTGAAATTTTTTTACGCCCTTTGCATCCACCAACGAACGAAGATTCGCTTGAAAGCGCTGAAAGCGCTCGGGAGAAACCCCCAGATTCGAATTAATCGAAAACTCCAGATTTTCTTCCGGCGCTTTTGTGAGCTCTTGAAACACTCGAAAGGTATTCTCCGAGAGAAGGGGCTCTCCCCCGGTGATTCGAAAGGTGTGTAACTTTGATTTGATGTTAGGCCACCACTTCCAAAATGCTTCTATGTAGGGGTTGTTTTCTTCTTCGAAAGCATCGTCTAGATGGTGGGGCTGTTGTTCATAAGCTCGAGAGGTATAGGTCCCCCATTTCTTAATTTCTTGGGCCCATCGAGAGGAAAAGGAGGGGGAACAATAAATACATGAAAAATTACACGTGCGACTAAACGAAACCTCTAAATACCTTGGCAGAACGGTCTTTGTTAGAGGATTTGCCCGAATTTCCTCTAGGAAAGGCATGGCCCAAGGATCTTTCGATTTTAGAATCCGATCACTAACTTGCTCGCCACCAAGATCCTCAATATTCCAACAATAGGAACACTCTTCCGGGCGAATCCCTTCAAGCATTTGCGATCTCGCCACGATCTTTTCATTCGTGTTGTGCAAAGAGAAGATATCTTGATCTAGTTCTGAGAGCGGAACTTTATGCGCTTTTGGATGATGGCAAGAATGCGTCAGGCCTCTATGTAAATGAAGAGTGCTTTGCGTCCATTTTGCAATACAAAATGAAGGACTTATAGCGTCTAACGTTTGCTTTGTTTTTTTTAAGAGCTCTTCTTGCGGAGTCAACTCTTTGCTCCCAACATACTCGACTGCTTTTCACAAAGTTGCCAAAAGTCTTTCATCTCTGGAAACACTTTCAGAAAGTCTGTCCCACGTCGCCTGTCATATTCCTTGTAGTAATCAAAAAACTTTTTTCTTTCTTGATTTAATTGCGCCTCAGACAAAGATTTTTCCATCCATTCTTTGCAGCGCCTAATCTTTGTCTCTTCAAAGGAATAGAAACCCCAGTAGTTGCCCTTTTTCTCTGCTCTATTTTCCGCCACAAACTCTACCAGTTGTTCCATATGCTTTAAGTATTCTTTGGGCAGAAGCTGAATGGTTTGGAACGTGGGATTTTGCAAATAAGAAACATCCACAAAAAGAGGGCAGGGGCGATCTTTTTTGTGGTGATACTTTTCTCTTAACTCTAAAACTTTTTCTAGGAATTGCTGAAAGCTCGTTACGCTTAAAACGTTAAAGGTGCACATGATAGTTACGGGCACCGTCGGCAGATTCTTTAAAACACTTTGAAGGTTTCTCCAAAATAGATCGGTATTCATTCCAAAACGGATGTATTCCGCCTTTTCTCCCCATGCTTCCATGCTAGTGAAAAGATCAAATCGTTTTGTTTTTTTCCCTTCGATCAGTTTGCTTACTCCTTGGGCGAGACGCTGAACCTTATCTTCAGAAATCCCTAAGTTTGAGTTGATGGAAAACGACAGGTTAGGGGCGGGATCTTTATCTAAAACATCCAGCAGTTTAAATGTGTTCGGAGACAATAATGGCTCTCCGCCCGTGATTCTAAACGTATGTAGATTATTTTTTAACTCCGGCCACCACTTCCAAAACGCATGAATGTAAGGGTTGGTTTCTTCTTCAAAGGGCTCTTCCAACATGAGAGATCCACTTTCAAATTCTCTTCCTGGATATTGCCCGTTTTGTAAAACATCTTGCAGCCATTTCGTGGAAAACGCAGGGGAGCAGTATGTGCAACGAAAGTTACACGCCCGACTAAAGCTAATTTCCAAATATTTTGGGGTTAAGGTTTTACTGAGTGGATTCTGAAGCACTTCCTCTAGATATGGCATCGACCATTCGTCTTGAGACTTTAAAATGCGATCGCTAATTCGATCGTGTCCAAATTCCTCAATATTCCAGCAATAGTTACAACCCTTGGGTCTCTCGCCCGCTAACATTTGCGTGCGTTGTCGGATTTTTTCTTTCGTATTGTGCAGGGCCGCCACATTCTCGGAAAGCTCAGGCAAAGGAATGGTGTGTGCCTCTGGGTGGTGGCAAGAATGCGTTAGGCCACGATGCAAGTGGATGGTTGCTTGTAGCCATTTCGCCAAGCAAAACGAAAGACTCACGGCGTTAAGGCGATCTCTCGCTTGATAGCTTTTTTGCAATTCAGGTGAAGCTTGAGACTGTTCGGACATTCTAGAGATTTCCCCCAATTGGGCTTGGATGTCAACGCAACTACCCAGTATAAACAAAGCTAGATGGCTGAACGAAAGACCAAAGAGCGATTTTTTCCAATACTCTCGCGGTTTCGCATCGATAGCGTAATGTATAGCTGCTTGGGTCCCGTAGATTTGCGGAACTATACTTTGGCGGAATTAGAATCTGTGTTTTCGCTGGACCCACATTCCACATATGTTTTTCCAAGTCACTTTTTTGAAGTAAATGATTACTCCGCATTACTGCTGCTTTTGGAAAAATATTCCATTTCCTTTTGGGTTCAAGTTTCGCTAGGGAAAGAGCTATCAGATTATCTTTCTGCCCTAGCCCTTTTGAAAAAACAGTGTGGACCAAATTTCTTGGGAGTGGAATTTGTCATCGACAGAAAGTTAAGCCCTTTTCATCAAGAGCAAATCCATTCCATTCTTGAAAAAGAAATCCCCTTTCGATTTTTAGCCATCCCCTTTAGCGATCGCGACCCTTACGCTATGTTTTCTACATTTCCAACGGCCTGGAGAAATCGGCTTTCTGTTTTTTTCCCAGAAAAGCTGAACAGAGCGGATTCGCACCTTTCTAAAGATGAAAAGTACCTATTGGAAAGAAAGATTGAGTTGCAGATTCAAGGTTTACCTTTGAATCCTCACCCCTCTTTGATTGCTTTCGTGGAAGAGGCCAAACTGCAAGAATTAGAAAAGAGTTTGTACTCTGGCAGGAGAACTTTAGAGCAAGACAACTCCAAGAAAAAACTTCTACTCGCCTTTCTGAAAATAAAATTTTTGCGTCCAGTAGTTGTCATTCCCTACGCACTCCTTTGGATTTGCCACGACCCTAAGACAGCTCTTTCCATGCCTTTACGTTATTTGCGAACACCGACAATTCTTTTTTACAAAACCGTCGACTTACTTGTTTGGCTTGCCTATCGCTTAGTTGAGCTTCTTTATCTCATTCGACACGCATTTATTTATTCCTACGTATATTTGTATCGGCTAATTTCATTCCTTCACCGCTTTTCCATTTTAGCGTTTTATCGATTTTATCCAGCCATCAGAAATCCCATTTGGTTTATGGAAAGCCACTTTCCTTTTCTGTTTAAGTTCACTTTATTTCCATTTTGCAAAGCTTATTGGTTCTTAGAGTATCAATTGAAAAAGATTTTCGTGTTCTTCACGAAAGAGGACCGATGGTCTCAATAATTGTTCCCACCACGGGAGATAAAAATAAGCTCCTACGTCTAGCAAAGTCCTTTAAGAAACAGACCTGTTCAACGGACGTTGAAATACTTTTTATTTGTAACCCCCCCAATCCAGGGCTAGAAAGACATTTTCAGTCTTTTGCTAGCCTGACCTTTTTTCACACTGAATTTATCGGCTCAAACAACGCTAGGAACCTTGGAATAGAAAATAGCCATGGAGATCTTTTGCTTTTTGTTGATGACGATTGTGAGGCTACTGACCCACACTTTATTGAAAAGCACATTAAAGCTCACGAACAATTAACAGATGTTGTGGCCATAGGAGGAAATTATCATTTTCCTTTTAATCATCGAGAGTCGTCCATCGACTTCGCCTATTTTACAATCCAACAAGAGTGGGTGAAGAACGGCGCTAAACCAGGATTTTACAGCGATTGTGTTTTTGGTGGAAATCTTTCCGTCAAACGTCGGCTGTTGGGTAATGTTCGCTTCGATAAATCTTTAGTTTATGGGGGAACAGAAACTGATTTTGTTTTTCGCCTTGTTGCAGATCGACAACAGGTTCGCTTTCTAGATTCTCTTCTGATCACCCACCATTCTGATCTTCGAATGTATTCTTTTTGTAAAAAGGCCTACTTTCAGGGCCTCGGGGCCCGTTTATTGCGAGATAAAAATTACCATGGAGTATGTGCATCGTTTCCAGTGGAACGTAAGTCTGCGACAGGGTTTTATCCGTTTTTATTTTCGGAATTTTTCCTAATTGGAGAAAGTTCTAATAGCCCCAATTTTTCTCAATTCATTTTCTGTCTTTCTCTTTTTCAGATTTTCACAAAAACCTTTTTTAAGGAGTTACGGCGAATTCTATTTAGAAATGTTTGGAATTTTTTGGAGCTCGCCATCTTTTCTGGTTCAAAAAAATAACTTTTGCCACACCACCCAGAGCCAACTTATTTCATCTCAACGCATGTTTAAAGCGCTCCAGCATATATAGGATCGAGGAGTTATCAACATCTCTTTCAGCGTTGATTAACCTATTCCAAGACAAAATTTCATTGATCATTTTTACGTCAAGTTCGCTCAACTCTCGATAACTCATAGACCAATCCTCAAAGAGCCTTGGATTTTTCGTCGCCAATAATTGCATCACATGATGATGTCTTGGGTCTTTTTCTATTTTTTTAAACAACTCTAAAACCTCTTTCTCTTCGCCCTCTAAAAGCTGAAGAAAAATTCCCGCTCGAAACATTAAGATTCCCGTTATTCCTTTTTTCGGGTTGCTTGCTCTCGAATGTTGAAGGATTTGATCGATGACAGAAAGATTGGAGCCTTCTTTAAGCTTACTGACATAAAACAGCTGAAAGACCTTTTCCATTTTTGCTCCGAAATTTTCTGGACGTATCGTTTTACAAAATTATTGCTTACCCATAGCTACTTTCGCCATAAGTTTTGGGGCCATTGAACCTTTAATGAAAATGCCAAGTATCTAACTACCTAGGACCATTCTGCTTCGTGCTTAACGAGATAAATAGTGGGGGAGGGATTACTCGCTTCGCTTCGTGGCCGTCCTGGCTCGAACCCATGAGCGCTCGTCCACCACTCACAGCTCCGTCCAAATGAAAAATCCCGTCGCCCCCTCACGGGACGTCGGGATTTTTAACTGGCGGAGAGGGAGGGATTCGAACCCTCGATACTCTTTCGAGTATGCACCCTTAGCAAGGGTGTGCCTTCGGCCACTCGGCCACCTCTCCCCGAATGCGAACTAAATGGCGCGCGAGAGAGGAGTCGAACCTCCGACCTACAGATTCGTAGTCTGTTGCTCTATCCAACTGAGCTACCCGCGCGTGCTTCGTTTTTCTGCCTGCACAATACTGAGTCAGTCCAATAAACGCAAGTATTCCGTGGTTTTATCCCTACGCGCCCCTTGAGACTCCACCCCTAAGTCGATATAGTAAGAAATTGGTTTTTCCTAATTAATTCGGAGCGTTATAATGAACCCTTCTATCTTCCGCGAATATGACATTCGAGGCATTGCCGGCAAAGATCTTTCCGCCCCCTTCGCCTTTGATCTCGGTCGCGCCTACATAGCCTTTGCCGAAAAGAAATTGGGAAAAAAGGGCCTAACCGTAGCTGTGGGCAGGGATTGCCGAGTTTCCGGCCCAGAATATTCCCAAGCACTGATCGATGGGATGCTCTCCGCAAAAGCAAAGGTGATTTTTCTAGGAGAAGTCTCCACCCCAATGACCTATTTTTCGATTTTTCATATGGGTCTAGACGGAGCCATCATGGTCACGGGATCGCACAATCCGGCCAATTACAATGGGTTTAAAATCTGTGTAGGAAAATCCACCCTGCACGGATCAGACATTCAAGAGCTAAGAAAAATCATGGAGGCCCAAGGGCCTCAAACGAGAAACACTCAGAAGCCAGAACAGAAAGACATTTTTCCCTCTTATCTCGACTATATGCTATCGAACATCAAGCTTCATCGACCATTAAAAATCGTGGTGGATGCTGGCAACGGCGCGGCCTCTAGCTTTGCTCCATTAATTTACCGAAAGCTTGGTTGTGAAGTGATCGAATTGTTTTGCACACCTGACGGAACTTTTCCCAATCACCCCGCCGATCCAACGGTGGAATCGAATCTTCAAGACATCATTCAAGCGGTGAAAAAGCACGGAGCCGATGCTGGTATTGCCTTCGATGGAGACGCGGATCGAATTGGTGTGGTGAATGAAAAAGGAGAAATCCTTTGGGGCGATGAGCTCATGGTGATTTTTTCTAGATCGGTGCTGAAAACCCACCCAGGAGCCACCATCATATCTGAGGTAAAGAGCTCTCACAGATTGTATAACGACATTCAAAAGCACGGTGGAAACGGCCTAATGTGGAAAACCGGCCACTCACTCATCAAATCCAAAATGAAAGAGACGGGTGCTAAGTTAGCGGGTGAGATGAGCGGACATATCTTTTTCGCCGATCGCTTTTTCGGTTTCGACGACGCCATCTACGCAGGAGCGAGATTTTTGGAAATTCTCTCAGAATCAAAGGGCAAGGCCTCTGATTTGTTAGTGGGGCTTCCTAAGTCCGTAAATACCCCCGAAATCCGGGTAGATTGCGAAGACAGTGAAAAGTTTGGGATTATTGAAAAAATTCGAGCTGCCTTTCAGGGTAAATTCAAAACCAATGAAATCGATGGTGTACGCGTGGAGTTTGGTGATGCCTGGGGACTCGTTCGGGCCTCAAACACCCAGCCTGTGATTGTTATGCGATTTGAGGCAGAAAATCCCTCACGTTTGCAAGAGGTTCGAAATATTATCGAGAACGAAGCAAGAAAAGCCGGATTGCATCTGTAATTGGTCTAAACTGACCACAGGGAAAATTGATGCCGAATTTAGAGAAAACCATCATTGTTCGTGGTGCCCGCGAACATAATCTTAAGAATATCGATATCGATATTCCTAAGAACTCTCTCGTGGTAATCACCGGACTTTCTGGCTCTGGAAAATCCTCTTTGGCTTTTGATACCATCTATGCCGAAGGCCAAAGAAGGTATGTGGAAAGTCTCTCGGCTTATGCTCGACAATTTCTCGAGCAAATGAATAAACCAGACGTTGATTCTCTTGAAGGGCTTGCGCCCTCTGTATCCATAGAACAGCGAACTACTTCTTTAAACCCTCGCTCCACGGTTGGGACCATTACAGAAATTTATGATTATATGCGCCTTCTTTGGGCAAAGGTATCAAAGCCATTGCTTCAAGGAAAAGAGCTGCTGACACAAACGCCTGGGCAGATTGTTGATCGAGTAATGGAACTCGACGATGGAGCTAGAATTCAGATTCTTGCTCCCATCGTCGTTTCGAGAAAGGGCGAACACGCCAAAGAAATTGAATTGGCCAGGAAGAGCGGATTTTCCAAGATCCGAGTCAATCAAACGACCTTTGATATTTTCGATGATCTTCCCATTGATAAACAAAAGAAGAACTCCATCTCCTTGGTGATTGATCGAATTATTTTAAAATCAGAAAACAGGGCAAGAATTGCCAAAGCCATTGATCAAGCGGTGAAAGCCGCAAAGGGAAATGTTCTAATCGAATCCATTAAAGAGGATGAAGTAAAATCCTTTACTTTCTCCACGGGATTATCGGATCCAGTTTCAGGAATGAGTCTGCCAAAAGCAGAGCCCAGACTATTTTCATTTAACTCTCCCGTAGGTGCGTGTCCCGCCTGTAATGGGCTTGGATACCTTTACGAGTTCGATGCAGATTTGATTGTAAATGACCCCACGCTCTCTATTTCTGATGGCGCCTTGGAAAACTGGGCTGGAAAAATAGTTCCAGGAAATCCCTCTTATGAACATCAAGCGCTAGACGCTCTTAGCAAGCATTTTAAATTCGATCTTCAAAAGCCCTACATGGATCTGTCGCAAAAAATAAAAGACATTTTGTTCTATGGAACGGGAAAGGAAGAAATTCAATTCGCCTTTAAGGGCAAACAATCCAATTACAAAACGAAACGCGCTTTCGAAGGAATTCTGAAAGATTTCGAAAAAAAGCGAAAAATGGCCGATGAAGATGATCAAGAGGCCTTTGAACAATTTATTTCTAGAAATCCTTGCGAAGAATGTAAAGGAGCAAGACTAAAACCAGAGTCCTTAGCTTTTAAGATCGAAGGAAAATCCATCGCAGAAGCCAGCTCCATGCCATTAAGAGAAGCTCTGGCGTTTTTTCAAAGCATTCAGTTGTATGGGAATGATGCCACTGTTGCTGATGTTCTTTTGAAGGAAATTCAATCTAGAATCGGCTTCTTAATTGATGTGGGCCTCGACTATTTGGATCTTTCTCGGCCCACCACCACTTTGTCTGGGGGCGAAACCCAGCGCGTGCGTCTTGCCACCCAAATCGGTGCCTCTCTAGTTGGCGTTCTCTATGTTTTAGACGAACCTTCCATTGGCTTGCACCAACGCGACAACAGTAAGTTAATTGAGTCGTTAAAAGAACTTAGAGATCGTGGCAATTCCGTAATTGTGGTGGAGCACGATAGAGACACCATTGAACAAGCAGATTACGTTGTAGACATGGGCCCTGGTGCAGGAAAACTGGGTGGTGACATCGTTGCTAAGGGCACGCCTCAGCAAGTGATGAAGAGCCCAAAGTCACCTACGGGTAGATATTTGCTGGGTTACGAACAAATTCCAACGCCGAAAAATAGGAGAAAAATTGATCCTAATCGTTTGATTGAGCTCAAAGGCTGTAAGGGAAATAATTTAAAGAATGTTTCCGTTAAATTTCCATTGGGAAATTTGATTTGTGTTTCCGGGGTTTCGGGTTCCGGTAAATCCACATTGATTTTTGATACTTTGGTTCCAGCACTAAAACAGAAACTCTATCGATCCGCCGCCGCAGCGGCTCCATTCGAGTCCATATCGGGCTCTGAACATTTAGACAAAGTGATTCATGTGGACCAATCGCCCATTGGCAGAAGTCCTCGATCGAACCCTGCGACCTATTCAGGCGTGTTCACCCAAATTCGAACCTTGTTTGCTCAAACCACTGAAGCCCAGATTCGAGGTTACGATATTGGTCGCTTTTCCTTCAACGTAAAGGGGGGAAGGTGCGAGATTTGCGAGGGCGATGGCGCCATTAAAGTGGAAATGCATTTTTTGCCTGACGTTTACGTTCCTTGCCATGCCTGCAACGGACTTCGTTACAACAGAGAAACCTTAAGCGTTCGCTATAAAGGAAAAAATATTGCAGATGTATTGGCAATGCCGATTGAGGAAGCTCTCAAGTTTTTTGAAAATGTTCCCTCCATCGAAAAGTTTTTGCGAGTTTTGTCCGATGTGGGCCTAGGTTATGTAACCCTTGGACAATCGGCTACCACCCTCTCTGGTGGTGAGGCCCAGCGAATGAAGCTTTCTAAGGAACTAAGCAAACGGCCCACCGGCCGAACGATGTATATCTTAGATGAGCCTTCCACAGGACTACACTTTCAAGACATCTCACAGTTATTGAGCGTGATTCATCGATTGGTAGATCAAGGCAATACGGTTTTGGTTATTGAACACAACTTAGACATTTTAAAACATGCCGATTATCTCATTGATCTTGGTCCGGAGGGCGGAAAGGGTGGTGGTGAAATCATTAGCGCTGGCACCCCTGAGGAAGTGATACGGGCTAAAAAAGGCTATACTGGAAAATATTTAGCTCCTTATTTGAAGGGCTAAATTTAGCACCGAATGACTCTGGCGGTCTTCTCCTTGACCTTTTCTTTCGTGCAGTGTTAACAAGCCTCCGGAGAAAGAGAACCGATACTATCTTTAAATGAAAGTTGAGACTTTTCCCAATCTCAATAAGGAGTTTATCCCTATGAAATTCATCGTATCCGCAATTAGCCTGACCCTCGCTTTATTCACAACATCAACAACCGCCTCGGCAGCAGGGAAAGGTTTTTACACCTGCTACGAAGTGGGTGGCACAGACGAATGGACCGTTCATGTTGACCTACAAAAGAAAGAGGCTGGTTTTTTTGATAATAATGTTTGGTCTGTGATTCCTTTGGTCTCCCATTTGGTTTTGGAATCGAATCCCCCTCAGGATGAGTACACCTTTTCTGGAACTGACATTGGAAATGCCGGAAAGCCCATGAAGATCATTTTCAACAAAACAAGAATGAAGGCCTCGGTGATCTTAGACATCGGAACCTTAGACGAAGCTGTATACGAAGCTGAGGGTGGCTGTGAGAAGGTAAAAGAAAGAGAAATGTAAAACCTTGGTCGGTTTCTTCGTTCTACTTCATGTCAAAACAAAAGGCCTAGACTCTCTATAAAGGAGTTCTAGGCCTCGTGATTTTAGCTTGCGCTGATTAAGCGTTGATGCCGGAAAGGAACAACGTAAAGATCAAAAGGGTCTCTACGAACGCAACACCGAGAAGCATAGGGGTGAAGATTTGGCCAGAAGCGCTTGGGTTACGGGCGATACCGTCAACAGCGGTTCCAACGATCTTACCTTGAGCAAGTGCGCATCCCAAAGCAGCTACAGCAACAGCGAAACCTTTTGCAATAGCGTAGTAAGGACGATCAGCAGAAGCGGCAGCAGCCTCTTCAGCGAAAGCCATAGCAGGCATCAAGAACGCAGCCGCAGCTCCGAACAAGTAGTTAAGTTTTTTCATTTTATCTCTCCTTTTGGTTTAACGAAATTTAGTGGTGATCGCTTTCTTTGGCCATAGAAATATAGACCATAGAAAGCATTACGAAAATAAAGGCCTGCAAGAAGCAAACAAGGAGGCCTAAGAAGTAAATTGGCACAGGTACAATGTAAGGTGCCATATGGGTGAAAACAGAAAGAACGGTGTGGTCACCTGCCATGTTCCCTTTTAGCCTCAAGGCCAAGGTGAACGGACGAACAAAGTGCGAAATCAATTCAATAGGCAATAACAACCAAGCCATATACCAAACGGGACCGAAGAAATGCTTAAGGTAGCCAATGCCAGAAGCTTTAAATCCCCTGTAATTGTAATAGAGAAAAATGAAAATACCGGCTGCCAAGGTAGTGTTCACGTTGTCGGTTGCAGGAACAAAGCCAGGAACCAAACCAAGTAGATTGTTAAAAAAGATAAATAGAAACAAAGAAGCGATTACGGGGAAAAACTCTTTCGCATCATGGCCCAATACAGACTGCGTTAGTTTGTAGAGCATTTCAGACATTACGTCTGCAAAGTTCAAAAATGTAAGTTTCGATGGGGGAACTAAATAGTTTTTATTGCCCGCTAAAGACAATCTGGCAGCAACAGCAAAAATCGCGAGAAGAATAGAAACAAATAAAGCAGCGGCAACATGAGCTTCCAGCAACTGGAAACCTGGTACATATTGAAACCAACTAAAATGACCTTCCATTTCGATTTCCTTATTCTTTCTTCATCCAAACTTTCGAAAGATGAAGAATTCTCCAAACACTGTAAGCCAAACCCAGCAAAGGCAAGCTTACCCCAAGGATCGGAGCCGTATGCCACTTACCATCTAGCCAGTTTCCCACAAAATATCCACCACCAATGGTGGTAAGTAGTTCTGCGGATACGATGGCGAAGACACCGGTTTTTTTTAGCAATTCACCGTCGAGCAGCAAGCGATTTCCTTGTAGGCCATCCAGTATCACGGGCTAAGAAATTGCGTCAAGGATTCCCCTTGTTCAGGCATCAGATATTTTTGGCAATCCAAAGTGGGAAATACCAGCCACAAAGATCGCCAGTAAGAAGAACCCAAAGCCCAGCGCCAAAGACTTTTCGTTTCCTTCGGGAATCCACTTGGCTGCGAGAAAAATCCCCAACCACCATCCAAATTTGCCTAGAAAAAGGAAGCCAACTGCGGTGGAATTCGCCTTTTTGACGCCGGTGATAAGGCCAACAAGAGTTTCTGTGAGCCAAAAGCCTAACGCCAAGCACAATAAGCTGCTAGACGCAATGAAACCTCCTAAGCTACCCAGCCAATAAAAGCCAATACCAAAGGCCAAAACGGTGAAACAGAGAATGCAGATATATATGCGGCGAATGAGTTTTTTGTGGTCAGCAGTCATCAGCGCTTTCTCAAAATTTTTCGCCTCTTAATCTTCTGCATCTTCAGCTCCACCACCGTGGGGGATGGATAACTGCTTTTAATAGAAGAAAAGAGTTCGTAGGCGCTATCTAACTCATCTTGTTCCTCGAGGCACGAAGCTTTTGAGAATATGGCCAAAATTTTGTTTTCTTCTTTGGCCTCGGCAATCACTCGATCGAATCTTTTAATAGCTTCTGTGCAATTTCCCTTAGCGCTCAAAGAGTTTGCCGCTTCCAGTTCAGCTTTCCAGTACAGGGGCCCATTGGGAAAACGTTCCTTCTGGGTGTCGAACATTTTTACCGCATCATCAAATTTTGCATTCAAAAATAGAGATCGACCGAGGCGGAAGAAAAGAGATTCGGCATCTTCTTTGAATCCGTCTTCTTGAATAAGCTTCTTATAGGATTCAATGGCTTGGTCGTAGCCAAGCACAGAAGAATGAAACTGAAGGTCGGCTAGGACTTTTTCAATTTCTCGTTTTTGATTGTCGTCTTTTACTCGTTTTAGAAGCTCCCGATAGGCATTAATCGCTTCTTGGGATCTTCCAAGATAAAGGTGCTGAATCTGAGCAATCTTAAGCTGACTTTCTATTCCTATGGGCGAATAAGGCGACTTCTCCACAATCACTTGAAACTCAGAGATCGCGGCATCGTATTTTTTATCTTCTAAAAGTTTTTCAGCCAGTAAAAACTTATTTTCCGGGCTATTCGCGTTACAAGCCGAAACAAAAAAAAGGAGGAGTAAAGTTACTCCTCCTAGTTTGTTATTCTTCATTCGATTGTTCGCCACCTGGGGCCGCCGTCGACTGCCCATTTTCAACAGGCTCATCAACGTCTTTTTCTGCTAAGCTTTGACAAGCAACCACTTTTTCGCCCTCTTTTAGGCGTACCAAGCGAACACCTTGGGTATTTCTACCCATGGTAGAAATTTCGCGAATGCGAATTCTTACTACTTGTCCCTTATCGGTAATCACCATCAAATCATCGTGGTCAGAAACGGCTTTTACACCGATGACTTCACCGTTTTTATCGGTGGTTTTCATGGTGATAATTCCTTTACCACCACGGCTTTGCACTCGATATTCATCGGAATCAGTGCGTTTTCCGTATCCAGAATTTGTGACTGATAGAACGTCTAACTTGTGTTTTTTGCTAAGAATGGACATTCCAACCACTTCATCGCCGTCTTCCAAATCCATACCGCGAACACCGGCCGCTACTCTTCCCATGGTTCGAACATCGTCTTCAGAGAATCGAATGCTCATTCCATTTTTCGAGCAAAGAAGAATATCGCTATCTCCTTCACTGAAAGACGCATTCACCAAAATGTCGCCTGGGTTCACGGTAAGAGCAATAATTCCACCAGCTCTTGGATTCGAGAAAGCAGCTAGTTCAGTTTTTTTAATGACCCCTTGTTTGGTAGCCATCACAATAGTTCCCTTTCCTTCGAAATTAGGAACCGCCTGAACAGAGCAAACTTTTTCCACATTGGAAAGATTTAGCAAACCAGCCAAAGTCTTTCCTCGAGAAGTACGGGTACCTTCTGGAACTTGGTGCACTTTTAACCAGTATACTTTTCCAAGATTGGTGAATACCAAAAGGAAGCTCTTCGTGTCGGCAGTAAACATATGGGTAACGAAGTCTTCATCATTGGTGGTCATTCCCTTGATTCCCATACCGCCACGTTTTTGGGCTTTATAGGTTTCGGGCGGAACTCTCTTAATATAGCCTTGGTTAGTGATCGTTACGATCATCTCCTCGTCGGCAATAAGATCTTCTTCGTTGATTTCGCCTTCATCGGCAATGATCTGAGTACGGCGTTTATCGCCATACTTCGTTTTAATCTCATTCGATTCTTCAACGATTTTTTCCAATTGAAGCTTATCGCTCCCTAAAAGATCTTTGAGGTATTTAATGAGTGTTCTTAGATCTTTTAGTTCTGCATCTAACTTATCTCTCTCAAGACCCGTCAAACGCTGCAATCGCATATCAAGAATGGCTTGGGCTTGAACCTCGGTGAATTGAAACTGTTTCATTAACCCTGAGCGAGCTTCGTCAGGATTTTTCGACTTTTTGATCAATGCAACAATATCGTCGATATGATCAATGGCTTTAAGAAGACCCTCTAAAATATGTGCTCTAGCTTCTGCCTTTTTTAGATCGAACTGGCTTCTTCGAACGATAATGTTTCGTCGATGATCCACAAAAGCTTCCAGATATTCTCGCAAATTTAGAAGCTTTGGCTGCCCGTTGTGTAGGGCCAACATGATCACACCAAAGGTTTCGGATAATTGGGTGAGTTTATACAAACGGTTAATAATAACCTGAACGTTTTCACCTTTTCGACATTCGATCACTACTCGCATTCCCTTACGGTCGGATTCGTCGCGAATGTCACTAATGCCTTCAATTTTTTTCTCACGAACAAGAAGAGCAATTTTTTCTACTAATTTAGCTTTGTTTACTTGGTAAGGAATCTCAGAAATCACGATCATTTCTTTGTCGCGTTTTCCTTCTTCAATCTCCACTTTGGCGCGCATTTTGATAATTCCGCGGCCAGTTTTAAAGGCAGATTTAATTCCTTCTTTTCCAACGATGAATCCGGCCGTTGGAAAGTCGGGGCCTTTCACGATCTTCATTAAATCGTCGATGGTTACATCACGTTTTTCTAATCGACCGCGAATCACTTCCATTAAACCATCAAGGATTTCTGTGAGATTGTGAGGAGGAATATTGGTGGCCATACCTACGGCAATACCCGAAGATCCGTTGACCAAAAGGTTAGGAATTCGAGAAGGCAAAACAGAAGGCTCTTTCGTTGAACCATCATAGTTAGGAACAAAATCCACAGTATCTTTATCGATATCCGCAAGAAGCTCTGTGGTAATTCGAGACATTCTTACTTCGGTGTAACGCATGGCCGCTGGAGAGTCGCCATCCACAGATCCGAAGTTACCTTGCCCGTCTACCAATGGATATCGCATGGTAAAATCTTGAGCCATTCTCACGATGGTATCGTAAATCGCTGTATCACCATGGGGGTGATATTTACCCATCACGTCTCCCACCACACGGGCAGATTTTTTATAGGGTCTATTCCAGAAGTTCGACATCTCCTGCATGGTATAGAGCGCTCTTCTGTGAACAGGCTTCAAACCATCGCGGATATCTGGGAGGGCACGACCTACAATTACGCTCATTGCGTAATCGAGGTAAGATGTTTGCATCTCTTCTTCGATTTTAATGTCTACGACGTTTTCTTTTTTTTCCATGATTGTAATTCCTTATACGTCGAGGTTTTTTACTCTTAGAGCGTTTTGCTCGATAAATTCTCGTCTAGGTTCCACAGCATCACCCATTAGAATGCTAAAGATAGAATCACTGGCTACAGCATCTTCTACTGTAACTCTTTGAAGGGAGCGCTTCGTAGGATCCATGGTGGTTTCCCACAATTGTTCTGGGTTCATTTCTCCCAAACCTTTGTAGCGTTGAACGGACATTCCCTTTTTAGATGCCACAAGAACTTTTTCCGTAAGCTCAAAAACATCTTTCGCGGCATTAAAATCCATCATTGCTTCTTCTACCGCTTTTTCATCTCCGGCAGCGTCGGCAATAATTCCTTCTGGAATTTCTTCTTTCTTTTTCTCTTCTTTTTCATTGGCCCAAATCAACTTGAAAGGACCTTCACCCATCGCCATCATATTTTGAGCTAAACGAGCAAGTTCTTTAAATTCAAGAGAGTTCACTAACTCTTTATTGATTTTGGTAATTTTTCTACCGTTTGCAGTAATTGTAATTACTTCTGCCTTTGTGGCGCTATGTTCTTCGTCTTTAGAAATCGTGTAGGTCATTTCACGAATTCCTTTTTTCATCACATAGTCTTTTACGATTTGTAAGCGCTCTTTTAACTTCTCTTCAGAAGCTAAATGTTCTTCGTGAATATCAGCATCAAGAATTAAAGCGTTGATCACTTCTGGCTCTGCTCGAAAGTTGTAGCGCTTCACTCCTTGGTTGTAGGCAAACGCTGCCTTTAACGAGGCAGACAACTGTGAGGCAGCCACTGGTTTAGAACCAGAGGTTACTTGAACAGAATCTAAAGCGGATTTCAGTAGGAAATTCTGTAGCTCGGCATCGTTCTTGAGATAGGTATCTTTTCCAGCTTTACGAATTTTATAAAGTGGTGGTTGAGCAATGTACAAATATCCACGTTCAATAATTTCCGGCATTTGACGGAAGAAAAACGTTAACAATAGAGTTCTAATGTGAGCGCCGTCCACGTCAGCGTCGGTCATGATCACAATTTTGTGATAACGAAGCTTGGAAATATCGAAGTTGTCTTTACCAATAGAAGTCCCAAGAGCCGTGATCAAGGTTCGAATCTCTTCAAAGCCTAAAACTTTATCGAAACGCGCCTTTTCTACGTTTAGGATTTTTCCTTTCAAAGGAAGAATGGCTTGGTTTCTTCTTTCTCTTCCTTGTTTGGCAGAACCACCTGCGGAATCTCCCTCTACCAAGAATAGTTCACAAAGAGCTGGATCTTTTTCCTGACAGTCCGCCATTTTTCCAGGCAAACCACCTAAATCCAAAGCTGACTTTCTTCTGGTTAGGTCGCGGGCTTTTCTGGCAGCAATTCTAGCAGCAGCAGCGTCTACTGCTTTTTGAATAATTTTTTTGGCAATATTTGGACGTTGTTCAAAATAAATTCTTAGCTTTTCGCTAACAATACTCTGAACCAAACCTTCAACTTCAGAATTTCCAAGTTTCGTTTTGGTTTGACCTTCAAACTGAGGGTCTGGAATTTTGGCACTAATTACGGAAGTTAATCCTTCACGGATATCATCTCCGGTTAATTGTTCCGCCATTCCCTTAAACATGTCGTTTTCTTTTCCGAATCCGTTCACAATTCTTGTAAGTGCGGTTCGAAATCCAGAAACGTGAGTTCCACCTTCATGGGTATTAATATTATTGGCGTAGGAAAGAAGCGTTTCAGAATAACTATCGTTCCACTGAATGGCGATTTCTACCTGAACATCATCTTTTTCACCAGTTAGGTAGATAACATCATCGTGAACTTTTTGTTTGGTACGATTTAGGTATTCTACGTAACTTTTAATTCCACCTTCATAAAAGAAGTTTTCTTCTTTTCCATTCTTTTCATCGATAAAAATGAATCGGAGTCCCTTCATCAAGAAAGCTAACTCACGCAATCGATTGGCAATGGTATCGTGATTATATTCTAAGGTTTCGAAAATTTCTGGGTCTGGCTTAAAGGTAACTGTAGTTCCGGTTTTATCGGTTTTGCCAATTACATCTAAAGTTGAGGTGGTGTTTCCTTTTTCAAACGTTTGTTGAAAAACTTTTCCATTTTGCTTCACTTCAACACGAAGCTCTTTTGAAAGAGCATTTACTACGGATGCACCCACGCCGTGCAAACCACCAGAAACTTTATAGGCCCCGCCTTCTTCGTTAAATTTTCCACCGGCATGCAATTTCGTAAAAACAATTTCTACACCGGTTAAACCCGAAGGGTGCATTCCTGTTGGAACACCTCGGCCGTTATCCACAACAGTAATAGAATCATCGCCATGCAATTTAACGGTGATTTCATTGCAATAACCAGCAAGACCTTCGTCCACAGAGTTATCCACAATTTCCCAAATAAGGTGGTGTAATCCACGAGAAGTGGTATCGCCGATGTACATTCCAGGTCTTTTTCGAACGGCTTCTAATCCCTCAAGGATTTTAATTTTATCCGCTGTATACCCAGAATTTGTTTTTTCCGTGGTGGACATTAATTTCTTTCTCCCACTTGGTGTAAATCTAGTTGCTCAAAATTTTTTCCCACATCACCCATCAGACTGGACGGCAACTCTGTTGCCGTGATCAGCACTTGGGTATTTTCTTTTCTGAGCAATTCCACAAGGGAGTGTCTGCGAATGCTGTCTAGTTCCGATGAAACATCATCAAAAAGCAGAACAGGCATTTTTTTCATCTTTTCACGGAATAGGGCTAATTCCCCGAGTCGTAACGCTAAAGCGCAGGTTCTCTTCTCTCCTTGTGAGCCATAAAATTTCACTTTATTTCCGTTTAAGGTCAATAGAAATTCGTCTTTATGAGCACCTATTTGAGTGCTTCCGAGCAGTAAATCTCGACGCAAAGAATCATTTAGTTTTTTCCAAAAGATTTCCTGTACTTCATTCACATTTACCATGGGATAAATTGTGGCTTCTCCCATGGGTTCGTAGGTAATTTGAAACTCATCTTTTGTTTGAGCTAAGCGTTGATATTCTGAAGCTGCCCAGGGCTGTATTTCATCCACAAAATATGCACGTCGAACGAGGAGTTTCGAGCCAAATTCCACAAGCTGTTGATCCCAGGGTTGCAAGAGATCTTGTGCTTCCACATTCGACCAACCGTATTTTAAAGCGTCTTTTAGCACTCTATTCCGTTGGAGAAGGGCTTTATTGTATTTGGAAAGGTCTTCTAGATATTCCCAATCAAAATTGGCGGCCGCTCTGTTGATAAACTGTTTTCTTTCTGTGGAATCCCCTTCAATGATTTGATGATCTCCAGGGGAAAAAATAATTACAGGAAGTAATTCAAAGAGTTGTTTTGTGGATTTTGCCAACTTTTCATCCACAAAAACTTTTTTCCCTTGTGGATAAATGCGGATTTCCACATTTGTGGATAAACCAGAGGCTTCAATTTTCCCTCGAACAACGGAGGCTTCTTCTTTTCGGTGGATGAAATCGAGGTTTTTAGCGTTTCGAAATGTTCGGCCACTTCCCAAAAGGGAAATAGCTTCTAAGATCGATGTTTTTCCAATTCCGTTCTTTCCAGTGAATACGGTGATCTGTTCACTAAGATTTAGATGCAAACTACGGTAATTTCGGAAAAACCGTAGCTCTAGGGATTGGATAGACATTCGTAAACGCGATCAAATGCGCATAGGCATCAAAACACTGAGGTATTGATTACTTCCTGGCACCCGAATAATTCCAGGGCTCATACGGTCATTTAGATCGAATGCCACGGAATCTTCTTTAATCACGGCTAAGGTATCTTTGATAAATCGAGCATTGAATCCGATCTCCAATTGATCGCCTTTATAATTGGTTTCAATCAATTCAATAGCTTCACCAAGATCAGGATTGCTTGAAGAAATTTCCAACTTTCCGTTGCTCAAGAAAAACTTCACACCTTGAGACTTTTCGTTGGCTAATAAGGAAACGCGAATTAACGAAGCCAAAAATGCTTTTCGATCTAATTCGATAGTTCGAGTGTTATTTTTTGGAATCACAGGCTTGTAATCTGGAAATTGACCTTCAATCAAACGAACAGAAAGAAAGCTATTGGGAGTTTTTACCAACAAATGATTTCCTTCCAAAGATAGATCCACGGTAGGTCCAGCACCTTCAATCATTTTTCGAATTTCTTGAATTCCTTTTTTCGGAATGATGATTCCTTTGGGAAGAGCAAAGCCACTGCCTTCAAAGGGTTTATCTTCGTAATAGGCCATTCGATGTCCGTCGGTGGCTACCATGATGTACTTTTGAGCGTCAGCAGACTCCAAATACACGCCATTCATGTTGTATTTGGTTTCATCCGTAGATACCGCATACAGTGTATGGTCGATCATCTTTTGTAAGGATTCGGTTCTAGCCTTGGAAGAAGACTTCCCCGAATAGGAAGGCAAAGATGGATAGTCTTCAGGAGACAATCCCATAATATTGAAATTAGATTTACCACAAGAGATACCTATCCAATGATTGTCTTTGGAATGAATGTGGATATCTTTCTCAGGTAGGGCTCCTATAATTTCTAGAAAGCTTTTTGCTGATACTGTGGCTCTACCACTTTCTTGAACTTCTACTGGTACCGTTGTTTCAATGCTCACTTCTAAGTCAGTTGCTTTAATGGTCAGTTCGTCCTTTTGAGCACTCAAAAAGATATTACTTAGAATCTGAAGAGTATTCTTTTTCTCCACCACGCTTTGAACCTTATTCAAACTATCAAAGAGTTCTTTTTTGTTTTTGGCGATGATCTTCATGAACGGGCTCCAAGGGTTCTCTAATATTAATATTTATAATAGTAGTAGTAGTAGTGGTGTGGATATGTGAAAAACCCCGAAGATCCTTTGTATTCGCAGGTTTCCCGATTTCCACGGCCGCTTCCCATAGGTTTATAACTTTGCCTTCTCTGGGGAAAGAAATATTTAGGCTTGTCTGGATATTCTACGGGAAAAATCTTATCCCCAAATTGTGGATCAAAATTTTGGATACCTAATCAGAATATTCAGTCTCTCGAATTCTTTTTCAGAAATGAAAAAATAATGCTGTGCATTTTACACTTTATCCACGTCTGTGGATAAAAACTTGAGAATCTAGATATCCACAGTCTATGGATGATGAGAATAACTTAAATTCAATTTTTAATTTGAATACTTACAAATTTTTTCCGTATGGATATCTACGCTGGGTGAAGAATCAATTTTTGGTCATTTCCCTAGCTAATTCTAGTATTATTCACATTTTTATCCCTAGGCATATGGGTGAGGGTACTCAACTGCGAGTTATAGAACAAAATTGTTATTCCAACTTTTTAGTCGGCTCGTCATTTTTAGGAGAATTTTTTAGATGGTCAAATGCTTAGAGCATCTGTTGAATGTCTTCTACGTACTTTTTCAGTGTGGGACTACTGTGGATTTCTTTTTCAATCTTCTTGATGGCATGAATCACAGTGGAGTGGTCTTTTCCGCCAAAAGCCATTGCGATTTCCGGTAGCGTCTTTTTCGTATACTTTCGGCTAAGCCACATGGCTATTTGACGCGGCTCAGAATATTTTCTTTCTCTAGATTTCGAATTCAACTCTACTAAGGAAATCTTAAAATACTGACAAACACACTTATTGATCGATTCAATCGATAGGTTGTTGTTCTTATTCTCATTTAAGAGGTCGGATAAAGCTTCTCGAGCCATATCTAAGCTGATTTCTGTGCCGTTGATAGATGCTTCGGCACTTAATCGCACCAAGGCACCTTCTAATTCGCGAACGTTGTTACGGATGTGACCAGCAATCATTAAGCAGACTTCATCTGGAACATACAAATCATCGGCCTCAGCTTTTGCTTTTAAAATAGCAATACGAGTTTCTAGATCTGGTGGTTTTACATCCACCACAAGACCTTGTTGAAGTCTGGTGATAAGGCGTTCTTCTAAGTTGTGTAATTCTTTTGGAGGTTTATCCGAGGTCAAAACAACCTGGTTATGGGATCCAAATAGATGGTTAAAGGTGTGAAAAAACTCTTCTTCACTCTTCTCTTTTCCGCCGATGTATTGAATATCGTCGATCAAAAAGGCATCGAAGCTAGATCGATATCGATTGTGAAAATGGTTCGTGGACTTATTTTTCACTGATTCAATGAATTCATTCACAAATCCTTCAGCACTTAAATAGCAGATTCTGGCTTGAGGATTATTTTTCAACATTTGAATGGCAATGGCGTGAAGCAAGTGGGTTTTTCCAAGACCAGAGGGGCCATAAATCAAGAGGGGATTGTATTTCCCTCCAGGAAAGTTTGCAGCAGCTTTTGCTGCGGCGTGAGCAAACTGAGTTCCACTACTTACAATGAAAGATTCAAAAGTATGGGCGGTATCTACAAATCCCGAGGTGCATTTCACCAAACCTTTATTTCCTTTAGAAATTAAGGCCGAAGCAGGAAGTTCCTCTTTTTCTTGAACGGTAACTGCATTTGCAGAACTGGAGTTACCACCAAACTGGACGGAATTTGCAACACTTGAATGATTTGTTGAGCTTGTTTGAAACTGAATCAATGAGTCGAACCCAGGCTTTCGGACGGGAATTTCATCGTGGGTGGAAACCGAAGAAGAAAGTGGAAAAGTCTTGATGGTGGCGGAGTTTTCCGCGCTGGAAACCACATAAGTAACTTGAAAAGACTTTCCTGTGATCATGGCCAGGGCATTAAGAATCTTGCCTTCAAAGTTATTCTTTAAAAAAGTGTGAAAAAAGGGAGTGGGAACCTTAAACGTAATGAGATTTTCTTCTACTTGAAGAATTTCTAAAGGAAGTAGCCAAGATTTGAACATTTCTGGCGTGGTCATCGACTGCAATTGTTGCAAAGTCGACTGCCAAAATGCTGGATGCTCTTTCATCACAACGAAATATTCCCCTTTACTTCAAATTGTGCTCTTTTTGAGGTGAAAAAAAGACGTTCGGTACTGATAGCAAATGCCGCCCCAGACCTTCAAGAGATTTCTCCCTTTACTCTTAGCGCCAAACTTGACAACTTTTTCCATACTTTGATAGGTAGCATCTAACGGTTCGCCGCTTCCTCAGATTTAATAAGATACGGTTTGAACAGAGTTTTTGAATATTTAGGAGAATTTCATGAAACGCCCTTGGCAGCCCTCGAAAAAGAAGCGAGCTAAAACCCACGGATTTCGCAAGAGAATGGGAACAAAAAACGGTAGAAAAGTATTGGCTTCTCGCCGTAAAAAGGGCCGTAAGCGTTTGACGGCTAAAGTTTCCACTAAATAAGTCGGTTATCTTTCTGAAAAAGAAAAGTCTGAGTCGGGAACAAAGAGTTCGAAAGCGAATGGACTTTGTTTCGGCCAAAAAAAAATCCACCAAGGTAGTGGCAAGGCATTGGATTTTGTTTTTTTCTAAAAATGACTTAGAAATTGGCAGACTTGCCGTCACCATCAGCACGAAATATGGCCCGTCTGTGGAACGCAACCGTTTTCGAAGAAGATTACGAGAAATGTTTCGGCTCAACCAAGACACATTTTGTGGTTTTGACGTTCATTTCATTGCGAAACAAAAACCACTTCATTTAACAGAAAAAGCATATAAAACAGAGCTGCATGAAGATTTTGAACGCTTGCTTCGTCGCTTTGATTAAAGCGTACCAATGGTTTGTATCCCCGATCTTTTCTAGTTTGGGAGTGCAATGTCGATTCGTACCTAATTGTTCAGAGTATGCTATCAAGGCGTTACAGGTTCATGGTCCTATTAAAGGTTCAATTTTAGGAGTTTGGCGTTTGGGCAGGTGTCATCCCTTTTGTAAGGGTGGTCATGACCCAGTTCCGAAGAAATTCTATTTGGAGAAGTGCAATGGATAAAAAGGCGATACTAGCGGTAATGATTTCTTTGGGAATTTGGATAGGCTGGCAAAAGATCTATTTGGAGCCCTTACAAAAGCAAGCCGCACTTCAAAACCAACAGATAGAAGAAGCCAAGGCGAAGGCCGCTCTGGAGGCTTCTAAGGCGGCTAATTTGAAGGCCGAGTTGAATGACAAAGGAATCTTGCCAGAAGCGGAAAGAAATAAAGTTCTTCAACAGGCAAAAACGGAAGTTATCTTAGAGAACGACAGTTCAAAAATTTTCTTAACGAACACCAATCCAACCTTCGAAACCTGGGAACTTAAGAACTACACCGATAATCACTCGGAAAAGAAAGAAGTGATATCGGTGCCATTTTTGACGGGTTTTTCGTCTCAACTTTCCATGCGTTTTAGCGATGAAAGTTTAAATCAATTAGTGAAACAAAATTGGAATTCCATTCAGAAAACCAATGAACGGTCGGCCGTGGCAGTAATTCAAAATTCTAGAATGAATATTCGTAGGACGTTTGAACTTGATTCCACCGGATTTGGTGGGGTTCTTAAGGTGGAAGGCCAGTTTTTGGGAGAAATTCCGAAATTTATTTTCTTAGATTTGATCGGTAGCCCAAAGCGTCCTCACGATAAGGAAGGAAGCATTTTTGGAGAGGCTCCAGACAAAGTGAGTGTGACTTTTCGTGACGAAAAAGAACGTTTCATGGAAATGGCCTCCCATCACAAAGAAACGAAGGAAACTCCATTTGGCGTAAAGTGGCTCGGTTTGGGAACCCGATATTTTGAATTAGCTTTGGTTCCTTCCACCAATGTTGCCGGTGCCCAAGTGGCTCAAGATTTTGAACGGGGTCAAGCGGTAAAAGGAAGTTTGGTTTATCCCACAGAAGGAAAAAAAGACTTCGCCTTTGAAACGAGAGTTTATTTTGGTCCGAAAGAAATGGAGGCATTGAGATCGGTTCACCCCATTCTTGTTGATGCCATTGACTTTGGTTGGACCTCCTTTATTGCTGTTCCCTTATTGCAGTCTTTGAAGTGGCTCTACACCTATGTTCACAACTACGGCTTAGCGATCATTATCTTGACGTTTATCATCAAAATGCTTTTGTTCCCTTTGACGTACAAAAGTATGAAATCCATGGCGAAAATCGCCAAATTACAACCTCAGTTAAATGCGTTGAGAGAAAAGTACAAAGACGACAAAGAAAAGCTGAACGCTGAAATGATGAATTTCATGAAAACAAACGGTTACAACCCAGTAGGAGGTTGCTTACCGATTTTGATTCAAATGCCCATCTTTTTTGCGCTCTATCGAGTTCTTTTTAATTCTATGGAACTTTATCAAGCGCCGTTCATTGGTTGGATCATGGATCTTTCGGCCCCAGATCCTTGGTTCATCACTCCGGTTCTTTTGACGGGTCTTATGTATTTTCAGCAAAAGCTATCACCAAGCACTGCCACGGATCCCATGCAACAGAAGATGCTGCAGATTATGCCAGTGATCTTTGGTGTGTTTATGCTTCTATTGCCGGCTGGATTGAATATTTACATGGTGGTGAACTCTGCCACCAGCATTGCTCAGCAGTGGGTTTTGAATAGGAAGCTAGGAATTACTCCTGCGGGGAAAGCCGTAAAGGCATAGCGTTTCCATGAGTTACTTCAACCAAGATACCATTGCAGCCATTGCCACAGCTTCGGAAATGGCTGCTGCGGTTGGAGTTATTCGTATTTCAGGTGAACAGTCTTGGGAAATTGCTAGAAAACTTCTCAGAAAAAAGAATGGAAATGAATTTTCCGCTGGGGATATAGAATCTCATCGCCTCTATAGAGCAAATCTTTTTGGGAACAATAAGTCTCTAATTGATGATGGAATGTTCGTTTGGATGAAGGGACCTCACTCTTTCACTGGCGAAGACGTTGTTGAACTAAATCTACATGGAAGTCCAAGAATTTTGCGCCTAGTAATGAAAGAGTTAATTCAGGCAGGGGCCCGGCAAGCCAAGCCAGGGGAATTTAGTTTTCGGGCCTTTCGAAATGGAAAGTTAAGTCTCGATCAGGCCGAAGCTGTTACCGATCTCATTCACAGCCAAAGTGAAGAAAGTGCGAGGCGGGCACTTGGGCAATTAATAGGGGTGGGAAAGTCACAACTAGAAGAATTAAAAAAATTCCTAGTGGATCGTTTGGCTGAAGTGGAAATTGATATCGATTTTTCGGACCAAGGTCTCTCTCAGTTAAACTACGATCTTTTAAAAAAGAAGCTGAAGGATTGGATTCTTCGTATCGAAAAAATTCGTGAAGAGTTTCTGCGTTCTCAGCCCCTTCGTGATGGCATTCGGTTAGCGATTGTTGGTGCCCCAAACAGTGGGAAATCGTCTATTTTTAACCGTCTTCTCGGGGAAGAAAGAAGCATTGTAAGTAATGTGGAGGGAACCACCAGAGACGTGGTTCGAGAAGCTCTTTCTCTAAACGGGGTATTGTTTCGGTTATCGGATACGGCGGGAATCCGAGCCACTGACGATATGATTGAAACTAAGGGCATTGAGCGCTCCTTTGGAGAAGTACAAACCTCGCAAGCGGTGCTTTGGGTATTAGATGGGTCGGTGGAAAAGGGAGGGGAAATCGAACAGCGATGGTTAGATCTATCGAAAAATCTTCCAGAAAACGCCAGGGTTTGTGCCGTTTGGAACAAATGTGATGAAGGTCCCACAATTGCTCCTGTTGTGGAGAATTTCTTGAATAGACAGGGTTTTCCCTGGGTAAAGTGTTCTGCCCAAACGGGAGAGGGCATTTCTGAATTGATGGATACTCTTTCTGGCCTTTTCCTTCAAAAGGAAGTGGGCGGGCAAGATTTCTTCCTTAGCAGATGGCGCCATTTTGAGGTATTAGGTGGTGCGTCAGAGGCTGTGGGTTCGGCTGTGGCAAAAATTGAAGCTGGAGAAACGTATCCAGACCTTTTGGCCATTGATCTACGAACAGCTTTGAGCAAAGTGGGTGAGATCACGGGCGAGGTGCATTCCGAGGATCTCTTGAATCATATTTTTGCTGAGTTTTGCATCGGTAAATAAAGATGAATCAGAATTTTGATGTAGTGGTGATTGGCGCAGGACATGCGGGTTGTGAGGCCGCGCTTGCTGCTGCTCGTATGGGCGTGAAGACGCTTCTGCTCACCATGAACAACGATCGAATTGCCTATATGAGTTGCAATCCGGCCATTGGTGGACAAGCCAAAGGACAGCTGGCGCGAGAAGTGGATGCTCTCGGTGGAGAGATGGGCATCAACACGGACAAAAGCGCGCTTCAGTACAAACGATTAAATTCTTCAAAAGGTCCTGCCGTGCGATCGTCACGCGCTCAGTGCGATAAGGTTTTTTATTCTCTAAGAATGAAAGAAACCGTGGAGACTCAAGAGAATCTAACGGTGGCCCAGAGAGAAGTTTCCGATTTTTTAGTGAAGGGTGGGCGTTGTTACGGTGTGCGCACCCAGTTCGGAGAAGAGATTCTTTCGAAAACGGTGATTTTAACGGCCGGAACCTTCATGAAATCGGTGATGCATTGTGGAGAGAATCAAACCGAGGGCGGCCGATCGGGAGACACCAGCGCCAATAAGATTTCGGAGAGCTTGAAATCTCTAGGCTTTACGCTGGTTCGCCTGAAAACAGGTACTCCGGCCAGATTAAAAAAGGGATCCATCGATTTTGAACGCTTGGAGCCTGAATGGGGAGACGAAAATCCGGTACCGTTTTCTTTTTATGGCATTCCGAAACCATTTCCTTTGTTAGCTCAAATGCCCTGTTTCTTGACCTATACAAACAAGCAAACTCATGAAATTATTGGGGAATCAAAAGATCTTTCGCCCATGTTCACGGGCAGAATTACGGGTAGAGGGCCTAGGTATTGTCCTTCGATCGAAGATAAGGTTTTTCGGTTTGCCGATAAGGACAGGCACCAGATTTTTCTGGAGCCAGAGAGTCAGTTTTCTCAGGAAATTTATGCCAATGGGCTTTCTACCAGCCTACCTGTGGACGTTCAATTAAAATTTCTTCGTACTATCAATGGTTTAGAGCGGGTTGAGATTGCTCGCCCGGGATATGCTGTGGAATACGATGCCCTCAACCCAACGTCTTTAACTCATCGGCTTAATAGTAAGGATATCAATGGGTTATACTTCGCTGGTCAAGTAAATGGTACTAGTGGGTATGAAGAAGCTGCCGCGCAGGGTCTTATGGCAGGAGTTAACGCGGCGCGAGAAAGTAAGGGATTGGATCCTTTTATTCTCTCCCGTTCAGAGGCCTATATTGGCGTTTTAATTGATGATTTGGTCACGAAGGGTGTGGATGAGCCCTATCGCATGTTTACTTCTCGTTGCGAATATAGGCTTCTACTCCGTGAAGATAACGCCGACGTTCGCCTGGCCCCAAAGGGTAGAGATTTGGGTCTACTGGGGTCAGAAAAATGGGACTTTTTCCAAAGAAAACAAGAAGAGTTAGCAAGGATAGAGGACAGTCTTCGAACCTCTTATTTGTATCCAAAAGAATACGAACAGGACCCGACCCGGTTTTCTGATGTTGGTGAAATTCGAGATCGCCTTTCCTTGCGGGACCTTTTGAAGCGTCCCGAATGGTCAGTGGCTCGCTTGAGGGAGAAGGGCTTTTTTTCCTTTGAGTTCGCGGACTCGTTGGACCCATGGGTCCATCGTTTTGTGGAAGAGGCTGCGGAAGTTTCCGTGAAGTATGAGGGTTATATTAAGAGAGAGTTAGAGCTTCTTTCCAAGGTGAAGAGTCACGAAGAGAAGAAGATTCCTCTTTCTTTTGATTTCGCCATGGTGCCAGGCCTTTCTTTAGAGGTGGTGGAAAGACTGAAAAAGGTTCGACCGGAGACCCTTGGGCAGGCGATGAGGATTCCTGGGATCACGCCCGCAGCAGGGGCCCTCCTTTTCGTTCATTTAGAAAAGCCTCAACAGAATGTGGGGATGCAGTGACCTTGAGTCTGTGGGATGAGGGTTTTCGTTTTCTCGAAGATCAAGGCATTGTTTTTTCTACTCTGGAGAAAGAGTCTCTTCGTTCTGATTGCGGCCGCTTCGTGGCCCTTCTTTTAGAAAAGAATGCAGTTGTGAATCTCACGGCCATTCGTGACCCTGACGACGCCTTTTGGAAACACATTATTGATTCCCTTCTACTATTGTCTCTTGAGCCCATGGAGGGAATTCTCGATTGGGGCACAGGTGGAGGTTTTCCAGGGATTCCGTTTCTTTTGGCTAAAAGAGCAAAGGGAGAGGTGGCTAGTGCTATTTTTCTCGATAGCGTGGGCAAAAAGGTTCGGGCCGTGGAAGAGTTTCTCGGTGCTTTAGGGTTATTAGAGCGGTCTCTTTGTGTTCATGCGCGTGGTGAGCAATATTTGTCGAGCGGTGATTTACGTGGGGTAGATACAGTGGTGATGAGGGCCGTGGCCCCTACGGATCGCGCGAAGAATTGGATTTCCGTTCCCTCGCCTTTACGTCGTTGGGTATTGTTTCTGGGTCCCCAACAATTGGATCTCTGGCTGAAAGAAGAATCCTTTTTAGGGAAGAAGGGCCTGGTCTTCGGCCGGCAGAAAACTTTCTTACTTCCCAATCAAATCGGGCAACGAATCCTTCTCGAAATTCAAAAAAAGTAGAACTCTGTTCCACGTGAAACAAAAAAATCTAAAATCTTCTGTTCCACGTGAAACAAACTAGGCAAAAGATCAAAACTCTGCTTATATTTTAGAAAATTAAGCCTAAAAATGCTGTTCTTGGGGGAAAATATGGGCAAAATCATTTCAATCATCAATCAAAAAGGCGGAGTGGGAAAGACAACTTCTGCAATCAATATTGCATCTTCGCTCGCTGTCGCAGAGCGTCAAACACTTCTCATTGATTTTGATCCACAGGGAAACGCCTCCAGTGGTCTGGGAATCACTCCTGAACAGATTGGAGACAAAACCATTTATCACGCTTTAGTGGGTCAATGCTCCATGGAAGAGATTTTAAAAGAAACTGAACTACCAGGACTGTGGGTGGCGCCCGCGGATCAGAATCTCAGCGGAGCAGAGGTGGAATTGGTGGGCGCCATTGCCCGTGAACAAAAGCTGAAAAAGCTTCTGGAGCCCCTAAAAGACCGTTTCCACTATATATTGATCGATTGCCCACCAAGTTTGGGTCTTTTAACAATCAACGCTCTTACTGCCTCTGATAGCTATTTAGTTCCTATGCAGTGCGAGTGCTTCTCTCTAGAGGGGCTCTCTCAGCTTGTTTCGACGGCCGGCCTGATCCAAGGGGCCCTTAATCCAAGACTTGAGCTCGAAGGAATTTTGCTCACGATGTTCGATGCCAGAAATAATTTGGCTCACCAGGTGGCAGATGAAGTAAAAAAACATTTCGGCGAAAAGTTGTTTCGTTCTGTGATTCCAAGAAACGTCAAGCTCAGCGAAGCGCCAAGCCACGGAAAGCCCGTGCTCCTATATGACATTGAATCCAAGGGCGCGAGAGCTTATCTCGAAGTTACTAAAGAGATCATCGAAAGAAATCTGCCTAAAGCTCGACCACAACAAGCCACCGCACCAGCGCCACAAGCATCAATTTAATTTGTTTATATTGGGGGAAACGTGAATCCGAATCAGCAAAAACAAAACAACAAACCCGCCGCCCTCGGAAAAGGGCTGGCAAGCCTTCTTCCTGGAGCTGCCGCGAATCCTGCGGCTTTAGCTAGACAAATGATGGGAGACATTCCGTCGCCTACAGCAAATGCTCCTGCCGGCGCCACCATTAATCCGGCTGCGCCCGTGCCGCCGCCCGTGGATGCCGCGGCCGTGAATCAGGGCCGCATTCCTGGCATTACCATGGCAGAGGTAGACTCCATAATTGCGAACCAATTTCAGCCCCGAAGAGACTTTGAAGAAACAGCTCTTCAAGAGCTAGCCGAATCCATTCGTGCAAATGGAATTATTCAGCCGCTCATCACCCGTCGCGGAGAAGACGGAAAGCTTCACTTGATCGCGGGCGAAAGGCGTCTCCGTGCCGCAAAAATTGCTGGCCTCAAACAAGTTCCCATTGTGATTCGAAAAACTACAGATAAAGAAGCTCTCGAGCTGGCTCTTATTGAAAACATTCAAAGAGAAGATTTAAATTGCGTGGATGTGGCGCTTTCCTATTTTCAGCTTTCCGAAGATTTTCACCTTACCCAAGAAGAAATCGCTAAGCGCGTAGGGAAAGATAGGGTTTCGGTAGCAAACCATCTTCGCCTCTTAAAGTTGCCAGACTCTATTATTCAAGATCTTCGCGACAATAAGCTGACCTTTGGTCACGGCCGATCTTTGTTGTCTATTACAGATCCGTTGAAGCGATTAGAGCTAAGAAATCTAATCGTAGAAAAACAACTCTCTGTTCGTGAAACCGAAAGACTGGTTGCCGATTATTTGACCCAGACTGGACTGGAGCCAAAGAACAAAAAGAAAGAAAAACACCTGAACCCCGAACTTCAGTCTTTTTCTGAACGGCTGGGTCGAGTTTTGGGAACGCGCGTTAAAACAAAGGGTGACCAATTTCGCGGAACCATTGTCATCGACTATTTTTCGAAGGAAGATTTAGAAAGAATCTCCGAACAACTTTTACGCTGAGCACAAAAATGGCATCAAAAACAAAAATTTCGTTACCTTCCGGAGCCCATGAGGTTACCGGAGTGTTAGATCGCGGCTCCGAATTCGATGGCACCCTCAGCTTTGAGGGCGCCTTTCGAATTGGCGGCGTGTTTCGAGGAAAAATCTTCACCGATGACATTCTAATTATCGGCGAGGGCGCCTCTGTTGACGCGGAGATTGAGGTGGGAACTTTGATTCTTTCCGGAGAATTGAAGGGTAGCGTTAAAGCCACTGAGCGAGTGGAAATTCATTATCCCGCCGTCTTCCGTGGAAACATCCAAACCCCATCATTAATGGTGGCTGATGGCGTCGTATTTGAGGGCGTATCGCAAATGGGTTCTGGTGGCCCCGTCAACGATCGACGATTAGAAAAGTAGGAAAAAAAATCTGAGTGATTGACTCTCGCCTCTAGCTTCGGTACATCAAACCATATTTTTACCCTAGCTAGTGAGTGACCATGATAGCAGATCTACAACGTCAACTTGGGATCGATTTCAGTTTTTTCTATCAGTTCATTATTTTCGTCGTAATTTTTACGTGGTTACGAGTCGTATACTTTTCTCCATTTTTGAAGCTCATTCAAAAAAGAGAAAATCAATCTGAAGGACTTACTGACGAAGCGAAAAAACTCGAAGAAGAAGCGGATCGATTAGAGGCCCAAGCACAAGAGGCGATTTCTGCCGCCAGAAAAAAAGCGATGGCAGAGCGTGATGCGGCTTTGGCTGTAACAAGAAAAGAAGCGAACGAAATTACCTCGAAAGCTAAAGAACAAGCGAAAGCAAAACTAGATGCTGCTCGCGAATCGGCTGCCAAATCAGCAGAAGCCGAGCTTGCAAACTTGAAGGCTCAAGTGCCTTCGATGTCAAATTTATTGGTACAAAAACTCATGAACACAAAGGTGGGTCTATAAGATGGCTGCTTCTGGTTTAAGAGACGTAATTCCTTACGCAGTAAACTTCAGTGTTGTTGTGGTGACGCTCGCGGTATTGACTCGCAAGCCGTTGAAAAAGTTTCTTTACCAACGCCACGAAAGAATGAAAGACGCCGTGGAAGGCGCCGCCATTGCTCATGAAAAAGCGAATGCTAGAATCCAGGCCGCAAAAAAGAAGCTAGAGTCTTCGGCCTCCGAAGAGCAACAGATTCTTCAAAAAGAAAAACAGTCCCTTGAGCAAGAAAAGCGAGAGATCCTCGAGGCTGCAAAGGCAGAGGCGTCGCGCCTGGCTAATGAAACCGATCGATTGGCAACCTTCGAACAAGAAGAAGCTTCAGAAAAAGTAAAAGAAGAATTTTTACAATTGGTAGTTCGAGAAACGGAAAACAGCTTAAAAAGCGGCCTGAAAAAAGATGACCATCATGCCATCTTAAAGCGCGCGCAAAATAGTATTGAGGTGGGCGTATAATGGCTACCGTATCTTCTGTATACGCAAAAGCGGTGTTTGAGCTCGGGAAAGAAAAAAACCAGCTAGACACAATTTTGTCGGAAATTAAGTCATTTTCAGAGTTGGTTCAATCTAATGGCCAATTGAAATCTGTTTTGTCTGGCTCTGGATTTGACCCCAACGCCAGAAAGGCAGTTTTAGATGCCGTTCTTCAAACGGTAAAGGTTAGTGGAATTGTTCATAAGCTGCTTGAGTTGTTGGTGGCTCGCGGACGAATGGAAGCACTTCCTGATTTGGTAACTGAATTAGAGGCATTGGTAGAGGCTTCTCACGGTGTACAAGTGGGCGTTGTTACAAGCGCGATTGAACTTGGACAAGAAGAAGTAAATGTTTTGGCCAACACCTTGGGAAAACGCATTGGCTCTAAAGTTAAGCTTACACAAAAAGTAGACCCAACCCTTTTGGGCGGAATGGTGGCAACTGTATCGGGTAAAACCTACGATGCAAGCCTTCGCACCCAATTGGAAAGATTTAAAAACGAACTGATTTGAAAATAGCTAGGAGAAACGAATGAAACTTCGTGCAGAGGAAATCACTCAGATCATCAAGAAACAGTTAGCCGACTTCGAAGCAAAGCTAGATGTGGCTGAAACTGGAACCGTACTGACCGTAGGAGACGGAATCGCTAAGATCTACGGCTTGGATAACGCCCAAGCTGGAGAGCTAGTAGATTTCGGAGATGGCGTAATGGGGCTAGTGATGAACCTAGAAGAAGGCTCCGTTGGTGCCTCGATTTTGGGTGACGACACCATTATTAAAGAGGGTCGTTCGGTTCGAAGAACTGGAAAGATTTTCGAAGTTCCTGTGGGTGAAGAGCTCTTGGGTCGAGTGGTAAGTCCATTGGGTCTCCCCTTGGATGGCGCCGGACCCATTAAATCGAAACACTCTCGACGGGTAGAAATCAAAGCTCCTGGAATTGTGGCCAGAAAATCTGTTCATGAGCCGCTACAAACCGGAATTAAGGCCATCGACTCCATGATCCCGATCGGAAGAGGCCAGCGTGAATTGATCATCGGTGACCGACAAACGGGTAAAACCGCTATTGCGATTGACACCATTATTAACCAAAAAGGCAAAAACGTTTATTGCTTCTACGTGGCTATTGGTCAGAAGCAATCCACCGTTGCTCAAGTGGTAGAAAAATTGAAGAAAGCCGGAGCCATGGAATATACCACGGTGATTTCTGCTCCTGCGGCAGAACAGGCGCCCATTCAGTTCATCGCACCTTACTCTGGTGTAACGATGGCTGAATATTTCCGCGATTCTGGTCGCCACGCTTTGATCGTATACGATGATTTGACGAAACAAGCTCAAGCGTATCGTCAGCTATCTTTGCTTCTTCGTCGCCCTCCAGGACGTGAGGCCTACCCTGGAGACGTATTCTATTTGCACAGCCGGTTGCTAGAGCGAGCCGCAAAGCTATCTGACAAAATGGGTGGCGGAAGCTTGACCGCGTTGCCAATCATTGAAACCCAAGCGGGTGACGTATCGGCATACATTCCTACGAACGTAATTTCCATTACTGACGGACAGATTTTCTTGGAGAGTGATTTGTTCTACTCCGGACAGCGTCCTGCGGTGAACGTAGGTATTTCCGTATCTCGTGTGGGCGGGAGTGCTCAAACGAAAGCAATGAAGAGTGTGGCCGGAACTCTCCGTCTCGATCTAGCTCAATACCGAGAGAAGGCAGCGTTTGCTCAGTTCGGATCTGATTTGGATCCAGCCACTCAGAAACAGTTGGCTCGAGGACAGCGATTGATGGAGCTCTTGAAGCAAGGTCAATACTCTCCAATGGAATTTGAAGATCAGGTGTTCGGAATTTATGCCGCCAACCAAGGTTACTTGGATAAAGTGTCCACCAGCAAGATTCGCGATTGGGAATCTAGCTTCTTGAGATACTTGCATCAAAATCATGTAGATGTAGTGAAAGAGGTTTCTTCCACTGGAAAACTAGAAGGCGCGGCAAAAACAAAATTGGACTCCGCCATTCAAGAGCATCTTAAGTCGTTTAACGCCTAATTGAGAAGGAAACTCCATGGCATCCGGTAAGGATTTAAAAAGACGAATTGCCAGCGTGAAGAGCACGCAGCAGATCACCAAGGCCATGAAAATGGTGGCTGCTGCTCGCCTTCGTCGTTCCCAAGAAGCGATCGTGAAGGCGCGACCGTTTGCGTCTGCGATTAGAGACACCGTACAGAACCTCGTTCGAAATGAAGAGGTTCGCGAGTTTCATCCATTGCTAACGAAGCGAGACGTAAAAAAAGTACGTGTGATTTTGCTAACTTCAGACCGCGGACTTTGTGGAAGCTTTAACACCAGCCTCTTAAAGAGAGCTGAAAACCTTTATAAGACCGAGGCTTCAAAATACGAAGACCTGCAGTTCATTTGTATTGGGAAAAAAGGCTACGAATATTTGAATCTTCGAAAAATTCCTGTGGCGGAATATTTCCAAGATTTCCAAAAGCAAGTAACTTACGCAAAAGTTCAGGCCATCTGCAACGATATGATCGACTCTTATATTAAGGGCGAAGTTGACGAAATTCGCATTATTTATTCTGAGTTCCGCTCAGCCGTTTCTCAAGTGCCCACAACAGTTACTCTATTGCCTATCAGTTACGATGCTGAAGCCTCTAAGGGGCCGGCACTAGATTTTCTTTATGAGCCAAGCCGAGAAGAAATTTTGGCTGACCTTTTGCCGAGATATTTTAAGGCAAAAGTCTTTAAGGGAATTCTTGAATCCGCCGCTTCTGAGCACGGAGCTAGAATGGCCGCCATGGACAGCGCAACCAAAAACGCTGGCGAGATGATTAAGAAACTTACGTTGGAATATAACAAGGTTCGACAGGCCGGTATCACCAAAGAGTTGTTGGAGATCGTGTCGGGAGCCGAGGCTTTAAAATAATTTATTGATCATAGGAGATACAATGTCTGCACAAGCAATGGATTCGAAAATCGGAAGAATCAAACAAGTATTGGGCCCAGTAATTGACGTGGAATTTCCTTCTGGAAAGCTTCCCGCCATTTACGATGCCGTTCGCATCACGAACCCTGCTATCGACGATAAGCCAGGGAACTTAGTGGTAGAGGTTGCTCAGCACCTTGGTGAAAACACTGTACGTTGCATCGCCATGGATACTACTGACGGTCTTGTTCGTGGAATGGAAGCAGTGAACACCAACGAACAGATCTTGGCTCCTGTGGGCCCAGAAGCCCTAGGTCGAATCATCAACGTTGTTGGTGAACCCGTAGACGAGGCCGGCCCTATCAACGCGAAGAAAAAATACCCTATTCACAGATCGGCTCCAAAGTTCACCGATCAAAGCACTGCTGCCGAGCCTTTCTGGACCGGTATTAAAGTAGTAGACCTGCTAGCTCCCTATACTAAGGGGGGGAAAATCGGATTGTTCGGTGGTGCAGGAGTGGGAAAAACCGTTTTGATTCAAGAGTTGATCAACAACGTAGCCACTCAGCACGGTGGTTATTCTGTTTTTGCGGGCGTAGGAGAAAGAACCCGTGAAGGAAACGATTTGTGGCACGAAATGAAAGATGCCGGCGTATTGGCGAAGACCGCTCTTATTTTCGGTCAGATGAACGAACCACCCGGAGCCCGTGCTCGAGTGGCTCTTACGGGTCTATCCGTAGCGGAATATTTCCGTGACGAAGAAAACCAAGACGTACTCTTTTTCGTAGATAACATTTTCCGATTCACTCAAGCTGGATCCGAAGTGTCTGCTCTCTTGGGCCGTATTCCTTCTGCGGTAGGATATCAACCTACCTTGGCTACTGAGATGGGTGAACTTCAAGAGCGTATTACTTCTACCAACAAAGGATCGATTACGTCGATTCAAGCAGTATACGTACCAGCGGACGACTACACCGACCCAGCTCCCGCGACAACCTTCTCTCACTTGGACGCTACCACAAACTTGAGCCGTCAAATTGCAGAGTTGGGAATTTATCCTGCAGTAGATCCATTGGCTTCTACGAGCCGAATTTTGGCTGCGGATGTTGTGGGTGAAGAACACTACCGAGTGGCCCGTTGGGTTCAGTCTACCTTGCAGCGCTATAGAGAGTTGCAAGACATCATCGCGATTTTGGGTATGGACGAACTTTCTGAAGAAGACAAGTTGGCCGTGGCTCGCGCGCGTAAGTGTCAGCGATTCCTTTCTCAGCCGTTCTTCGTAGCAGAACAATTTACCGGTATGCCTGGTAAGTTTGTGAAGATCGAAGACACCGTTCGTGGCTTCAGAGAAATCCTAGAAGGGAAACATGACTCCCTTCCTGAGCAGGCCTTCTTGTATGTGGGAACCATCGAAGAAGCGCTTGAAAAAGCAGAAAAACTTAAAGGCTAATTTTTAGAGGATCCAATCAAATGAAAGAATTGGTGTTAAACGTAGTTACTCCGGAGCGTTCCATCGTTAGTGAAAAAACTGTGGAAGCTGTGGTTCTACCGAGTACCGGTGGGCAATTGACCTTGCTCCCCGGCCACATCAATTTCATTACCTCTCTTCAGCACGGAACCTTCGGATACCGTGTGGGCGACGACTGGCAAATTGCCTTTTTGTCTGGCGGCTTCACCCAGGTATTCGAAGGAAAAGTAACCGTACTCGCAGAAACCATTGATATGGCGAATGAATTGGACGTAGCCCAAGCCGAAATGGATCTTCAAGAGATTCAAAATCAGCTGAAGTCCTTGAAGGCCGGAACTCCAGAATACCGTGCAGCTCTTGAAGCTAAGAGCCTGACCATGGCCAAAATCAAGGCTGCTCAAAAGAAACTTCACTAAGCTTCTTGTTAAAATCATAGAAAAATTTCACCTGTTAGCGGTGGCCTTTGACGATTTGTCAAAAAGGTCCTGTGGTTTGCCATTTTCAGAAAGATAGCTAGAATTAGAGGGATGAGGAATCTTTTGCGAGTTCCATGGAAGGGAACACTCTCGGTGCATCCGAGGGTTCAGCAGAAATTAATTCGAATTGTTTCCAGCGCGGCTGTTTGTGGTTTGTCGTTCTCCTTTATTATAGGAGAAGCCGTGGATCAGCAGGCGAAGAGCTTGACTAGCTGGGAAGTGAATCCAAAAATTCTTCCCATTCAATATGGACCCACGAAGCCGATATTAGAAGCCTACTCAAACTTTCCCTTTCATCGCGCGCAAGAAACTTGGGTAGCCATCAACTCATTCCAACCTGGCCAACTTCCTGAACCGGCTCCCATGCCCACGTTTCAAGATTCTCTAAAAACTATTTTGGCCTCCACGGAATCGAATTCGAAAGTTGGAGGCGAAGACGTTTCATTAAAAGAGAAAGAAATCGCCCAACACGAAAAAACCAACAAACAAAAAGTCAGCGCCATTGGATCCGTTTCACAACCGAGTTCACAAAAAAATACAGAACTGGAAGTGCCGGCCAAGTCTAAGAACGAAAACCTCGCATCAAACGGCGATGCAGTAATCTTAGGAGAAACCTACGGTCCAGAAGAGCGAAGTGTTCATCAGATTCTAACTTCTATTCAAGACGCTAGATCTCAGCTATCTCCCCCAGAGACAGACACCAATAAGGCCGTAATTTCTTCTGGAAATGTTTTGGTAAAACTAGTCGACGAGAACCCCGGAAGTCAGCAACAGGTTTCTAACCAAGATATTGTAATTATGGGCGGTGGTTCTGCAGAAAAGGTCTCCACGGTGACACCGAATCCCGAAGAGAAAATTGAATCAACGAGCATCATTTCGTCAAAGAAAGACGAAACGGTTCGTGAAGATCAATCCAAAGATTGGATGGTCCAAGGTAAGGTGATTGGAAGAGCCACAGGTGAAAAAGGCCATTTTGAAGTTGGCGCATTTGCAAAAATTGATCAAGACGGCATGCCCGTGGGTTATCCCGCGGCCCAAAAGATTCTACCCAATGGCATCACGGAGTTTTCTTTAAAGATTCCTAAGAAACTAGATCGTGCTTATATTTTTGGTGAATTCGTCTCTAATAAAACTGGAAAAAGATCACTTCTTTCTAGCAATCAAACCGTTTGGAATAGAAATCAAAACGGAAACGTGGAGTTTCGATTCGGCTCCTCGGATACTGTTTCATCTATAGCGGCAGCCAATGTGCCCAATCTTTCTTCTTCAAGTTCAGCAGAAGTCGGAAAAATGAAAATTACTGGAACTGTCTCCACTCTTTTCGTGAAGAGCGGATCAATTCCACAAGAAGACGTGGTGGTAAAGGTGCGAGGTCGCAAAGAAGCCACCAGAACCGATAGTGCAGGTAGATTTCAATTAGATGTGCCGGCAGCCAATGGGACGATTTACTTGGAGTTTTTAAAAGCTGGATATCATCCAAGTTTGTACTCCATTCGATCAAAAGAAGCTGCTACAGGAATTCAAGTGCAAATTGCAAGTCGAGATGCCGTTGATCAGTTAGCTCGCCGTCTTGGTCATCGTCAGCTAACGGCGAAGGGTGTGTATTTTGGAAAAATCTCTAAATCTGGAATTGCTCTCAAAGGCTCAACCGTACAGTTAAGTTTAAAGGCCGAAGGTCCCTACTACTTTAATGAAGATGGGGTCATCGATCGACAATTGAAGGGCACGACAAGCGATGGCCGGTTCTTGTTTTTCAATGTTGAACCGGGAACTGGTGTGGTGGAGGTTTCTGACTCTGGTGAAGCAGTGGCTCCGTTTTCTTTATCCGTAGTTGAGGGCGGTGAGCTTTCTTTCCGCGAGCTCTCTTTAGTGGCTGGAAGTATTAAAGGAAGAGTGTTTAATCCAGTAGACGCTAGAGGCAAACTTTTACCTATTTCTGGTGCTAGAATGAAGATTGAAGGCAGCTCGGAATGGACGAACTCAGATTCCTACGGAGCTTTTCACTTGGGCCCATTGAGAATGGTAAAGGGAGAGCCAATTTCCTTAGAGTTCTCTTCAGAGAAATACAATAACCATCGTTATCTTGTTTTCCCCAATGAGGATCCAATTGGTTTAAATTTGTTTGCCTTTCCCGCCAACTACCTAGGCCGCTTGGCTCAATCCATGGATATTGATTTAGATTCAACGGCAGGAATTGTGATGGGTAAGGTCTCGAATCTTTCTGTGCGAATCGATGCCCTCGCCGATCATTCTCCGGTGAATTCAGCAAAAGATTTTTATTTTGATTCTAGAGGCAAGTTAAGAGGATCTCATACGGCCACGGACTCTCGTTACGGTACCTATGTGATCTTTAACGTACCTAAGGGTCGCACATTACTTCAGGGAATTGATTCTTCGGGCACGCTTCGCTATTCCGAAACCGTAGTATCTTCGGGCGCAACGATCAGCGTGATCATGGATTAGGCGCATTGGTGCGTGGGTTCGTTTAAAAATCAAAATCGTACCTTCTTAAGGTATCCAAGGCTGACATAAAACCGATACGAACAATTTTTTCCATGAATTTCGAAGAAAAATTAAAGTGGTCTCCGAAGAACATTTCGTGATCCCTCGGTCTTGGATTGATGTAGATGTATCGATTGTTCGGGCGAACAGACAGCTCTTTTTCTAGAATGGCACAGATGCGTTTTCTATGTTTTTCATCCAATTGTTCGCGCTTACAATATTCGAGCACGGCATCTAGAGCCGCTAGCTTCTGATTTCGTGAATAGATCGCCGATTGAATTTTACGTTCAATCAAAAGATAAATTGCCTGAATGCCGATGGCGGTGATTCCAAATTTTGTGAGAGATCCGATTTCTCGAGAGAAGTGATAGGGCTGATGAGTATAGCTAGCGATGATTAAGTCTGCGCCAAGCTGTTCTGCGGCATTCACAGAAAGTGTTTCACGGATCTCTCCGTCGAAAAAATACACCAATTTTCCAGAATGATTTTTTATGCCGTATGGAGCAAAAATGGGTGGCAGAGCCACCGACGCTGCCACCGCATCAGAAATAGCAACACGTGTTTCATATAAGCATCGAGGGTCATCGGCGGGCGAGGGAAGAGGGTGCTTATTGAAGATCACTCGTTTTGAGTGGTTCAGTTGAGTGGCAACAATGCAGAGATCCGCATCGTAATCTTGAAAGCGATTCGAAGGTAGAACGCTGGTACGCATGTATTGTTCAATGCCGGCAGTGGTAAATAACCCAGACAAAGACAATAGGTTCTGTCTTCGATACAAAAGATCGATGGCGCTCGTAGTTAAAGATTTGAAACGTTTGGTTAGGCTGGCATGGGTTGCCTTTTCGTGTTGCGAGGCCTTCACGCTCATCAAGTGGCCATAGCCCATGGGTTTCAGGGGACTAAGCTTTGTTTTTCCCAAATATGCATTGAACACCTGATCCACCGAATAACCTGCTGCCAGGTAAGTGGCGATGATGCTGCCGGCGCTGGAGCCCACATAGGAAGATATTGTTTTGCTGGGCTTTAGGGGGCCAGAGGACCTGGTTTTGAGTCCTCCATGAAAATCGAAACCTTTCTCTTGAAGAGCAAGGCCAACGCCCATATGAAAGGCGGCTGCCTTCGTTGCTCCGCCAGAACAAACAAAGGCAATCTTCTTTCGTTTCGAAATCTCTGTGCGGCCATTCATGGAAAAAGTATGTTGGATTAAATAGTTAACGTCAATGAGTAAGCGGGAAGAATGATTACTCAGGTCTTGTAATTCGAAAAATTTTCATGAATACTCAAAATAGGAAACACCGAATCATGGAGGAGGTTTGCCTATGCAATCGAATCATTGGCTTCCTTTAACTGAATACGCGCTAAGAAGCGGATTGAGCATTTCAACGCTGCGAAGAAAAATTAAGTCCAATTCCATTGAATATAGAATGGAAGAAGGGCGCTATTTAATTCGATCGGATGAAATGCCTGAAGAGGTTGTGGTTGCTGAGACAAAGCGAACACCTATGGGATTTTCTTCTTCCGATCAGGCCCCAGTTGGCCTGAAAATCGCCACTCCGAAGCTTGAATCAAAAGTGGTTGCCAACCCACCACCCGTAATTCAAAACGCTGTTTCGAAAGACGAAATGGAAAAACTACGCGCGGAAATGCGACAAGCAAGAGAAGAAGACTCTTTGCGTTGGAGGGCTCTCGAGGCGCGTGTTTCTGGAATCGCAAAAAAACTAGAAACCTTTTCTGAGCAAATCTCTGAACTAAAGATGTTGGTAAAAATCTTTGAAGAGAAACTCGATGCTCGCTATTAAACATTCTGCCCAACTCACTTTTTTCGTCTCCGTTCTTTCGGCCTCTGGCCCCGTGTTTGCGCAAAGCACGAAAATTAATGGTGTAGTCTATGAATCGAATAAGGCGCAAACGGCTACCGTTAGCAATAACGCCGATCAGGTAGCGCGCTTAAAGAAAACCTTCTTATTTCCCTCCGTGGACGACTTGAGCGGAGTGATGGCGCCAAAGTTAGACGAAAAACTTTTTCAGCTCTTGGTTAGAAACTCTCGATTTGATTTGGTTCGCGACCCTCAAGTGATCAAGGCCCTTTCTCCGGATGATTCTGCCTATGCCAAGGCAGCAGCAAGTGTGGCCGTTCACCGTGAGGCCGCGAGAGTTACGGGCGCAGACACCACAGTGCTATTGAAAACACGAAATGTGGGCAACGAAACTGAAATGCAGCTGGAGTTTCGTGATGCCGATGGCGAACTTCTTTTCTCTGAAAGCGGATCCATTCCTGGCCACTCCAATATGGAAGCCAGATGGGGCTTAATCGAAAAGCTATTTAAAACCGTGCTCGCTAAAATTCCCTTCGATGGAACTGTCACTGGAAGAACCGCTAATGGAATTACTGTGGATCTAGGCGTTTCCGACCTAAAGCAGGGAGATGAGCTTGAGATCGTTAGAATCGTTTCTCTTCAGCGGCACCCACTTTTAAAAACAATCGTTGGCTCTGATTATGTGCGAGTGGGTCGAGCAAAAGTAGTTTCCGTAGATAAAACACTCTCATTTGCTGAAGTAAAAGAAGAATACACCGGTGAAATGATTGCCGTTGGATCAAAAATCCTTCGCTCCAAAGCACCGCTCTCCATCCGAACCGATGCCCTGGAAGAGAGTCGACCAAGAAATGATAAAATGAAGAATTCGCAGGAAAAACAAGAAGAGGATCCTTTTGGAGAAAGGCTCGAAGGCGAGTTTGACCAACCTAAGCAGCGCTACGGCTCCATTGGATTCGATCTACTGTATGGATCCATCGCTCAGTCTCAAAACGTATCCAGTGTGCCCACGGACTATACGGGCTCTGGGATAGGTGGAAATATTTCCGGTGAGCTTTGGATCACGAAAAACTGGATTCTGATGCTTGCCTATGGATTTCAGAATGCCACCCTTTCCGCTTCGAACGGAACAACACTGGGTGACGCAAGCTGGAAAAGGGCAGAGGGGTTTGGCGGATATCGCTTCTTCCCCGATGGATCCAGCGCCATCGCACTGACAGGTAGCCTTGGTTATCAATCTCAAAACTTTGTAACTCCCTCTTTTGGAAGTGACGTCAGCGGGAAAAAATATACTGGAGTGGCCATTCGCGTAGATGGAGAGATGGTTTTCTTACCGAAACACAAACTTTCTGCAGGTTTTGGCTTTCAGCCCTTTTCTTCGTTGGTGGATTCCGGACCCGCGCCGGGTGCGCCAGACGGCGGCACTGTAATTGGATTTCATCTGGGATGGAACTATCAGTTTTCTCCTTTATTCTGGGCAAAACTTGGTATTCAGTTCGACACCGCTAGCGGCAATTATACCAATGGCGCAAATGTGAACAACAAACGCTTTGCGATTGGACCAGGAATTTCGTATTCCTTTTAAGCAGTATGAAAGAAAGCGCCGCCAAGGAGAGAATCTTAGAGCTCTCCCAAAAAATTCATCAGTGGAATGTGGAGTACTATCAGCTCGATCAACCCTCGGTGTCGGATGCTGAGTGGGATTCTGCCTTTCGAGAATTAGAGCAGTTAGAAAAAAGCTTTCCCCAATTTCGTTTTGTAGACTCTCCAACCCATCGCGTGGGCTCTGCACCATTAGACGCATTTGAAAAATCCACACATAAGCTTCCCATGTTGAGCATCGCGAATTCTATGAATAAGGAGGAACTTGAGGCCTTCGACGAAAGAGTGAAAAAGCAGCTGAATCTTTCCTCTGTGGAATACTTTTGTGAACTGAAGTTCGACGGTCTAAGCGTAAATCTAACCTATGAAAAAGGCGTATTGGTAAAAGCCGCAACCAGGGGAGATGGGCAAGTTGGTGAAAATATTAGCCCCAATGTGAAAACCATTCGAAACGTGCCCCTTCGCCTTCACGGAGACAAACATCCGCAATCTGTAGAAATTCGAGGGGAAATTGTTTTGCCCATCAACGCTTTTCGCGAATTGAATCGAGAACAAGAAGAGGCCGGAGAAAAAATCTTTGCAAACCCAAGAAATGCTGCTGCCGGAAGTGTTCGTCAGCTGGACTCTCGGGTAACAGCTTCTCGGGCGCTAAAACTTTTTGCTTACGGTCTTGGAAGTTGGGAGGGTTCTGGAAAACCACAGAGGCAAAGTGAAGTTTTGGATCTTTTGGTGGCTTGGGGATTTGAAAAAAATCTAATACATCGAAAGTGTAAGAGTGTCGAAGAAGTTCAAGATTTTTATAACGAAATTTCTCAGAAACGAGAAGATCTTCCCTTCGACATTGATGGCGTTGTTGTAAAGGTAGATCGCCTCGATTATTTAGAAGATCTTGGAACCATTTCGCGCAGTCCACGTGGATTGACGGCCTATAAGTTTCCCGCGAGACAAGAGTCCACGGAGATAGAAGACATTCTAATTCAGGTGGGACGAACGGGCGTTTTGACTCCGGTAGCGAAGCTGAAACCCGTGAATGTGCATGGTGTGGTGGTGAGTAGAGCCGCCCTTCATAACGAAGAAGAGATGGAGCGAAAAGACATTCGCATTGGTGATTGGGTAATTGTTCAACGTGCGGGTGATGTGATTCCTGAAGTTGTTTCCGTTTTAAAAGAAAAGCGTTCTGGGAAAGAGAAGAAATTTCACTTTCCAAAGACCTGCCCTTCTTGCGGAGCAGAAACAAAAAAGATTCCAGACGAAGTTGCCATTCGTTGCACCGGTGAAGATTGCCCCGCCCAAAATCTTGGGGCTCTGGAACATTTCGTAGGTAAGGGACGAATGAATATTGTGGGCTTGGGGCCCAAAATTTTGGAACAGTTGGTGGAATCGGGTCTAGTGAAGTCTTATTCCGATCTATTCCGTCTTCAAGAAAAGGATCTTCTGACCCTTGAGGGCTTTCAGAAAAAGTCTGCGGAGAAATTGGTTCTGGCTATATCGAATAGCAAACAGGTAAAGCTATCGGCCCTATTAAATGCCTTAGGAATACGTCACGTAGGAGAGCGCCTCGCCGAGGCCCTATCCATGGAGTATCCAAATATTACCGATCTTTTTTCCCTATCCAAGGATGACTATCTAAAGATTCCTGATGTGGGAGATGTGGTGGCGGAAAGCCTGGAGTCGTATTTTCGAAACAAGAAAAATCAGAAGGAAATACAGCAACTTCTGGCTTTGGGTATTCAGCCTCAGGCCCCTGTTCGTGCTTCAAGTGCGTTGGCTGGTAAAACCATTGTGGTCACGGGAACCCTAGAAGGCGTTTCACGACAAGAAGTCACAGAATGGATTCAAAGCCATGGTGGAAAAGTTTCCTCTAGCGTGTCAAAGAAAACAGATTTTGTTTTGGCCGGACAAGATGCCGGTAGCAAACTAGCGAAGGCTCAAGAGCTGGGTGTGAAAGTTGTGAGTCTCGAAGAACTTCGACAAATCGCCAAATGAAGAAAAAATCCTTTGTATTCAAGAATCTCTTAAGTTTATCCTAAATTAAGACGAAATTTTTTTAAGCTCAGGATGTTTTGAGCGGTCCGGAATCGGAGGCAAAGAATGCAGAAAATTTCGAAAAGACTTTCTTGGAAAGCCATAGCGTCGCTGCTGCTTGTCAGCATGGTGACCTCTTGCGCCACGTCATCTGAAAACTCCGATTCTCTTCCACCCCTTGCAGAATCTGAAGCTGCACTCTTAGATGATTCCGCTGCTGCTATGCCGGTTGCTGATGATGCGGCTGTATTTGCGGATCTAGCTTCTGCTCCAGAAGCGGCTACCTCTGAGGAACAAACCACTGAGGTTTCTGCGGCCGTAGATGGTAGTGCTCCATTTTACAATCCGATCGGTGGGGAAACGCTGGGTCGAGTGGCCTATACTTTATATGGAAGCAAAAAAGCTGCAGGCGAATTGCTAAAGCTAAATCCGAACCTCAACGGAGTTGGCAGCCTGAGCTCGGATCAAAAAGTCTATTTTGATATGGATAAGTTGAATCCAGTTCCCACGCATTTGACGAAAGATCTATTAGATCGATACCCCAGCCAGTTAGCAGAAAAAATTTCTAAGGCCGGTCTTTCACAAGAAACCGTGACCGTGGGCAACGGAGAAACACTCCAAGAAATTTCTCAAAGACTTTACGGAACCACCAGGTATTGGACCGAAATCTACCTTCTTAATAGAGAAGCCATTTCGAACTACGATCGAGTGCCCTCGGGAATACAATTGACGGTTTATCAAAGAGGCATGGTTTCTCAAGGCGGTGGTGGTGATGCGGTTGCCAAAGACGTAACAGAAAATACTGTTATGGCTCAGGAACCCAAAATGGATAGCCGTCCTCAACAAGAGGCCGCTGAACCTGTGATGCCAACCAGGGAAGAAAATCCAGTGACTGAAGCTCCCGCTGCGGATCTGAGTACTCAAACCGCTGCTCCGATGGACGCGCCCCCCTCTGATCCTATTCCCGAAACGCCTACGTATTCTACACCCCCCGTTCAGGAAGCTCCTGCGGTGACTAATCAAGTTTCACCGGCTCCAAAACAAGAAATGAATGCTGGTGGCGGGGGAATATTTGACTTCTCCAACACAGCGAATCTGCGAAGAATTATCTACGTTGTACTGATTTTGGTGATTGGTATCGTGGCCTTCTTCATGACCAAGTCTACGAAGAAAAAGTCTTTCGACATGCTCGATGTGACCACAGACACCACGGCTTCTGGCGACCGCCCAAAGCTTGGTGGCGATTTGGATAATCACAAAAACATTGGCTAATCACCCCTTCTGCAAGAGCGTCTAAATCTTCATTTCGAAAAAGGCGAGGGTATTCTATTCGCGCTTTTTAGGTCGATGGATAGTGCCGTTTTCAATACCCTTGATGTGTTTGTCCCACTTTCCCGCAAGGGTCTGATAACGAGACACAAAAGAGTTCGCCATAAACTTATCGCTGGCATTCGTTGCAGTGGCCACTTGGGATTTTATTTTGTTTACCAACTGATCGAGCTGCCTACGTTCTTGCCGAGGCGGATCTTCTTCTGCCCCTTGAAAATATACATTATACAAACGATTCAGAACGTCTAAATCGCGGTTCGCTTTTTCCACATCTTTTTTCAGCGGACTTTCTAATGCCATAACAACATTTTAGGGCCAAATCTCTAAACAGCAAAGCACAAGAGTTTTTAGTTGGTTTGCACTTGTCGAATGGCGCGCTTCCATTTCTTTTTCAGAAACGAAATCTCATTTTCTTTTGCTAATGGGGAAAATTCTTTCTCCAACTTCCACGCAGATTTTAAGGCGCCTTGATCTTTCCAAACGCCCGCAGCCAAACCCGCAGCCAAAGCACTTCCTAGTGCGGTGGTTTCCACGATCTGTGGCCGCAAAATAGAAATTCCAGCAAGGTCTGCTTGAAGCTGCACTAATAAGTTGTTTGCAGAAGCACCCCCATCAACCTTGATAGACTTCAATTTTTTAGGAGCAATGTCTTCGGCAATGGCAAAAAATAGATCATTATTCTGAAGAGCAATCCCTTCGAGAGCGGCTCTTGCCAAATGTGCCCTCTGAGTCCCGCGAGTGAGCCCATAAATCATTCCTTTGGCATTGGCATCCCAATAGGGAGCCCCCAACCCCGTGAGCGCAGGAACGAACACCAAATCGCCCATTTCTTCTGGCGCAACCGTTGCTGCTAGTGTTTCGATTTCCGAAGAGCTTTGAATAATACCTAGGTTATCTCGAAGAAACTGCACGGCAGCTCCAGCTACGAATGCACTTCCCTCCAGTGCATAATTTGTTTTTCCGAACATTTTCCAGGCCACTGTGGTTAGTAGGCCATTTTTTGAATAAACAATTTCTTCTCCAGTATTGCACATCAAGAACGCGCCGGTTCCGTAGGTGCATTTTGCTTCGCCAGACTCTAGGCATAGTTGGCCAAAGAGTGCCGCTTGCTGATCACCAAGAATTCCGCAAATGGGAATGCCATCTGGCAAAACGCCCATTCCCTTTGTTTTTCCAAACTCTCCGGCAGAGGGCAAAATTTTGGGAAGTGACTGCAGCGGAATTCCAAAGAGTTCTAGAAAGTACTGGCTCCAGTCGAGAGTGCAAAGATCCATCAGCATGGTTCTACTCGCGTTGGACACATCAGTGGCAAAGGATGCGCCTCCACTTAGTCGATGCAAGAGATAGGTGTCGATATTGCCAAACACCGCCTCACCGGACTTTGCCTTCTTTTCCACCTCAGGAACGTTTTTCAAGAGCCATTCAATTTTTGACCCGCTGAAGTAGGGATCAATCACCAAACCGGTGACCTTTTTTACTTTTTCTACCAAAGTGGAATCTTTTTTTAAGGAATCCGTTCTTTCGGTAGTTCTTCGGCATTGCCACACGATAGCGTTATGAAGGGGCTTGCCGGTGATTCGATTCCAAGCGCCCACCGTTTCTCTTTGATTGGTAATCCCGATGGCTGCAATCTCTTTGACGTCAATTTTTGAAACCGATTGTTCAATACATTTTAAGGTTCCTGTCCAAATTTTTTCTAAATCGTGTTCCACCCAACCATATTTTGGATAGATAGGTAGAATTTCTTGGGACTCTTTGGCTACTACACGGAGATTGCTATCTACCACCATTACTGTGGTTGAAGTGGTTCCTTGATCGATAGATAAAATGAGTTTTCCCATAACGCTCCTGCAGAGAAAGATTTATACTAATACCGTATGAAATCCTTCTTTGAAGGGAAAGGGCGAAAGAAAGAAATTCCGCTTTTTCTCTTAGAAATTATGCGCAAATACTTTCGCCTCGAAGTAGAGGGCATAGAAAATGTGCCCACGAAGGGGAGAGTTTTAATTGTTCCCAATCACTCCGGTGTAACGGCGCTCGATGCCGTGATGGTTGGAAACGAGATTCATCGATCCAAAAAACGAGTTCCAAGAATATTGGCGCATCCCCTGTGGTTTGTGGGTCCGAACATTCGAATTCTTGCAAGAAAAATGGGGCTTGAAGAGGCCAATAAAGACGCAGGAGAAAATCTTCTGAAAAAAGGGAACTGCGTGATGATTTTTCCAGAAGGCGCAGCCGGAAACTTCAAGCCCACAGCGCAAAGATATCACCTTCAAGAATTTCGTAGAGGATTCGTGCGAATGGCGATGGCCACCAAGGCGCCCATAGTTCCAACTGTGGTGATTGGAGCCGAAGAAACAAATATCAATCTGTCGTCTATTAGTCTTACTAAGGCACTAAAGGGAACTATTATTCCCATTCCTCTCAACGTTTTGCCGTTGCCTGCGAAGTGGAAAATAATCTTTTTGCCAAAGATTGATATGTCTAAATATTCAAAAAAAGACACAGCCGATTCGGAATTGGTTCACGCCATTAGTGAGCAAGTTCGTGGGATGATTCAATCGAAAATCAATGAAGAGCTGAAAAAACGAGAGTGGATCTATTTTCCAAAAAGCTGATGGGCTCGTTAGAAGTAACCTCTCGAAATACAAATAACGGCGTTCAATAGAGACAGGGCCTAGTCTTCCTATAGATTAAAGATCGAAGTCTTGACCTGCGTCGCAGGTTGGACAGGCGGCGGCAATTTTTCGCGCGAAGAACACCCATAGACGTTTCGTGAGTTCGGTAAGAGAGGTTTTCAGGGTTCCCACTATAACAACCGTGACCAAGAGCAACAGAAAGAATTCTGTGATCGCTTGCCCCGACTCGTCTTTCAGAAATTTTCGCAGAATTTCCATTCTCCTATTATAAGAATGAACCTAATTTCTTGACAACCCGCCTCCGTGTGGAAAAGATATTGGGATGGCTCCAGTGATGAAAAGAAAGAGTTTTTGGATAGGAATCATCGGATTCTTCCTTTTCGTTTGGGTTGCCCACACCACGTATCGAGCCCTAAGCATTCAACAAGAAAATGAAACTCACCGCATTTTAACCTTAGGAGAAGAGCTTCCCGCGAAGATTCCATTGGTGACCCTAGACGGTAAGTATCAAAAAGTGGGGGATTATCTTGGAAAGGTTGTTCTGATTAATTTCTGGGCCGCTTGGTGTGCGCCCTGTTTGAAAGAGATGCCTTCTCTCAATCAACTTCAAAACAAATTTAAAGAGAAGAATTTTGTGGTGCTTGGAATTTCCATGGACGAAGACCTAGGTCAGGGAATGGCCACCCTAGAACGAATCACGGGAAAGCCAACGTTTCAAATGTTCAAGGGAACAGAACAAGAAATTTTCCATCGATTTCCCATCGAAGGCCTTCCCTACACCGTAATTCTGGATAAATCGGGGAAAATTGCGTACGCAGAACCCGGCGAAAGGGATTGGATGTCTGCTGAGTCTGTAAAAATCATCGAGGCTCTCCTGTGACGTTTCCACACCTAATCAAATGCACTTGGACGAAATGGGGATACTTCCTATTTGGCGGAGCTTGCACCTTAATTTTGTATCAATTGACCAATCGATACCACCTAGTGGAGCCAAGGCTTTTGGAATTCGATGTGGTGGATCACTTCATGCCTTTCTGGCCATGGACAGTGTGGATTTATATTCTTGAGTACGCCTATTTTATCATCGCGTATTTTGGTCTTCGTGAACAAGAGAACATCACGCGTTATTTTTATGCGTATATGTCGATTCTGTTCATTAGCATCATTGCATTTGAAGTGTATCCTGTGACCTTTCCTCGGGAAGATTTTCCTGTGGATCCAAATATTCCTTCAGAGTGGGGTCTCTGGTTTTTGCGCACCTATATGGATAGCCCAGCCAATTGCCTGCCAAGTTTGCACGTGAGCTCTTGCTTCATTTCTTCTTTCTGTTTTTGGAAAGAGAGCAGGTGGAAAGCCAGTGTTCTGATTTTTGGATCGGTTTTGGTTTCTATTTCTACCATGACCACCAAACAACACTATTGGGTAGATGTTTGGACGGCTTTTCTACTTACCGTGGTGGCCTATTGGTTCTTTTTCTATTACGCCAAGCTAGACGTTGGCACCGGCAAAGCAGAAGGCGCCAGTCGGTAAAACAAGGCAGATGGATGATCGCCCTCGCAAAAGGCTGGGGCTCCTAAAAAGCCTGGCAATAGAGCTCCATAAGAATTTTCTTCTCGCAGCGATCTTGCCGCGTTCCAGGTAATGGCCGCAATGATTTCCGCGGTGCTCATTCCAAGAACAATGGCGCCTAATGAACCGATGAAGGGAAGGTTCTGCGTGGGGCAGCTGCCGGGGTTAAAGTCTGTGGCCAGTGCCACCACGGCTCCAGCATCAATGAGCTTTCTGGCTGGCGCAGGGGGCTCCTTCAAATAAAAGCCCGTGCCCGGCAATAAAGTAGCCACAGTGCCCGAATTGGCCAAGGCCTTTATACCTGCATCATCCACTTTTAATAAGTGATCCACGGAATGAGCACCGAATTCCGCAGCCAATTTCGCAATTCCTGTGAGTCCCAACTCTTCTCCATGAACCCGTGCTGCTAGGCCAAACTTTTTGCCGGCCTCCAAAAATTGCAACGTTTCCTCCACACTGAAATATCCATTGTCGCAAAATACATCTACGTACTTGGCCAGCTTTTTCTTTGCGGCAAGCTCAATGATTTGAAAAACTTCTGCCACATATTCAGATCGATTGGATTTTTTCTCTTTCGGAATGGCGTGTGCAGCCATGCAAGTGGGCACAAGCCTCACCTTCGTTTTGGCCTCTTGAATTACCTGAAGGGAAAGTAGCTCTGTTTTTTTTGAAAGACCGTATCCACTTTTTGCCTCTTGCAAGCGAACACCAAAATCATAAGAAGTGCTTAGGCGTTTTTCGAGTTTTTGCTGAAGCTCTTTTTTCGGGGCAGACCGAGTGGCTGCCACAGAAGTTACAATTCCTCCACCGGCCTCGGCAATCTGTTGGTAGGTGGCTCCTTTCATTCGAAGCTCGAATTCCAAACTTCTATCGCCGGAAAAAACGGGATGAGTGTGGCTGTCTACTAAGCCAGGATAAGCCACGAAACCTTTTCCATTTCTTATTTTCCAATTTTTCCCACGAAATAGTTTGGGAAGGGCAGAATCTTTTCCTACCCAAAGAATCTTTCCTTGGTTCGTAGTGACTAAAGCTGCATTAGAAATAAGTCCAAGGTCCGCTTCGCTAGGCTGAACACCGCCCTTGGCTGCCACACCACTGTTCGTCACCAAGCAAGATAGTTTTCGATAAACAATTCCAGGCATGGACTAACAATTTCCTAAAAAGGGGATTTTCACTTGATGATCCAGCGCCCACTTTTTGGCAATGTCGTAGCCGGCGTCTGCATGACGTAGAATGCCCATGGCAGGATCATTATTCAAAACGCGACGAAGGCGCTTCTCGGCAGCATCGGAACCATCGGCCACGATAACCATTCCAGAGTGTTGAGAGAAGCCCATTCCCACTCCACCGCCATGATGAAGAGAAATCCATGAGGCTCCGCCAGCGGTTCCCATTAGAGCATTGAGTAGAGGCCAATCAGAAACAGCATCGGAGCCATCGAGCATCGATTCTGTTTCGCGGTTGGGTGAGGCCACGCTTCCGCAATCTAAATGATCTCGTCCAATCACGATGGGAGCAGATACTTTTCCGCTTCGAACCAGTTGATTGAATAGTACACCGGCTCGTTCTCGCTCTCCGTGACGTAACCAACAAATGCGCGCGGGCAATCCCTGAAACTTCACGTGTTTGCGAGCGGCGGCCAGCCACATTTGTAATCCCTTATTGTCTTGAAAATGTTCGAGTAGAGCTCGATCGGTTACTTCAATGTCTTTTGGGTCTCCTGATAGCGCAACCCAGCGGAAGGGCCCGCTTCCCTCACAAAATAAAGGCCGAATATAGGCGGGAACAAAGCCGGGAAATTGAAAGGCTTCTTTTACTCCTGCTTCTTGAGCGTAAGCTCGAATGTTGTTTCCATAATCAAAAACAAAGGAACCCATCTTTTGGAAATCCAACATGAGACGAACGTGTTTGGCCATGCTTTCTACAGATAGGGTTTTGTATTTTTTTGGATCTCTCTTTCGAAGGTCAGCTGCCTCTTCTAGATTCATTCCAAAAGGTACGTATCCATTCACGGGATCATGAGCGCTGGTTTGATCTGTTAATAGAGCGGGGACAATATTTTTTGATTTTAAAAACTCTAAAAGAGTAATGGCGTCGCACTCTACGCCAACGGTGAGCGCCTCTTTTTTTTCCATGGCATCCAAACACCACTTTAGCGCTTCTTCTAAATTGTCTGTGGCTTTATCGAGATATTTCGAGTCTAGGCGCTTTTGCACGCGTTCACCATCAACGTCAGCCCCTAGAAACACACCGCCCGCAATTTTTGCTGCTAGGGGTTGGGCTCCACCCATGCCGCCAAGACCCGCAGACACCACCAATCGACCGCGAAGATCAGACTGAAAGTGTTTTTTTGCTGCAGCTAAAAATGTTTCAAAGGTTCCCTGCAAAATTCCCTGGGTGCCGATGTAAATCCAGGAACCCGCTGTCATTTGGCCGTACATCATTAGGCCTTTTTTATCTAACTCATCAAAGTGTTCCCAGTTGGCCCAACGTGGAACTAGATTAGAGTTTGCCAATAATACTCTAGGTGCATTTTCATGGGTGGGTAGAATACCCACTGGTTTTCCACTTTGAATAAGAAGGGTTTCCGTATCTTCTAAACGTTCTAAGCAGTGAACGATTTTGTGGAAACTTTCCCAGTTTCTCGCCGCTTTTCCAATTCCGCCATAGACCACTAGCTCTTCAGGTTTTTCCGCCACTTCCGGATCTAAATTGTTCATCAACATTCTTAGGGCGGCCTCTTGAATCCATCCCTTACAACGAAGTTGATTGCCTCTAGGTGCTCGAATTTCCATTTGATCTCCCGTTTTTCAACGATTGTTAAGTTCGAAGAAGTTTTTCTTATGCATGCCCGCAATGGCAGCGGAAAAAACTACTCTAGCGAACCCACAGCAGACTCTGCTGCCGCTAAAATTTTTCCTTCAGCTAACTGTTGATGAATCGCCATGATGTCGTGATGAAAAACTCTGTCTTCTTCGATGGGATCCACTTTTTCGCGAATCACTTCCCAAACCGCCTCTAGACCCTTTGAAGATTTTAATGGCCTTAATAGATCAATGCCTTGAGAGGCGCACAGCAGTTCCATGGCCAATACGTGTCGCAAATTATTTAAAATGTTTCTGCCCTTTTTCGCCGCGGTAACTCCCATGCTCACGTGATCTTCTTTATCGGCGCTAGTAGGAATGGAATCCACAGAGGCAGGGTGAGAAAGAATTTTATTTTCAGAAACCAAAGAGGCAGAAGCCACTTGAACAATCATCATTCCAGAATTGAGGCCCGGATCTTTGGTTAGGAAAGCGGGAAGTCCGCTGATGGACGGATTGATTAATTTTTGCACCCGCAAGTCTGAGATATTGGCCAATTCAGAAAGAGCAATGGCGGCGGTATCGAGGGCCATGGCCACATACTCTCCATGAAAATTTCCACCAGATAAAATTTCACCCCCCATTGGGCCCTCACCCTTGCCCTTCATGTCTGAAGGCAAAAAAACCAGAGGGTTGTCGGTGGCGGAGTTCATTTCCGTTTCTAAAATCTCCACGCAGTTTTCCAAAAGCCGACGAGCTGCTCCGTGTACTTGAGGCATGCAACGGAAGCTATAGGGATCTTGCACCTTGCCGCAATCTTTGTGACTGTCGGCAATTTGGCTTTTCCCCAGGAGCTTGCGAAGGTTCGCGGCCACGGAAATTTGTTCACGGTGGGGACGAATAGCATGGATCTCTTTGGAAAACGCTTTGGTGGTTCCCCGAAAGGCCTCTAAGCTCATGGCGCCAGCGATATCAGAACACTTCGCCAAACGGAGCCCCTCGTAGATTACCAGCGAGCCAATGGCCGTCATGATCTGCGTGCCGTTGATCAACGAAAGGCCTTCTTTGGCGCCTAAGGTATGGGGCTGAATGCCCGCCTTTTTTAGCGCTTTGGCGGAATCCATCCACTGATCTTCATAGTAGCAACGACCTTCTCCAATCAAAACTAACGCCATATGAGCCAAAGGAGCCAGGTCTCCACAAGCACCGACGCTACCTTGTTCAGGAATCCAGGGCACAATTCCGGCGTTCTGCACTTCTACAAGCTTGTCTAAGAGCGCCAAAGAAATGCCCGAATATCCCTTTGCCAAAGTATTTGTTCTTAAGAGGAGTGCTGCGCGAGCCTCGGGAATGGTGAGTGCGGGGCCCACGCCAACGGCGTGAGAGCGAATGAGGTTCACTTGAAGCTGGGCAAGTTTTTCTTTTTCAATTTTTACGTCGCTTAATAGGCCAAAGCCGGTGTTCACGCCGTAAACAGCTTTTTTTCCAGAAGCCAATTTACCCACATATTTTTGCGCTTCTTTAATTCGCTTTTTGGCGCTCTCGGCAACCTTTACGCTGGAAAACTCTCCCCGAGACCACTTCCAAACCTTTTCGAGGTTCAGGCTTTTTCCATCGAGCACTAGTTCTTTCACAAATCACTTCCCTTTTTTTAGCGACGAAATTGCCAGAGCATAATCTTTGGAACCAAAAATAAACGAACCTGCCACCAGAACATCGACACCGGCTTGAATTAATTGTGGAGCAGTTTTTTCATTCACTCCGCCATCCACCTCGATCAGAAAGTTCGTTTTCGTATTTTTTCTTAATTCGGCCAGCGCCGCACATTTGGGAAGCACTTCCGGAATAAAGGCTTGGCCCCCAAACCCGGGATTCACACTCATCAACAAAACAAGATCCAACATCGGCAAAACGTGTTTGATGCTTTCAATGGGAGTGTGCGGATTTAATACCACGCCAGCTTTTGCGCCAGAGCTTCGAATGAGTTGCAAGTTGCGGTGTAGGTGCGTGGATGCTTCCACGTGAACTGAAATATAATCGGCACCAGCTTTGGTAAACTCTGCAATATAGTTTTCTGGATGCGTGATCATCAAATGAACATCCAAGGGGAGTTTTTTCTTTTTATTTAAGGCAGCAACCACAAGGGGGCCAATGGTGATGTTGGGAACGAAGTGGCCGTCCATCACGTCTACATGAATCCAGTCGGCACCGGCAGCGGTGACCGATTCTACTTCTTCTCCGAGGCGAGCAAAATCAGCGGATAAAATGCTGGGTGCGATGAGCGTTTTCATGAAATCTCCTCTTGAAAGCGTCGGTCTATGTTTTGGATACCATTCTCAAATTCTTGAGGCAATAAAGGCTTTTTGCCTTCGGGCTGAAGTTCTAGAATTTCTAAAACGCCCTCTTTGGTTTGTGCGAACAGTCGATTTTCTTCTGTGGCAAAAGTGCCTGGAGGCCCTGAAATTTTTTTCTCTGATACAACCGTGCGAAGAATTTTGATTCTCTTTCCTTGCAGGTGAGTGAAAGCACCTGGCCACGGAAAGAGGCCGCGCACTTGGTTGTGAATGTGTTGGGCGCTAGAGCTTGAGAAGCGAATTCTGCCATGATCCTTCGTCAGCAAGGGCGCAAAGGTGGCCCTGGTTCCATCTTGCTTTTTTGGGATGATGGAATTTGATTCTAAACCATCTAAAGTTTTTACCAATAAATCCCCACCGACAACCTTTAGTCGTTCTTGGAGCTCTTTGGCATTTTCGTTTTCACCAATCTGGTAGGGGACCTGGAGCAGAACATCCCCAGCATCCATTTCTTTCACCATGAACTGGGTAGAAACCCCGGTTTCTTTGTAACCGTTCAGTAAGGCCCACTGCATGGGGGCCGCACCACGAAGATCTGGGAGATTTGATGGATGTACATTCACCGGCGCCAACCGACAAAACTCCAGCAATCGCTTTCCTAAGAACCCACCATAAGCAACCACCACCAAAATATCCGGCTGAAGCTTTTCTAAAAAGGCATAGGTTTCTCCGCAATTTACTTTTTCGGGCTGAAGAATGGGCAAACCGTTTTCCAGCGCCAAGCGCTTAACTGCAGGGGGCTCAAGCTTTAAGCCCCTACCGGCGGGCCGATCGGGTTGGGTAATTACTCCCAAAACAGAATGGGAAGATTGAAGGAGTGCGCTTAAGGAGGCCACAGCAAATTCTGGGCTTCCAAAAAACACACACTTCACTTCAGTGCCTCTCTTTTCAGTCGCTTTTTAATGGATTTGCTTTTCATGAGGCTCAAGCGATCAATAAAAAGTCTGCCATCTAGGTGATCTAATTCATGTTGAACGGCCACAGCTAAATAGCCCTCTGCCTCTAAGGTTTTGGCGGTTCCATCTACGTCTTGATATTCTACGCGAACCTTTTCCGCGCGCACCACTTCTTCAAATTCGCCAGGCACACTTAAGCAGCCCTCTTTGCAAATCTGTTCGCCCTCTTTCCATACAATTTTAGGGTTGATCAAAATCAATGGATTCTTGTTCGATAGAACAGGAGGTTCGTCTTCGGAACTTTCGTAATCAATATCAATCACCACCAAGTTTTTGTGCACATTCACTTGTGGGGCAGCTAATCCCACGCCGGGGGCCGCATACATTGTCTCAAGCATGTCTTCGCAAAGCTGCTTGAGCTCCGGCCCAAATTCGGAAACGGGCTTGCTCACCTGCAATAGGCGTGGATCTGGATAAGTTAAAATTTCTAGTATTGCCATGGTCTAAATTCGCTTGGTTCTTACTACCATAAAAAGGCCAAAGGCGAAAAAGAGGAAGTTTGGCCCCCAGGCAGCCCAAAAAGGAGGAATTACCCCGGATTTTCCCATGGATAGGGCCCCAGAATAGAAGAGCCAGTAGACGAGGATAAAGAAAAAACAAACACTTACGTCTCTAGCGAGGCTGCTGTGTCGTTGGTGTTGGGTGGCGAAGGGAATGCCCAAGATGGCCATTACCAGGGGCACCAGAGCCATGCTGATTTTTGACCAAAAGGTCACTTCGAAGGAGTGTGTGTCAATGCCGGCCTCTTTGTTCCTTTGAATGTATCTCCAAAGGGTTTTTAACCGCAGAGTCTCCACTTCCTTTTCAATTTCTTTAAAGTCTTCGGGCTTTTCGTTCAGGCTGACCGCCTGAGTTTCAAAATGTTTGGTGAGGGGATTCCCGCTGGAAGGATCAAAAAGTGTCAAGAGTCCATCAGACAATACCCACTGCGTGTCAACGTAGTCAGCCGATGTGGCCTCAATCTGCTGAATGAGATCAAAGGAATCGTTAAAGGTATAGATGGAAATTCCAGAAATCCGGTTTTTGGCTGGATCAAAAGTACGCAAGTTGTAGATCAGGTTTCGACTGCGATACCAAATCTTATTTTGTTTAATGTCCGTTTGTAGATCGGGCTTCTTTAAAATTTCTTTGCGATAAAACTGAGCCCTCGCCTTTGCTAAGGGGGGAACAATGCGATCGGTGATGATAAAAGAAGCGCAGCAAAGCATGAAAACCAAACTTAAAACCACAAAGGAAATGCGTGCCAAACTAATGCCGCTGGCATACATGGCCGTTAGTTCATTACGCCTTGCTAAACCGGAAAGACAAATGAGGGTTCCCATCAAACAGGCAGGAGCCAAGAGCAAAACCAAAACTTCTGGCAGTTGGTAGAGGGTGTATTGCAAGGCGTAGGCGGGGGGGATGTCTTCTTTTACTCCCTGGCGCACCGTGTCTCCGCCCAAGTAAAGCACCAAGAATGTGGAAATAGAGGCCAGTAGGCCTTTCCAAAACTCGGAGGCGATATATCTATCTAAGATGCTCACAGATTTAACTTATCATAATCTGGGCCCACTGTTACACTCTGCGTTTTAGAAGCCCGAAGGTTTTTTAAAAAGGATAATTGCCGTGTTAAATCGAATTAAACTTTGGATCGCAGACACAGGAAAACAGTTAGCCATCGCGATCGTTATCGTCATGTTTTTGCGCTCTTCCATTATTGAGCCTTACAAAATTCCTTCCGGCTCCATGATTCCAACCTTGTTTATTGGCGATCATATTTTTGTGAATAAGTTTTCTTACGGGTTCAAGGTTCCTTTCACGGAATTTTTTCTGGAACGCCCCATTTATGTCAGCAAACAGCAGTTGCCGGCTCGTGGAGACGTGATCGTGTTCCGCTATCCTAGAGACGAGACCATTAACTACATTAAACGTGTGGTGGGCCTGCCCGGGGATCGAGTGGCCATTCGAGAAAAAGTTCTCTACATCAACGACAAGGCCGTTGAGGTGGTTCCCTTGAAGGATCCCGCGCTCGAGGCCGGCATGGAAAATGACGATGACAGGCGCGTTCTTTCGCTCTTTACCGAAAAGCTAGAAGGCGCAGAGCACCCTGTTCTTTACAATATGAACAGCCTGCTCAATTCTGATTTTGGTCCTGTGGAAATTCCGGAGGGAAGCATCTTGGCCCTGGGTGATAACCGCGACAAAAGTTCAGATTCTAGAATTTGGGGATTCGTTCCCATGGAAAACATTAAAGGCAAAGCCATGTTTGTTTGGCTAAATTTTGCCTTTATGGTGGACAATGAGTTTCGATTTCAGTTTCGCCCAGAGCGCATCGGAACGGTAATTAAATAACCAAGCGTTTTTCGTACGGCACTTTTAGCCCCTGGAATTTTATCTAAGGTTTGGGCCACGCTAGATCCATATTCATAGTAGAGGGCCGAAAAACATCTTCCGCCCCAAGATTTTAATAATACCTCGTCTCGAAATCGACGAAGCTCCACTACTTCGTTGGCTTCAGCTCCATCGAAGGCCCAGGTGGCTACCGCACAATAGCGCTTAATCTTGATGGCGTGGTAGGTGTTCCAGAACTCTTTTTTGTGCCGAACGGTCTTTCGATACACAATAAATTTCCGCAAGCTCTCTGCAGCAAAGTTTTGAAAGGTTTGGCCTACGGTAAAACGAATGAAGAGTTTGTGGCACATCATGCGCTCTTCCAGAGCGGTGGGCGTGTCGATTTTGTCTAAAATTTTGATCATGTCTAACAAAATAGACGAGATCAAAAGGCTCTCACCAGTTTGTTGAGTCTTATCAAAAACCTCTGGGCGCAAATCGCCAACTTCCACGTTCTGAGCCCGGGCAGTGATGGCCAAAAATCGCCTGTATTGAGCGATGGCGGCGGCGTAATCCTTGCGCTCAGAAAACTGTTTGCCATCTCGTGCGATGGAAATGCGTTTGGCGAGCTCTTCTAAGAATGCGCGCTCTTCTTTTTTCTTTTGCTGGCGAAGAATTTGTTCTTCAATGGCACTGGAGCGAGCGGCTTTTTTATCTGCTGCCGATTTGTCTTTGTTGTCGCTCATTTAATTATTACATCAGGGAAAGTGGATCAACGTCAACTTGTAGCATCACTCGTTTATCGAGCTTTGGGGTTCCGTATTCTTGCAAATGGTTCAGCAAAGAGTGCAGGGCATTTACCTGTTTTGCTTTTAACAAAAAGTTCCAACGATACCGGTTTGCAATTTTTGAAATAGGTGCTGGTGCAGGTCCCAATAAAGTTACTTGCAGCTGATTGGCCGGCTTTTCTAACAAGCGAAAAACTTGTTCTGCACTTTTTTCGGTGAGACTTGGGTCAGGACCGGAAATCAAAACTCTGGCCAATCGAACAAAAGGTGGATACTGAAAATCCCGACGAATTTTTAATTCGCCCTCTGAAAATCCACGGTAGTCGTGGGTCAGTGAGAATTGAATACTCGGATGCTTGGGGTCGTAGGTTTGAAGAAGAACTTTTCCAGGTCGATTTCCCCTGCCAGCCCTACCGGCCATTTGAGTAAACAGCTGAAAGCTTTTTTCGGCCGCTCGAAAGTCAGGGAGGTGAAAGCTAGAATCGGCCAGCACCACTCCCACCAAAGACACATTGGGAAAATCATGACCCTTGGAAATGATTTGAGTTCCAATCACAATATCCACTTGGCCTTCGGTGATTTTCTGTAGGGCCTTTTCCAGACTTCCCTTTTTTTCTACGCTTTCTTTATCAATTCGAATCACTCGGCTCTGCGGAAAGCATTCTTTCACTTCAATTTCTAATGCTTCTGTTCCTTTGGTTCCAGGTTCCCAAGCGCTCTCGCCACACTTTGAGCAATGAGTTGGGGCGTTTTCCACCTCTCCGCAGTAATGGCACTTTAGTTTTTTTTGATAGTTTGTCAGAGAAACGCTGCAGTTTCTGCACTCTGGAACATGCCCGCAGTTTTCGCACAAAAGAAAAGACGAAAATCCCCTACGATTTAAAAGAAGCATAATCTGCCCCTTTTCCTGGAGGGTTTTTTCCATTTCCACTTTTAGATGGTTCGACAAAAGGCCTTTGCTGGAATCTTTCGATTTATCTACGAGAAAAACTTCTGGAAGCCTGGCCCCCGTCGCGCGTTCGGGAAGAACAAGGTGTTTGTATTTTCCCGTGACGGCATTGTGATACGTTTCTAAAGATGGTGTGGCCGAGCCTAGAAGAATTACCGAAGAATTGTGTTTGGCTCGCATCACCAGTAGGTCTCGACCATTATACCTCAGGTGATCTTCTTGTTTCAGTGCAGAATCATGTTCTTCATCCACAATAATTAGACCAAGGTTTTTCATTGGGGCAAAGGCTGCCGAGCGAGCACCAATGCACATTCGGATTTTCCCCATATTCAGGGAGTGCCAATGTTTGCTTTTTTCACCAGCAGAAATTCCTGAATGCAAAACAGCTATGGGAATTCCCAATCTAGATTGAAAGCGAGAAACAAGCTGTGGGGTGAGGGCAATTTCTGGAACCACTAAAAGAACATTTTTCCCCAGGGAAAGAGCGTGAAGGGCTGAGCGAATATAAATTTCCGTTTTTCCGCTTCCCGTGATTCCTTGCACAAGGGCCGGAGTGAATTTTCCCTGCTCTAGCCACGAGCGAACTTCCTGTAGAGCAATGGATTGATTTTCCGTTAGCGCAAAGCCTGGATCAAAAACACCGCCAAACTTTGGCAAAACGGCTTGATGTACTTTTTTTTCTTCAATATAGCCGAGCTCCAAGAGTCGCTTTGCTGCCGCTCGATACTCGGGGGAAAGCGGCGAATCTGGATTCTGCTGTAGAAAATCCAATAGTTCTTTTTGTTTTTTCCCCTTAAAAAGCTTTGGGTCCACACTGGAGCTCGTTTGAATACGATAGACGCGCTCTATCGGTGGCGCTGGGTTTGGTGGCAAAAAAGTATTTAGAACTTCACCCAGGGGATATTGATAATAGTTTGAGGCCCACAAAAGAAAATCTATGGTCGCTTGGTCTAGGTTTGGAAACGTTTCGGAGAGACCAACAACTTCCTTCAATTCGAATGAACTTTTTGTGTCCTGTTGCTCCGAAACAGAGACAATCACTCCGTCGTATTTCTTTTTCCTGACGGGAACAATTACAGGATCTCCGATCTTCAGTTGAAGATGGTCGGGAACTTTGTAGGTAAGTGCGGGCAGTCTTAAGGGTACGGCTACTTGAACAAACATTACTTCAAGATCTGACCGGCAATCGATTGAATGTCTGAACTTACCCCAGGATAGTTTTGCGTGGGTTTGGTGTTAGAAACTCGATCGATGGCGAAGTGAAGCACGGGACTTCCATCTTTCCAAAGAGTCACGCGTGAGTTTTGCGGACTTCCTCTTCGCAGAGATAAAATATTTCGAAAGTCCACTTCGCAATTATTGGGCCCGGGTTTTGCCCAGGAAAGTTCAATAACTTCTTGGGGGCAGGGAGCCTCAATTTTTAGAGGGAAAAATGTATCTTTCTCAATCCAAATAGATTTGTTGTTTTCTTTATGAACCCAAGCGTAAGCCTGACGTAATCTTTTCAGGCTCATTCTTTTGTCGGTTCGGTAAAAAGGCTTTGGCGGCTCTTTCATGGCCGAAATCTGCTCTTTATTCGCGCGAAGAAGTTCTTGTTCTTTTTGAACGGGAATACCAAAAGAAATCACTGATTGAATAAGTTCCTCCGGATCACTTTGCAAAAGCAGGCTCAGGCTAGGCCAAGCATCTTTTTCTTTTTGCCAAGGAGAGAGCACAAAAGTTCCAATCACTTCTTCGGTGCCGGCGCTCATTGGTTTTGATGCTGTGATCACCAAGTGAGGTAGCTGCGCTTTTGCGCGCTCTTCGGCGATATGGGTATACACATAGAAAGCGGGCGGAAGATAGGCGTGAGCGAGGTTCGGCACTGCCAATGCAAAGAGCAGTAAGGTCTTAAACATTATTTTCCCTCGCAAGTTTTCCAATAAGTTGCAGTGCACGTTCGCGAATTTCCGGTCGCTTCATGGCGTAGTGTAGGTTTGCTTCCAAGTAACCAAATTTATCGCCCGCATCAAAACGCTTTCCTTCAAATTGAAAAGCGTACATTTTTCTTTGCTTGGCGAGCCGTTGAAGAGCGTCAGTGAGTTGGATTTCGCCGCCCACTCCTGTTCCAGCATTTTCTAAAAGAGGGAAAATGTCTGGAGTTAAAATGTATCTGCCCGGAATGGCGAGCCTTGAAGGAGCCTTTTCTGGATTCGGCTTTTCCACCAGAGTGTCTAGCACCCAAAGATTTTTTTCTTCCTGCTTGCCGCCTACAATTCCGTACTTTGCGCAGTCTTCTTTGGAAACTTCCATTACGCCAACAACGGGGGAGCCGTTGGTTCGGTGGTAAATATCCATCAACTGCTTTGTCACAGAAACTTGTGAGTCGATCACATCGTCTCCCAAGAGAACAGCGAAGGGCTCGTTGCCTACAATGGGCTTCGCACACAAAACAGCATGCCCAAGTCCCCTTGGTGTGCCTTGCCGCACAGAAATGATGTCGATTTTTCTTAAGAGTTCGTCGTCTAAGTCAGAATCAAAATAGTCCTCTAAGCTTGTTTTCCCTTTGCTGGTGATCAAAACAATTCTTTTAATGCCTGCTCGCGCCGCCTCTAAAACGATGTGATGCAAAATAGGAGTGTCTACCAGAGGTAGAAGTTCTTTGGCCACGGCTTTGGTCACCGGATAAAAACGAGTTCCTTTTCCGGCCACTGGAATGACAGCAGTTTTAATTTCCATATGCTTCCTTTGTCTCGTTATTATAGCATGGTATGAAGTTAAGAATGACGCGCAACGCATTTCTATCCGTAACTCTTTTTTTCCTTACGAGCACTCTTTGCTTTGCTACAGCAGAAATGCCCGTGGTGCAAGGTATAGGCGGTGGAGGGAAAGCTGGAATTCCAACCGAGGCAAACTTTTCCAATCCAGCGGCTGTGGCCTTGCTCACACAGTCTGGAGCTTTTTACTTTTACCAAAAATCTCAGATTCCCGATTGGAACGCCGGAGGAAAATTCTACGGAATTGGTGCCTACGATGGTGGAACCACCAACGTGAAGGGTTCGTTTGTATACCTGCGTAATTCCCGAGCAAGAATTTCCAGAATTGGCACTCAGGTATATGAAGATCGAACGGAATATCGATTTGCCATGGGCGTTGCTGCCTATGGAAATCTAAGATTGGGCATTCAACCTAGATACATTGTTCGTAATACCGGCGAAGAGAACACAAAAATTTTTGATGGAGATGTGGGCGCTATTTATCCAATCTACAAAGATTTGATGGGTGGAATGACTTACGAAAACTTGCTGAATAAAGAGGGTGAAAAAGCTCCCACCATGGCTGCTGGCGCTCTGTACTCTTTCTCCACAGCGGTTCAGATTTATGCCGATGGAATGCGACTAATGAAGGGCGCCAATAAGGGCGATCGCGGATGGGGGCTGGGCGCCGATATTGGTCTTTGGGGAGAGCTTCGACTTCGTGGTGGAAAATTTTTAGATGTTTATAAACGAAAAAAGGGGTGGGTTGTTGGAGCGAGTTGGACAGGACCTCGCACTTCCTTTGATTATGCATTACGATCTACTGGAGCAGGCCCCAAAGAAAAAGATCATACTCTGGCCTTGAAGGTGGCCTTTTAAAATTCCAATGATGAAATTCAATTTTCAGTCTCGCGCCTCTTTAGCCGTTTGGCCGCTGATTTTGCCCATTGCTTTCGTTTTACCTTATGCATTCGTGGCCTCAGATTTTCGCGGGCTGCTTTGGGTTTGGGAGGTGGGGTATAAGCCGTTCTGGTTTGTGCTTTTTTTCTTATTTCTTTTGTCCTTGGGGTCGTCTTTCTTTCTTTACCTGTTACAAGATGTGGGACGAACACTTTTTCAAGTGGGGGTTTTTGTTTCCACCTCTCAGCTCGCGTATTTAGCTATGTCGGAGCGTCGACATTCACTGCTACTTTTTATTTTCTTCATTTTCGCACTTGAGGTCTTTATTTCAGAAAAGATGAAAAAAGTTCTCACGCTTCCGTACTTTCATTCAAAAAGACGATGGTGGGAAGGGTTTCCAAAGGGGATTCCTGGCTTGAGGGTGGAGCTTTTCTCAGAAACCGGAGATACTAAGGAATGTAGGCTTTCTAATTTTGGACCCGAGGGTTGCTTTGTGTTCTCTGAGTCGGAGGGGTTTCATTTTGTGCCCCGCTCGATTCGGGTGGTGCAAAAGAACGAAACCCTTCTTGAGGCAGATGTGGAGCCTGTGATGTACACCGAGGACGGCTTTGGTTGTGGGCTGAAGTTCCAGAAGAATGTGGCCGACGGGGATTGGACCAAAGACTTAGAAGACTATTTGAGCCATTTGCGGAGGGCTGGATATGAAGTTCAATAAAATTATTTTTTTGCTTGGGATTGGTATTTTCGCTGGTTGCACAAAGGCGCCACCAAAACCTGAAACCCCAGAGGGCGCACTTCAACAATACGTAACCGCAGCCTTCAACGCGAAAAATGTGGAAGATCGAAAAAAACTCATGGATCTAAGCACCGGTGACGCCCTTTATTTCATTCAGAACATGAGTGATGAAGATTTTAAGCGACATTTCATCGATTCGAATTTGCAGTTCGTGAATATGAAAGCTCGAGATCTTCGCCAAGAAACCACGGGTGATGTGAGTTTGGTTTATGAATTGAGCTATAAAGAGGGAAAAGTTGGCGTTCAAACAGTACACACCAACAAAAAAATTGCCTATCTCACACATGATAAAGAAGCCAATACGTGGAAGATTAAGGCCACGAAGAACATGAAAAGCTTTGTGGAAAGAAAAGAAGATCTAGTGATCACTCCGGAAACTACGGACAAAGAGCCCACAGCCGAACAGAAATAAGATCACCGAAATTCCTTGAGACGTTGAGAGATTCCAAAGAGGAAGAGTACCTCGGATGGAATCTCCACGGAAAAACTCCAAAACAAAACGAACTACAGGATACGCCATTAAGTAAAATGCGCTAACGTATCCGGGCGTGTATTGAAGCAGTTTCATTGGGGGCGGCGCGCCGTTTTGATTTTTCTGGAGATGTAAAATTTTCCAAGCGATCCACGCTACAGCCATGAGTGCAAAAAATTCGTAAAGCTGGGTCGGATGAATGGGCACACCGCGAAGGGCTTCATCTACCAAGCTTGAGCTAATCACTACGGCCCATGGCAAATCACAGGCGGCGCCATGGCAGCATCCAGCAAAAAAACAACCGAGGCGACCTACTCCGTGGGCTGCGGCTAGCGCGGGAACACAAATGTCCAGTCCCCGCAAAAGAGGAATTCCGCGGAATCGAAAATACGCCAATAAAAATAGAGTGGCACTGATGAAGCCGCCAAAAAAAACGAGACCACCGCTCCAAAAGTAAAATATTTCCCACCACGCAGTAGAAAAGTAGGTCCAATTAGAAATTACAAACAATAAACGCGCGCCAAAGACCCCAGAGATTAGGCAGTAGAGAGCAAGATCTGTGAAGTGCTGCTTTTTGAATCCGGCATTGGCGCCCGCCCGCCCTAAAAGAAAAAAAGCGGTCACATAGGCGAGAGCAAAGAAGAATCCGTAGGACTGAATAGAGATACTTCCGATGGAAAAGAGATGCGGGTGCACTACTCGCCTCTGCCTTCCTTTTCGAAAATAAAGTGCAAGATCAAGAGTGCAAGGCCGAAAGTGATCGAGCAATCTGCAATATTAAAGGCCGGAAAGTGCCAGTGCTCTTGGTAGTGAAAATCGAGAAAATCTACCACAAAACCAGATCGCACTCGGTCAAGAAGATTGCCTAAGCCACCGCCGATGATAAAACAATATGCATAGATGGAAAGCGGATGGTGTTCTTTGAGTCGGGTGAACAGAGAAAACATTACAAGCATTACCAAAATTGGAAAAAATAGAAGTAGAGTGGTGCGTGTGGATGGTTCAACATTCGACATGAGCCCGAAGGCCATGCCTGAGTTTTGCATATAGGTAATGCGCAAAAAGTTTTCTATAACGGGTAAGCTTTCATTGGGCTTTAATCGAAGCGTCACCAAAAACTTGGTAAGCTGATCGAGCGAAACTAACATTCCGCAGATGGATACGATGAGGAGGTATTTTCTAGGAACCATTCTCTATAGCGTAATGGATCTAGAGATTCCTGCCAACTAGTCTCCTTCGTCCTGATAGTCTTTCGCTGTTAGGCCATACTTCTCCAATTTTCGAAGAAGGGTTTTCTTGGGAATATTGGCGTGTAGAGCGGTTTGATTGATTTTTCCGTTAAATACTTTCAAAGCGCTGATGATGAAGTGTTTTTCAAATTCCTCTTTCTGGCTTTGGAAGTCGAGGTTCTCCATATTTATGGCGAAGGCCGCCGCAGGTACTTCAGAAGAAGACCCTGAGTGGTTGGCAGAATTGTCTGAGGCCACCGACGATCTTCCCACGCTTCGAGAGAGACCTCGAATGGCGTCAGGCAAAGAGGCCACATTGATTTTGTTTTCAGATTCGATTACGAAAGCATGCTCAATCACGTTCTCAAGCTCGCGAATGTTCCCGGGCCAGTTGTATTTCAACAAAAGATCCTGGGCTTCAGCGGTAATGCCTTGAATCTTATTGCCATAGGTACCATTAAATTTATCTAAGAAGTGTTGCACTAAACTTAAGATGTCATCTTTTCTTTCCCGGAGAGGAGGAAGATAGATGGGCAATACGTTCAATCGATAGAAAAGATCTTCTCGGAACTCGCCCTTTTTGATCATCTCTTCAAGATTTCGATTGGTGGCCGCAATAATTCTTACGTTTACCTCAATTTCACGGTTTGATCCCACGGGCGTGAACTTCTGCTCTTGAAGGGCGCGCAACAATTTCACCTGAAGGGTGGCGGAAATGTCTCCGATCTCATCCAAAAATAGTGTTCCGCCGTCGGCATACTGGAATTTTCCAATTTTTCGGCCATCGGCACCGGTAAATGCACCCTTCTCGTGACCAAAAAACTCACTTTCAATTAAGTTTTCAGGAATTGCGCTACAGTTCACGGCCACAAAGCGTTCGTCTTTTCGAGGGCCGTTCATGTGAATGGCTCTGGCCACCAATTCTTTACCCGTTCCGCTTTCTCCGCGGATCAGCACTGAAGTATCTACTCGAGCGAGTTTATCGATAAGAGTAAAGATTCTCTTCATTTCGTTGGAGCTACCCACTAAGCCCTTATTTTCTCCGGCATTGAGGGCGGGAGCGGAAAGGCTAACGGCCTTTACGAAAGACTGAGCTCGCAAAGCGCGGTCTACAAGCGCCACTAGATCTTCACTTTTAATGGGTTTTTCTAAATAGTTGTAGGCGCCTTGGCGAACGGCGTCTACTGCGTCCTTCACATTAGAATATGCAGTAAGCATGAGAACAATGATGCCATTGTCGTATGCCTTAATGTGTTTCAGAGCTTCAAGTCCCGTCATGATGGGCATATTCACATCGAGCAAAACTAGGTCGTATTTTGCTGCCATGATTTTATTTAGGGCTTCTTCCCCATTGGACGCTTGCTCTACTAAGTAGTTTCTTTCGGAAAAGGCAGAGCTCACCGTCATTCTGAGTGCGCTATCGTCATCTACAACTAATACTCTAAACATACTTACCTCTTCTTTATTGAATCGTTATGGGCAAACGCACCGAAAAGGTGCTTCCTTTTCCAAGGGCGCTGTCTGCTTCAATTTTTCCTTCATGCAGTTCGATAAAATACTTAGATAGATACAGGCCAAGCCCACTTCCCTTGTTGTATTCATCCAAAGAATTGTTTCCACGGAAAAACTTAGTGAACAATTGGTCTTTCTCTTCTGCGCTAAGGCCGGGCCCTGAATCTTCTACTAATACCTCAACAAACTCACCAATTTCTTTAGAGGCAATCTTAATTTTCGATCCCTCGGGGCTATATTTGATGGCGTTGTCGATAATATTGGTGAATACCTGAATCAATAAAGCGGCATCCACTTGAATGGGGAATAAAGGATCGAGCTCTAACTCAATGGAAATATTTTTTGCTCTCGCTTGAAACTCAAGTTTCTTCACACACTGCTCAAGAATTTTATTAATGTCTTTTGATTTTCTATTCAACTTGATCTCGTTGGACTCAACTTTTGTGAGGTTCAAGATCTTAGAAATAAACTTATCTAAACTTTCTGTGGAGCCAATGATTTGTTTCAGTTCGGCCTCTTGCTGAGGCAAAAGATTCCCTTGGCGAAGAACCATTTCCGCTAAGCCTTGAATTCTGGCTACAGGAGTTTTTAAATCGTGACTCATGAGGGAGAGAAAGTTTCCTTTCATTTCTTCCACCTGAACCAATAGATCGTGTTTTTCTTGAACTTCCCATCGCTTTTTGTATTCCAAGATCGCCCGGTAGGGAACAATCAAATAGTACGTAAAAAACATGGCCAATAGGGGGGGAACCAGAGGGATCCAAATGGCAAAATGGAAAAGCACCAAAGAGATTCCAAATAGCCCCACGCTAAGTGCAACAAGGGCAAACACACCCCGTGAAGGACGCATGGTGATAGCAATAAAAGCTAAGCATAGGGCCAAAAGAAAAGTAATCACTGCGTTGGCGGTGTTTGAGACTGCCACTACGCCATTATCTTTGATCAGGGTGTTAAGAATGGCACCGTACACCACAAGACGAGGGTGCGAATAAATAATTCTCGAAAAGGGAGTGTAGCCATAGTCGTTCATGGCGTCTTTCCTCATGGTTTCCACAAGGATAATTTTTCCAGCAGCCTTTTCTAATTCGATTCCGTCATGAGCATTTTTGAAATGCAGTAAAGGAAATCCATGTTCTTCCACGGCGGTGGTGGTAGGAAAATTGATCAAAACGTGCCAAGACTTTGCGGGCTCGTAGAAGTAAGAACCACGCACCTCTTCGGCTTTTTTGAGTAACTCTTCTCTTCCCAATTCGGGATAGGCCGCTCGTAAGGGCAAAGAAGGTTCGTTAAAGATGGTGAGAAGCGCCCTTCTCATGACTTTGTCTTCACCAAACATGGTTCCATCTTTATGAAGAATAGAAGGCGAGTGAGGAAGCATGCTTAGGGGATAAGGCGCAAGCACCTCACCGCTTAGGTCCACGTCAGTTCCTAAAATAATTCTTGTGCCTTGTTTTTCCGCCTGTTGGGCCAAGCGAACAAATCTCTCCGCCACCGAGGGTTTTGTTTCAATTTCACTGGAATCAAATTTATTTAAGTACAAAATAGCTTTGGGCTTAACTGATAACAGATTTTCCAAAACCTTTACTTGGGCCTCAATGGAGTTGTAGTTGTCTTCGTACATGTCTCCCATGGGCAATAGAAGAATGTCTGAATGAGGAGCCTCAGAACCTTTTAAGCGAACGCGTAGGTCATAGAAAAATGCCTCCACACGGTAGAGTTCCGTGTTGATCGCGGCGCTGGCAAGAAGAAGAGCAATCCCAAAACTCAAAAAGAGTTGAGAGCGGGGTACCGCTTTTATGATGGATTGAAATTTCAACAACCTATTCAACATTTTGCTTATCTACCATGGTTTTCGCAGCCCCCGTAGGGGCAAGATCTAGGCCAAAAATGATGAATTTCAGCTAAAGAAAAAGCCCAAGATTTCAATGATCTCTATAGAAAGTCCAGGGGCTTGCCGATAGAGTTTGTATACAAACTTTACAGGCGAAAGAAAGATGTTCAAATCTAACAAACCTGAGCCCATCCACGTATTGAATATAGGAACAAAGATCCTAATTAAAGACGTGATGGACACTTATCTACGTAGCTTGGGCGAAGTGAAAACTTTTTACGCCTCTAAAATGACCACAGCGGTGGAAACGTTTCGAGATAAAAAACCGAATATCATTTTCTGTGAGCAGTCCTTTCCAGAAGGAAGTGCCCTGGAGTTTATCCAGTCCATTGGTGGGCTTCCTGCCTCGGGGAATCACTATTTCGTTCTAGCTGCGGAGGAAAATTCCGAGGCCTTAGTGGCATTAGCTTCGGAAAAGGGCATGGATGAAATTTTGGTGAAGCCTTTTTCTACCGAAAATATTCATCAAATTGTGGAACGATTTCGAGAGAAAAAAGAAAATCTGCAGCAGGAATGGGTAACAGACCTTCGCGCAGCGAGAAAGTCTTTCGAAGAAAAGCGCTTTCAGGAAGCCGAGGAGTTGTTCTCGGCAGCCTCGAAAAAGTATGAGAAGAATTCCAGAGTTCAACTCGAGGTGGCTGAGTTTTTTGTGCAGCGAGGATTGTTGAATCTTGCGAAGCCAATCCTCGATTGGATTCTTTCGGAATCTCCTGAAAATGTAGCCGCCATGCAGCTTCTGGGAACGGTTTATAAAAAAGCCAATAAACTAAAAGAGGCTTCAGACTGGTTACACAAGGCTACGGCTTTGAGTTCGCTAAACAGCCTAAGGCAGGCAGAGTTGGCAGAGATTTTTGTGTTGATGGCCGAAGAGCAGATAGTTCAAGCCTTGAAGTTAGAGAATGAAAACTCCACTCTCATTTTGTCTCGAGCTCGCTTTCAAATGTTGAGAAAAGATTATGTGGCCACGGTGACATATTTAGATGCAAAGCGCCCCTATCTTTCAGAGGCTGCAAAAAAAGAATCTGAAATCCTCTCTGCCATTTGCAAAAAGCTAGGCGGCATCAAGTAGTTCTTGCCGCGGTAAATTTGTGGCGGCTGAATACAAAAATCACAGCATTTAAGAAATTCCCAAAATGGCCTTTGCTTCTTTAGGGTTGGCCACTTCTCGTTGCAGAAGATGAGAAAGGTCCGCAATCCTTTTTACCAATTGGGCGTTGCTTTCGGCCAATACCCCTTTCGAAAAATACAAATTGTCTTCAAATCCCACTCGCACATGGCCGCCCGAAACAATGGCCAAGGGGGCCAGCTGCAATTGATTTCTACCAATTCCTGCCACAGCGAAAGTGCAACCCTCTGGGAGTTTCGATTTCATGGTGAAAAAGTTTTCCGGAGCTCCAGAAATTCCGTATTTTGTTCCCAGTACAAATTGAAAATGCGCGGGGGCGGGAACCGTTCCGCTTTTTACAAGACTCACTCCGTATTCCAACATGCCGAGATCATAGACTTCGATTTCTGGCTTAATTTTGAGTCGCTTCATTTCTGCGGCTAGAGCATCTATGTCTTTTGGAAGGTTCTCAAAAACCTCATCGCCAAAATTGATCGAACCCACGTTGAGAGAGGCCATTTCTGGTTTTAGCTGTAAGGGTGCAATTCTTTCTTGAACCGGAGTGCCCACGGCTCCGCCGGTGGAATATTGAATTAGAATGTCACAACGATTTCGGATGAGTTTTGTTACTTTTTCGAAAAGCTCTAAGGACTGGCTGGGCTTCTCGTTTTCATCTCGAACATGAAGATGAACCACCGATGCCCCAGCTTTCCAAGCAGCGTGTGCGGCCTCTGCTTGTTCTTCAGGGGAGCAAGGCAGATTGGGGTTCATTTTTTTTGTGGTTTCGGCTCCAGTGATGGCGGCAGTAATAATCAGTTTTTGCATGTGCTTAGTTTCTAGGGAGCGTGGAGAAAAGTCAAATAACCCATTGAAACATTTGGGTTTTCAAGGAATTCTTGGATTTGGGCGATAACGCTGATAGTGGGGGAAATATGCTACTCAAATGGAAAATAGGGGCAATCTGCGGTCTCTTTGTGACGTTAATTTTCACTACGGCCTGTATGCAGCCCAAACAACAAGAACAAGTGAATCAAATGTGCAACCAGGTAGCGAGAATCTGTAAAGATGGATCTCAAGCCATTCGCGATAATGACATCAGTTGTTATCAGAAGTGTCCTGAAGACATTAAGACACAGACAAACACCGTTACACAAACGGCTACGTCTACGGTGACACAAACGTCCACCAACACGAATACTTCGAACTAACGAATAATTTCGTGCACGAGGCTGTAGAGGGCTGAGGGAAGGTGTTCGAGTTTTGCTACTCGCATATACTTACCTCGGCCTTTTCTTGCAAGAGATCGGCAATACCTTGGGCTAGACCATGGGTTGCCCGTTTGTATGACGTGCAAGCGAGGGAGGCGTCCCACAAGGTATTCGGGGTTGCGGCCGGCAGTGAAGCGACCATCGGTCATCAAGATGATGGCCTTTTTTGCGAGCTTTCCCTGGTTCGCCTGCTTCTCTGCCATCAACAAACCTGACTCGATATTTGTGAGCCCTCTGGCTGGCACTTCCATAAAGTTTTTTAAGGTTTGATAGACGTCTAGCTTTTCGCCCAAACCTTTGATCAGGTTTGCATCGGATTCGAAGGCCACCACGCTCAAATCTTCTGGCTCTAGCTGCATGGCAATTACCGCTAGGGCCACAGCTGTTAATGCTAGTTTTCGTCCGGTCATGGATAAGCTGGTGTCGATGCATAATATCACTTCAGCTCTTCTGGGCTCTTTCTTTTCAATGAGGAGATGTTCCAGCGAAGGGTCTTCTTCTAAAGAACTATCTAGATCAAATTCATCCATGGGATTCTCTTGCCAGCTAGCTGTGGTGAGGCGGTAGGGCTTAGAAATGGAGCCCAGAGTGTTTTGAGCTTTTTTGATGATTCCCCGAATGGCCGCGGCTCTCACTTGATCGCGGCGAATTTCGTCTAACTTCCTTTTGATCTCGTGGTACTGAATGGCTTTATCCCAATCAGAGTTAGATGCATCTTCCACGGCGCCATCGCCTTCTTCGGTGATGGTTTCCGGTGGCTGAAATTTCACTTCTGGATTTTTTGTGTCTTCGGGAAGTTCGCCGTACTCTAACTTAATTTGGGATTCTTGCTTTTTTTTTTGGTCTGATCGGCGAGGGATTCAATGGCGGCTTTAAAGCCCATATCTATTCCCTCTTCGCTCAGCTCCACTCGAGTGGGCAACGAAAGGGTCGAGGCACGAAGAAAACTTTCCCAGTCTCCACCAAAGCTGCTGGCCAAATCAAAGAGAGAAATTCCAGCTCGAATGCTGGCTCCACGCTTAAATAGGGGAGAATTTCTGGTGGACCGGATCAAGTTCACACACCAATCCAATAAGGAATCATTTGGTTCCTTTTTATAAAGAGGCGATGCCTTTAGAATATTTCGTTCATCCTCTTCTGATTGATAGGTTAGCGAAATTAATTCAAAGCGATCTAAAAGGGCTTCGCTCAAGTGACTGGTGGCCACAAACTCTCTAGGGTTCTGGGTGGCAATCACGCAGAATCCTTTTGCGGCCTCAACGGTTCCAATTCTTGGAATTTCAATTTTCCGTTCGTCTAGAGCGGGCAAAAGAACGTTCTGTACGCCCTCGGGCATGCGATTCAGTTCGTTGATAAACAAAATGGCGCCATCTCGCATGGCTTTGGTCAGGGGCCCGTCAAAATAGGAATCTTTCCCATATCCCTTCTTCAAAACGGTAGGCGGATCAAACCAGCCAGTGAGCTTTTGTTCTGTGTAACGGGAATCCCCGTCCACACGAACCACATCTCGATTCAAAAGCTTCGCTACGGCGGAAACTAAAAATGTTTTTCCAATGCCCACGGGGCCTTCCAGCAAAACGTGTTTGCCGGTTTCTACGCAATGGAAAAGACTCTCCACTTCGTGATCGCGCCCAACGAGCCCTTCCTTCTTGTGAAGGGTGGCGAGTAATTTTTCTAGCGAAGGATTTTTCATCCCTTATTATCCCTTATTTCCTTTGCGACGGAGCATTTCGTCTACCACATAGCTTGCCACATGTGAGGGCAGCGTTCCAGGGCCGAAACCGGCATCTAACCCACATTCTACGGCCACTGGATGGTTTAATCGGGGTCCACCGGCTACAAAGATAAAACGGTCACGAAGGCCTTTTTCTTCAGCCAATCGAATCAATTCTTTTAAATTACTGATGTGAACATTTTTTTCATCCACCACCTGACTGACCAAAATGGCGTCCACATTGTGTTCTAGGGCGTACTTCAAAAGATCTTCGTTTAAAACTTGTGCGCCAAGGTTTCTGGCGTCGATCCAGGGATATCGTTCAAGACCATAGTCTCCTTTATATCCCTTCATATTAAAAATGGCGTCTATGCCAACGGTGTGAGCATCAAAACCTGTGGTGGCTCCAACAATGATTACTTTTCTTTTTAGCTTCTCTTTGATGATGCGATTGATTTCATCAAAAGACTTAAACTCCGCTTCCACTTTCAACACTTGGATTTTTGTATAATCCACCGAGTGTGTAGAGGCTCCGTAGGCCACCACAAAGCAAAATCCTTCCGATGGCTTTTCGAGAGCAACGATCTTAATTTCTTCGAATCCCATTTTGCGCATAAATTCCCGCGCAGCTTCTTCGGCCTCTGGGCTGGGGTTTACGGGCAAAGTAAAGTTCACCTGCATGCGACCATCGTTCATGGCGTCGCCATAGGGACGTAGATTCTTTAGGTCCACAGGTTTTACTGAGGGATGATCGGGTGCCCCGTAGGGTAGAAATTTATGGCTCAATATTTCCTCCCTTCCAGTCGATCGAGGAACGGATTCATATAATCATCGGCTCGCTCAAACACGCCGTGATATCCTTTTCCACCGTCAAGTTTTCGGCTTACTTCGGCAAAACTTTTGAGCTCAATGGCTTTAAAAAGGCCAATTTTATCAATTTTCCTCAGCAGCTTAAGGGAATCGTCTAAAACTTTCTGCGCCCACTTTTCAATTTTCCCATTTTTTCGAAACTGAATTTCGGCGCCCAAGTTTTCTGCCCCATGAAAAATATAGTTACAGCTTTTCAAAGCCATATATCGATCACCCAAAAGCGGAGTGTGAATGGCTTCCGTTGGCATCCCCAAGAGATGAATTCCTTGGTGAGTCATCACGCTGACCAAATTGAAAATCGCATCGTAAACGTGTCCAAAAAAGATATCTCCCTCCATATGTCTTGTGGGGGGCATATACTTAAGCGGCGCTTTTGGAAAAATGTCTCTAGTCATCTGTGCGCGGGCAATTTCTAAGAGAATTACATCTGGGTGCCATGGATTCATTTCCATGGCGTGGCCAAGACCCATAAATTCTTCTTTCATATTTGCTCCAAGCGCGAATCTTTCATTAATGAACTGAGAAGCTAAAACTTGGTGGCCATTTTCCACAGCATCGGCAGTGGTTAAGTAATTGTCTTCGCCAGTATTGATATAAATTTCCGAAAGAGCGCAAACCAAGCGAGAAAAGTGTTGGTCGATAAGAGTTCTTTTCATGTTAATGTCACGAAAAAGAATTCCATACAATGAGTCGCAAAGAAGAAAGTCTAGTCTTTCTTGAGCGGCGATGGTGGCAATTTCTGGCATGCACAAACCTGAAGAATAGTTTGTAAGCCGAATGAAGCGACCCAATCGCTCACCCTCTTCATCGAGGGCCTTTCGCATAATTCGAAAATTCTCTTGAGTGGCATAGGTTCCGCCAAAGCCCTCGGTGGTGGCTCCATGGGGAACGTAATCTAGCAACGATTGGGCAGTAGAGCGGATAACAGCAATAACGTCGGCGCCAGCCTGTGCGGCCGATCTCGCTTGCACAACGTCTTCAAAAATATTTCCAGAAGCAACGATTACGTATTTTACTGGTGGCTTTTGAAATGTCTTATCTTGAGGATCATCCAATTTCTTTAAGATGCGGTTTCGTTCCTTTTTTCGATCCACCAGTTTTTTTAAAGCAACTTTCGCTAAAGCATCGGCTTTCGAAAACACCACCGAGTCTTTATTTTCTTTTAACTCGCTTAATCTTAGCCCCTCGGACGAAACAAGCTCGGCCACTTCTTGAGGGGATTTTTTTAATTCTAAGCAAGCGTTGGCCACCCAATAAGAGGCTCCGTGTGCCAACACGCCATCTTCTTGCAGTTGATCCACGATTATATTTACGTGAGGATAATACGTATTGTTTTTACTGATGTGTTTGGCGCCCTCGATGCCCATCATTCGCAATACCGATCGCTCTGTGGCGACGGTGGAATGGGCGTCGATCATTTTTCGAACTTGGTTCGAAATTCGAACAGCGATCTTGCGGCATTCGGCGATTTTTTTCTTATCAAGAGCGAGTTTCATATTGGGTCTCTAAGATTGTACGTAGCTCTTTACTCTCTCGCAACAAATCGAGTGTTAGTGCCGCATGTCCTTCGGCGTACCCATTTCCGATTAAAAGATGAACGTCTGCGGCCACGCCTTCGGCGCCCAGTGCGGCAGAAGTAAAGCTGGTGGCCATGCTAAAGAAATACACGGTGCCAAAACGTTTTGCCGATAAGATGCTGGCCATTTCGGTGCCGGCAACGTTAGCAACGTTAATCACTAGATCGGCCCCTTCTCCATCAAAGGCGGCGCGAATTTTTTCTGAGGAGGCCACAGCGTCTTTGGCATTGCCTTCGATCACTTCATCAACGAAAGATAATTTTTTTAATCGCTCTACGGCGGATGGGGAATATTCAAAGGCCACCAACTTGCCCGTGATGCCTAAGTTTTTCTTTGCTTGATAGAGGCAAAATAATCCGCTTTTTCCGCCTCCACCAATTACCACCACATTCATTCCTGGTCTCACTAGGCGCGCGGTTTGGGCGGGCGCGCCGCAAACGTCAAGCGCTGCCAGCGATAAACCTTCGTTGATATCTTCGGGAAGTTTTGCGGCGATGCCGCTGTTAAAAAGGATGGCGTGGCCGCTGATTTCTACTCTTTCGATCTCGGGAATGACTTTATGGATCTTTTCAATTTTTAGCGGAGTTAAGGTGAGAGAAACTAGGGTGGCAATGCGATCGCCCACCTTTAAGGCGCGAAGGTCTGCATTGGTAATCTTCGTGCCCACTTTTTTTACCGTACCTAAAAGCATTCCACCAGAACCAGTAACGGGGTTCTGTAGTTTTCCTCGCTCTTCAACCACCGCTAAAATGGCGGCAGCTGTTTTTTGCGGATCTTTTTGATTGCTCTCATAAAACTGATGAAAGCTCGCGCTATCCACATTCAAGGAAGAAACTTCAATCAAAATCTCATCTTCTTCTGAGGGAAGATCATTTTTTAGGCGGGTCGCTTGTTGAGGAAGCGCGCCCGCGGGAGAGATCACTCGGTGTAAACCCAAGTGTCTCTTCGAATCAAGAACGTGCACGTTCTGCCTCTTTTACGCGATCTTCGGCAATTTTATTGGCCACCAGGTTGGTGGGCATTTTTTCTGCGGCAGAAACTTCGAGAATTTTTTTGATGGTGTCGTAGATTTTGGCCACATGAGCGTAGGCCTTCTCTCGATTGTATCCTTCGCGTTCGTGATAAATATTCATTAGGCCGCCGGCGTTAATGGCGTAGTCAGGGGCGTAGAGAATTCCTTTTTTCAAAAGCTCTTCGCCTTCTTTTTCTGTTGCCAACTGATTGTTGGCAGCGCCCGCAATCACTTTGCATTTAAACTTTGATAAAGTTTGAGCATTTATAATGGCACCAAGAGCTCCTGGGCTAAAAATATCGCATGCAACTTCGTAAATGGATTCTGGTCCAACGATATTCACACCAAACTCTTTTTGAGCTCGTTGAATGGTATCGGGGTTGATATCGCAGCCAGTGACTTTGGCGCCTTCTTGGTGAAGATACTTTAAGAGATGATAGTTTACTGCGCCCAAGCCCTGAAGGGCCACGTGCAGTCCCTTGAGAGATTTGCTGCCGAAGGCTTTTTCTGCACAAGCAAGCATGCCGTTATAAACTCCCCACGCAGTTACGGGAGATGGATCACCGCTGGAGTTTGCCTCACCGGCAATTCCAAGAATGTGAGAAGTTTTTGTTTTGATAGTTTTCAGATCGTTGGAATCGATGCCCACGTCTTTTGCCGTGATGTAATGTCCCTTGAAGGTTTCTACATAGTCGCCAAAGCGCTTCAAAAGTTCGGGCGATTTTTGAGAGGCATCGCCAATGATAATGCTTTTTCCGCCACCCAAGGGAAGGCCAGAGATCGAAGCTTTATAGGTCATTCCTTTTGCTAATCGAAGTACGTCAGTGAGGGCTTCTTCTTCATTTCGGTAATTCCACATTCTGCATCCGCCGGTGGCAGGGCCCAGTGCGGAGTTATGAATAGCAATAATGGCTTTCAACCCCACTTTCTGATCATTACAGAAAACAATTTGTTCATAATTATCGGCCTGGATCTTTTCGAAAACCGCCATTGGGCAAACCCTCAATAAGTTGAATTTCCCTTTACTTACTACGGGTTAGGATGGGTGTCATGCCTTTCTTTTCACTGTCTAGTTTTTCGTCGGTATTTGTAACCCATTGAAAAGTAAGGAGAAAGTCTGGTTTTTGTGGGGGTGGGGGTGGGGGTGAGCCTAAATCTGTACACTTTCTGTACGATCTGGGTGTTTCCAATCTAGACAGAAATTCGGCTGAGCATCCTTAACACACAGTATTTATTGGCTTTTCTTAGCGCGTGGCCGAACTGGCATTGGGGTTGCAGACTAAATTGGTAAGGTAAGTCCCGAGGATTGAGGATAAGCCCCAACCAGTCTCTAGCTTGTGGATGACTGGCCTAAAATTGAACTGGAGAGAGAGCTTATGAAGACCATGAAACGCGAAAAGTTGATGATCAAAATCGCTGCCGCCACTTTGTTTTTGGGTGCCTATAGCCCCTTGGCCGAAGCCAGCATTTCCCCAAAAGACGGGGTTAGCCTATCTGAATTGAGCGCAATTGTTCCTGACTTAGAAGTCATTCACGAAGGAAACAATTTGGTTCTTGCTGGATTAGTTCCAGAAAGATGCGCGAAGAATTTTTCTCACTCATACCGCACCGAAGGTGACAAACACTTATTAACCATTCGCATGCCAAAATGCGAATCTGGCTTTAAGCGCGAGGATTACGATTCTGAAGATCAAGTGGACCTTGCCACTCTAATTCCGGCGATCAAACTGAAAGACGTAGATGGCAAAGTATTCTTGCGCCACGAAGCTCAAGTGAGCGTTGCTTCGAAAAACAGAATTGTTGACGAAGTTTTGCCAACCGCAGATGGACAAGAAATTGTTTTGACCTCTACCAAGACGCAAGAAGATGCTGCGAAAGCTGAAGAAGAGCGTTTGGCAGAAGAAGAAAGAGTTCTTTTGGCAAAAGAAGAAGCTGCTGCCCGCGACCGACGTTACGACGACTTGGCTGCTCGAGTGTTACAGCTTTGCCAAGATAACGACTATGTAGGACTCACCAGCGCTATTCACGAAGCTAGCGACTTGCTTGGCGATGTGTCTGCGATGTTGACCCAAGTGAATAGTGGTTTAAAGGGCAAGTTGAAAAAAGATCTCGATAAAGCTGAAACCGCAGATGACGCCCGAGCTGCATACGAAGCTTATATTGCAGCCGCCTCTGAACACGGTTGGGATGAAGAAGAGATCACCCAATCTTATATCGAAAAACGATTCGATATCTTGAACATCCTTGCCGAAGACTCTGGTGTGGATAAAGAAGAGGGCGAAGTTGCTCTTTCTCAAGTAGACAAAGAGTTGCGGGCTTGGTCTAGCGAATTGAGGTCTCTAGACAGAAGAGAATACAAAAAGAACCAAGAGAAGTTCGGCGAAGTTTACTCCGCCATCGCTACCAAAGCTGCTAACGCTGGAAACGTAGACAAGGCCGAAACCTACTACGACAAAGCAAAGAAGTTTGTTGATGGCGATGCTGATGTGAAAATCGATGGCGCCTTGGCTAAGATTTACACCGAAAAGTACAAAGAGTGTGTGAAGAACGGTCCTTGGAAAATGGAATCTTGCGACAAGAAATACTTGGGCAAGATCAAGAACCGAGCTGATGCGATCAAGTCCGTGCTCTCTGGTCGCTCCGGTGAAGATGCTGCTGACGAATTGGCAGCTTTCCAATCGGAATACATCTCTACCTTCGGTGCCGGCTCTACCTACAACGTAGGCGGTTTCGGACAAGTGACTCAAATGCCAGGTGCGATCCACAAGTTCAAAGCTCAGACGTACCAAGAGTACATGCAGCAGAAGCAGATGGAAATGTACCAGCAGCAAATGTACGGAGGCATGGCTGCAGCTCCTGGATCCAATATGTTCGGATTCTAAAAGCTGACCTGGAAAAAATTCGATACAGATACGCACAAGCAAAAAGGCTCCTCATTTTGAGGAGCCTTTTCTTTTTCGTTCATTCGAAAAGTTTTAGTGTTTCTTTAAAATACAGTCGCCGCACTAAAGGTGGCCGCAAAAACTTTTTTATTCACGCCCTGATTGGTTACGCTATCTACGAACTTCAGGTGATCGCCGGGAAATAGCATTCCGAAATCTGCCCCGAAGGTGATGCTATCGTCCCAATTATATCTGGTGCCTAAGTCCACTTCGATACCGATGCTTTCTCCTTGGTCGGCGGTGGCAGTGAACCAACGTCTTGCGCGGTGGTTGTAAGCATCGCTACCCGTTTTTGCCACTTGGTTCGCTTGGGCCCATACGGCGCCAAGTCCGAGCGACCACTGTTCCCACTTTTTCTCAGTGGCGAACATTACGTATTTTGCATTGGAAATATTTGCATCGTAGGCAGAAACAACACTGTCTCCGGCAGAGGCATTTCCAGGAACGGAATCTGGATTATTAGCGCCAAAATAACCGAAATTGTAGTTAAACAAAATGAGGCCAAGTTTGTACGCGCGATGGAATTCCATGGCAGAAAACGATTGACCGCGGTTGCCGGTGGTAGCGGAACCTTGGCCAGGCACGGTTCCAAACTTTAAACTATGTTTCCAGGAGTCAAACTTCAGGGCCGTCTCCACAGCCAACGCTGTAGCAGAGTAGGTGTTTCGTTTTCCAATACCGTTCATGTCTCCAATTTCACCGCGGTAAATGGGAACCTCTGCGCCCAACTCAAAGCGACTCCAACTTTTTTTGGCGAAAAAGTTGAACAACTTTAAGTTCATTCCGTTCGCGCCAGCATTATAGGTGGTTTGACCGGCGGGATAGTAATAGGCGCTCTGTTGGTCTTGAGCGTTTCTTTTGTAGTAAAGACCTCCGGCCTGAAGGTCTTCTTCTGGATTGTCGTAGCTGAGTCCCAATCCATAATCGGTAACATCATCTGCTCCATCAACGATGGCGTTGGTAGATGGATTTCTCGCTCCACCGAGGCTTCGTCCCATGGAGTTTTTTGCATAAATTGGCATTAGGCTGAGGTAACCGAATTTTGAAACAAGACGAATCGTATCGGATGTCGATTGAAATCGATCAAAAGGGGCGTCGCCCGAGTTAAAAATAGCTCCAAGTCCCCAATGAAAGGGAGCTCGCCCTGCCTGTAGAGTTCCAAAATCTGTGTGAACATCCATCCAAATTCTTGCTGCTGAAATGGGGAAAGATCCTCTTCCAGAGCTGAAGGGATTGTTGCGATCTTCAGAAGGGGTGCTTCTTCCTAAAAATCCATAAACTGGATCACCAATATTCCACTCTGATTTAATAATTACATTGTCGTTCACCAAAACTTTTGGCTTCAGCTTGAAGTATACGGAAGAAAAGGTCGTATTCTTTTTCCCCTCAAGAACATAGTTTCTCACATGATTGTTGTCGGCTCGAAAGTATCCGGACCAATCCACAGTGAGGGCGTGGGCGTTAGAAGAAAAAACGAAACTTGCGAAGAAACAAAGGGTGAACAATTTCGCCAAAAGGATTTTCATGGGGGTCCTCATAAAATTAAACTTAAGAAGCGGCGCAGTATTTTTGCCAATTTCCTATACTCATATAAGTCTGTGAAAGGCACTCAAGTCAAGGTAAAACCAAGAGAACTAGCATTGGACCTGTCGGGTGTGGCTGAGGATTTTTAGCCGAAGATGATGATGAGTGAATGACCAAATCATGAGCGATCAAAAAAGCAAAAATTTTTCCCTTTGGTTACGCCGAATCATTTGGGTTGGGGCCATTGCGATTCCCTTGGCCTTTTTGGTTGTGGGACTATGGGTTCGCTCCTTGTCGGTCGAAATAGAAGCTCGCTTCTATGAGACTTTTGATTCGGTGCCCACTAGAGTCTATTCCTCGCTGTATTGGCTGCGCTCAGGGGTTGGTGCCTCGCCCGAGGAAATCCTCTTTCGCTTAAAGGAAAGAGAGTACCGACAGGTGGAAAGTTCCGATGCTGTGCAATCGCCAGGATTATTTGCTCTTTCGTTAAATGAAAATAAACAGATTCAAAGACTCACTTTATTCACAAATGATTTCTCGTATCAGCCCTTTGCCAAAGAAGTGCTTTTTGGAAACGCACAAGCAGATCTTTCACCCAAACGTTTCGATGTTTTCTGGAACGCGGGTCGGGTGGAGCGAGTAGAAAGGGCGGGGGTGGGAGAAATCCCCGGCTTCGCTCTTGAGCCAACCTTGGTAGCTCAATTGAACGAAGGCAATGTGCAGGCCCGAAGAACAATCCCTATTTCGCAAATTCCTCACACGCTGATGAAAGGAATTATTCTAACGGAGGATCAACGATTTTTTGAACACCCAGGAATCGATTTGCGGGGCATTCTTCGCTCCATTTACGTAAACATTCGCTCAGGGGCCTATGTTCAAGGGGCAAGCACCATCACTCAGCAGCTCGCAAGAAATATCTTTTTAACAAGACACAAAACGATTTGGCGCAAGTTGAAGGAAATGGTGGTGTCGCTGATCTTGGAGTGGAAATTTACAAAAGATCAGATCTTAGAAAAGTATCTAAACGAAGTGTATTTTGGACAGTCGGGAAACATCGCCATCCATGGTGTGAACGAGGCTGCAAAATTCTATTTTGGAAAAACCATAGACGAGCTCTCCATTGCTGAGCAGGCCATGTTGGCGGGAATCGTTCGCGGCCCCTTCTATTATTCTCCTTTTCGTCATGAAGAGCGAGCGAAGGGTAGACAAGAAATTGTTCTCACGAAAATGTTCGAAGCGGGTGTGATCACTGAAAATCAGTACAAAAAAGCCAAAGACGAGAAGTTAAAGTTTGTGAAAGTAAGTTTGGTGCAAAATAGAGCCCCCTATTTTACAGACATGATCCAAGCACAAATCTTAAAAGACATGCCAGACCAAGAGGTCTTGGGCACCGGCTACACCATTTACAGCACCCTAGATACGTACTACCAACAATTGGCAGAAAAATCTGTGGCCAATGGCGTGGCCAGTATTGAGTCGAGGCTGAAACAATACTTAGAGAAGAAGAGTACCAAAAAATCTCAAGATCCAGCGGCTGCAAACCCGCCGGAAACTAGATTGGTTCAAGGGGTATTTCTAGCGGTTGACCCCAATACTGGTTATTTATTGAGCATGGTGGGCGGTCGATCCTACGAAGAGTCTACGTATAACCGAGCCATACTTATGAAGCGTCACATCGGTTCGTTGATCAAGCCGTTTGTGTATCTAACGGCGCTTTTGTTCGGTAAAAATCCTGATGGAAGCCCGATCAACGCTATTTCTAAATTTGAAGATGCTCCATTTACTTACGAATACGACGACAAAACTTGGACTCCTAGAAACTACGAAGAAGAATTTGCCGGCACCGTGACTCTGCGATTTGCGCTGGCTAATTCCATTAACACCGTGGCTGAAAAACTTGCCAGCGATGCGGGCCTCGATAAGTTGGTAGAAGTTGACTCCATAGCAGGAATTGAG
>JACCDW010896024.1_pt1 | contig 87116 bp, 72 predicted proteins | sample 7449781 | NCBI WGS metagenome assembly JACCDW01 (sample SAMN15323449, study PRJNA562643) | freshwater metagenome | isolation source: river surface water | place: USA:Blue River Watershed | collected 2017-08-18
AGGTCCTTTCATTGGCGTCCCCAAAACGATTCGAACGTTTGACCTACAGCTTAGAAGGCTGTTGCTCTATCCAGCTGAGCTATGGGGACAGCATTCATAATATAGCATAATTTTTATTCCTAAGTCGCCATTTTTGAAAGTTTTTCTTGCAGTAAAAGTGCGACAGCGTTAGGTAAGAATTGACAAAGCTCTTCAAGCGAAGCTTGTTTTAATAAATCTAAATTTGGATAGCGTTTTTGTAACAACGCAACCCTTGTTGGACCTAATCCTGGTATATCATCAAAGATCGATTTAGTTGATTTTAACTTTCTTAACCGTTGATGAAACTGTAACGCAAAACGATGGACTTCATCTTGCAAACGTATTAGAAAGAAGAAAAGATTCGGTTGTTTGGTGAAATCGAAAACTTCGCCATCCTTTGTAAGTAAACCTTTCGTTTGGTGTCTTTCATTTTTGAATAAGCCAACAATCGGTATCGTTAAACCAAGGTCCTGTAGCGAGGCTAATGCTGCATTGAGTTGCGTTTGACCACCATCGACCACAATCAATTGAGGTAACGTTGCTTTTTCTTCAATGAGTCTTTGATATCTTCGTTTGATCAGGTATGCCATCGCACCGGGATCATCTTGTTTAAGGGTTTCAGGAAGATGAAATTGCCGGTACATTTTTTTAACGGGTTCGCCATTCATAAACGTCACCATCGCCCCAACTGGTTCACTACCCTGCAAGTGTGAGTTATCAAACATTTCGATGTGATAAGGTGTTGGAATGCCGATAGACTTTCCAAGTGTTTCAAGAAGGGTTAATTTATCGTCATCTAAACGTGCGGTGAGGAAATGGTCATCTAAGGTTTGAATCGCATTTTCTTGAACGCTTTTCATCAATTCAAATAGTTTTCCTTTTTCGGCAAAGACCAAACGTAGATCCATGGTCACTTCTAATTTTTCAAGTAAAGCACGGTGATTTAATACGAGTTCTTGTGGTTTGGGTTTCTTTAAATAATATTGGGCAATGAGATTGAGTAATTGTTCATCACGATCATCAAAGGCTTCAACAACATAACTTCCTTTGCCTAATAAAATGCCTTGCCTAAAAACGAAGACCGCTAATGAAAGATAACCTTCCCGTTCAGCAAAGGCAAAAATGTCACGGTCTAATTTGTCATCCATCTCAACTAATTGTTGGGATGTCACATGCTGAATATCTTCAAGAATCACTTTATATTCTTGGGCTAATTCAAAATTTAAAGCATCGGAGGCTTCCATCATTTTTTGCTGATATTGTGAAACCTGTTTCTTTACATTACCCTTTAAGAATTCACTAATTTCATCGGCGAGTGAATTATACGTTTCTTCAGGAATATCATTGATACAAGGGGCTAAACATTGTCCAATGTGATGATATAGGCAAGCGACCTTTGGCAAGACATTACACTTTCTTAATGGAAAGATTTTATTTAGGAGATTAATCATCCGATATGCCGATCGTGAGTTAGGATAAGGACCAAAATGCCAATAATGTTTATCGGTGTTTTGTCGCATGATCTTTAAGTAGGGATCGCTGCCTTTTCTTAAGGAAATGTAAGGATAATGAGACCCTTCTTTTAACATGATGTTATAGCGAGGATAGTGCTCATGGATGAGATTCATTTCTAAGATTAACGCTTCTTTTTCTGTTTGGGTAATAATGGTTTCAAAATCCGTAATATGCATCACCATCGCTTGTACTTTTCCAGCTTGAGGACGTAAAAAATATTGACTTACACGTTTACTTAGGTCTTTCGCTTTGCCAACATAAATAATCTTATTCTCTGCATTTTTCATTAAATAAATGCCAGGTTTTTCAGGAAGATTTTTAATTTTGATTTCAATAATGGTGTTCATTTTAAATGGATGATGGTAACCCCATACCCTGCTTGTTCTCCTTCACCTTGTTGAATGCGTTTAACAGTGGGTAACTTTTGAAAATAATCAAAGACCATTTTTCGTAACGTTCCCGAACCAAAGCCATGAACAATTTTTAAAGTTTTTGAATTGGAAAGCAACGTCGCATCATAATATTTTTCAACGGCAATTTTGGCTTCTTCATAACGCATGCCTATGATAGTTAAACTACTTGGCACTTTCCCACTCGCGAAACTTCGTGTGGGTTGTAATGGCTTTGATTTTGCCGGAGATTCCGTTTTACTTAATTGACGAGCCTTTACTTTGAGTGTAAGTCCATCACGCGTAATCATGACAACTTGTTGCCCATTGATCGATTCAATCTTTCCAATCATGCCTGTTGTTGACTCTAATACATAATCACCTGGATTAAAAGTGTCTTCCGAGATTGGATGGCCATCATTTTCATTTGTGGTGTTTGAAAGAGATTGTTTTAATGCAATCGCTTCATGTAGTTTCAGTTGAGGATTGGCCAGCGCTTTAATCGTTTGTTCAACTTGAATAAGGGTTTCTTCAAGTAACGCTTCTTGTTTTGCTTTGGTATTATCTTGAAATTGTTGTTCGAGTTTTTGAAATTCTTTTTGCTTGATGGAAGCTTGTTTTTGCTGTTCGAGCAGGTTTTGTTTTTCTGAAATTAAACTTGCTTTTAATTTTTCCACTTCTAATAATTCTTCTTGAAGTTTTAATAAGGTCTTTTGTTCTTGAGATGCTTGTTGATCGGCTAAATACTTTTCGGCATGGGCGACCACTTGAGGTGCAAGTCCATATCGTTTGGCCATGATGAGTCCATAACTTTTACCGGGAAGACCTAGGATAAATCGATACGTGGGAATGAGTTTATCTTCATCAAATTGTAAAGAAGCATTGACCATCCTTGGTTCTTGTAGGGCTAAACTTTTTAAGCCAGGAAAGTGAGAAGACACAATTACAAACGCGCGTTTTGCTTGAAGGTGAATGAGTAAGGATCGAGCTAAGGATTCACCTTCTTTAGGATCGGTTCCTGTTCCTAATTCATCAATCAGCACCAAGTCATTCGGTTTAACCTGATCAGTTAAAGGAACCAATTGTTGAATATGACCTGCAAAGGTTGAAAGGTTTTCTAAAACACTTTGTTGATCGCCAATATCTGCATAAATGTGTTTGAAATAAGATAAATTTGCGGGTTGTCTAGTTGGAAGAGGAATCGCTAATTGATGCAAATAAACAAATAAACCTACCGTCTTCATAGCCACGGTTTTTCCACCCGCATTAGGACCAGAAATAATGACAATCGATTGTTTTTCCGTTAAAAGAAAGTCGTTGGCAACAACTTTTTGTGGATCAATCAAAGGATGCCTTGCACCCAACAATTCAATTCGTGGGGTGGTAGAAAGCTTGGCAATGTAACCTTGGGTTTCATTCCCAAATATTGCTTTCGCTTGAATGATGTCTAAATTACCAATTTGTAAATTATTTCTTCTCAAGATGTCTGTGTCAGGTTTAATAACATCCGTTAACGATTTCAGAATCACAAAGATTTCTTCTTGTTCTTCTCCAAATAATAATTGTTTTTCTAACGACAAGTCGACCAATGGTTTTGGTTCGATAAAGGTTGTTAATCCAGTACTGGATACATCGTGAATCATCCCAGGAACGCTGCCTTTACTTGAGGTGGAAACTGGTAACACATAATGACCATTTTTCATCGTGAATAATGGTTCTGTTAAATGTGATTGGTATCGTGATAAAAGTGTTTGGATTAAGGTAAGCATTTGCCCGTCAATTGCATGTAATCTTCGACGAATTCTTTGTAAGTTTTCGGAGGCTTGATCTTGAATGGTTCCTTGTGGCGTCAGGATCGTTTCAAGTCGTTGTCGTAAAGGTTTACATGGTGCTAAAGATTTCCATAGTGTCGCTAATAACGGGAATTCAGGTTTGATGCTGCTGACAAAATCTAATACACGTTGAATGGTGTGTAAATCTAGTTGAATAGCAATTAATGCTTCTAAGGTGATGACGCTTCCTTTTTCAATTAATGAAAGACTAGTTTCTAAATCTTGACTTGCGTGAATGGGTAAAGCAGCGAATCTTGTCATCAGTCGCATCATCTCGTCAACTTGATTTCCTTTTAAAGGTAATTCAGATTCAGAAATGAAAGTTTGATCGAGGATCCAACGTTGACCAAGTATGGTTTTGCTAAACCCTTTTATGCGCTCAAGGATTAAAGGAATTTCAAGAATGGATACAAGCGTTTTCATCTAGAAATAACTATATCATCTCTTCGTTAGGGTCTCTTGCATAAATGCTATAATAATGTCAGTGAAAAAAGTAACGCCTCACACCAAAACCCTATTGGTTTCTGAAGCAGTATTCGAAAAAATTAAAGCGTTGTATGCGGATCATCAACAAACTTCTCCGCATGCATCAATCGTTTTCTTTGCAAAACTAGATCACTTTACTGTGTCGGTTTATTCGCCAAAATCAGAAAAATTTAAAGTTCTTTATCAAGGCTTTAACTTTGATGAAGATGCAGCTTTGTGGTTAAAAAAAGAAACGAAACATGCTCCCACCAAAAGCCATTACGGAAGTGATGAAGTTGGCACAGGAGATTTCTTTGGACCAGTTGTGGTCACGGCAAGTTTAGTTCAAGAAAAAGATGTCCAGTTTTTGGAAGAATTAGGCGTTAAAGATTCAAAATTAATTCCCGATGCAACCATTCTTAAAATGGCAGACCAAATGACGGGTCGTATTCCACACGTCACAACCATTGTTAACCCTCTCAAATATCAAGCAATGGTGGCAAAAGGTTACAATTTAAACGAAATTAAAGCTAAACTGCATCATCATGCGATGTTAACCTTAAAGCAAAAAGTGAATCTTGAACTTCCCATGGTGATCGATCAATTTGCCAGTGAACAAAAATTCCATAGTTATTTAAAAGGTCTACCGCCAATCCCACACCTTGTACTCAAAGAAAAAGCTGAAAGTTTATTTCTCGCCGTTGCGGCAAGTAGTATTCTTGCTAGAGCTAAGTTTATTCGGGCGATGAATGATATGGGAAGAATTTTCACCGTTAAATTACCATTTGGTGCTTCTGATAAAGTTGAACAATTCGCATTAGAATTTGCCCAGCATCATGGTTTAGAAACGTTGAAAGGTATTTGCAAAACAAACTTTAAAACGTTAAAGAGAATTACAGACAAATTAGGATCTTAATTTTTTTAATATCGCTTCAAAGTAATCAGGTAAAGGTGACGTAAACGTCATCTTTTTTTTCGTCGTTGGATGGGTCAACGTTAATTGGTAAGCATGTAAAAGCTGACCACCTTGATGAAGGGGGTGTTTTTGTGGCATATAGAGTGGATCACTCTCAATCGGTCGATGAATAAAATTCATGTGGACGCGAATTTGGTGGGTTCGTCCGGTTGCAAGATGACAGGCTACGAGGGTATGGTTTGCAAAACGTTCTATGACATCAAAACTGGTCTCTGCAGGTTTACCTTCAGCGATCACGTCCATCGCCAAACGATCATCTGGGTCTCTACCAATCGGAGCGATAATTTTTCCTTTGTTTTCCTTGATCAATCCTCGAACCAATGCATAATAATCTCGTTTCATCTCATGATCTTTCAATTGAGCGGCTAGGAATCTGTGAGCTTGATCATGTTTAGCAACGACCATTAATCCTGAGGTATCTTTGTCTAAACGATGAACGATACCGGGACGAATTTCACCATTGATGCCACTTAAGTCTTTGAGGTGATAAAGCAACGCATTCACCAACGTTCCGGTCGGATGGCCCGGTGCTGGATGTACGACCATCCCTTGGGGTTTCATGATGATGGCAAGGTCTTGATCTTGATAAATAATTTGAAGTGGCATATCTTCTGCTTTCATGGAAATCGCTTCTGTCGGAAAAGGTAATAACGTTATTTCATCATGCAATGAAAGACGATGACTTGATTTGGACTTTGTTCCATTGATTAAGACATATCCATCATCAATGAGGGATTGCCATCTTGCTCGTGAATGAGAAGGATCTGATTTGGTAAGCCATTGATCTAAACGGGCATTTACGTCGCTTGTTTGAATCTTCATTTGGTTGGCCTTTCAAAGACACTGACAGCAATGAGAATGATAACACCGATTGTCAGAACACTATCGGCAACATTAAAGGTTGGAAAGATATAATCGCCAAAATGAAAGGAAAGAAAATCAATCACACCTTCTGGAAAAAAAGCACGATCAATAAAATTACCCCACGTGCCAGATAAAAATAAATTGATGGCGATATGATTCCAAAATGAAAACGATTGAAAGTTTTTAAGATAGTAATAACCTAATGAAATCCCAACGGTCAGAGAAATCAGTGCGAGTAACCATTGGTTTCCAGATAAAATGGACCAAGCTGCTCCGGTATTTCTGGAATAGGAAAGATAAAAGAAACCATCAATCACGACTTGATTGACTTGTGTTGAAGCTGCCCATTGTTTGGTTATAAAATCTAAAAGTAATGACCAAAATAATAATTGAATATACCAAGTTTTTACATAGGTGAAAAAGTTTTTTTTCACAACTTTAAGACCTCAAGGCATCGGTCACACACTTGATGTTCTTGGTGAGCATGTAAAGTAGAAAAATAATTCCAACAGCGTGGACATTTTTGCCCTCCTGCAGGATGAGCTTCAGCTGCCATCAAGCTACCTTCACCTTCTTTGATTGTCACATCACTGACAATAAATAAACGGTGTCGTTCTCTTGCAGGTAGAGATTTCAGTGATGATGCCAAACTCTTTGGTGCAGTTAACGTAAGTTTTGATTCTTGAGAACTACCAATTTGATTTTGACTACGAAGTAGTTCTAAAGACTTATTCGCTACTTCTTTTAAACGAAGGAAATTTAGGTAGGTTTGTAGATCATTTTCTTCATACTTTTCAACGTTGGGGTAATCTAATAATTGTGCCGAAATGACACCCTTGAATGAAAATTGACGGAATACTTCTTCCATCGTAAATGGCATGATGGGCGTCCATAACTTCATTAATCTTAACGTCACGTCATAAAGAACGTGTTGGACTTGAAGGCGTCTTAAGGATGTTTTTGCTTCACAATAGAGAATATCTTTGGTGATATCCAAATAGAAAGAGGATAGATCTTGGGTCATGAAGGTTAATAGCGTAGAACTTGCTTCTGAAAAATTAAATTGATCCATTGCGAGTTTGACTTGTGCTGTCACTTGATTAAGCTTAGACATCAGTAATTGATCAATCCAACTTAAACTTGAAATCGGATATTGTTTTGGATTGAAAAAACCTTCACCATCGGATAAATTTCCTAGCATAAACTTAAAGGTATTACGAATCTTTCGGTATGCTTCTGCATTGCCTTTAAAAATATCTTCACTGGCTCTAGCGTCTGCTGTGTAATCTATTGAAGCAGCCCAAAGACGCATAATATCAGCACCATATACTTGCATCATTTTCAAAGGATCTACGCCATTACCCTTTGATTTGGACATTTTTTCACCCTTACCATCGACGACAAATCCATGAGAGACGATGTTTTGATAAGGAGAGATGCCTTCTGTAGCAACGGCAATAATCAAGGAAGAATTAAACCATCCTCGGTATTGATCGCTACCTTCTAAATAAAGATCGGCAGGAAATTTCATCCCTCTCGTTTTTAAAACTGCTAATGAACTTGAACCTGAATCAAACCAAACATCCATGATGTCGGTTTCTTTTTTATACCCTTGATTGGGTGAAGAGGCATGTCGATATCCCGGTGGTAATAAATCTTTAGCATCCGTACTAAACCAATAAGAACTACCGTGTTGTTGAATCAGTTTTTGAAGATGTTTAAAGACCTTTTCTTCCATGATGGGTGTGCCATTTTCATGATAAATGATGGGAATCGGAACACCCCAGGTACGTTGACGTGAAATACACCAGTCACCACGTTCCTTAATCATGTTATGAATTCTCACTTGACCCCAGGTTGGTGTCCATTTGACTCGGGCGATTTCCTTTAATAACGTTTCACGAATCGGTTCAATCGAGGCAAACCATTGTGGTGTCGCTCGATAAATTAAAGGCTTACCTGTTCGCCAATCATGAGGATATGGGTGATGATAAGGATGAACGGCTAGTAAAGCATTCGCATGGGTTAACTTTTCGATGACCTTTCCATTGGCATCGGCATAAAATAATCCTTTTAAATCTTCGCCTGCTTCTTCAGTCATAAAACCTCGACCATCGACGGGGCAAAGAGGTGGTAATTTATATTTTGTACCGACGATAAAGTCTTCCTCACCATGCCCTGGTGCAGTATGAACAAATCCAGTCCCTGTATCATTGGTGACATGATCACCTAAAATAATCGGAGAGGTTCTTGGATAAAAAGGGTGAAGCGTTTCAATGCCTTCTAACGTTTTACCCTTGATGGTTTTGATTAATTGACATTGGGTTAAACCAAGTTGAGAAATGACCGTGGATTCTAAAGAGGTGGCAAAGACGAGTAATCCTTTATTGGTTTGATATAAACCATAATCGAATTGGGGGTGAGCGGCGATGGCAAGGTTGGCAGGGATTGTCCAAGGTGTTGTCGTCCAGATGACGATATGCGCTTCCGTTGGTAAAATGGCTTTACCATTCTTAACTTTAAAACCAACATGAATGGCTTGATCGGTGACATCCTCATAAACGATTTCGGCTTCTGCAAGGGCCGATTCACTACTGGGTGACCAATAGACAGGTTTCAGTCCTTTATAAATGAGACCCTTGAGGGCCATCTTGGCAAACACACCAATTTGAGCCGCTTCAAATTCAGGATCTAACGTCAAGTAAGGATGATCAAAATCACCAACCACACCTAAACGTCGGATTTGATTTTTTTGTCTTTCAACTTGTTCTTTTGCAAACGTTTCACATAATGCACGAAATTCTGGAACGGTCATCGTTTTACGATTGACGCCTTTTTTCGTGATGTAATTTTCAATCGGTAAACCATGAGTATCCCAACCAAAGACAAAAGGTGTGTCATGACCTTGCATATGTTGATAACGTACCACGATATCTTTTAAGATGCGGTTTAGCATATGACCCACATGCATATCACCATTGGCATAAGGCGGACCATCATGTAATTGGAATTCAGGTTTACCTTTATTCTTTTCTCGCATTTTTTCATATAACTTTTGTTCTTGCCAATAAGTAATGAATAGCGGTTCTTTGACCGGTAAATTTGCCTTCATTTCGAAGGTTGTTTTAGGCATGAGTAAGGTTTCTTTTAATTCCATAGGTTCTCCTTAAAAAAATAAAACGTCCTTGGGACAAGGACGTGGGATTGACGTGGTACCACCTTGCTTCGTTGTAAACAACGCGCTCATTTGGCCTCGATAACGGGAGGATCCGGTGTTCTTACTTGATTTCAGTTCACCCTCAGAAGGGATATGGATGGGGGTTCTTCGTTTGCACCGACCACGAAGTCTCTAGTGAAGCATCCATGTGGCTTCTTCAACGGATTGATTAAATTATACGCTAAACAAGGAGAAAAGGCGTTAAGAAAATTTCTTACCAGATAAAAATTCTGGCAGTAGATCTTCTTCGTCTTCTTTACTGTTCACTTTAGGTAAAGGTTCTTGAGGTTTTAAAATACCTTGGTCTGGATCTGGTTTGGAAACAGGATTCGTGGTTTTGGTTAATGGACTTGGAACAGATGTATAGTCGTATTCTTCTGGGAATTGAGCCGCAATCACCGAAACTAAAATTTGATCGGTTAGTTGGTCATTGATGTTAACACCAAATTTAATATCGAGGTTGGTGCTGGCAATTTCTCGTATGCGATCAACGGTTTCTTGAGCTTCATAAAGAGACACAAGGGGTCCACACGTAACGGCAACGATTGCTTTGGAGGCACCGGTTAAACTGGATTCTAGTAGTGGTGAACTGACAGCACTTTGTGCAGCTTCAAATGCTTTATTCGGTCCTTGACCTAAGCCAAAACCGATCAACGCTAAACCGGAATTTCTAAGGACGTTTCTCACATCCGCAAAATCAAGGTTAATCACCGCAGGCATTAAAATTAAATCCGTTACAGTTTTGACTGAGCGTGCTAGCACATCATCTGCTTGTTTGAACGCTTGACCAATCGGTTGATTACCAGCCGACATTAATAATTTATCGTTAGAAACGATGATGATTGCATCCACAGCATCTCTTAATTCATTTAATCCTTTTACGGAATTGGCGATTCTACCTTTACCTTCAAAGGTAAATGGACGCGTGACAATCGCAATCGTTAAGGCTTTGGCTTCACGGGCAATACGCGCAATGACAGGAGCTGCACCGGTTCCGGTACCACCACCCATCCCAGCAGCAATAAACACCATGTTGGCGCCTTTGACAATTTCAGCAATTTCTTCTTTTGATTCTTCTGCAGCAAGTTTACCGACTTCTGGAGACCCACCAGCACCTAAACCATGCGTGGTTTTTTCTCCCAAGATTAAACGATTTTTGGCTTGCGATGTTTGCAAAACTTGTTTATCCGTGTTGGCAACAAAAAATTCAACATGATTCATGTTTTCTGCAATCATGCGGTTCACCGCGTTGTTGCCCGCTCCTCCAACACCAATGACAATAATCTTGGCTGCTGGTTCACTACTATCCACGACAAATTTTTCTCTTCCCATCATCACATCCTCTTTTCTTTTTTATTCTTCGTCATAATTGACGAAACGGCGTTTTGCCGATGGTGCTTGTCTTTCTAAACGCGTAAAGATTCTGACATCATCTTCAACTAAGGTATAACGATAACTAAAGCGAAGACCACCGAGTAACGATAAGGTTTGTGTATGTCTAGCCCCAACCGTTCGAATATAAGGTTTTTCAACACCTTGACCTTGACCAAGCGGTTTTAATAAAGTGGTGATACCAGGTAAAGCGGCGCCCCCACCAACCAAAACAAACTTCATATCCGTCAGATCCATGGTTTCTTTATCGACCCGATATTCTTGTAAGGTCATCATCATTTCATCAATAAGGTGATCATAAAATTCTTTAATCACTTGATTGAAATTCGATTGACGAATAACGATGCCATTTTGTTGATAAATCATGCCATCAAAAATTTGTTGCCGCGTTTCATAACCAAATTTTTCTTTCAGCATTCTTGCTTCTTCAAGGGTAATGCCAAAGCGATTGGCAATGATCGCTGTCAATTGTTCTGAACCGGTTTCTAAAGTTTCAGAACGAATTAATTTATGTTGGGAAACCAAATTCAAATTGGTTTGGTTTGCACCATGATCAATCAAAACATAGGTTGCTACGAAGTCTTTATATTGGGTTTCGATAATGTCTGCGATACCTTGACCGTCGAGAATATAACGTTTAACCTTGATGCCGACAGCTTCCATGAGTTGGAGAACGCCTTGGAAAAAGGTCGATAAAATGTATTGGACATAAGCTTGTAAAACAATATTGGAGGTTTGTTCACCGATGGGAGGATTAATCGAATATTTATCGCCATCAATTTGATAGCTCATCGGGACAATACAAACTTGAGCAACGTTGGTGCCAACGAATTCCTTTTGAAACATCGAATGTAAATTGTGAATATCCATTGGATGAATGATGCCATTAGGATCAACAGTATTCGTTCTTTTTTCTCCGTGGAAAACCTCAAGATGAATGGGAGGAAGCACCACATGAATGGCTTCACATTTCTTTCCAAGATGAATTTCCATATCGCGAATTAATTTCTTAATCACTTGTGTTGTCTTATTGGGATCAACAAGTTTATCCTGCATTAAAACGCGATGATATTCCGATTGCATCACATGTAAAATAACAGGGCGAGCGTTGAGCTCATAACCTGCGAGTAATTTAATGGTACCCGAACCAATTTCTAAGATAAAAACCGGAATGTCTAATGCCATAGTTTCCTTTATTGAATGATTTGAAATAAAGGCGTGAATACATAAATGGATAAAATAATAGTAGAAATAAACAACACACTCCATAGCAAGTTTCTTCTGTTTTGAAGCATTAATTTTCGTTGTTGTAGTTCGTTGGTAAAGACTTTTTCTAATGTCTTTGTATTTTGTAAAGAAATGGTATCCATAGGTTTCTCCTTTTATGGGTTATTCATCATCATCAACTTATTGAACAATTCACTACCACCAAATATCACGTCCAATTCAGTGGTGTCTTCTGAAGACGATTCTTCTGATACAGAGCTAGTAAGGCTTGACGATGAACTTTCAACCGTGGTCGAACTAACGGGATTGCTTGAAGCTGTGCTCGCTTGTGCTAACGTAAGCGGCACCACCACAATAATCGTGGCCACCATTAAAGACATCGAAAAATAACCTAAACGCCGTAAGCGATAATAGGATGCTTTTCGATGTGTTTTATAGAGTTTACTTTTCATCGATAACCCTTTCTATGATTCTTAAGACTGCACTTTCTGAACGATGATTGTCTTTGATTTCTTTTTCGGAGGGTAGTATTGGATATGGTTTTATTTTTTCAAATTGTATCGAAGCAACCGGTAGATAACGTTCTGGCCCATGCCGTTGTCCCTGACTAACGGTTAACTTTTGAAAATATTGTTTAACGATTCGATCTTCACCTGAATGGAAACTTATCACCGCGAGCCGACCATGTAATCCGAGATAGGTAGATGCTGATTCAAGCACACTTTTTAGAACTTCCACTTCTTGATTGACTGCCATTCTTAATGCTTGGAAGACTTGTTTTGCAGGATGACCTTTTTTTGCTAATGCCTTTGCCGGTTTAACTCTTTTGATCAAGTTTACTAACTCGAAGGTTGTCTTGAGTGGTTGGATCACACGTTGGTTAACGATGGCTTTGGCAATAGGGAAGGCGAAGGTTTCATCTGCGTATTCTCTAAAGTATTGGGTTAAGGTTCTGATATCCGATGTGGCAAGTAAACTTGCTGCGGTTGTCGTTTGTCTTTGATCCATTCGCATATCGAGTGGACCATCGAAACGATAACTAAAGCCTCTTTCTGGGACATCAAATTGTGGACTCGACACGCCAAGATCTAATAAAATACCATCGACTTTTTCAATGCCTAACTTCTTTAAAACGTCTGGGAAATGTTGGAAGTTCAGATGATGGAGACTTGCACGAGGACGACTACTTTGCCAACTTTGTAAACTTTCGATGGCCGTGGCATCTTGGTCAAAACCAAGCAAGCGACCGGTCTTTAACTTTTCATAGATTTGACTAGCGTGTCCTCCTCTCCCTATCGTTAGATCTAGATAGATACCATTGGGGCGAATCTGAAGTCCGTTCACGACTTCCGTTAATAAAACGGATTGATGTTCGTTCATTTTTTACTAAGATTGGCAGCGTGTTCTTCAAATTGAGATGCAGCATCCGATTCATATTGGTCCCATGTTGAAGCATTCCACAATTCGATATGGTCATTCATACCAATAATCTTCACATTCTTTTCTAATTTAAATTGTTTCAATGTTTCTTGAGGTAGTTGAATACGGCCATGATCATCAATTGGTAGTTCTATAACAGAAGCTAATGCAGTTCTTAAATATTGACGGACATTGGATTGATTAAAGTCATACGTGTTCACTTGTTGCACAAGTTGAGCAAACGTTTGTTGGGTAAATAAGGAAATACAATGCTCAAATCCACGCATAGCGAATAAGACAGGACCTGATTCCGATCGCATTTTTGAAGGAATCACAAGTCTTCCTTTATCGTCTAATGTGTATTGATAACTTCCAAAAAACATGTATCCCACTTTCTCCCACTATGCCTTTATTATAGAGAGGTTCAAAAAAAAAGCAAACAATTTTTACACTGTTTGCTAAAGATGATAGGTGGCTTAAAAGCGTTTAACTTCTTAAACTAATTTGACATTCAGAAACGAGTGCAGATTTAATGGCAGTCAGTGTTTGATTGATTTCTTCTTCTTGAAGTGTTTTTTGTTCATCCATTAATACCACCCGAATCGCCATTGAAATTTGACCTTTAGGTAAATGTTGACCTTGATAAATATCAAATAGTAGGACTTGATCAACGAGTTTTTTTCCTGCTTTTTTGACGGTCTTTACAACTTGATTGAAACTGATGGTTTCTGAAATATAAAAGGCAAGATCTCTTGTTACGCTAGGGAATCGTGGAATGGCTTTAAATTTAATTGGACTGGTTTTTAATTCGAGTAAGTTGTCTAGATTAACTTGAGCAAGGAAAACAGGTGATTTACCTAAGTCATATGTTTTTTGGAGATCAGGCAATAATTGACCGATCATCGCCACTTTTTGATTTTGAACCATTAACGATGCGCTTCGACCTGGGTGTAAGACTGCATGTGCTTGTTTTTCAACAATCCATTGATATCGAGAGGGTTCAATATTGAGTAGATTTAACAAACCTTCGATGTAACCTTTAACGTCATAAAAAGTGTACGGCATTGGCGATAATGCGGAACGAGCACTTCGTTCACCAAAGACCACCAAACCTAATTGTAATGTTTGACCTTGGCGATGGGCAATTTGTGAAATTTCAAAGATTTTTCCGGTTGCCACTTGTCTTGCCATATTGTATTGAACCACTTGAATCAGAGAACTGATCACATCGGTACGCACGTGTTTACGTTCTTCAGAAAGTGGATTTTTGAGCATCAATGGATCGAGTGGTTGAAGCAAATTAAATTGGTGAAGCCATTTGGATTCAACCAAAGTATAGTTCAGCGTTTCATCAATTCCTTGACTGGACAAGTAACGCTTCATTGATCGCACCTTGTCTTGTTTTTCATTTAATCCGCCAGCTTGAATATGTAATGGCATCGGATTGGTTTGAATACGATCAAATCCAACTAATCTAATCAATTCTTCTGCCAAATCTGCAACGCCTTGAATGTCTTGACGATGACGAGGGATGCTAGCAAGATAGCCTGTTCCTTCTTTGGAAGACGTAATGTGAAATTGTTGAAGGGCTTGCATGATTTCTGTATCGGTAAAATTAGTATTCAATAATTGATTGATATCCTTGGCATGCCAGAGAATCTTCGCTTGTAATGGTTTTAAACGATTCTTTGAAACCGTTTGATAAATCTTTTTAACTTGGGTTAAGGATTGGATTAGAGCGGTTGTGAATTGTAAAACTTTATCAAATTGTGATAAATCAATGCCTTTTGCAAAACGAGTCGCAGCATCGGAAGGAAGATTTAATCGTAGTGAGGTTTTGCGGATACTAGCAGGATCAAAAGCTGCCGCTTCAATGGCAATGTCAGTTGTTGAGGCGTCGACTGCGCAAACCTTTGCACCCATCACACCTGCTAAACACATGATTTGATGACCACTTTTAATCACAATATCGCCTGGTTTTAATTCATAAGTCTTATCATCTAAAGCAACAAATCTTTCAGAAACATTGTCGGATAATGTTAATGAATGTGAAGGTAACTTCTTAAGATCATACATGTGTAAAGGTTGACCCGTTAAGAGCATCACGTAATTACCAATATCAACAAGAAAAGAAATCGGGCGAATGCCGCTTCCCATTAAATATTGCTTCATCCAGTTTGGCGTGACAGTTTGCTTTACACCCTCTAATACTCGGATTGAAAATTGTGAAACTTGATTCGTTAGAATGTCCAATTGAAATGATGAGGATAATAAACCAATTTCTGCTTTGACATTCTCTTTTTTAAGTGGGCGATTGAGCAAGGCAGATACTTCATAAGCAATGCCTTCTAAGGACCATAAGTCCGGGCGATTCGCAAGTAATTTCAAATCGATAATCGTATCGTTTAAGCCTAAATGATCAAGGATAAGATCATCACCAATCTTGGTGCTTGCATCAAGAACTTCAATACCTTCAATTTGATCTGGTCTTAAAAATTTATGATCCACACCTAATTCAAGTAAAGAACAAACCATGCCTTCGGAAGCGACACCTTTTATGGTTGAGGCTTGTATTGTGATTTTTGGTAAAACTGCACCCGGTAAAGCCACCAATACATATTGACCTTCTCGAATATTACTAGCGCCACAGACAATGGTTCTGACACCATGATGTCCTGTGTCTATCATCACTTTTGATAAATGATCACTGCCTTCAATCATCGATCTAGATTTCACCAAACCCGTGGTAATGCCGGTGGCTTGGACAAGTCTTGAAACAGATTCAACTTCAATACCTGCTTGGTTTAATGCGTTGGCAAGTTGTTGAGGAGAAAGATTGTTTAAATCAACAAGTGTCGTCAACCATTGATAAGAAAATTTCATGATGCTTGTCCTCCTTACTTTCGGTTAAATTGTTGAATAAAACGTAAATCGTTTTGGTAAAAACGGCGAATATCATCAATACCATAGCGAAGCATTGCAACACGTTCAATACCGATACCAAAGGCAAAGCCAGTCATTTTTTTGGCATCGTATCCATTCATCGATAACACTTTGGGGTGAACCATGCCACCACCTAAAATTTCAATCCAACCTGAGTGCTTACAAAGGTTGCAACCCTTACCACCACATTCAAAACAGCTCACGTCGATTTCGACACTTGGTTCAGTGAATGGAAAAAAACTTGGTCTTAAGCGAATTTCTCTTTTTTCACCAAACATTTTTTTGGCAAATGCTTGTAAGGTTTGTTTGAGATGTCCTAGGTTAATGCCTTCGGCAACCACGAGTCCTTCGACTTGACCAAATTGATGGGAGTGTGTGGCATCATCTTCATCACGGCGATAGACTTTTCCAGGGCAAATGACTTGAATTGGTTTACCAAGCGAAGCTTGCATCACTCTTGCTTGAACAGGCGAAGTATGCGTTCTTAACAAGGTATTTTCATCAAAATATAAAGAATCTTGCATCTCTCTAGCAGGGTGATCTTTAGGGATATTCAATAACTCAAAATTATAATGATCCGATTCAACTTCTGGGCCCTCAGCCACTTGATATCCCATACTTACAAAAATATCGGTGATCGTTTGTTCAATCAGATAAAAAGGATTAACCGAACCTTGATATGCCTCTGTAGCAGGTTGACTAATATCGATGACTTCTTCTTTCAACTTGGCCTGCATCACCAAGGTTTCTAAAGCTTTTTGTTTGGTTTCTAAGGCTAACGTTAATTGATCACGGGCAGTATTAATCCATTGACCGACTTGTTTTTTCTTCTCAGCATCTAAATCTTTGAGCTGAGAAAAAATTCCCATCAATTCAGATTTTTTAGCAAGATATTGATTTTTTACTTCTTGTAATTGATTTAAATCTTGGGCAAGTTCAATTGCCTTTAAACCTTTTTCGAGAATAGATTGAATGTTGTCGATCATGCATTGATCCTCCTAAATAAAAAAAGTCACCCGTAAGGAACGACCGAAGCCGTGGTACCATCCTTGTTCGTATGACCGCACTTAATTCCATGTTAACGCCATCAACGGTTAAGTTTTGTTTGAAAGAGAATTTCAAGTCGTTTGAGTGGTTTCACTCTTCACTCATCCCTAAACGCGACTCTACTGAACTTTCCTTAACAAAATTAGTATATCACGCAGCTGGTTTATATTGTGCACAACGATAGGCAATGATGGCAAACGCAACTGCAACATTTAAAGAATCTATCTGTTTCATTGGAATGGTGACTTCACCATTTCCAAGGGCGGTAATGGTAGGGCTGACGCCATGGGATTCATTGCCAACCACGATGATATTTTTTTCTTTAAAGCGATATTGGTCCAATGGAATCGCCTTTGATGATAAATTCGTAACAACAACATGATATCCATCTTGTTGATATTGCTTGATGAGTTTTCCATCTGCATCATCTTCGAGTAATTGCAAACCAAACATTGCGCCTTGTGAAGATGCAATCACTTTGGGATGATATCGATTTGCGGTTTTAGGCGAGAAAATAACTGTAGATATGCCTAGACCTAAACTGGTTCTAAGGATAGTACCCACATTTCCTGGATCATTAATTTGATCTAAATACACCATGGTATTTCCAAGGGGTAGTTTAGATTTTACTTTTCGACAGAGACCAATGATGCCTTGAGGCGTTTTTTGATTGGAAAGAGCATTTAATACATGCGCTTCACAGATAAAGACTTTGACCTCAGAAGGAAATGGACGATCTGAAAGAAGATAAACAGATTCCAAGACGCCAGCTTTTAAGGCATGGTCTACGAGGTGTTGGCCTTCCACTAAAAAATGAGTGGGTTCAAAAGGACCATCTTGATCTTTTAAGAGTCTTAGTTTTTTAATGTGAGCATCTTGTAAACTTTTGAATGTATTCATTTGTATTGACCTTTTAAAATTTTAGCATGTTCTACCTGATATGGAGGATAGGCTTGATGAAGTGCATTATAAAAACTCTTAGAATGATCAAAGTGAATATCATGCATGAGTTCATGAACAATCACAGCGTCAATAATCGGCCATGCAAAATGAATCAATTTCATCGCGAAAGTTAGGGTTTTTGTTCTTCTTGAATTAGAACCAAGCCGTGTATGCATCAACCGAACGCGAATGCGATAAGGGGTTTTAATCCTTAAGCTTTTTTGCCAATGCTTCACGCGCCGTTCAAGGTCTTCGGTAAAGGTTGATTTTAAAGCATCAATATAAGGCGATGCAGTCAATGTTACATCGATTCGTTTAGTTTTGAAAAAATCTGACAAATCAAGATATCGATGCCATTCACCATAAACATACATCCCTTGCTCATTAAATGGTTTGGGAATCTTATTTACTTTTTCTAATAATTTTTTTCCATGGAGCATCACTTGCTTTTCAATAAAGTCTTCACCCGTTCTTTTTGGAACAGAAACATGAAAAGATTGATCTTTAAAACGAATAATCATCCTTTTTTTTGCACGATAAAAAATCGTTACAGGATAGACAACGTCTTGGATTACAACCGTCATAGTTAAGCTTTAAATTTTGAGGCGTGTAACATCGCTAAAGTCTTTGCATTAAATTGTATGAGGTATTTTTCAAGCAATTGCGTCGTCATTTCAACATCCTTTAGATGCACCATCGATGTGTGAGAGTGGTAGTAACGGCAAGGAATCGATAAGGTCATGGCAACAACACCTGAAAATGCTTTGTGCATTTCACCAGCATCGGTACCACCAACAGGCATCACATCATAGGTGAATGGAATTTGATTTTCTTTTGCTACTTTTTCAACATCCGCGACTAAACCATGGTGAGCAATCACACTCGCGTCTAAGATGGATAAAGCCACACCTTGACCTAAGCGTGTATCCATTTTTGGACTCCCTGGTAAATCATGAGAAAGTGTAACATCAATTGCAAAACCCAAGTCTGGTTTTGCTTTGTAAGTGGAGGTTTTGGCTCCTCTTAAACCGACTTCTTCTTGAACGGTAAAGGTAGCAATGATCGTTGCTTCAGTTTCAACATTTTTTAAGCGTTTCATTAACTCAATTAACACACCGCAACTGACTCGATCATCCCAGGCCTTGCCCATGACGATATCGGAATCATTCATGATCATCGCTTCGGTTTTAGGATTAATCATATCGCCGATGCGAATACCAATTGCTTCGACTTCTTTTTTGGAATTCAATCCTAAATCAAGATACATATCTTTAATTTCTAGAACTCGGTTTCTCACTTCTGCACTCATACCATGGGGTGGTTTTGCTCCAACTACACCGTGGTAAACTTTACCCTCACGTGTTGTTAAAACCATCACTTGGGCAAGAAGGACATGGCCCCACCAGCCACCAACTGGCGTAAAACGAATCATACCCGAATCTTCAATTTGGGAAACCAAAAAACCAACTTCATCCATGTGTGCTGCAAGCATCACTGTCAAATTGGGATTTTTACCTTTTTTAATGGCAAGTAAAGATCCTAATCCATCGTATTGAATGTCATCGACAAAAGGTTTGATTTGCTTTTCGATAAAATGGGCAACTTGATGTTCAAAACCAGAGATACCATTCAGCTCAGATAAGGATTTCAGTAAAGGCCACCAAGTTTTTTTCATGATCATGCTCCTTTAGTATGCATTTTGTTGTCTAGTATAGTTTACCCCAAGTTTTTTAAAATATGCTTCAACAACATCTTCGGATGTAAAACCTAATAACGGCATGAGATTTAAATAAGCTTGAAATGCATGTTCTAAATGCTTGACATGCCAATGTTTTGATAATTCAGAAATATGTTGGAAAACAAGAATGGTTGCTTGGGTAAGTGAAATGGTAAGAGGTTGAATTTCATAGGTCATTTTTTGCGATTGAACTTCAATCCCTAATGATAATAAAAAGTGCAATCCATCAGCATATTCATCAAGAATAATTGGTTTTTCTGCACTTGGTTTTTTGGACCAAAACTTAAAGGTTTTGGTTTCATTAATCATTTCACCAACCTCTACAAGCAAGGCAAGGATGCGTTTGTCTCGAGTGTTTGTATAGGTTACTTGGTGTTGGGATTGAATATGGGCATCTAATTTCGCTTGTTCGTTTACCAAGGGTTTAAGTTGTATGTTCATATAATCTTTTTTAATCTCCAAATATCATCGACGTATTGTTGAATGGTTCGATCGGTTGAGAAAAACCCAGATCGAGCAATATTGATAATTGCCATTTTTTGCCATATTTTGGGTTGTTGATAAAGTTTAGAGATTGTTTCTTGAGCCGCAGCATAGGCATCAAAATCTTTTAAGACAAAATATTCATCGTTGCGATGCATGATTTCATCAAAGATTGGGCGGAAAGTTTCCAAGTTACCTTCAGACCAAGTACCATCAATTAAAGAATCGATGATAGCCTTAAGATGAGGATAATTCGCATACATGTCCCAAGCTCGATACGTTCGATTTTGGTATAAGGCATTCACTTCATCTACTTTCATCCCAAAAATAACACAGTTTTCTTTGCCAACTAAATCAGCAATTTCAACATTGGCTCCATCTAACGTGCCTAGGGTAATGGCACCATTCATCATAAATTTCATATTGCCGGTGCCTGACGCTTCTTTACCCGCAGTAGAGATTTGTTCTGAAATATCAGATGCAGGTATCATCTTTTCAGAAATTGACACACCATAATTCTCTATAAAGATAACTTTTAAATAGGAATTAATCTCTGGATCTTGGTTAATAACTTTGGCAACAGAAAGAATCAATTCAATAATTTTTTTGGCGTAAAAATAACTCGGAGCAGCCTTTGCGCCAAATAAAAATGTTCTAGGTGCAATTCGATAGGACTTATCTTTTTTCATTCGTTGATAAAGATACATAATATGGAAAACATTCATTAATTGACGCTTATATGCATGAAGGCGTTTGATTTGGACATCAAAAATGGTTTGAACATTCAAGTCCACGTTTTGATAGGTTTTTAGGAATGCAGCAAGCTTCTTTTTATTATCTAGCTTAATATTTGCCAATTCGGTTTGAAGGTTGGCATCATCTTGGAATGCTAATAACTTTTCTAAATGCTGTGGTTTTGTTTTCCAACTTTCACCGATACGTTTGGTAATGGCGGTAGCCAAAGCAGGGTTACTGTACATCATCCAGCGACGATGGGTAATCCCATTCGTCTTATTGTTAAATCTTTCCGGATATAGTTGGAAAAAATCTTTAAATGTATCCGCTTTTAAAATATCAGTATGTAGCGCAGCTACACCATTGGTAGAAAAGGTTGAATAAATGGCAAGATTGGCCATATAGATCATGCCATCTTTGATAATTGCCATATTCCGTCTAGCGTCATCTGTGAGGTGTTTTTGTGAAAATTCTAACTGACTGCGACGATGAATTTCTTCAACAATCATAAAAATTCTTGGAAGTAATGGTTGCATATAATGAACGGGCCATTTTTCTAATGCTTCCGCCATCACCGTGTGATTTGTATAAGCCATACATTTTGTCAATTGCTTCCATGCCGCATCCCAAGGTTGATTATATTCATCCATCATAATGCGCATGAATTCAGGAATGGCTAAAATCGGATGCGTATCATTCAATTGAAATACAAAATAATCTGAGACGTCATCCACACGTTTAAATCGACGATAATGAGAGGCAATCACAGATTGTAACCCTGCCGAGACTAAGAAATAATGTTGTCTTAATCTTAAAATTTTTCCTTGTTCGGTAGAATCATCTGGATATAAGCCATGGGTAATTTCCTTCACGGTTTGCAGATATTCTTTGAAACTTTGATTGCTAGGAATATTTTCTTCGGTTGGTTCTGCAGACCATAATCGAAGATTATTGGTGACATTATTACGGTAACCGACAACTGCCATGTCATAAGGTACAGCCCTAACATTCAATGCATTGACCGTACGAATGGCATATCCGCCATCAGGTCTTAAGTAGGTTTCTGCTTGGCCATAGAATTTGACGTCAACGGAATGTTTTAAGTTTTTTACTTCCCAAATATTTCCATTTTTTAACCAAATATCAGGAACTTCTATTTGTTTTCCATTCACAATTTTTTGTTTAAAAAAACCATAATCATAGCGAATCGTGTTGCCATGACCGGCATATCCTAATGAGGCGATGGAATCTAAAAAACAAGCAGCAAGTCGACCTAAACCACCATTCCCTAAACCCGCATCCATTTCCATATCGATTAATTCTTGTAAGGAAAGTTTGAGATCTTTTAAACCACCTTCAACGATGTCGTAAATCCCTAAATTTTGTAAATTGCTGAGCATTAATTTTCCGATGAGGAATTCCATGGAAAAGTAGATCAGTTGTCGGGGGTGCTTTTTATTATCGATTGTTCTTAAGTTTTTTAAATTTTCACCGGCGTAATCTCTGATCATATGACCAATAATTTCATATCTTTCGGTGATATGACTATCTTGAACGTTTCGACCAAACTTTGATTCTAAACGCTCGAGAAAAATCTGTTTAAATTGTTCCTTGGTTTTAAACATAATATTGAAGACTCCTTTTATTTGGCGATTGGATCGCTAATTTTTTTTAAAACGATAGCAGCATATGAACCGATCGTAAGGGTTAATGTAGCAGGTCTTCCTTCTGGGCCTTGAACAGCTTTAGTCGTTAAGGGACTGCGATTAATTCGATGCCATCCACTATAGATTTCGTTATCTGTGTTCAAGACTTCTTGGTAGGTTCCTGAATCAAAGACACCAATATCATAATTATTATAGTAATTACCTTTCATGTTAAAAACAATGATAATTGAAGAATTATTAAGTTTTCTTTCAAATGCATAAACATTATCATTGCGATTATCGACCATTAACCAGCGAAAGTGGACAGGATTATGCTCTTCAAAGTGCAAAGTGGGTTCTAGGCGATACAAGGCGTTTAGATCTTTGATTAATTGACGAATAGAGTCGTGTTTGGGGTATTGTGTAAAAAACCAAGGCAAGGATTTTTTTTCACTCCATTCATCAAAGGAAGCAAATTCATTACCCATAAACGTAAGTTTTTTGCCAGGATGCATCCATTGATACGTGTATAAATTTCTCAATAATGCAAACTTCTCATCGTAACTTCCCCACATTTTGTTGATAATGGTTCCTTTACCATGGACAACTTCATCATGGGATAATGGCAACATAAAATTATCTGAATAAAAATAATGCATCGAAAAGGTCAATTTATGATGATCATAATATTTATAAACGAAGTCGACACCATAATATTTTAAGGTGTCATTCATCCACCCCATGTCCCACTTGTAATCAAAACCTAATCCACCATGTTCAACGGGTTTAGTGACCCCGCTATAGGCCGTTGAGTCCTCGGCAATCGACATCACACTGGGATGGTACTGATGAATAAAAAAGTTTAAATCTCGAATAAAAGCAATCCCGCCGCTATTTTCTCCTTGCTGTGGGTTGCCATCCCAGTAGACAATATTACTCACTGCATCGATACGAATCCCATCAAGATGGAACATCGTTAAAAAATAATTAATGCTGCTAAATAATAAGCTTCTAACGACAGGTTTACCTAAATCAAATTGAGGCGAACCCCATTGGGAGTAAGTCCTGCGCGGGTCAAAGTATTCATACAATTTACTACCATCGAATTCATGAAGTCCAAATCCGTCACTAGCAAAATGGACAATGACAAAATCAAGAATGACGCCAATGTTTTGTTGATGACAAAGATCGACAAATTTCATTAAACCTTTTAATGATCCATAACGAGAATCAACAGAATGAAAGCCTGTGGTTTGGTATCCCCATGATCCATCAAATGGATGTTGGGTTAATGGCATAATTTCGATGTGCGTAAAACCATGACTTTTAACATAGGGAATGAGTTGATCAGCCATCTCTTCATAACTAAAAAACTCTTTGTTATCAGGCTTCTTCCAACTTCCTAAATGCACTTCATAAATGGCCATGGGCCGATCAAAATTACGATTCCTTTGCTTTAGATAAATTTCATCATTCCAAGCATTACCAGAATAGTCCGTGATCACACTCGCTGTTAAAGGCCTTACTTCTGATTCAAAGGCATATGGATCTGCTTTTTGGACATGAATGCCATAAACATTTTTAAACTTAAACTTATACTTATCACCTATCTTAGCATTGGATAGGAAGGCTTCGTAAATACCCCAATCATGAATTTTGACCATTGGGTTGGTGGTTTCATTCCATTGATTGAAGTCGCCAACAACAAAAACTTCACTGGCATTAGGGGCATATAAACGAAATACAAACCCGTTGACTTTGGAACCATTCACTAACCTCGTATCAGGGTGAACTCCAAAATATTGGTAAGCTTCAAAAGATCCGAAGTTAAAAAAATGGTCAATTAATTCTTTTGCCTTCATTACTTTAATTATACTGCTTTTCAACTTTTTAAATAAATCAATAAATGTGTTTCCATCTTGATAGAATTTTCGGTATAATTCCTTAGGAAAGAAGCAAGATTTCATGAGTAAAATCATTGCCGTTAACGCAGGTAGCAGTAGTCTTAAATTTAAACTATATGATATGCCTTCTGAGACATTAATTTGTTCAGGTATGGCAGATCGTATTGGCCAAGTTCAAGGCAACTTTAGTTTGACCATCGGTCAAGAAAAAATGAGTATTGATACGCCTATTCCAAATCATCAATCGGGTGTCACCCTGTTATTGAAGTATTTAATCGACAAAAAGGTCATTCAATCTTTTGATGAAATTAAAGGTGTGGGTCATCGGGTTGTTCAAGGTGGCAAATATTTTTTCAACAGCGTCATTATCACCCCTAAAGTGGTTGATAAAATCAAAGAGTTTATCCCCTTAGCTCCTTTACATAACGGACCCAATTTAAGTGGTATCGATGCCTTTCAGGCTATTTTGCCTCATGTTAAGAATGTGGCTGTATTCGATACTGCCTTTCATCAAACCATGGCACCTCAAGATTTTTTATTTCCAATTCCATATGAACTTTATGAAAAACACGACTTAAGACGTTATGGTTTTCATGGCACATCTCATAAATATTTAATGCAACAAGTTCACAAGCATGTCACGGCGATTAAAAATCCCAAAATTATTACTCTCCACCTTGGTTCTGGTGCATCCTTAGCTGCCATTAAAAATGGAAAAGTAGTTGCAACATCCATGGGTTTAACACCCCTTGGTGGCATCATGATGGGAACCCGAACTGGTGATATCGATCCTAGTGTGCTTCATTTTGCAGCATTGAAAACGGGTCAAAGCCATGAAGCCATTTATGAATTGTTTAACAAAAAAAGTGGTTTGCTTGGTATGTCTAAATTATCTTCCGATTCTCGTGATTTAGAAGCTGCTCACTTGCAAGGCAATACTCAAGTTCAACTCGCTAACCAATTATTTGTTAGACGAATTGCCGATTTTATTGGTCAATATGTCGTTCGTTTAGGTGGCGTTGATGTTATCGTTTTTTCAGCAGGAATTGGAGAAAATTCTGGGTTTTATCGTCACTTAATTATTGAAGAAATTAAAGAGGCATTATCCATGGTGGAAGATGAAAAGCTCAATATGTCCATTAGAGGAAAAGTTGCAGTTATTACCAAACCAGAAAGTCGAGTGATGGGTATGGTGATTCCGACGAATGAAGAATTAATGATTGTAAAGGATACCTATGAAATTATTAAATAACAAAAAAACCAACACTAAACTGTATTTAGATATTTTAACCGCGATTAGAAAGTATCCAAAAATCGTTGTATTTCGTCATGTAATACCGGATTTTGACGCCTTAGGAACGCAATGGGGTGTTGCCACTTGGATCAAGGACAATTTCCCGTTGAAACAAGTTAAAGTTGTTGGTGAAGACCATCCTTCTTTTACCCCTAGACTTTATCCAAAAATGCAAAAACTTTCAGATAAGTTCTTTGACAAAAAGACTTTATGTTTGGTGGTGGATACCGCGAATATGGACCGCATTGATGATAAACGCTTTGATCGTGGAGCAATGATCATCAAAGTCGACCATCACCCAAATGTGAATCCATTTGGCGATATTTGTTTGGTTGAAACTGAAACCTGCGCAGCCTCAGAATTGTGGATGAAAATGATTGAAACTTATGGAAAAAAATACAAATTAACTAAAAAAGCTGCCACCTACTTCTACTCTGGTATCGCTGGTGATTCAGGTCGATTTATGTATAAATCAACCACACCTCAAACCTTTGAAATCGCGAAAAAGTTATTAGAAACCGGTATCAATGCCCACGATGATGTTTACCTCAAAATGTATGAAAAAACATTAGAAGACTTAAAAGTAACTGCCTATTTATTGAATCATTATCAAATTTCAAAACATGGTGTTGCATATTATGTCTTAACCCACAAGGAACAAACCGATTTAGGAATGCTTGCCTCACAAGGTAAAGATAATGTGAATATGTTTAGTAACATCAAAGATGTTCACATTTGGTGTTCAATTTCTGAAGATATTAAAGATAACGTTTGGCGTGTTTCGATTCGCAGTAAAAAAGTTCAAATTAATCAAATTGCACAACAATACCAAGGCGGTGGACATGCCCAGGCAAGTGGTTGTAAATTAACCAGTCTAGATCAACTTCCACAATTTATTGCAGATTTAGATAATTTATTGAAGTAATCGCACCTTTTCAATGACGCATCCATGCGTTTATGGTATGCTTTTACTAATGAGGAGAATCCCTTGTTCATCCCACTTCACATCACGAGTTCTTACTCCTTTTTATCAAGTGGTTTCACGATGGACCGCCTTATTTCGTCACTTAAAGAAAAACAATATTCTGTTGCTGGATTAGCTGATCACCAGGTCTTATTCGGTATTCCTGAATTTGCTACCTTAACCAAGAAAAATCAAATCGAATCGATTATCGGCATTGATATTGCCTACCAAAAAATGTTGGTCACTTTTTTTGCTAAAAATGAAGAAGGTTATCGACTATTGATTCAACTTAGTCAATTAGCCCAACAAAAACAAATCGATACCTTTAAATTTCCTACCGGTAAGCAGGATGTGATTGCAGTTGTTTCAACCGATCAAAGTGCTATTTTTAAGGCACCTTTTTCAGAGATTGCACTCTATTTACAGTCCACCTTAAAGGGTCTTAAACAAGTGTATCTGGGTATTGAACATTATCCTGATTCAGATCAATCCAAGCTTCAATCCATTCGCCAATTTGCGAAACAATTCACTTATCCAACCGTTGCTTTTCCTCATATCCTATATGGCAAACCAGCTGATGCGATCATCGTGGATATGTTAAAAGCCATACAAACAAGCGAACCCTTACAAATCAAAGAAAAAAATGGTCGGAATTACTTACCTATTCAATCAGAGGTTGAAACTTTTTATACCCCTGAAGAAATTCTTGAAACCGTTCAAATCAGTAATGCATGTAAATTTAACTTCTTTATTAAACGCGGCCAATTATTAACCTTTGAACCCGGTAAAGATTCTCAAACTTTATTACGCGAAAAAGCGATTGAAGGTTTACAAAATAGACCAATTGATTTTACCCAAGTCATTTATTTAGAAAGACTAGACCAAGAATTAACGATGATTGAAAACCTAGGCTTTGCCGATTATTTTTTAATTGTTGCAGACTTCATTCAATTTGCTAAACAACAAAACATTCCTGTCGGTCCTGGTAGAGGTTCTGCTCCAGGAAGTTTAGTCGCTTATGCATTAGGGATCACTGAAATTGATCCACTTCCACATCAATTATTATTTGAACGCTTTTTAAATCCTTCACGAAAAACGATGCCTGATATTGATACCGATTTTGCGGATAAAGATCGAGAAAAAATCATTGATTATTTGTCAAAAAAATATGGTTCAGATCGTGTCAGTCACATCATCACCTATCAAACCATTCAAGCGAAGCAAGCGATTCGAGACGTTGGCAGGATGTACAAATTTTCAAACACCTCCATTGAATTGTTATCCAAAGCTTTGGGTGATGGCAAATTAGACTTACGATCATCCTATAAAAAACTGCCAGCCTTTCAAAAATTATTTGATGAAGATTCTGAGTGTGCTGAAATTGTAAAACTTGCGCATAAAATTGAAGGATTTATTCGTCAACCAGGTATGCATGCGGCTGGCATTATTCTCAATCAATCACCGTTAATACAAAGTTTGCCGCTCATCATGCAAGGTGATAAAACCATCACCCAATATGAAATGAATCACTTAGAGGCACAAGGCTTTTTAAAAATTGATATTTTGGGTTTGAAGAATTTAAGCATTATTGAATCTTGCTTATCAATTCTTAATCGTCAAGGTATCCAAGTTCAATTAAGTCAAATTAACTTCGAAGATCCGCAAGTTTACTCATTATTGAGAATGGGTTTAAACATGGGCATTTTCCAACTTGAATCGGATGGCATGAAACGAGCAATGAAAACGATTCAAGTCGATCGCTTTAGTGATTTGGTTAGTTTAATCGCTCTTTATCGACCCGGTCCAATGGATAACATTGAAAGTTATGCCAAGCGAAAACAAGGTTTAGAACCCATTACCTACTTAGATCAACAATTAAAACCGATTCTAAATCCTACTTTTGGTATCATCATTTATCAAGAACAAATCATGCAAATAGCTCAAACAATGGCAGGTTTTTCACTTGCAAAAGCGGATGATTTCCGTCGCGCTATTTCTAAAAAAGATAATGAAGTCATGCTTAGTTTAAAGCAAGCATTTATTGACGGTGCAGTAGGCAAGGGTTACAAAGCTGATCATGCACTCAGTGTCTATAATCACATTCTTAAATTTGCAGATTACGGATTTAATAAATCCCATTCAGTTGCATATGCGACACTCACGTATCAAATGGCCTATTTAAAAACCCATTATCCGCATGCTTTTTATGCTGCTATTTTAAATGCTTCTGCCGGGACGTCAGACACAAAGTTATTAAACTATTTAGATGAACTAAGAATGTTGAAAATTAAATTAACCTCTCCCAATATCCAATCACCTTCAACCCAATTTATGATGGTTGAACAAAGATTAATTGCCCCTTTAACCATCATCAAAGGTATTCATCATGCTTTGGTTGAAAGCATCATGCTCGTTAGATCAAAAGGACCGTTTCAAGATTTATTTGATTGTGTGACACGTTTATACCCTTTGAATGTCACCTTAAATCAACATTTAGCACTGATCGATGCTGGGGCTTATGATGGTTTTGGACTTAATCGCTCGACCTTAAGGGCAAGTTTACCAAACGCAATTAAAAATGCCGCAATTCAATCTACTTTTATTGATGAAGCAACGGGATTAATTCCTCCCTCATCTTTACCCAAAATGGCCTATGTTCAATCCACCGATTCTGCATTCGACAATTTAGAAAAAGAGTTAGATGTGACCGGTATGATTCTTTCACAAAGTGTTCTTGGTCCCTATCGACTGGATAAACAAAATCCTCCAGTTGCAACTATTCAAGAGGCTAAGAAAACAAATCAAGTGGTCACCACAGGTGGTTTAATTCGCACCATCCGAGTTGTTAAAACCAAAGCTGGTCAAACCATGGCATTTGTCACCATGTATGATGAAACCGATAAACTCGATTTAGTCCTATTCCCAAAACTATATGAAAAACTTGCAAGCAATATATCGAGAGGTCAACTGATTATCGTTGTCGGTACCCTTGATCAAGAAAAACAAGATAGTTTTATCGTTGATCAATTAAGATCCATAAAATCATGAAAATACTAAAAATCATTGATGGTAATGCTTTACTTTTTCGAGCGTATTTTGCATCAAGTTATGGCGGTGCCAGTTTAACAACGAGCACCGGTATTCCCACCAATGCGGTGTATGTATTTGCCAATATGTTACAAAAAATACTTTTTCCAGTTGATGAAAATGTTCATATTTTGGTTGCATTTGACACTGGCGAAAAAACCTTTAGACATCAAGAATTAGAGTCTTATAAAGCCCACCGAAAACCAGTCCCTGAAGATCTTATTCCCCAATTTGCTATCGCCCGTTCTTTATTAAATGCTTTGAACTTATTTACCTTTGAGCAACATGGCTTTGAAGGGGATGATGTGGCTGGAACTGCCGCCATTCTTGGTTTAAAAGCTGGCATGGAAGTTGAGATTTACACTTCTGATCGAGACTTTCTTCAATTGGTTCAACCTCACCTTACCGTCAATTTAATTCGTAAAGGCGTCAGTGAAATGATTAAAATGACGCGAGAAAAAGTGATTGCTGATTACGGAATTACACCTGAACAAGTTCCTGATTTTAAAGGTTTAGTTGGTGACGCCAGTGATAATCTTCCTGGTATACCCGGTATCGGAGAAAAGACCGCGATTAAGTTATTACAACAGTTTTCAACTTTTGAAAAAGTTTTGGAGGGTGCCAAGACCTTAAAAGGTAAGACCGCTGAAAATTTATTGACGCATCAACAGTCTGGAATTATTTCCAAAAAACTTGCCATCATTCAAACCAATATGGCCTTACCTTTTGATTTAAGTCAAACGCTTTATCAAGGTTTAAATCAGGACCATTTTCAAAAGTTTGTGACGGAGTATGAAATGAAATCGCTCCTAGGTCGTTTTCAAATGAAGGCTAATACCCTTGCACCAACCATCACTTTTGAACAAGTTAAATCCTTACCCGAACAAACGTATCAACAAATTAGTATTGTTCCAATCATCAACGCAGGAAATTATTTCCAAGAATCTTTGATTGGATGGGTCGTTCAAAACCAAACACGTACCTTTGTCTTAAAACTTGAAGATAGTCTTGTTGATCCTATTTGGAAACGAATCATGCAAGACCCTACCATTGAAAAAATAGCTTTCGATTATAAAGAACTGCTTGTGTTATGCCATCGGTATCAAGTTTTGATTCGTGGACCATTTTTTGATTGTATGCTTGCCACCTATGCCTTGGATGAGACACCTTCTTTAAATCGCCAATCCGTGATGCAACAATTGGGGATTTCATTAAGTGAAGATTTGTTAGAACAATGCGTGCAAGTTGCCCAATCTTTAACAGCGATGAAAGTTCGATTGATGCAAAACTTAAAAGACAAACATCTAGAAAAAATTGTCTATGATATTGAATTTCCATTAATTCCAGTTCTAGCTGCTATGGAAATCGAAGGACTACCAATTGATGTTGATTATTTAAAAACGATGGAAAAAACGGTTGAGGAAAAGATTCAAGATCTCAAAGAACAAATATTCCGACACATTGGTCAAACATTTAATTTAGATAGTCCTAAGCAATTAAGTGAAATCCTTTTTACAACTTTACAATTACCCAATCCTAAAAAAGGTTCAACCAATGCGGATGTATTGAAGCAAATTGGTACGATGCACCCTTCGATTCCATTGATTCTTGATTACCGTAAATTTGCAAAATTACAATCAACCTATATTAAAGCCTTACCAGAAGTAAGTTATCCGGATGGTAAACTCCATCCTATTTACCAACAGGCTCAAACCACCACAGGACGTTTATCATCCTTTGATCCCAATATTCAAAATATCGCGGTCAAAGATGAAGAAACCAAACTCATTCGAAAAGCTTTTTATTATCCTAATCAAGACTATGTCTTGCTTTCGTTTGACTATTCTCAAATAGAATTGAGAATTTTGGCTGAACTGGCGAATTGCCAATCCTTAATCGATGCATTTCAAAAGCAAGAAGATATCCACACCTTGACCGCAAAACGCTTATTTGCTAACGGAAACGACGTGACGTCATTGATGAGAAGACAAGCAAAGGCAGTCAATTTTGGCATTATCTATGGCATCTCTTCTTGGGGATTATCAGAACAACTAGGGGTCTCTCCTTCAGAAGCAAACCAATTGATTGATGCGTTTTATGTTGCTTATCCAGAACTCAAGCAATACATGCAATCTTTGATCCTGTCCTTACAAGATCAAAAATACGTCTCTACGCTATTAGGTCGACGTCGATATCTTCGTGATATTTCTGGTAGTAACTTTCAAGCTAGGGAATTTGCAAAACGTGCAGCGATGAATGCACCGATTCAAGGAACCGCGGCAGATTTATTAAAACTTGCCATGATTAAAGTCGATGGCGCGCTTAAAGAAAAAGGATTCAAAACAAAACTAATCCTAACGATTCATGACGAATTAATTTTTAAAACACCAAAAAATGAAATTGATAAAGTCATGCCGTTAATTCAAAACATTATGGAAACTGCATTACCTTTAAAAGTACCTTTAAAGGTCGATGGCCATTATGCCGATACTTGGTATGATTTAAAATAAAACTATGCCAGAACTACCCGAAGTTGAAACCATTGTTAAAACCTTAAGACCTTTAATGGTGAATAAGACGATCAAAGATATCGACATTTTTCATCCTCGCATGGTTAAACCTAGTGTCAATCAATTTAAAAAATCACTCCTTGGAAAGTCGATTCAATCGATTGAACGAATTGGAAAATTTATTGTATTCTTTTTCACTGATGAGGTCGTTGTCATCTCTCATTTACGGATGGAAGGTAAGTACATCGAAGCCAAGGACGCTTCCATTCGCCTCTCTCGATTTGCAAGATTGGTTTTTACCTTTGATGATGGGACTCGGATGATCTATGATGATATGAGAAAATTTGGGACATTTGAATTGGCGAATAAATCAACTTATTTAAGACACAATTCACTAAAAGGTCTAGGTAAAGAACCTTTAATTGCCCTAGATCCTAAACCAATTCATCAAGCATTTATTCGGGCTAATCGTCCTATCAAGTCCTTGTTATTAGATCAGCGAATTTTATTAGGTATCGGCAATATTTATGCGGATGAAATTTTATTCGCTTCTAAAATCCATCCTTTAACGAATGGCCGTGAAATTTCTTTAGAGCAAACTTCATTCATTTTGAAACATGCTCAACGCATTCTAAACCAATCCATTGAAGATGGAGGCACACGAATTCGCACCTATCAGTCAGGTCAAAAAATAGATGGCGAATTTATTACCAAAATTAAAGTCTATGGCAAAGATGGTCAGGCTTGTATTTTATGTCACCATCGTATCGATAAGATTATGGTCGGAGGCCGTGGCACGCATTATTGCCCGCATTGTCAACATCATCCACAATTTCCATTCGTGATAGGGATCACTGGAGAAATTGCCACCGGGAAATCCACCTTGATTCAAGAGGGTCAGCTTTTAGGCATTCCTTCCATCGAAGCAGATAAGTTGGTCCATGGCTTTTATCAAACAAGACAAGCCGTTCAATTGATAAAAAAAATCTTCCCAGAAAGTATCGTCAATCACAAGATAGATCGAATCAAATTATTGAAAGCTATGGTTCAAGATCGTGGCCGTTATGAAAAATGGATTAAAATTTTATTTCCGTTGATTAAGAAGTCTATTCATCAGCAATTATTAAAGAGCAAAGCGAAGGTCATCCTATTGGAAGTTCCATTATTATTTCAAGGTGAAATCGATGCTTTTACCGATGTCATTATCGGAGTTGAATCACCTAAAGCGATCCAAATAAAACGATTAAAAGAAAGAAACCCTGAAACAGCAGATGACTTAATGGTACTCAATGAACGAAATCAATATCGTAATTATTTATCATTTGTTAATCACCGACTCATCAATGATGCCAATCTTCTTAACTGGAAAAAACTTATCCAAAAAACTTTAAAACCTTATCTTTAAAAACAAGTCTAAAGAGGCATCATGGCAGGTAAATGAATCGGCTTGGTGATGATTTGAACAAGTTGTAACCAGTCTGTCATTAACATACGTTTGTCTTTATAACCTTTAAATAACCCTTCGAGTTGTAAGATGGGTACCGTACTTGTCACCATCGTAATCAACCCTTGCTTTTGTCGGGCAATAAACAATGGAATTAAGACATCAATTAACATATCTTCACTAATTGGTTGCGAACCTAATCCATCTAAAATAAGCACGGATAGTTTTTGAAGACGATCGAGTTCACGACTAAAACCATTAGCATCTAATTTTTTATTCGAAATTAATCTTGGTAATTGAAGATTGAAATCAAGCATGCCTACCGTGCCTAATTCATTAAGTGCAAACCGATAAGCAAAAATACCTAAGGCAAAGGATTTACCAGATTGATGAGGACCAATAAGCGCTAGACCATCCGTGGTTTGTTTTTGCAATACTTTCATTAAATAGACATACAAAGCTTTTTGACCTTCACGTTGTTTCAATGATTCGAAAAGTTTAGAATCTTTCCAATCGGCATTAAAATCATCATAAATTAAGAAGCGAGATACCTTTAATTGATCATCAAGCATTGGACAAGGGGCAAATTTACGTTCTAAAAATCCAACGGCGTTGCGTTGCATACTCACGACATAATGACCTTGAGGTTTTAAGCACTTACCAGCTAATTTACATTGTTGTACTTCTTGTTCATCAACTTCTAATTTAAGTAAAGTTGATAGATGCTGTTGGATTTCTGATTCTTTAATCTTTAATGTTTCAATCGTTTTTTTCAACCATTTACTTTGCTTGACTTGGATGATGGCTTGTTTGATCGCATCTTCAAAATCATCCTGAATTAGAGGTTTTGGATTAATCGGTTTCATTTTAAACCCTTCATCTTGTTTTCGAGTTGATCAAGTTCACCTTCATCAACGTTGTTCACTGGAATTTTAGTATCGCTATTTGCATTCGAAATAGTAGGTTCTAGGATTTCTTTTTTCATTGGAGCTTTCGATGGTCTTGGTTGACTTAATTGATAAAAATAATCCATGGTATCGATGGCATGTTGAACGTTAGCTCGGGTTAAACTACCTGCTAATTTTTCAACATATCTTGAACTTAAAACATTATTTTGGGTGGTTAAGACATGGTGGATTAATGCATTAATCACACTGGTTGGTAAGGCATATTGATTTTGTAATCGCAGTAAGAGACTAAAGTCTGCAGGAGAGACTTCTGCACCTTGTTGTTTCATCATTAAAAAGTCTACAGGAGACATCATTTCCATTTGATTCATTAATTTTGCTTGGGTTGAAGTTTCTTGTAATTGAACCTTTTGTTGTTGCCTTTGTCGAATAAAGGAAGGTATACGTTTTTCTTGGCGGGCTGCTTGCATCACCTTATCCATGTTTAAACGGTGATTTAAATCTAGATTGGTTCCAACAATATCGGCAGCGGCAAGCTCATCTAATCCCGTTAAGGCTGCGATAGACACCATTTGTTTAATGTCTTCTGCATTGAGTTTTTTAACATCAATAGAAAATTGATGTTGTAATTGTTCTGCAAATTTTAATTGATCAAAAGGTTGTCTGATTTCTGCTAATGATTTTCCTTTAACATTTGAATGGGCTTGATTTAAAAATGCTGGATGATTTAAATCTGGATGGAATACTTCTCCAAAACTAATTGAGACTTCCTTGGATTGTGGGTCAATAGCAGGTGTCATGTATTTGGCTTCAATTTTTTTGAGGTACAAATTATTCGTTCGTTGAATCAATAAACCCTTTAGAATAGGATCATCCATAAAGGCTTTTGGAGATTTAGGGGCATAAAGAGAAAATGTAAATAGGTTCGTTTTTTCAAAGGTTTGGTGGTACGTTCTCAAAAGCCCAACCGCCTCTAATTGAGTTCTGGCAGATTGAAAGGTTTGTGGGGAAGTTTGAAAATATGATAGAAAAGTTGAAAAAATAATTTGATTTCCCTCTAATAATTGATCTTGTTGCTTTAAGCCACCATATAATCCAAGAGCCTCTACACCAAGAAATGGGGCATAAGCTTCAAATAAAAATTCTAGATCCAACGAAGATATCATTGATTCTGAGCGTATTTGAATAAAATCTTGACTCGTAATAATTTTCATAGAAGGTTATTATAAATTATAACCGATTAAATTGAAAAGAAATGTAAGTTTATTTGCATCAAGGTTTCATTGCTTAAGTACCCCAATTTTGATAGCATTATGAATGAAACGAGAATGTAGACAATGACCCACTTAATGTTCGATGGTTATGGCGTAAAAGCGACGATTCCTCTTGGGGATAGTAACTTTATCAATCAAACGATTAATTTAGTGCTTTTTGATTTAAAAATTAAACCAATTTCACCAGCTTACTTATTACCCTATGACTATGGATTAATTCCGCTTGATGAGGGCTTATCAAGTTATATTTTTCTAGAAGGTGGTCATTTAACCATCCATACATTCCCGCTCAGAGGTTGTTATTTTGTTGACCTTAGCACCCAACATGATATTGATGCAACCTTATTTCATAAGGTTTTACAACGTTATTGGCCAAGTGCAAATCAGAAAAGTAGACTCTTCAGAGCTAATCGAAATGGTGTTAATCAATCAGAGCAATTCGATCCAAAATCAGTTTTTGGTCCACACGTCATGGCAACAATACAATTGAAATCACCAATTAACCTAGAAACGACAAACCGTTTTTTAGAAGGTTTAATTAAAGACATTGGCATGACTCCGATTACAAGAGCCTTTGGAATCTACAATCAATATAGCAACCCAACTTTTTTATCGAGTATCGTCATGATTGCTGAATCCCATTTATCGATTCATTTGAACTTGAAAGAAAACGTGATGTACTTTGATATCTTCTCCTGCAAAATGTTTGATTATGCTAGTGTTCAAGGTTTACTTGGAAAAATGGGACATGTAAAAAGTTGGCATGTCGTTGCACGCGGAGAAAAACACGATCCTAGATCAACGAAAAGACAAGCAAAAACATCCATGAGCGCAAAAGCAAAACAAGCTTTAAATTGGTGGAAAGAAACGAAATGAAAGCTTTAAATATTGGTGTCCTGACTTCTGGTGGTGATTCACCCGGAATGAACGCTGCCATTAGGGCAATCATTCGCGCAGGAATTAGCCACGGTCATCAAATGTATGCCATTTATAATGGCTATCGAGGATTGGTCTCGGGACAAATCGAAAAAGTTGATCGCTCTTTTGTTTCACAAATCATCAATAAAGGTGGAACGATTCTTCGTTCTGCACGTCTACCTGAATTTATCGATGCCAACATTCGTGAAGAAGGCGTTAAGCAACTTAAGAAATTCGGTATTAATGCGTTGGTCGTCATTGGTGGAGATGGTACTTATCGTGGTGCAAAAGATTTATCAGATATGGGGATTAACTGTATTGGTTTACCAGGAACGATTGATAATGATATTGCTTGCACCGATTACACCATTGGATTTGATACGTGTCTCAATACCATCGTTAATGCAGTCGATAAACTTCGAGATACAACCTTCTCCCATCAACGGTGTTCCATCATTGAAGTGATGGGTAATCGTGCAGGAGATCTAGCAATTTATGCTGGTTTAGCATGCGGCGCAGAATTAACGATTTCCGGTGATAATTTTATGCCTTTGCAAGAAATGATTGAACGCTTAAAGTTTCAAAAAGCAACCAGTAAAAACCACGCGATGGTCATTGTTTCTGAAAAACTATTTGATCTTCAAGAATTGGCCCGTTTTATCCAACAAGAAACTGGTTTTGAAGTGAGAACAGAAGTTTTAGGGCGAATTCAACGAGGTGGTTCTCCGTCTGCTTTTGATCGCATTCTTGCCTCACGGATGGGCGAATACGCCGTGCAATGTTTAAATGAAGGGAAGACCAGTCGCTGTATTGGAGTCCGCGGCCAACAACTTGTGGATTTTGATATTTACGAAGCACTTGCCATGCAACGAGCAAAGCATTCTAGCATCGTAAACGTGATTGATCGGTTGAAATAACATGATGTATCGATTTGATAAAAAGACGAAAATTGTTGCCACGATTGGTCCTGCATCTGAAACGTATGAAAAACTTTTGGAGTTGGTAGATGCTGGGATGAATGTCATGCGGGTTAACTTTTCGCATGGTGATTATCCAACCCATCTTAAAAAATTTGAAATGGCGAAGCGATTGGAAAAAGAAAAAGGCATCTATATTCCTGTGATGCTAGATTCACGAGGTCCAGAAATTCGAGTAGGCATGTTTGAAAATGATTCAGCCTTAATTAAGCAAGATAGTATCGTTCGCGTAAGTATGAAACCTGTTTTAGGTAATGCTTCAATCTTTTCCGTATCGTATGCAGATTTGTATGAAGATGTGAAAGTTGGCGATCAATTAAGAATTGATGATGGTAATTTAGCTTTATTAATAGTTGAAAAAGATCGCATACAACATCAACTTGTTTGTAAAGCTTTAAATACGCACACCATAAAAAATCGTAAGGGTTTAAATGCTCCATTTGCTCGATTATCGATGCCGTTTATCTCTGCACAAGATGAGGCCGATTTTAAATTTGGTTGTGAACATGATGTGAATTATATTGCAGCAAGTTTTACGAGAAGGAAACAAGATGTCTTGGACATTCGAGCGATTTTAGAAAAATATGGTAAACCCAATATTCAAATTATTGCAAAAATTGAAAACCCAGAAGGGGTGAGTAATTTAGAAGAAATTCTTGAAGCCGCAGATGGCATCATGGTTGCACGTGGTGACTTAGGTGTTGAAATTGCCGCTGAGCAAGTTCCGATTGTTCAAAAAAGAATTGTATCGATGTGTCGCCGAGTTGGTAAACCAGTGATTACGGCAACGCAAATGTTAGATAGCATGGTCAACATGCCAAGACCAACACGAGCTGAAGTTTCTGACGTTGCTAATGCCATTTTGGAAAGTAGTGATGCGGTCATGCTGTCAGCAGAATCTGCTAGCGGCAAATATCCCGTTGAATCCGTAAACATGCAAGCCAAGATTGCTCAAACCATGGAAAAAGAATTGGATTATTTAAAAATGTCCAATCAAGCTTACGAAAGTAGCAAGAAGATTAACTCAGATGCAATCGCAAACTCAGTTGCCAACACTGCCTTATTAATCAACGCTCAAGCCATCATTACATTTACAGAAACAGGTGGAGCTGCCCGTCGAATTTCTAAGGCTAGACCTTCTTGCCCGATTTTTGCAATCAGTGATCGACGTGAAACGGTTTTATCCTTAGGATTGGTTTGGGGTGTATACGCTTTTTATGCAAAAACCCTTCCACAATTTATTGAGGATATGGAAGCATTTGCAATCTTAAAAGCTCGACAAATCGGATTAAAACCAGGGGCAAATATTCTCTTAACCGGTGGCGTTCCAACGGGTGTTGGTTCCACTAACTTTATGAAAATATTAACCTTAAAGGACATCAAAGAAGAATCCCTATGAAATATGTGATTGCCCTTGATATTGGCGGAACCAATCTAAGAGCAGCTTTGGTTAATGAAAGTTATCAAATCGTTCATTTAGTTGTTGAACCAACTCCTTTAAATGATGTTCAAGCATTTTTAAAGCAAATTAAAAAAAGTATTGATGCTCTATTAAAAAAGCAGCCTATTATTCATGCGATTGCATGCGGTGTTCCCGGTCGAGTTGATGTATTAGGTGGCATTGATATTTTGCCAAATATTGGGATTCGTCAAGTTCCACTTCAATCCTTTTTGGAAACCACCTATCGGTTACCAATCATCATTAAAAACGATGCAGTCATGGCTGCGGTTGCTGAAGGCAATTTAGGTTATGGAAAAGCTTTAGAATCAAGTTACTTTATCACCCTTTCAACCGGCATTGGCGCAGCATTTGTTGCTAATCACGATTTAAGACATTCTTCCGAAGAAGCTGGACATATGTTAGTGCGTTTAGGAAATGGATACGAAGAATTAGAAAAAGTGGCAAGTGGACAAGGCATTGTCAAATTAGCTGCATTTCACGGTGTTTCAGTTCCTGATGCAAAAACTTTTTTTGAACGTTACGGAAAAGGTGATGTCTTAATCAAACCTATTTTTAAAAGTTGGTTAGGATATGTCACGGACTTTTTAAAATGGGTAGATCATTACTATCAGCCTAAAGCTTTTATTCTCACCGGCGGTGTGATGAAATCAAAAGACTATTTTTGGAAAGACATACAAGCTGCCGTTCCTCATATTCCCCTAGCCTTAGCCCAATTCGGTCAAGACGCTGGAATCATTGGGGCAGCGAATTTAGCTTTTTCCTTGAAATAATTGCACTTCATTGAATTCGTTATATAATTAAATCAGCGTTAAAGAAGCTTTGTGAAATGACATCGCGTATAGAGAGTTAAGAAGCGTTGGTGAAATCTTAACCGCATCCCATTCCGCATCACCACTTCTATTAAAAGTAACGTACCGTTTGCTCGCGTTAAGAGCCATGAGTGTACATGCCCTATGCATGTAAATTAAGGTGGTACCACGCACGTGAAGCGTCCTTATGAATGGACGTTTTTTTATTTAAAGGAGAACTTATGAACATTACCCTACCCGATGGCAAAACCATGAATCTAAAACCCGGCATGACCGGACTCGATGTGGCAACGCAAATTTCACCATCCTTAGCAAAACGCGTCCTCGCTTACGCGTTGGATGGTCAACTCTTTGATTTATATTGGCCCATTCCTAAAGATGGTCAATTTAAGTTATTAACAGAAAAAGATCCAGAAACTTTAATGATGCTTCGTCATGATGCCTCACATTTATTGGCACAAGCGATCATCGCCTTATATCCAGGCACGAAATTCGGTGTTGGTCCTGCCATCGATGAAGGTTTTTATTATGATATGGACCTCTCACAACCCATCAGTGAAGAAGATTTCCCCAAAATAGAAGCTAAAATGATTGAATTAGCAAAACAAGCTTTTCCAATTGTTAGAAAAGAAATTTCGAAAAAAGATGCTTTGATATTATTCAAAGATGATCCATATAAAACAGAGATGATTCAAGCTTTAACGGGAACGATTTCAATTTATACCCAAGGTGCATTTACGGATTTATGTTTAGGACCTCACTTTATCAATACGAGCTATAACCAAAACTTTAAACTATTAAACACGGCTGGTGCCTATTGGCGTGGAGACAGCAAAAACAAACAACTGACACGAATTTATGGCACAGCTTTTTTTAATAAAAAAGATTTAGATGCTTATGTGGTGATGCTAGAAGAAAGAAAAAAACGTGACCATCGAAAATTAGGTAAGGAACTTGGTTTATTCATGATTTCAGATTATGGTCCTGGTTTTCCTTTCTGGTTAAATAAAGGGATGATTTTAAGAAAAACCTTAGAAAATTTTTGGATTGATGTTCATCGGGCAGCAGGTTATCAACTCGTTCAAACGCCAACCATGCTATCGAAAGAATTATGGGAAACATCTGGTCATTGGTTTAATTACCGCGACAATATGTATGTTTCTGAAGTGGATGAAAAAGAATATGCAATTAAGCCCATGAACTGTCCTGGGAGTATGTTGGTATATAAGAATGAATTCTACTCCTATAAAGATTTACCCATTCGAATGGGGGAATTAGGAAACGTTCATCGCCATGAAGCGAGTGGTGCCTTATCAGGATTATTCCGTGTGCGTAATTTCACCCAAGATGATGCACATATTTACTGTACGCCCGAACAACTTGAAAGCGAAGTAAGAGAAATCGTAAAACTATTTGATTTCTTTTATAAGAAAGTATTCCATATCGATTATGATGTTTATCTTTCTACACGACCCGAAAATAAATATATCGGTACACTTGAAACTTGGGCAAAGTCAGAAAAAGCTCTTGGTGATGCACTCACTGGTATGGGGAAAACCTTTAAAATCAATCCAGGAGACGGAGCCTTTTATGGACCCAAACTTGATTTTAAGTTAAAGGACTCCGTCGGTCGTACTTGGCAATGTGGCACCGTTCAATTAGATATGAATAACCCTGAACGCTTTGATCTTACCTATGTTAATGAAAAGAATGAAAAAGTCAGACCTGTCATGCTTCATCGCGTGGTTTATGGTTCACTTGAACGATTCATTGGCATCTTAATTGAGCACTATGCGGGAGCCTTTCCAACATGGTTAGCGCCAGTCCAAATTAAAATCCTTCCTGTTAATCAAAGTTTCCATCTTGATTATAGTTACGCATTCAAGAAAGCAGCAGCTTCCTTAGGATTACGTACCGAGGTCGACGCAAGCAATGAAAAATTGGGTTATCGAATTCGTAATGCCCAAGTTGAAAAAGTACCTTATTCAGTTGTCATTGGTGACAAAGAACGCGATGGTCATATGATTACGTATCGACCATATGGATCTGAAGAGCAAATTACAGTTTCCATGGAAAGCTTTTTACAAAAAGTGCTCAAAGAAGTCACGGATATCACCAATTTAAGAATTGAATAATTGACTTTTGTTTTAACTATGATATATTTAGCGTTGTAAAAATAGAAAGTAGAGGCGTCCGCTTCTCACCTGATTCTGATTCAGAATGGGTCAATCGCTAGGAATTTAAACTTCTAAGATTGAATAATGGACGCTGCTCGCGTCCATTTTTATTTAAAAGGAGTGTGATCTATATAGCTTACATGAACGCCCCCATTCGCCCTGAAAAGAAAAATAACGGTGATCTCATCAATAATCAAATCCGCTTCGCTCAAGTCCTTGTGATTGATCAAAACGGTAAACAACTTGGTGTGATGAATAGTTACCAAGCAAATCAACTCGCTGAACAAGCTGGCCTAGACTTAATGTGTGTTGCACCTGGCGCAAAACCGCCTGTCTGTAAGATTCTAGACTATGGTAAATATCGCTTCGAACAACAAAAGAAAGCGAAAGAAGCGAAAAAGAATCAACACATCATCGATATTAAAGAAATTCAAATTAGTCCTCAAATCGGTGAACACGATTTACAAGTCAAAGTGAAAGCTGCCATCGGTTTCTTTCAAGAAGGTGATAAGGTCAAACTTGTCCTTCGTTATAAAGGTAGACAAATGGCGCACCAAGACTTTGGGGTGGAAATGGTCAATAAATTTATCGAATCAGTTAAAGATGTATCCATGGTTGAAAAAAGACCTGAACTTGAAGGAAAGTTACTCATTACAATCCTTGCAAGTACAGTTAAAAAGTAAAGGAGCTATCAATGTATGGCAAAAAAATATAAATTGAAATCAAAGCGAGCATTAATGAAGCGCGTGAGAATAACCAAAAGTGGGAAACTCATTCGTAAGTCTGCATACACAGGACACTTATCTCGCCACAAATCCTCAAAGCAAAAACGTCAAGCAAGAAAATCACGGCAAATCTCGGCTTCTGATTATAAACGAATCAAAGTCCTGTTAGGCCGCTAGGAGGAATGAACCATGAGAGTAAAAGGTGGAACCGTAAGTCGTGCTCGTCGTAAACGTGTTTTGAATCGTGCTGAAGGTTATTTCGGCGCAAGACACCGTCTTTTTAGAACCGCTAAACAAGCGGTCATGCGCGCCAGATTGTATGCTTATCGCGATCGTCGTACCATCAAACGTGACTTCCGTAAATTATGGATTAAACGTATCAATGCAGCAGTCCGTACTTATGAATTATCCTATAGTCAATTCATGTTCGGTCTCAAACAAGCTGGTATTACGGTCAACCGTAAAATGCTTTCTGAGTTAGCGATTCATGATCAAGCAAGTTTCAAAACCCTCGTCGAAACTGCAAAGAAAAATCTAAAGGCTTAAAAGAATTCATCAAAAAAACTCGGTCATCCAACCGAGTTTTTTATTTGCCTTGTTGAGGAACGATTAACTTCTTAAGTAAATTGGTGGCTTCTTGATTAGCTTTTTCAAATTTACCTTCAAAAAATGCTTGTTCTGCTAAAGCGATTATTTTTTGATTATCCGTGGTACGATGCCGATCTTTATTTGCAGTTAATAAGAGTTTTTCTGTTTCAAGTGCCAATTTAATCGTCGCATGAATGCGTTGAACCAAAGCTTGACCTTCTTGTTTAACCAGCATTAAGTTTTGTTGGACAACATTCATATCAATCGGTAACAAACTTAATGCATCCACGATTTGTTTTAAATTTTGATAAAACGTCGTTAATTGATTGTCATATTGTTCGGTTAGAATTTGCATATTTAAGTCATCTAGTGCTTTTTCTGCATCTTTGAATTGTAAAAAATATTGGTTTACGGAAGCATATGCTTCTTGAGAATGGGTCTTTAAGGAAGCAAGATAACGGGTGAATTCGTCAAGTTTTCTTTCACCAATATCGGCCTCTTTTTTTAAAATATTGATCTTATCAACTTGAAGCGTATAGGGTTGCTTCGTACCTGCCAAGACGAGGGTATCTAAGCCTCTTTTGGTTAAATTTAGTCGAGAGATTAGTTCTTTAATGGATTCAACCTCTGAAAGACGTTGATGTTCAAGAACATAGATTTCCTTAATCTTAGGGAGACCAGAATTTAATTTGGAAAAACGGCGTTCTAAATTATTAACAGCGTCATAGGTTGATTCATAATCCTTATCAAAGGTAACTTTTGCTTCTTTTTCTTTTTCAAATAAAGGGTAAAAACTTTCTAATTTTTCGCCAATTGAATTGAGTAAAACTTCCATGCCGTATATATCAAAGACGGTAATCCGTGTTTGCATTTTTTCAAGTTCATCTTTTGCCTTTGAAATCGTATCTTTAATCAATAAATGGTGTAAGGGATACCCTTGTTTTTGCATGGTATCTGACGTGTCCAATAAGGCTTTGATTTTTTCTGGAATGACACTCGCTAACAAAACACAAATTCTTGGTAACTCATTCATCAGACCTAAAATCTTTTTGATAGCCTTGGTCATTTTGGCGATCATTTGTTGAATGTCATCGTACTCGCCAGCATCCATTTTTTGGTCGATAAAATTAACTTGATCATCCACGTATTTAAATAAATTATTAAATTGAGTCTCCACCAAACTGAGCTGATTTATTTTTCCAAAATATTCACTTCGAAGGTGACGAATGAGTTCTTTGACTTCTGCGATTAAAACCTTGGTGTCTTCTTCAGGTTTCATAATCATCGTCAACTCTTGCATTAACTTTTTAACAGCACTTTCAAACACATCCAAGGTGATGCGAGTTGGTTGATAGAGAGCATTAAAAGCTTTTCCTTCATTATCTTTTACATATTGGGATAGTTTATGAAGTTGATCTTTGGCTTTGTTGTCCAATTCATTCTTGATCATATCGTAGGTTTTAGAAATGCCATCAAAATAGCTAAAATACTCAAGATTATGCTTAGAAATCTTTTCTAAACGTTGATAAATCGCTGCTGCCTGAACAAAAAAAAGCGCGTGAGTATCTTGATATCTTTTTTCTAATTCTTGAAATGGTTTTTTAATAAATAACATATCGATGGATAGTTTCAATATAGCATATTCATTTAACTTGCGATGATTGACATCAATGCCACCTTTTTGTATAGTATGAAGGCATGTCAAAGCATGCATATACCGCTTGTCCGACCGCTAAGACCAATGGAACAAAGTAACCTGAGCTTAAAGGCGAAATGATTCTTAGCATCCGAAGCGTGGAGTGTGCACCTAGCTTTATGTCTGCAATAAAGAAAGGAGATTATATATCTCATGAGATTTAGAGGTTCAGATTGGAAACGTTCGCGTCGTTTAGGATTTTCGACTTTAGAAACAGGTAAGGAATTAGCAAAACGTCCTTATGGTCCTGGTCAACACGGTCAAGGCCGCAAAAAGAAACCTTCAGAATACGGAAAACAACTTTTAGAAAAACAAAAGTTACGATTCACCTACGGCGTCAATGAACGACAATTCCGTCGTCTATTCTTGATCGCCTTAAAGTCTAAAGAAGTTACCGGTACGCGCTTTATGCAAATTCTTGAATCGCGTTTAGACAATCTTGTCTTCCGTTTAGGATTTGCAAAAACCCGAAAAGCTGCACGTCAATTGGTCAACCATGGTCACATCACTGTCAATGGCGCTAAGATTGACATTCCAAGTTATCTCTGCGAAGTAAACAATGTGATTGCCGTTGCTGAAAAGAGCAAGAACTTAGTGGCAATCAAGGCTTCACTTGCAAGTAACGCTGGAACCCTAGCCTATGTCACCGTTGATAAAGAAAAATTATCGGGTGTCTTTGCTCGTTTCCCAGAAAGAAAAGAATTACCACAAGACATTAACGAAGCGCAAATCGTTGAATACTATAACCGTTTGTTGTAATCATTCAATCCTTCAAACAAATAAAAAGCTTGGTATTGATTACCAAGCTTTTTTTATCTTAAGATTGGAGTTCGATCAACACGTAGAGCTTTTTGCCGCGGCGTAAGACGATATATTTTCCAAAGAGAGCTTGTTCTTTTTTTAGCGTATAGGTAAGTTGATTCATCGTTTCTCCATTGATGCTGATCGACTGACCTTGAATAAATTCCCTTGCTTCTCTTTTGCTCGAAGCCAAATTGGATTGTATGAGCGCATCTTCCAACAAGGTGCCTTGCGATAATTTGACTTTTAATCCACCTAAAACCGATAAGAGTTGAGTTTCACTTAAAGATTTAAATTGCCCATTAAACAAAACCTCTGACATCATTTTGGCTTCATTTAGGGCAGCAAGACTATGCAAAGAAGTCACAACGGATTCTGCTAAGCGTTTTTGTGCAATTCTTTGACCCAAAGCAGCTTGATGATCTTTTTCAATTTGAGCAATACTTGGTAAATCGAAGAATGAAAAAACTTTCAAGTATGCAATTGCATCGAGATCAGAGACATTATAAAAATATTGGTAAATGTTATAAGGTGAGGTAAGTGAAGCATCTAAAAACAAAGCACCATCCTCAGATTTACCAAATTTTTTACCATCGCTACGTGTAATTAATGGCGTGGTAAAGACACCAGCTTTGGCATCCATTCCACCAATTTTTCTGATAAGTTCAAGGCCGCTTGTTAAATTGCCCCATTGATCAGATCCACCAAATTGTAATCGGCATTGAAATTGTTGATATAAATGTAAAAAGTCAATCGATTGTAACATCATGTAAGAGAACTCTGTGTAGGATAATCCTGTTTCTAATCGATTGGCAACAACATCTTTTGCAAGCATATAATTGATGGGAAAGTATTTTCCATAATCTCGAAGATAATCAATCATCGAAAGTTTACCTAACCAATCAAAATTATTCACAACGATTCCTTTTTTAGGGTCAGAAAAATCCAGGTATCTTTCAAGTTGCTTTTTAATCGCTTGGGTATTCGCTTCAATAGACGCTGCGTTCAATAAATTACGTTCTTTACTTTTTCCAGAAGGATCCCCAATCATGCCAGTCGCGCCGCCGACAACAGCAATAATCCGGTGACCTGCACGTTGTAATCTCATTAGAATCGAAATTTGTACGAAATTTCCAAGGTGCATCGAAATAGCAGATGGATCAAATCCGCAGTAAATAGTGGTAGGTGTATTTAATAAGTTACTGACTTCTTCAAGATTTGAAACATCCTTGATCAGTCCGCGTTGTTGTAAATCATGAAAGATATTCATATTTAAAATAAGGTGCTCGCCCGTTTGACGAAAGTCGATTCAAACTCGAGGTTCTTCTCCTTTTGTTCATCAGTGAACAAACCAGACAACATCGTGACAGCTGTCGATCCTACTTCTTTCAAATCCAAATGTAAACTTGAAAGCTGTGGACGAATGATGGAAACATATTTCGTACCGATGATCGATAACACTTCAACATCTTGTGGCACTCTTAAGCCCGAATCAATCGCCGCATTAATGACTGCGGCAGCAAGTGAATCTCGATAGGCTAAAAAGTAACCAGATTTCGTTGATTTAAAAATTTCCATAAAATCAGCATAGGTTTGACGATAGGAATCTTCGATTGAGAAGACACCGTAATTTTTCCCAGCCTTGATATGCGCATCAATAAAGGATTTTTCAATTCTTTCTAACAGGCGTCCTGAGTGATGTAAATGTAAGAAATACATCTTCTTACTTCCCTTTTTGAAATATTGTTGAATCACTTCTTTGATCTTCTTTTCATAATCAAAGTTAATGGACGCTAATCGATCACCCTTGACTTGGTTATTGATGACAACAAGCGGGATTTTATAACTGGCAAGTTTATTGATATCTTCATTATCCAATTCGTCATCAAAAATAATCGCACCATCCACGTGTGAAGTGATAACCTTTTCAACAACTTGTAAGGCGTCTTCTTTGGATTTATTGGTGACGAAGAGAGTTAATTGATATCCTCTTAACTTTGCTTCATCCGTCATCCCATTTAACATGTTCGCGATGTAAACATAGTTGGCACTGGGAATGACAATCCCAATATTCGTGGTCTTATTCGTCGCTAAGGCTTGAGCTAATCGCGAAGGTTTATAGCCTAATCTAGCTATGGTTTCTTCGACTTTTTTACGCGTCTTTTCTGTGACATTTGAATTATTATTTATCACGCGTGAAACGGTTGCAAGCGATACTCCACTTGCGACTGCAACTTCATAAATCGTCACTCGGTCTTTCATGTTGTTCATAATGATGAACCCCCTATGCTGAAAACACTTTCATTATAAATGAAAATTTACATTAAAACAAATAAAAATATGTAATTTTTTTACATTACTTTGAGGAAAAAGGAACGTCTTTTAAGCGCGTGGAGGGAATAAGACCACGACCAACTTTAGCCTCTGGCTTACCATTTAACATCACCAAATCACCAGTAAAGTTTGTACGTAAAGTTACAAGATATAAACCAACGCCATATAAATTAACCGGGGCTTTTTCTTTTTCAAACCATGATATTTTTTCTGGATTAAAACCTGATGATACGATAATTTGTACATACGTAAAACCTTCTAAATCTAAAGCTTTTCTTAATCCATGAATGAGCCATGGATTAACACCGTGTGGATCACCTTGCTTGAGAGGATTTTTTTCAAAGAATCGATCGATTAAACTACTAGAGGTATCGACCCTAACTGCTTTTAAACGTTCTTTAAATCTTCTAGCTACTTTTAAACTGTCAGTAATAACATCGTTATTATAATCAACGAGTGCGGTAATTTTTTCTTGAGGAAATTGTTCTCCATAATATTCACAGGCTTTGACGATGTCACCCTTGCACATTTGAATGAGGGCATGTGGCATGGTTCCCATCCCTTTACCAGCCCACCAAGCCGCTTGCGCATCCGTACTGACTCGATCAATCCCCATGATAAATGAGGCATAACCATCCCCACTTTGAGTATGGTAGTCATCTTGGCGATCGGCCATTGAAAAAACAGGTTTTCCATTAGCCGCTTTTAAAACGTCTTTTGTATTCGTTGCAACAGAGGAACGTCTTGAAAGGATGCCATCAATCGTGGATTCAAGGAATCCAAAATCTTCATAAGCGCCGGTGATGCGAAGGACAGGTTCTTTACTTTGAACTTCATCTCCATCTTGTAACGCTTCAATTCGTAAGTTTTCAGGATGATGTGCAAACGTATGAATTAGAGCAATCACCTCATCCAAACCGCATACGATTAAATTGGGTTGCCATTGGAAAAATTGCATGGTGACAATTTGTTTTGGCATGAAACGTTCAATAATTGCTCGCGTCTTTAAAAAGTAATTGGCCGTGTAGAAACCTTGGCGAATCGATTCTGGAAATTGAAACGTCCGATTCGTTAAGCGTGCAATTTTTTTTGTCTTCTTAAGCTCGATTTCATTGACCATAAAAATCCTTTCCAATCGGGGCATCTTCTGGAAGAATGAAAACCCCTACTTGTGTCTCAGGTGCGATGCCTAAGGTTTTTTGTGAACAAAACATCCCTTGAGATTTTTCCTTCATCATCAATCCCTCTTCAATGACTTGACCATCAAGTAACATTGCACCAGGACGGGCAATAACGATACGATGCTTAGGTTTAACTTTGGTGGAGTTGGTGACAACTTGAATGGATACCGCTCCAAGATTAACTTGGCAAATCCATAATGTGTCTGCATCTGGGTGGGCTTCAACGTTTGTAATTTCGCCAATCATAAAACCTGATTGAAAGTTGGGTAACACAAAAGAAACACCTTTTTTAGACAAGTGTTGATTTAAGGTATCGATATTTTGTTTTGAAAGTCTACGAATAATCCCCGATGATAGCATCGGCAATATTTTCAAGGGTTGTTGAACATTCAAACCAATCAATTGATCAAGATGATAAATCATGACGATATTGTCTTTAAGGACGTGATGCGTTGGTTGTAAAGATGGATTCAAATAAATCGCAAGTTGGTCCCCTAAGGTTAGAGGTTGATAGACATAATTAACCATGATGATCTTCTTTCGCAAGGCTTAGAATCAGTTTGGTATTAAGTTGATTGAGCATTTCCAATAAAGTGATTTTGCTCGCTTCAAAATCACGGGTATCCAAAATCGTTTGTGATGAATGAATACTTCGGGCGACGATACAATGCGTTAACGTCATAATACCGGATAAATTTTTATGAACAGCCCCAGCATCGGTTCCGCCAGGCGAGGAATAATATTGAAAAGGAGCTTTAGCGTTCTTTGCCATTTGTTCTTGCCACGCTAATAAGGTTGGTCTTGCAATCATGGAAGCATCAATATAACGCAACAATAATCCGCCACCTAATTGACCTTGTTCACTAGCGTCACCACTTGAGTCGCGAGCTGGAGAACAATCTAAGACTATCGCTAAATCTGGGGCAATCATGGTAGAACTTGTCGTCGCACCTCTTAATCCCACTTCTTCTTGAACGGAAGCGCCAACAAATAAATCAAAGGGTAATGACTTATTTTTTAATTCATTTAAAATCACTAAACCCATCACTAAACTGTATCGATTATCAAAGGCTTTTCCTAAAATTCTTGTGCCACTTTGTAATACAGAAAATGGAGTCGCATAAGTAACCATGTCTCCAGGTTTTACACCAAGTTTTTGTGCTTCATCCTTGTTGGTAAATCCAAAATCTACATATACGCTTTCTACAGTTGGAATGCCTTGTTGCACATCTTTAAGTAAATGAGGTGGGGTGGTATCAACAGCGCCTAAAAACACCTTGCCTTCTCGCGTTGTTAAATGCATGCGTTGGGAGGTTAAGGTTAAAGGATTGATGCCACCGATTGGGACAATTTTAATCATCCCATTACTTTGTATATGACTGACCATAAATCCAACTTCATCCATATGCCCAAGAATTAAAACTTTCTTGGCATTAGGGGTGGTACTTTTCTTAACGGCAAACACACTACCTAAATGATCCGTTTGTGTTTGATAACCTAGAGATTGATATGCTTTTAATAAAAAAGATGCTACTTGATTTTCTTGACCAGAAATTGCATTTAATTCAGATAAGATCTTGAAGTGTTCTAATTCAAATGAATTGAGCATGATTACTCCTTTTGGGCAATGAGTCGATAAATCGGTTCAGAGGCCTTACGAAAAAAACTTTCATATTCAGTCATAATATCTGTTGATTCAACGGCAACATAGGGTTGTTGAATCTGAACTATATTATAAGACATTTGATTTAGATTCCCTATCGAAAACATAAACAAATCTAAGTTATCCGTCTTCATGATTATTCTTCCATGGGGTTTAAGAATACGTGTTATTTTTTCTAAATTACCCATCGCGGTTAATCGGCGTTTGTGATGTCTTAATTTAGGCCAAGGATCAGAAAAATTTAAATAGATTTCATCAAAAAATGAATCAGGAATGGCGAATGATGCTTTGGCGAAATCACCTAAGATAAGTTTGATATTCAATGGTTTCGTCAGCAATACTTTTTTTAAAGCAAAAGCAACGACAGTGGTGACGCGTTCGATGCCATAAAAAAATGTTTGAGGTTGTTGTAAACTTTTACCGGCAATAAAGTCACCCTTACCTGTGCCGATTTCTAATGCATAATGTTGAAATCCAGTTTTTAAAACAATTGGATCTTGGTCGGTTTGAATCAGTTCAGGATGCTCGGAAATAAGAGGTTTAGCCCAGGGCTTACTTTTTAGGCGCATGCAGTTGGCCTAAATCAAAAATCGCCCTGGCATAAATTGCCATGGAGTTGGTGTAGTCTTCAAGATCAATTTTTTCATCATTTTCGTGAATGAAATCTTCTTTGGTTGGAAATTTGCTACCGAATGCAACTGTGTTTTTAGCTTCTTTTGCATACGTTCCTCCGCCGATCGTAATAATAGGAGTGACTTTATCACCCGTTTCATCTTGATAGGCTTTTAATAAGGTTTGAATCATCGGTGTCTTGGGATCAAACACAAGCATCGGCGAAATTGATAATGTTTTAAATTGTAAAGGGGCTGGGGTTTGCAACTTCATCTTTTTTTCCACTTCTTCATACTTCACGGATTCAGGATAACGATAGTTTGCGACTAAAGAAAAATGATGACCGTCATATGAAATCAGTCCAATATTATTGGTGGTTTCTTTGAGTAATGGAGCTTTGGCATCAATGCCTAAATTTTTACCTGTAAAGTCTTCATATTGCTTGGCGAGTGTGTTTAAAGGTTCTTGTGGGAACGCTTTAGCTAAAAAGGATAATAAAGCAGTGCCAGCATTTTTACCTAATTGAGGTAAGGAACCGTGGGCAGCTTTTCCATGAAAGGTAATGGTCGTTTTTGACCCATTCACTTTGATTTCATGAGGAAAACCAAATTGGTTTAAAGCGCGTTCTAATGAAAATAAAGTATCGACAACGGCAACGGCCTTATCAATCACAGAATTGGCAACGATGCCAGCCTTTATCGAATGAATGCCACGAAGATGGACGTGACCCAATATTTCAAAGTTACTGATACCTTTTTCTCCATAGATCAAAGGGAAATTACCATCTGGTGTAAATCCTGCCACAGCATAGGGTTTCTTAAGTTGATGGAAATAATATTTCAAACATCCACTGCCTTTTTCTTCATTGCCACCAATAACAAGCTTGACTTGAAAACCTTGAATCAATTTTTTATCTTTTAACATTTTAATTGCATAATACGATGCTAATGCGGGACCTTTGTCATCACTCGTTCCTCGACCATACATCCGATCATTTTCAATCACAGCGCCAAAAGGAGGGTGTTTCCAACCCTCGGCAACTGGTACCACATCGCTATGAGCGTATACCGCAATTTGTGGGCCAGTTCCATACGTAATTTCGGTGACGTGACCATCGCAATAATCAACTTTAAATCCATCTTTTTCAGCAAGTTTTCCAATAAATTGTAACGCTTGATAAACCGTTTCTCCATAGGGTTTACCTTTGGTAATCGTACGTTCATCATGGATGGAAGGAATTTGAATCCATCGTTGCAATTGTTGAATCGCTTCTTGATGATAAGTCTTTAGAAATTGAGAAAATTGTGATGCCATGTTTGCATCCTCCTAATCTTGTGTTAAAAAACGTCTAATCGAACGAACATTGAATAAGGTTATGTATAGAGCTGGAATCATCACTGCTGCAAGTAAGGCCTCTAACAATCCATTAAGACCCAAAATATACCAAATTAAATTAAAGAGATTACCAAAGGTTTCTATAAATGCTGCACTTTCAAAGATCCATAACATCGACAAAACCAATACGGTATGAATCATCGTTGCCAGAAATGCTCCAATACTAATGGAGATCCATTGTAAAGGTCCTTTAAACGATTTGGCGAAGGTCAAAATAAAACCTGCACACAAACCAAAGATGATTCTAGGAAAAATAGAAATCATCGGATTAATAAAAAATAAATCCGTTGGTAATGGTGTAGGATTCGTTAACACTACCAATAACGACACCACGCCAAATGTTAAACCAAACAAAGTTGCTGATCGTGTGGATAATAAAATGGCACCCAACAAGACAGGTAAATGAATGAGGGTAATCGATACGCCTGCGCCTATCGGCAAAAAACCTAACAAAGGAACAAATCCCATGATGGCAATCAAGGCAATAAACATGCTATGAATAGTAAGTTTTCTAATTTGGTTTCTTGCGTTTAATTGCATAATGCAATTCCTTTTAAAGATAAATGGGGATCGTGGATAACTTTCATCGTAAATAAGGGTAATAACCAATTAGCATAACCCCCTGTGATAATCACAGGTACATTTTTTAACCCTAGGCTTTTTAGACCTTGGTGAATTAAACCTTCAATCATATGAATGTGGCCTAGAATAATACCACTCGATAATGCACTCACGGTATTTTTCCCAAACACTTCGGTAGGTTTCATCATTTGCATGGTTTTGATTAATGAAGCATTTTGATTCAGTGCTTTAAAGGATGTGAGAATGCCGGGCGCGATGGAAACACCTTCAAAACCATGATCGCGAATGGCCATGACTTTGGTAGCAGTACCCACATCAATGATAATCGCGTCTGCGTGATAATGCCGATCCGTTGCAATTGCATCCATTAATAAATCGACACCAAGCTCTTCAGGCTTTTGAATTCGGAGTTTGAAATTGGGGGCACTTAATGTTGAAAGAAACGTTGGTTGAATCGTACTTAACTGAGCAATTGCTTTGACAATTAAATGCCGAAGTTGTGGCTGTACCGACGCAATCCTTATCGATTGAATTGTAAATTTTTGAAAGACAGGTGCTAACCATGTTTGATACGTTTTAATGGTCGGGATATTGGGGTGATCTACATAAGAATTGAGGACCAAAACACCTTGATCAAAAACGCCTAATTTAACGGAGGTATTGCCTAAATCGATTGCTAATAACATAACACTATCCTACTACAAAGTTCATCATTTTGCCCTGAATGTAGATGACCTTTTTAATGTTTTTACCTTCGAGATGCTTTGTTACATTTTCATCCAGTTTTGCTAAGCGCTCAATCTCCATGTCGTTGGTTCCAACTGGAAAGGTTAACGTTGTTCGTAATTTTCCATTCACTGCAATCGGTAACTCAAAGGTTTGTTTTTGTAATTTTGATGCATCAAGTTTAGGCCAAGGATGATACGCAAGTTGATCCTTACATTTTAAAATCGACCATAATTCTTCACCTAAGTGTGGGGCAACGCAACTTAACATTTGAACAAAGCCTTTTAAAAATGGAACCGGTATTGCTTTCGCCTTATAAACATCATTGATAAAGATCATCATTTGTGAAATGGCGGTATTTAATTGAAGTGACTCAAAATCTTCGGTTACTTTTTTAATCAGGAAATGGTAACTATAGTCTAGGGTACCATCACTTTTTTCAACCCAACGATCAAGGTATTCTTGTTCACTAAAAAGTCGATAAACGCGATCTAAGAACCGTCTTGAACCCTCTAATCCTTGATTAGACCATGGTAAGGCGGCTTCTAAAGGACCCATAAACATTTCATATAACCGTAATGTATCTGCGCCATATTCTTCAATAATGTCATCTGGATTGACAACATTCCCTCTTGATTTGGACATTTTTTCGCCATTCTCGCCAAGAATCATCCCTTGATGAAATAGCTTTTTGAAAGGTTCTTCTGTATGGACAATGCCAATATCAAATAAGAATTTATGATAAAAACGCGCATATAAAAGATGCAAGACGGCATGCTCAGCACCACCGATATAAAGATCGACGGGTAACCAATGCTTGAGGAGTTTTTCATCGGCAATCACTTTATCATTCTTGGGATCTAAATAGCGAATATAGTACCAGCAACTTCCTGCCCATTGAGGCATGGTATTCGTTTCTCTGATATAGGCTTTTCCATCCATCACCACATCTAACCAGTTAATCGCATTTGCCAAAGGAGACTCACCCGTTCCAGATGGTTTGAATTCCTTTAAGTCTGGTAATAATAGAGGCAAATCATTTACTTTTAACGGAACGATACTGCCATCTTTTTTACTAAGCAAGACAGGAATCGGTTCACCCCAATATCGTTGTCTAGAAAATAACCAATCACGAAGTTTATAGTTGGTTTTAAAACGACCTTTATTCAAGGTTATGAGTTTTTCGGTAATGACTTTTTTCGCGGGTTCAGTTAACAAACCATTGATTAAAGGCGAATGAATATGTTTACCATCTTCAACCATGGCTGCGTCTTGGACACCACCTTCCAATACTGAACGAATCGGAAGTTTATATTTTTTTGCAAATTCAAAATCTCGTTGGTCGTGTGCCGGTACCGCCATCACGGCACCAGTTCCGTAACCATATAGAACATAATCCGCAGTCCAAATGGGTAGGGCTTCACCATTAATTGGATTAATACCAAAGGCACCTGTAAAGACACCGGTTTTGTCTTTATTTAATTCGGTTCGATCTAGATCTGACTTGTTTGCAGCCGCTTGGATATAGTCTTCAACTGCTGTTTTTTGTGAAGGTGTAGTAATCTTTTTTAGCAATGGATGTTCTGGAGCAAGGACCACGTAAGTCGCGCCATAAAGGGTATCCGCACGCGTTGTGTAAACCGTGAAGGACTCTTTCGATTGTTTCACATCAAAAATGATTTCAGTTCCAGTAGATTTTCCAATCCAATTTTTTTGCATATCTCGCGTTGAATTTGGCCAATCTAATTGGTCTAAACCTGAGAGTAATTTTTCGGCATATGCCGTAATTTTTAAAACCCATTGACGCATCATACGTCTTTCAACAGGAAAGCCGCCTACTTCTGATTTACCATCCACAACTTCTTCATTGGCAAGAACTGTACCTAATGCAGGACAAAAATTAACAGGTTTTTCGTCAATATAGGCTAAACCCTTTTCCAATAATTTAATAAAAATCCATTGTGTCCATTTGTAATATTGCGGATCAGTGGTAGAAATTTCTTTTGACCAATCATAACTAAAACCCAATGCCTTAATTTGCTTTTTAATATTGGCAATGTTTTTTTCAGTAAAGCCCATAGGATGGTTGTTTGTTTTCAAAGCATATTGCTCAGCGGGTAAACCAAACGCGTCCCAGCCCATTGGATGTAAAACATTAAAACCTTGCATCCGTTTCATTCTTGCCACAATATCAGTCGCCGTATAACCTTCCGGGTGACCTACGTGTAGGCCTTGAGCAGAAGGATAAGGAAACATATCTAAAATGTAATATTTTGGTTTTGAAAAGTCATATACATTGGTATAAAAAACTTTTTGATTGTCCCAAAAAGCTTGCCATTTTGGTTCGATTGTCTTGTGATCAAATCCCATAAAAACCTCCTAAAAAAACAAAAACGCCCTGGAAAGGACGCTTTTGCGTGGTACCACCTTTGTTTGCATAACATTATTATGCACGCTTGATAACTTTAACGGTGTTAGCGAAGGTTGCATTGATAGGTGAGAGGAAAGCGAAGCTTTCGTTAGTCTATCCAACCTTATCGTCATTTTACCATAATTAGGGTGAAAATCGTTGCAAATTTACGACACCAATGATAAGATTACAACGTTGTCTGGAGGAATCTAATTATGGCAAGAGTATGTACTGTTTCCGGTCGAGGACCGATGAGTGGCAATGCCCGTTCACACAGCTTACGTGCAACACGTAGAACTTGGAATTTAAACTTACAAAAATATCAAATCACAGAAAATGGTATTACCAAAACTGTGAAGATGTCCGCCCGTGCTTATCGTACCTTGATGAAAAATCAAGCTACCCGATAAGCCATTCTATTTGGGTTAACAAAACCCAAAGCATCACATTCGCTAACGATAACCACTGCGTATAGGCCATCACAAAAAAGGTTGGTCGACGATACAGTGGTTTTTCATTTGTGCTCTCAACTTTTTCAAGTAAAGCCCAATCTTTTAATCGTGGATTCATAAGCAAGGATAATTGAAAAATCCCTTGAGCTAAGGTCGTCCATGGTAAGAACGTTTGAAATTGAGGATAAGGTGATGTAAATGTAACATAACTACCTAAGAATAAGATAGCAACGATACTGACGCCGTATAAGGTCACCATCCATATATACATTTCAATTTTCCTGGGCTCTAAGGTAAAAATACCCATCGTGGATATTAAAAAAATGATCATCAAAGCAAGGAGGACATAGGTAATCGGTAAGTTAGGATAAACAAACATGCTTTCCCAGTATGCAAATAAACAAACCAAAAAGAAAATAAACAACCCTTTAAGTGGTTGAAAGGTGTACATAGAAGCGATGGGTGTTTCATGAAGTTCAAATGGTAAATGATGATGGAATTGGTAAGGTGTTTTTTTGATCGCCTTAAATTGGGTCAATCCAAAAAATAGATATCCACTCAATAAGACAAAGATAAAAATCCAAAGCATCCAAAGCAATGCATCATTCATGCTTCAGTTGTTTGATCGCCTTTGCAAGATTCGTGTGTTTAAATAAGTAACTCCCGGCAACAAGAACATCAGCGCCAGCCTCAATGCATGGTTTAGACGTTTCCAAATTAATCCCGCCGTCTACCTCAATGAGAGTTTTCAATGTTGCTTCATCAAGTTGGTGTCGAAGCCATTTTATTTTTTCAATCGCTGAAGGCAAGAAAGCTTGACCTCCAAATCCGGGCTCAACTGACATCACCAAAATCAAATCAACCAAGCCTAATAAAGGTTTTAATACCTCAACTTTGGTTTGAGGTTTGATACTAATACCAGCCTTTACACCAAGACCATGTAACTGTTGAATCCATGATTGCATCATCTTTAAATCTTTAGCGGTTTCAAAATGGAAGGTAATGATGTTGGCCCCCGCTTTGGCGAAGGCTTCAAAATATGTTGCCGGGTTGCTAATCATCAAATGCACATCATGCACGATATTGGTTGTGGAAGTAAGCGCACTGACAACCGGTAAACCAAAAGAAATATTAGGAACAAAATGGCCATCCATGACATCATAATGAAGATAGTCGGCTTTAGCATCTACCACTCGCTTTACTTCTGTCTCTAACTTTAAAAAATTGCTAGCAAGTAAAGATGGGGCAATTAGGATTTTTCTCATCGATTAGTACTCCTTTTGTTCGGGTAATTGATGTAGCATCTTTAGGTAATCTTGATAGATCTCTAATGGAATTTTACCACTTTTGACGTCTTGAAGAATTTGGCATCCTGGTTCATGTTGATGGGTACAATTAAAGAACTTACATTTTGAAAACTGATGTTCAAATCCAGGATAAACTTTTGCAAGTTCATTTTGCAACATTGGAAGTTCGAGTGAAGAAAATCCAGGAGTATCAGCCATAAAGCCACCAAGCCAAGGTAATAACACCACCTCTTTTGTTTGGTGTTTACCTCGTCCTAATGCTTCTGAATAACTACCAATTTGTCTAGAGAATAGAGGGTTTAGTGCATTGATAATGGTAGATTTTCCAACACCGGTTTGGCCGGCAAAGGCAATCACTTTATTGGGTCCTATTAAACTGGATAAGGCTTGTTGGTCAGGATGATGTTTATCAAAAAATAGGATTTTAAAACCATGTTGTTGAAGATACGTCCAGTCCTGTTGATGATGGGTGATGTTCCCTTGATCGATCTTGGTAATAATGTTGGTGATGTTTAAATTATAATACCGACCAAAACTGATGAATTTTGCCAAAAGAAAAAATGAATATAGTGGTTCGACTAAACTTGTGACGATGATAAGGTCTGTAAGATTACTAACTCTCGGTCTTTTAATAAAAGTTTGACGAGGATGAATGCTGGTAATCATGCTGAGATTTACATCAAATTCAACATGGTCGCCTACAACTGGTTTGATTAATAATTTATCGGTTTTTCGAATATGACAAGAATAGATTTGCTCTTGATAATAGACAAGGTACTTCCCAAAATCTAAATTAACGATGGTCCCTGTCATACTTCATCTACTTTTAAACCTAATAATTTTGCCCAGAAAGAACGTTTTGGAGTAATTAATTTAGGATGATCTAAACACTCTTTGATGTCTCTTTGAAATTCCAAAACCGAACGATAACGATCATTTGGATTTTTTCTACAGGCTTTTAAAATGATTTTTTCAATCACCCTGGGAGTTGAAGGAATCCATTGTCTTGGAGAAGGAAATTTTTCTTTAATATGACGCATTGCAACGGTAATTTGATTATTGCCTTCATACGGAACTTTGCCCGTAATCAATTCAAAAAAAGTAATGCCTAAGGAATAGATATCACTCTTGAATGTCGGTGATTGACCATTGGTCACTTCCGGTGGTAAATAATGGACGGAACCGATGATTACTTGGCTTTTCGTGACGCGACGAGAATTTTCAAAAAAGGCAATACCGAAATCGCCTAACTTAATGGTTTCATCCGGCGTTAAAAAAACATTGTCAGGTTTAATGTCGCGATGAATCACCAAGGAGTTATGAGCAAAGGCAACTGCATCACATAGTTGATACATCATTTCACAAGCTTGTTTGAATCCAAATCGTTTTTGTTCGTCTAACAAACCTCTAAGGGTTTTGCCTTTGATGAGTTCAGAGGCCATATAAGGTAAGTTTTGATGGTAACCAATATTAATGACTCGAACAATATTGGGATGATTTAAAGAAGCCGACGCTCGTGCTTCTCTTTCAAAGCGGGTAACATTATCTTTTGATTTAATCGCAGTTTCTTTGATGATTTTTAAGGCGATTTCTTTTCCGGTAATCAGATCTTCTGCTTGATATACGTAGGCAAATCCACCTTCACCTATTTCTCTGATGACTCGATAGCGTTCATCAATAATATCGTTATCTTTAATCATCGTTCAGATTCCCAAATTGCAATAGCAATATTGTCATTTCCGCCATTTGCATTGGCTAAGTTAATCAAAGAATCTACCTTTTGTTGAGGGGTATCTTTTGAACGAATAATACTGGATAATTCACCTTCCGTTAAATTGTTATATAAGCCGTCGCTGCAAACCAAAATGGTTTGTCCGTGATAAGGGACGATTTTAACATCATATGACACGGAAGTATTAAGCCCTAAGGCATTGAGTAAAACATGACGCTGTGGGTGATTGGCCTTTTGTGCTTCGGTTATTTTACCTTGGCGGTATAAGTATTCTACATATGTTTGATCTTCGGTAGCCTGCGTTAACGCGCCATCTTCAAATAAGTACACTCTTGAATCACCGATATTTAGAATAATCAGATCTTTATTGACAATTAAAGCTATGACTAAGGTCGTACCCATTTCTTTTAATGAAGAACTTTTTTGGGCTTCTTGGTAAATAGAGCGGTTTGCTTGGACCACTTGTTGTCTCAACCAAAGCGTTGCAGTTTTTGAAGTTAATAAACCAAAAGTATTTTTAAATCCTTTAATGAGGGATTGCATAGCCAGGCGACTTGCAAGATCACCGCGAGCGTGACCACCCATCCCATCCGCGACACCAAGCAAAATATCTTGATGACGGTTGACCATCGCCACCACTTGATCTTCATTGGTGGTTCTAACTTTACCAATGTCAGTTTTAAAAGCAAAACTACCGCGCTTCTTCATGCTTATGCTTTGCCCTCAATTGACCACATGCAGCTTCAATATCATGACCAAATTCTTTACGAACGGTTGCATTGATTCCGAGTTCAATTAATTTTGACATAAACGCATTAACCGCTTGTGGATGGGGGCGACGATATTCATTTTCCATCACCGCATTATATGGAATTAAGTTGACATAACAAAACAGGTCTTTGATTAATTCTGCAAGTTGAATCGCATGTTCGATTTGATCATTAATCCCTTCAATCAGGATGTATTCAAAGGTGATACGTCTACCTGAATTGGTTTGATAATCTTTAATCGCAGGAATGAGTTTTTCCAAGGGGAAAGCTTGGTTAATTTTCATCAAACGTGTACGAATTTCATTGGTAGGCGCGTGTAAAGAAACCGCTAGATTAATTTGTAGTGGTTCATGTCCATATTGTTTGATCTTTTCTGGAAAACCAGAGGTTGAAACGGTAATATGACGTGCCCCAATCGCTAAAGCTTTATTGTGATTAGCAATGCGAATAAAGTTCATCACGTGATCATAGTTATCAAAGGGTTCACCCGTTCCCATCGCGACGATATGACTAACCCGTTCTTTTCGGCCTTCAGCATCCAAAAGATCATTCATCACAACGATTTGGGCAATCATTTCACCCGCGGTTAAATTACGTTGGCGCTTCAATAAACCTGAAGCGCAGAAAGAGCAACCTATATTACAACCTACTTGGGTTGTTACACAAATCACATTGCCATAGTTATACCGCATCAGGACCGCTTCAATTAAGAAACCATCTTCTAATTTTAAAAGTAACTTAACGGTCCGGTCTAAGGAATCACGACGAACATGAATCGAAGGAAGTTGAAAGTGAAAATGCTTTTCGAGTGCTTGCCTTAATTCAAGACTTAAATTCGACATCGATTGGAAATTACGGACCTTCTTTTGATAGATCCAATCATAAATCACACTTCCATAAAAAGCTTTTTGACCCCATGATTCTAGGGTATTTTCTAGTTGTACTAATGTTTGTCCAAAGATACTTTCCATATTATTTCTGCTTTCTCATTGCAGCGACATACAATGCTGTATTTAGTTTATCAAAAGGGAAATACTGAAACTCTTGAATGAGCTTGAAAGCAGGATGTGCCGTCAAGAATTCTGCGATCAAATATTTTCCTTCTTTATGATTAAGTGTGTTGACGCCGTAGAAAAGCAATCCACCTTCTTCGACAAATTGACTTGCTTCATGGATTGCAGATTGCTGACTGGTAATCAAAGTATCAAGTTCTTCTTGTTGAAATTGGATGAAGAAATCTGGAAGAGAACGAATTAAATCAAATTTTGAACATTGGGGGACCACCATGACAACATCTTGTTGTTTTGATAAATGGGTTATTAAACCTTTGGGTTCAGCTTCATACAAAGAAATATTTTGAAGTTGAAACGCTTGTAAGGATTTTTGCATCGCTAATTTTCTTTCAACCGAGTTCGTCGCAATGTTAATTTTTATTTGTTGCTCAGTATAAATGGGTAATTCTAAATACAAGGCCTGAGGTCTTGTTTCGACCAATAACATTTCACCTTTAACATTGTCAAAACTAAATTGTTTGACGATATCCGTGACTGCAAGTCGTTGTTGAAAAATTAAATTTTTAACATATGCTGGATGATTTTTTAAAGGTTCTTTTGCTTGATAAATGACAGTATCTTCAACGGGTGTTGGTATGAGGTCTTGATAGGTGGAAAGTAATTTCTCAGTGGTAATTCTTAAAGTATTGACACGGCATGCTTGCAGTACCGGTTTATTATTGGTGGATAAAATCTTAAGAGTGATTGGAAAACCAAAGTGTTTAATCCACATTTGAACTAACCAATCAGGCGTATTATATTTAATTGCTAAATATGGTACTGAGTTTTCCTTTAAATTGGGGTCGATTAGATTTTTTCCTGGACCTGCTAAATTGATGATGGTTTCTATTCTACTTTCAGGGATTTGTTTTTCTTTGAGAAAGTCCTTTAAAAATGAAATCGTCAACTCATGTGGCATGCGTTTTACAAATACATTGTTGCCAATCGCCGTTTGAACAATATAACGATGTTCTAGTGCTAATTCAGGAATAAATCGTTGGCTAAAGTGATCGAGTAAACGATGGTGATGTAATTCACAACTCGTTAACGAACGAATCAATCCTTGAGAAACGGATTTAGGAGCAGTGGCTAATCCAGACTTTAAAGCATCAGAAAATTGAATTTTCTCATTGATAATTTGATGTAGAATTTGACTCACTAAGATATATTCAATCATGGGGATTTACGTTGATGATTAAGCAATTTTTTTCTTTTTGGTTTTTGAAGAGGTAACTTCCCGATTAAGTTTTTCTAATTCAGTTTCTTTACCGGCAAAAATATTACCGTGGTAAATTTCAATATTCTTATCCGTTTCTTCTTCTTCAACTTCTTGCTCAATTGCAACTTCATTGGTTTCATTGACAAAAAGAGGATAATCCTTTTGAATAAAAGTGGAAACCGAATTCGGTTTTTGAAGAATAAATTCAAAGTGAATATGAATAGTGTTATCTTTTAGAGCCTTGATGAACATCGCGCGTAGTCCTTCTTGGACATGAGCTAACGTTTCGGGCATAGAAATTTTAATAAATGTATGCCAAGCATTTTGATCGACGCCAGCATGAAAGAGTAAGGTTTCATGGACAGAAAAAAATAAACTATTTTCATCCATTTTAGTAAGTTGAACAATGGGTTTTTGTAGTTCGCGGCTCAAGGTCGCTACCACATATTTATCTAAACCAAAAATTTCGATATGCATGCTTCATCCTCATCTTCCATATTTTAATCTAAAAATATAAAAAATGATATGAAAAGCTCACATATCATATGGATCGACATTAAATAAAATTTTCACCGTTTTCTTTGTTAAGAGTAATGGATAAATCGTTTCTAAAATTGGATGAAGCAATTGATACTTTTTATACTTCAATAAAATTCGTCTTCGATAGACGCCAGCATAGAATTCAGGGTATGGAATATTAGGGCCAATCACTTCTGCAACATTTTCTAATTGGGTTTTTAAAGATTGTTCTAATTCAAGGGCTACTTCATCAACTAAATTTTGATCTCTGCTCGTTAATTCAAATCTCGCTAAAAAAGTAAAGGGTGGGTACTGCCTTAGCTTTCTATCTTTCATCTCGCGTTCATAAAAAGATGGATAATCCTGTTTAGCTCCTAATTGAATGGCGTGATGGTTTGGCATCGTGGTTTGAATAATAGCTTCTCCTGGTTGAGTGCCTCTACCAGTTCTTCCAACGACTTGGGCAATCAATTGAAAGGTTCTTTCCGTTGCTCGGTAGTGTGGGACATGCAAGCCTAAGTCTGCGAGCATCACACCGACTAACGTGACATTCGGAAAATCATGGCCCTTGGCAACCATCTGCGTGCCCACCAAAATATCAATTTTTTTCTCTTGAAATTGTTTGAGTATGTTCGTAACATTTGACCGAACGCCGGTCATATCTGTATCGAGTCTAGCAATATTTGCTTCAGGGAATAAACGCTGTAAGGAACTCACTACTTTTTCAGTGCCAAATCCTTCCTTCATCAATTGATGACCTTGGCAAGAAGGACACTGAGTTGGTAAGGTTTCAAGGTGGTCACAATAATGACATTTCAAACTATTGATTTGAGCATGATAGGCTAAAGGCACCTGACAAGATGGACATATAAAACGATATTCACATTGACGGCAAACAATACTCTGAGCAAAACCTCGACGATTGATCAGAAGGATAACTTGTTCTTTTGTGCTCAAACGTTTCTTTATTCCATCCAATAAGCGTTGGGAAAAAATACTATCTTGATTGGAAAGATATTGAGTTTGGTTCATATCAACGATGTGTGTTGTCGGTGAGAATTGGTCAAAGATTCTTTTTGATAACATCAAGTGTTGATAAATACCTTTTTGGGCTCTTGCTCGCGATTCTAATGAGGGTGTCGCTGTTCCCATCACTAATAAACATTGATGAAATTGCCGACGCCATAAAGCAATTTCACGAGCATGATAATAGGGCGGTGTGTCTTGTTTATAAGTTTCAGAATGTTCTTCATCTAATACAATCAAACCAATTTTTTCTAAAGGAGCAAAAATTGCAGATCGAGCACCAACGACCACCAACACTTCACCTCTTAAAATTCTTCGGTATTCATCAAATTTTTCTGCAGGTGTTAATCCTGAGTGTAGAATCGCTACTTTTTCTCCAAATCGTTGATGATAATAACTCATCATCACAGGTGTTAAAGCTATTTCGGGAACAATCATCAACACTGTCTGATTTTGTTTGATAACTTGTTCGGACAACGTCAGATAAACTTCGGTTTTTCCACTACCCGTTACTCCTTCGAGTAAAAATATTTGATGAGAACTTTGATGGATTTCCTTTAAAACTTGCTGTTGATCAGTCGAAAGGGTTGGTTTAGCATCAACCTTAATTGGCTTAAAGTCAAAACGACGCTTTTCTATTTTTTCTAATCTTGCAAAACCTTCCTCAACAAAAAATTTTATTGCCGCCTTACTTTTAATTTCATGGGTCCTGACTTTATTAAATCCTTTAACTAATGCCCACCAATTTCTTTGGTGTGCATTTAGCAATGTTACGTCAGGTTCTTTGATAAAGACTAGCCAATCCTCATAAGCAACTTTGGGACCACGTAGACTTTGCTTACTCGGGAACAAGGATGGTGGAAGCATCGCTTGAAGTAATCCTATTTTTGATGAAAATTGTTGGGTTGCTAATTCATCAACTAAGGTCAATAGTTCAATAGAAAGTATAGGCTTTTCATCGAGAAGCTCTGTGACTTCTAAAATAGGATAAGGACTGGAAGCTTGGTAAGTTTTGAAATCTTCAATTAGTTTGGATTCTGTCACATATCCAATTAAGGATTGCTGACGAAAAGGCACACGAACCCTAATGCCTTTTTGAGGTATGATGGGACCATGATAAACGTAGGTAAAAGGACGATTTAGTTGTTGTAATTGATGCTCAATAAAGACCTCAAGTAGATAGGCCTTCATGATTGCATTGTTAACATTCTTTCTTTAATAATATCGATGATTTGTTGACTCGTTTTTTCGACATCATCATTGACAACCAAATATTGATAATCATGATGAAGATTCATTTCGCGTCTTGCTTTAGCAAGGCGTTCTTGAATAATCATTTCTGATTCAGTTTTACGTTTACGAATTCTCGCTTCGAGTGCTTCAAAAGAGGGTGGCATTAAAAAGATGGTTACCAATCCAGGTCCCGTTGCTTTTGCCATCACTTGCTTAGCGCCATTAATTTCGATTTCGAGTAAGACATTTTTTCCCGCTTGTCTTAACTTTTGAATTTCAGCTTTTGGAGTACCATAGCGATTACCAACAAACTCAGCCCACTCTAATAATTGATTTTCCTGAATGGCTTTTTGAAAAGTGGATTGATTCACAAAAAAATAATCTTTTCCGTCCACTTCTCCAGGTCTCATCGCGCGAGTTGTCATTGAAACTGAATAAATCAAATTCAGTGAAGGATCTTGCATAATTCTTTTACGAATTGTACCTTTACCTACCCCAGATGGACCACTTAAAATAATTAATAAACCAGGCTTCATAGATTATCAAAATTATCTTATGAATAACGCTAAAAGTCAATCAAACCTTCGCTTATGATATACTTTTTTCATGATTGATAAGACTGATTCAATGGAGACTATTTGGTCTCAATTAACCAATCAAATTATTCAACATGTGTATAGCATTAAACCCTATTTTTGGGTTTTCACCATGCGTGCAAAGTCCAATGGTTTATTGATTCTTAATTTGCAAAACGAGCATCCAGTTTTTTCAATTCAAAACAAGAATGATGCTGCATTATTTTCAAATTTTTCAGAACTTGGTCTGACAGACAAATTAAAGGGTTTTCAAATCGATAAAGTCAAGATTGCCGAGGATCAATCGGTAATCATGTCATTAACAAGTGAAAATCAAATGTTTTCATTGAAATTTCAATTAGCCCCTTATGCTCCAAGGTTCCAATTAATTCAATTTGATGAAATTTTGTATGACTCTATTTTAGGTTGGCAACCCAAAGATAAGATCAAATCAAAGCCTGCCATCTTAAGCGTGGACCACTCATTGGATATTGAATGGATCATTCGATATTCGTATTCAATGGATTATCTTCAAATCATTAAAAAAACTTTGATACGTAAGGTTAAGCGACAAGAGGCTTTAGAAAACGATCTTAAGACTCACGAAAGTTCGCTTGGTTACCAATCCATTGCCGAAGCGATTCAATCTCAACCCAACCAATCTTGGTTAACCTATGCTAATCCTCATCAACTTCCTCCCCCTCACATAAACTTTAAGACGGATTTTTCGGGAATCGATGAATTGTTTGAACTTTATAAAAAAGCAAAAAAAGGTATCAAGCAAACCCAAATGCAAATGAAACTTAATCTAGCGTTTATAGAAACCCTTCATCCTTTTTCAAAGTTGGTACCGCCATTATCTGAAAAAGATTTGTCCCTCTTGAAATCTTTTCTTGAAAAAGAACATCTGTTAAGTGGAATAGAAAGTAAACCCACGGAAGTTCTTCATCATTCTCCATATTATGTTGAATATCACGGTGTTCGTTTCTCCTATGGTAAAAATGCAAAACAAAACCATCAATTAACATTTTCAATTGCGAAAAAAAGTGATATCTTCATGCATATTGAAGGGAAACCTGGCAGTCACCTGATTATGCATCATTCCCAATTTGATCATGACTTATTAATTAAAGGAGCTCAGCTCCTCTTAGCGTTAGCAAAACAAATCGCGGGAACAGTAACGTATGCAAAAGTGGGTTCATTAAAGCAAACAAAAACATTAGGTCTTGTATTGATCAAAGATTCAAAAACAATCAAAGCTAATGCTGATCCTGAATTTAGCAATAAAATCCTTGAAAATTCAAAGCGTTATTGATTGAGTTTATTTTTAAGAAAATCTTCGCCTTTAAGTGTTTCTTTGGTCGCTAATCCGGAAAATTTTTGTTGTCTCAATGCCTCATAAAGGACTAACGCTACACAATTTGAAAGATTGAGACTTCTTGCGAGTATACTCATCGGAATTCGATAGAGGTTTTCTTGGTTAGATTTTAAAATTTGATCCGTCAAGCCACTTGATTCGGAACCAAACAAAAAGTAATGATTCAAGGTGGAATCACTCACCGGCATGTCCGTATAAAGTTTAGTTCCATAACGTGTGATGCAATATAGTGTGGGATGTTGATTGGATTCCATAAAATGTTCAAAAGAATCATAGTAAACATAATCAAGATGTTCACGATAATCTAATCCAGTACGTTTGATCGTTTCGTCGTTCAACTTAAATGGTAAAGGTCCAATTATATGAAGTTTGGCTTCAATAGCCATAACTGTTCGCATGATATTGCCTGTATTCTGAGGAATTTCGGGGTGAAAAAGAACCACATGGTTCATAGAATTAATTAACCTTCAAAATGTTCTTCGTATGATTTAATACTATGTTTAATAATTTCGATAGCCATTTGTTTGCCTTCAACTTGAGAAACAAATGTATCTTTACCCTCTAACATCTTATAAACCTGAAAGAAGTGACGCATTTCATTAAAAACGTGATCAGGAATATCCTTTAAATCCTTATAGGAACTAAAGACTGGATCGGATACTGAAATCGCAATAATTTTTTCATCAACCGTACCATTATCAATCATCTTAAAGACGCCGATTGGATAGCATTCTACAAGCGATAAGGGTTGGATGGATTCAGAACATAGTACAAGCACATCAAGTGGATCTAAGTCGCCAGCATAAGTTTTAGGAATAAAACCATAATTTTGTGGATAGTGGGTAGATGTAAATAACACACGGTCAAGAATTAAAGCCCCGGTTTCTTTATCCAATTCATATTTGTTTTTGGACCCTTTTGAAATTTCAATACAAGCAAGAAATTTTTCTGGATTAATCCTTTTTTTTGAAACGTCATGCCATAAATTCATAGTTGACCTCTTTTGATTATTATAAACAGAACAAGGCTTTTTGTTGTCACTAATGCTATAATTTTTAAAATATGAAGGCTAAATTAATCATTTTATTTACTGCAATTCTTATGATTACTTCATGTGTTTCGAATAATCAGGTTGTCGAGATTGCCAATAATCCAAACTTACCGAACACCCTTGAAAATAATGACTCCATGGATACATGGACGAATAGACTAGATGTTGAATCTTTAAGTGTTCTTCAAGCATCAAATGAATCCTTTATGTTATATCTAGGAAATCCGACTTGTAGTAGTTGCACTAGATTTCAACCTCAATTAAAGACATGGATTCTGGAAGCAAATGCAATGGTTTATTATCTTGATACGCTCGAACAACTTCACCAATTAAGTACCATCCAAGAGCAATTTCCAAATTATTTTCCAGAAGGTTTTTCAACACCAGCGCTATATGTCTTAAATGGCGAAGAAAGAATTCATCGCATTGGCGCATCAGAGGCATTTTTTTCATATCCGAGATTCAAAGCTTTAATGGCAAGTTACGTTTCCATTACAGAATCGTAAAGTTATTTAAACGATTCAATAGTTTTAGCTATTGATTTGGTCAAAATGATTTATAATTTAATGTTTCCCACGTAATGGGAAAAGGAGCAAATGAAGATGGCTTTTAAATTAAAATACCTTGGTCAAGAAGCGATATTTCAAGATAAAGTAGCACTTAAAAAGTTATTACCAGATCAGCACCAATATTTGTGTGCCAAAGTAAACCATCGCATTCGTGATCTAAATTATGAAGTTTATTTTGATGCCAATATTGAGTTTTTGACGATTTTTGATCAAGACGCAGTGCGAACCTATGAAACGACACTTCGTTATTTACTGGCGATGGCCGTTTATCAACTTAACCCCAGTTATCGCTTTCGTTTTTCTTACCATATTTCTAGGTCTATCTTTATGGAATTCAGTCAACCAAAAAAAATTGATCCTTCGTTTGTAGAAAAAATTAATCAAAAATTAACCCAGCTTGTTAAGGATAATGTCAGTTTTGATCGTATTATTGTTCCAAAAGAAGAAGCTATTCAATTATATGAAAAGTTAGGTTATACCGATAAGGTTGATATTTTAAAATATAGACCGGAAAAAACCGTTCACTTCTATCAAAGTGGTACGTACACAAACTATATGTTTGGTATGATGGCCATTTCTTCACGTTTAATTAAAGATTGGAAATTAATTTATTACCCTCCAGGTATCATCATCCAATATCCTCGCTCGGAAATGAAAGGTAAAATTCCAGTCTTTGAAGATGCACCGATGTTCGGACAAACCTTAAAAGAAAGTCATGCTTGGTCGAAAATTACCCAAGCTGATACGGTTGCGAATATCAATCATTATGTCAGTGAAGACAAGGTTGTTGATTTTATCAATTTGTGTGAAGCAAAGCATGCACGGATGTTAGTAGAATTAGGTGAGGCCATTGAAAAAAGAAGGGATGAATTAAGATTGGTTTGTATTGCAGGGCCTTCTAGTTCTGGTAAAACCACGTTTGCAAACCGTTTAAGAATTGAACTGATGTCAAGGGGTTTTCAACCGATTCGTATTTCGATTGATGATTATTATTTACCAAAAAATGAGGCACCAAAAGATAGCGATGGTAAACCTGATTTAGAAAACATTCACGCTTTAAATTTACCTTTATTCAATCAACATTTAGCTCAACTAATTAATGGGGAAACTGTGACATTACCTCAAAGTAAATTTGATGCTTCATTAGGGAAAGCTAAAACCTTAAAAATTCAAGAGGACACTCTCATCATTATTGAAGGGATACACGCCCTTAATGACGCTTTAACTTCTTTAGTGCCAAAAACCCAAAAATATAAAATCTATATTTCTCCACAATCACAAATTAATTATGACCACCACAACCCCATGTCTTTAACTGATCTTCGATTATTAAGACGAATGGTGAGAGATAAAAAATACCGTGGTTCTAGTGCCGAACAAACCATCGATATGTGGCCTTCCGTCCGTCGTGGTGAGTTTACTTGGATCTATAAAACACAGGAAGAGGCTGACTATGTTTTTAACTCCTTTCTACCTTATGAACTTTGTGTGATGAAACGGTATGCGATTCCCTTATTGTCTGCCATTCAAAAAGAATCCACTTATTTTCCAACCGCAGAACGATTGATGCGTATGCTTAAATATTTTGTCGATATGGAAGAAAAATGGATTCCTTCGAACTCTTTAATCCGTGAATTTATCGGCGGTTCTTGTTTTAGAGAAGTGGAAGATTAAGCTTCGAGATCTTCAATTGATTTAGGAATATCAATCGATAAATTTTCACAACCTTTTTCTGTGATTAAAATGTTGTCTTCAATGCGGATACCAATACCTAATTCTTTAATATAAAGTCCAGGTTCAACCGTAATGACACATCCTGGTTCTAAAGGAATTTCGCGGCCAATTGGATCATGGGTATCTAATCCTAAATGATGGCCCACATTATGATAGTAAATAGAACCAATTTCTTCGGGCGTCTTGATGAGGCCTTCTTTGACTGCTGCTTCACTTAAAAACTTCATCACAGCTTGTTGAAGATCAACAATTTTTAATCCGGGTTTCGCCATTTGAATAATCATTTGATTAGCCTTCAATACAATCCCATAGATTTGTTTTTGTAATGGATTAAACTTTCGATTTGCTGGATAGGTACGTGTGATATCACCACGATATTGGCCATAAGTCGCTCCTAAATCACAAAGGACAAGGGCGCCATCGTTAATTTTATCTTTAGGGTTGGGATAGTGAAGGACAACTGCATTTTTACCACTGGCAATAATGGTTTCAAACGCTAAACCCATATTCTGATATTCTTTAATCGCATATTGAAAAAGGGCTTCGATTTGATGTTCGTATAATCCTGGCTTTAAGTGCTTTCGAATCGATTGTAGACCGTAAGATGTTCCTTTTATAGCTTGGCGAATGGCTTCAACTTCTTTGACGGATTTAATCATTCTTAACTTCGTAATTTGTGGGTAAATGTTTTCAATAATCAGTTGTGGTGATTGTAACTTTAATTCGTCTCCATAGCTTTCAGGGGTTTTTAATTTACCATCAAGAATAAGTTGTTTTTCTTTATCTAAATAAGCGTGGGTAATTTTTCCAAATCCGTTAGTATCGAGAAGCATTTCCTTTAATCTAGTATCAAACATGGAGAGCATAAAGACATCGTGAATGCCACTTAGTTTAGTTGCAGTATCCACGTCTAATTTTTTACCAACCCATCGCGTTTTCGTTTCATCAATTTCATCGATAAATAAGTAGGTTTTAACGGTTGTCGGTGTTTTAATCATCACCAAAACACTATTTTCTTGCTCAATACCAGTTAGATAATAAAAGTTTTTATTGATTACAAATGGATAGGTCGCATCTGCAGAGGATTTTACCAACCCACCTGCAAACAAAATGATCATCGATTGCTCCATGACCTGAGCAAACAATTTTTCTCTTCTTAAGCTAAATTCTTTAGCATCCATGAATTTATTGCCTCCATGATTGAACCAATTGACGAATGGTGTCCATGTCAATTGTTTCTATCTTACCATTATCTATCAATTTAGGTAATTGTGAATCCAAGGGTAGTTGGGCTAGTAAAGGTAACTGATACTTTTGCCAAATGGTTGGTCTGTTACTGGTGTGAAATAAAGGATGCTTCTTCTGACATTGATCACAGATAAAATAACTATAATTCTCAATAATCCCAAGAATAGGTTTGTTTACCATCTTCGCCATTTGAATACCTTTACCAACAATATCTTGAACGATATCTTGAGGTGTTGTCACCATAATAATGTTATCAACATTCAAACTTTCAAGGACTGTCATCGATACATCGCCCGTCCCAGGTGGTAAATCGATGAAAAGGTAATCCAAATCACCCCAAATTACATCCACGTAAAATTGTCGAATCAAATCAAGTACCAGAGGAGACCGCCACACAATCGGATCATCCGATTGATCTAAAAGTAATTGGGAAGAAATAAGCCGAATACCTAAGGGGCTTGTAATCGGCAATATCAATCCATCCTGACCAACGACTTTCGATTGGATAGCGAAAAGTCGAGAAATGGTTGGACCAATAATGTCTGCGTCCAAGATACCTACTTTTTTTCCGATTCTAGTTAAATGTGTTGCGAGTAAAGCAGTAATGGTGCTTTTACCAACACCGCCTTTACTTGACATGATTGCAATCGTATTTTGAGCTTTACTTTGCTGGTTTAAACGATACACCTTCATAAATTATTCGTTGAATGCGTATTCAATTTTTTCACCTTCTATTTCAAAAACAAAGTTTAATTCATAGGGTTCTTGACTTAAGGTAGTTAAAATACCACTTGGATTTGTAAACGGATTTGGTGTTGTCACCGTAATGATTAAGGCCGAAAGACCATCAAAACCAGAATTCGTAACAATTCTAGCAGCATAAAATAATTGTCCAACTTTACTTAAATATATATTTGACCATCCTGCATAGTTCGTAGCTGTAGGATAAGGCCCACCCGTCACATTCAATGAAATTCTAGAACCCATTTTGATAAGGGCAGCTTTCATAGCAGTGATATCAGATGAGTTGGGAGTTCCGCTAACACCTTTAATAGCAGATAAAAATTCAAGTGACCCTTCTAGACCTATCGCTTCGATTGGGTTCAATAGTTCAAAATCAGTATTGCCATCTTGGTTCAAATCATAAAAATTTAATTGTTTAGATATATTATTGGCATCACCGAAAAATATGGCATTGGTATCTTCTACGATTGCATATTCGCCTTTAAAAATATCGGTGAAAAATCCTGCAGATAATTCTGAAACCATAAAAGCCCGATCTATGATAGTTTGCCCAGTAGCCACATAAGTCAATTCAATAAGCGAACGCATTTCACTACTATATTGATCTAGGCTAGATGCGTCTGATAAACTCGTAAAATTAGAAATAACCCCTATAAATTGGTCTAATCGTAAAGCCTCAAAAACTTCATCAAAATCCCCACTAAATATTTCTTCAACTCGAATTACCTTTAATTCTTTATCAGAGACTAAAGTGGTTAAGTAATCAAAATACTTACTTACACTTGCTGTATTTAAAAAGTTATAAAATGTTAAAGATCGTGTTTTAAAACTTCCAATTGTGGTTACATTAAATGGCGTCAATCCTGTATTGGTGGCATCTGGATTCAATATTTTAGTCGCATTATTTCCAAATATTTGCGAATTACTTAATAAATTTACCAATGGATATAGGGAACCTCCATCAGCTAAGAAATTACTGACATTGAAGCCACCACTTATCGATATATACTCTTCTGTGATTTGATCATAAAAGCTATTTAATAATCCATCAATAAGTCCAGAAGAAATGACGGTGCCAGGAAGAGTAGAATAATTCATAACGTTAATATCGGCTGATAAAAATTGAACCGGCGTTAATTCATAGGTTTCATTGTTTTCTGTATAGGTTCCAAAGTTGATGCTACTAAAAGCATCTTTAACCATTTTTTTAACAGCGTCTGCTGTCAGTGATGAATAATTTAAGACTGACATAATTCTTCCAATTGAACTAGGTGACAAAGATCCTGCATCTATACTTGAGGCATTACCTAAGTTAGGTAAAGCGACTTTTAGCTCCTTAAAAATTCTAAAGAATGCATTGATTTCTCCTACATTTTCGTCATCAAGCCAGTTATCGGTTAAGTGGGTCGAATTATTGGTTGGAAAAAGCGTTGCATAATTTAGAACTAATGCATCTGCTTTCGCATTCGCATTTCCATAAACAGCGTCTGCCAAGCGAGCTGCATCATAAGCCAGGCTTGCCATACCTGTATCCTTAAACATTTTTGCCATCATTTGCTCAAAGATTGTTAAATCATCAGCATCGGCAGTTGAAGGACCAGTTAAATTAAAGACTTGCGAATCATGTAAATCTCTTACTAAATTAGCCATATCATCAATTGCTTGGTCTGATAAATCTTTAATTGAACCATAAGCACGATTACCAACAACTTTCACATCCGAGAAAATAGATAAAATTGCTGAAATTTCAGCGTTATCGTAAGGCATATATTGATCGCCAACTGAAAGATTATTAGGATCATTTCTTGTTCCTCTATAACGGAAATTGGCAAGAGTAAAATCAACACCAACTGAAGAAAAATCCCCTCCTTCTAGCATATTAGAGAATAAATTTGGAATTGCAGGATAAACAATTGTGGAGTTATTCATACTTAATAGTAGGTTTTCTATTTTCGCTAACCCTACTGGTGTATCAATTAAATTTGATAATGTATCAGAAGAGCCTGCTCCAGAAAAAGAAGCAAAATCTAAGTCTAAATCTTTAAAGGCTTCTAAAATGGAGATAATCTTTGAAATTTCTCCCGTGCTACCTTTCCAACTATCAGGATTAATTGAAACTGCAAAATTATTAGGAATTACACTTATATCATCTTGTAAATAGTTAAGTCGATTCGTGTTGCTTTCACCATCAAAAACAAATGTATCAAGTGTGGAAGTGTTTATGATCATTCTTACCGTTTGTTCAAAAATTGTTAAGTTATTGTTTGCATATGAATTGCCAGTCTTAAATGAATTAAATACATAAGAATCGTGCATTTTATTCAATAAGTCATTAAATAAAACTGGATTGATTAGTTCTGAAGTAAAGGCAGTTCCACCAGTTAAACCAATAGCATTGATATCTGAATAAATGTCTAAAATTTGGGAAATTTCTTGGCCCCTATCAATTTTACTTGACTCAACATTAAAGTAATTTGTATTTGCATCGCTCATGGTTAAACCATTGATATTAAAGGAATCGGAATCAAAGATGTTACCAAATAAATTTCCAATGGAAGGAGCGACTAATGTTGAGTTGTTCATCGATAATAATAAATTCTCTACTTTTGCTAGGCCCGGACCTGTACTCAATAAATCAGAAATCGCATCGCCACCAAAGTTAGCAAAATCGATATCAGTATCTTTAAAGGATTCAAGAATACCAATAATTTGATTAATTTCACCATTATTGCCAGTCCAATCATCGTCCGTTAAACCATTACCAAAATTATTATCTAGGTCGGCAATATCATCTTGAAGTAACAGTAAGCGATTGGCATTGAGGGGTTCATCGTAAATAAAGGTATCAAGGGTTGAGGTATTTAAAATCATGCGAACCGTTTGTTCAAAAATGGTTAAATCATCTAGTAAATAACTATTTCCAGATTTAAATGAGTTGAAAACATTTGAGTCATGCATTTTATTAAGTAAAGCATCAAATAAAACTGGGTCTATTAAATCAGCTGAAAATGCTGCTCCACCGGTGATACCAATACTATTGATATCCCAATAAATATCGAGGATTAAACTAATTTCTGTTGCTCGATTGGCCTTGAGTGGTTCTTGATTAAAGAAATTCGTGTTCGCATCTGACATGGTTAATCCACCAATGTTAAATGCATCAGAACCAAACACATTTCCAAATAGATTTCCTATGGCAGGTGAAATAATGGTCGATTCATTCATCGATAATAAAAGATCTTCTACTTTTCCTAAGCCAATTTCCGTATTCAATAAATCACCAATGGCGTCTCCGCCAAAGTTGGTAAAGTCAATACCAGTATTCACAAAAGCCACCATGATATCGACGAACCGTTGAATCTCGCCATCGATACCATCCCAATCATCCGGTGTTTCAGTTCCAAAATTATTATCAAGTGAAGTCATATCTTGATAAAGGGCTGCTTCTCTTTGAACTTCTGTAAGACCATCATAAATAAACGTATCAAGCGTGGCAGTAGTGAGCAAAAATTGATAGGCTTGTTCAAATACAGTTAAATCACCATTCAAACGCGAGCGACCTAATTTAAATGAATTAAATAAAGCGGCATCATGAAGAATGGTGAGTAAGTCACCCACCGTAAGGATTGTAGATTCATCAAAATTTGCAATATCAAATGCACCACCACCATCAAGTCCCATATCGCTAATCGTGTCTAATAAATCAGCTGTTGCTTGTATTTGTTGTGCTCGACCAGCTTGATTTAAATCTAAAAATACAAAAGTGTTGGTTTGCGATAAAGAAAGGGACCCAATGTCAAAATTTGAACCACCAAAGATCGAATCATAAACGTTATAAACTAGAACCCTTAATGAAGAAGCATTATTCAACGCTAGCAAAACATCGGAAATCGTTTCACCGCTTAATCCAGTTCCAGAGGTGAGGTCAGAAATGGATACATTTTGTAATTCTGAGATAAATCCGACAATGTTTTCTAATTCACCACCCACAAATTCATATTGAATATCGCCATTTAAATCTAGAATGGGATCGCCATTACCATCAGTGATGACAGTTTTGATTCCAAACCAATTTGCTCGTGTTGAAACTTGATTACTAATCGCATAAAAATCTTCTGTTACGATGGTGAAATTATCTCCCGGATTGTCATCCCAAGTTGATTGATAAGGTGAAGGATCTTCAAAATAACTTGCTAGATCTGCGATGCCTGTAAGTTGATCTAATAAAAAATCTGGAAAGACATAGTCTCCATTAGGTTTGATAAAGATTTGTGATGCAGCTAGGCCTTGTAAAAGTTCTTCAATCATCGATACATCTGAGTTTAAGAAATCTATATTCTCTAAGCCATCTGCAAAATTAGTTAACTGTTTTACTAAGTACATCAAATTAGAACCTTCTTCAGTCCAAGATGTCACGTTTCTAAATGAAGTACCTAAAACTGGATCCAATAACCCACCTGTGGAACCAAATAAGTTATCGAGAATACCACCAAATGCAGCGGCAATAATTTCCGAACGATCTGCATAGGCAAAGATTTTGTAAAGGGTTGCCACTTCTGGATCATCAATATCCTCACTACCCGTTGTTAAGTCTTCTAAAGCCGCAAATAAATCGCCTGAAATATCAAGTAGACCTGATTCTAAAGCGGTTTTTAAGAAATTAATAAGATGGAAATTTTCACCTCTAAACGATATAGTATCCAATTCATCCAACTTATCATTACCATTCGTATCGATAAAAGTCGTGGTCCATCCATTTTCCAAACCAGACGGTTCTACACGGTTAAAACCTGTATCAATATCCGTTTCTTCGATACCGATACCTTCCACTAAAGAGAATATACCTTTAATGATTTGATTAAAGTTAGTCGTTTTATTATTGGTGGCAGGATTTAGATTGATAATATCTGAGTAATAGATATTGTCGAGTAAACCAATTAAATCATATGCAATGGTAGGAAATTGATTCAATAAATCTGAACTTGCATCTAAAACATTAAATGCGTATCCCATCATATCAACGACAATGGTTAATTCTCTTGATAAACTTTCAAAATCAAAATTGAGATCAGCAGTCGTCAGAGAAATTAAACTTAAGAAATCATCGAAACCGGCACCGGTTAGGGTGGATTCAAGAATACCAGGAACCACGGTTAAAATAATTTGTGAACGATCGAGAGAAGGAATTAAGTCTGCTTTTAAACCAAGTCTGAATTCTCCATCTTCAAGTAAAGCAAGAATATCAAGCGTTTGACCAGGTTCAGGTTGGATCAAACTGATGAGAGTTTCATTTCCCAACACCGCACCTAAAATACTAAATATTCCCGCAAATTCACCTTTATAATCAATTCGTATATCGCCGCTATTACCACTATTAAATTCTGCGATTAATTCATTTAATTCCGTGTCATCGAATTCTGAACCAGCCACACTCGTCAGCGTTGGTAGCAATAAATCTTCAACAATCGTGGGTAAACCATTCACAATTAAATCGGAATCCATTAATGACCGACGATTGATTGCTTTGCCAGTTGTAGGGTCATTATTAATCGGTAAACCATCCCCATCGACTTCACCAATCAAAACTTCGACAAACAAATCAAAATGATCTTTCAGTAAATCAATGATAGTTGGAGTCGGTTCATCAACCAGCTTTCTCCCTACTGGAACTTGACCATGATTAGTAGGCAATACAACATCCAGTAAACCATCAACGCTTTCATTTAATTCATACACCAATTCATAAATTAAACTTAATTCAGAACCAAATGAAATCGATTGATATTCACTCCATTCTGTTGGTAAAAATGTGGATAAACCAATACCACCAGCTGGACCTCCCGCATCTATTTCATCCGTCACTAATTTATATAAAACAGCTGGAATGACTTGGGATAAGAATGGTGAGGCGTCGAGGGTTTCTAGCATCATCAAAACTTCATCTTTAGCGGTAGGTGAAAACATTGTATTGATCAGCGTTAAAGTGTCGGTATTGCCTTGGAGAATTGGTGTTAAAACACCTGAACGAATCACACCAGTGAAAATGTCACCAAGGTATTGAAGTTCATCTTCCCAAACTAAATTATCCAAATTGACTAAATCTGAATCTAAAAATGGAGAGACTTCATCTAGATTTAAGCCAATCGTGACTGCAATTGGAAGGATTTTCATGATCAAAACAGACCCAGTTAATGATGTGATGAGGTTGGTAACAACATCTTCAGTAATTAATAACGAGGTATCAATAGTAGCAAATGTACTATCAACGGCACCGCTGCCAATTAAAGTTGCCGCAATGTCAACAAATGAACCTAATTCATTGGCAAGGGTTAATCGGTATTCATCTAAATCTTGTCCAGTTACATAATCCATCAAGGCTGTATCGATGCTTAGTCCATCATCAGTTAGGGACCAAGAAAATAACGTTTGCGCAAAAGTTGAATCATTATAGGCATTCACAAAAGACATGATTTCGTTATATAGTTCAGCATCAATTTGATCGCCATATTCATCATCAAAATCCTTAAAGGAACCTGTGATGGTATTAACCAAAGACGTAAAAGGTGAAAGAAACATGGTTAAGACTAAAACCATTTTAAGTGCACCAGCTAGACCACCCAAAAGACGCATTTTTACTTTTTTTCTTAGATTTCTTGGAATCAAAAATCGAAATGGGATGAAATATAAAATTGCTGCGATGCTTTCACCAAGTAAGAAAATCACAACTGCTAAAACAATAAATACTAAATAACGTAAAATTACCAACGTTAAACCGATGATTAAATCAGCAATCGCAGGCGTAATAAAGAACCCAAATGCGAGTAAAGATTGTTCTAAAACTTCATATATCGTTTCATAAGGAGTCGTCACCGACACAATAATGGGAGCAGCATTCAAATTTAAAGCGATAGAACTAAATCCTGCACTAGCAGCAATACTCGAAATATCATAATCCATTGCAAAATCAACAATTTGCCTGGTGAACAACACGGAAGCGATAACTAATCCACCAACAAACAGTAAGCGAAAACCTTCTCTCCAAACTCCTCTTAAAAAACCTAAAATAAAACCAAAAGCAACCAAACCCAAAATTCCATATAATGCATAATCTAAATATTGTGCAATTTGAGTAGGATCAATTCCAAAACTTAAAATATTTATCATCTTAAACCTCCAAGTCACTTACCTTCTTATTTTATATGATTTTGGTATGCTATCATATGAAAAAGATAAATAAATTTTAAGATGTTAATGCAATCTGTTCAAAATGAAAATATATCCAAAAAACATTCATTAGTCCTTTTTTTTCTCGGCTGGTTAGGATTGTGGGTATTTGCATTAATATTTGCGATTTTAATTCCAATATTGGTTCCATTTTTTTTAACACAAAACGACGCTTCTATATTTCTAGATAGTCCATTTTTTTTCCAAATCATTAATTTTTTAACCTATCTGACCATCTTTTTGATTGGACTGACACTACTACTACCCTATATACAACGATCATTTTTACCTGCGATTCAATCATCAAAATGGCTATTAGGATTACCTTTTACCTTTGTTATTCTCTTTAGTTCATATGCACTAATTACGCTCTATGATTATTTTGGCATTGTCTTGGAAGATAACCAAAATCAAAGTGCGATTGTAGGCCTCGTTCAAGATTCACCCATTATTTCACTCATCACGTTTGGGTTTTTAGGTCCTATCGTCGAAGAGTGGACATATCGATTGGGAATTTTCAAATACCTAAAGAATAACAATAATCTTTTAGCTTACGTGATAACCTTAACAATATTTGGATTTATTCATTTTGACTTTACCTCCGCGAATCTCGTCAATGAATTGTTAAACTTACCAATTTATCTTATTGCTGGAGCGTGGTTTTGCTATCTTTATGATAAATTTGGATTACAAGTCGCTTTATCAACGCACATTATGAATAATGTCTTTTCAGTATTAGCGATTATATTAGAGGCGAATATAGTCAACTCATCAGGTTCAATCTTATGATTAGATCAACAAATTTTACAGCTTACCAACTGAAGTGGTTAGCAATTATTACGATGACAATTGATCATTTTGGTGTCGTGGTTTTATTACCATTTACACAAAGTGAAAGGATTGGCACCTTATACCTCATTGCAAGATTGATTGGTCGCCTTGCCTTTCCATTATTTGGTTTTATGATCGCTGAAGGAATTTTTCGTTCTAAAAGACCGATTCAATATATTAGCCGCCTTGCACTCATGGGATTATTGATTGGATTGGCTATGTTCTTGTTGGGTGAATTTGGCATTCAAGCCTTATCTGGCAATATATTTATCGATTTAACTATGGCTGCTTTAGCGATGTATTTATTTAAGCAAAAATCGCTTGCATATCGCTTTTTAGCATTGCTTCCAATTCTTTATGTGATGATGACTAGTTTTAATAATCAATTTCCCAATTATATAAGCGCGGATTACGGTTTTTATGGATTAATGATGATGCTACTATTTTTCCTTTCTTATCAAAAATTGCCAACCTTTTTTTATCAATTCAACCCATTTAAATTTTCCTCAACGGAACTTACCGTTGAACAAAAACGATATCAATTTGCAAGTGTGATTTTCATCTTCATGCATATACTTTGGTATATAATTAGTCTTGTTTTGAATGATGGATTGAATCTTTCAGGACCGATTGTTTCGTATATCAATCGATTTGTTGGTGCCCAAACCTATGCCGTGTTCGCTGCTTATTTTATCTATCAATATCGAGGCGTAAAAGGATTGTCACCCAAATGGTTTCAAACGTTCACCTACCTCTATTATCCGCTACATTTTATCGTCTTATACGCCATTTATTACGTTATTAGTTTATAAATTCATCTCAGGAGGAATCAAAAGATGATTAAAAATATTACAAACGCAAAGGAATTTAATGAAATTCTATCTAGTTCTAAAGGGAAAGTCATTGTGGATTTTTACGCGGATTGGTGCGGCCCTTGCAAAATGCAAGCTCCAGTTCTGGATGATTTTTCAAAGAAAAAACCAACTGCTATTATTCTTAAAGTAAATGTTGATCAAAATGTTGATTTAGCAGAAGCACATGCCATCATGTCAATTCCAACCATGATGGTGTTTAGCAATGGTAAGCAAACCTATAAGAAACCCGGTTTTCATGCGTTAAATGCTTTGGAAAACTTGTTGAATAACTAATTTATTAATTAGGATTTTCTTAATTTCTATTGTATGTTAAGATAATTTCGTTCTCTTGCAGGTGTAGTTCAGTGGTAGAACATTAGCCTTCCAAGCTAATTACGCGGGTTCGATTCCCGTCACCTGCTCCAAAACAAGTTGAAACTTGTTTTTTTTTTACTTAAATAGTTGGTAAACTATAGGTGATGAACTATGAAATTATTTTAGCAACCAATAACCAAGCTAAAATTGAAGAAATAAAGACATTCTTTAAGGACTATACCGTTACTTTTTTGACCTTGGACGAAGTAAAGTTAAAATTAAAACCCAAAGAAACTGGTAGAACCTTTTTAGAAAATGCTCTACTTAAAGCAAAAGCAGTCAGTAAACATGTGAATAAAACTGTGGTGGCAGATGACTCAGGATTACAGATTGATGCCCTGCATGGATTTCCTGGCGTCTACTCCTCACGGTGGTTAGAAGACAAAACGTACGATGATAAAAATAAAGAAATTTTGAGATTGATGGATGTTCATAAAAATAGAAAAGCGCAATTTACCTCTGCCTTTGTTATTTTGTATCCACATCAAGAAATGCGTTTCTTTGTCGGAACAACTATTGGTAAAATTACGCGTGAAATTGATACGAGTAAAAATGGTTTTGGCTATGATCCTATTTTTTATAGTGATGAACTTTTAAAAACCTTTTCGCAAGCAACGATTGAAGAAAAAAACAAGGTTTCGCATCGGGGTAAAGCTTCCGCTAAATTACTTCAGTGCTTACTAGATAAACGTCTCATCACCAAAATAAAGACAAGATGACAAACCGAACGACGCAATGGTTTAGAATTGATAATGCGGGAAAACTTTTCCCAATTATTACTGAAACGAGACGATCTTCTTATTTTCGAATGAGCGTAATGCTCAATGAATTAGTAGATCCAGTCGTATTACAGAAAGCAGCCGAAAAAACGTTATTTCGATTTCCGAATTTCAATACTAAATTACAAAGAGGTTTGTTTTGGAATTATTTAGAAAATCAGTCTAAACCATTCAAAGTGTTACCTGAACCCAACACCTTTGGCTCCAATAGTCGACCTTTTGATAGTTCAAAACATTTGATTGAAATTTACTATCATCGTCATCGCATTTCGATTGAGGTATTTCACGCCATCACTGATGGACGTGGAGGGATGGAATTCTTAAAAACGCTTACTTTATCCTATTTAAGAGAAAAAGGTTATGCAGTTGATGCTGAGGGCATGATTTTTGATGCCAATGATCAAGTTACACATGCAGAACTTGAAGATAGTTTTGCCACCAAAGTAACAAAAGGTAAAAGTATCTGGATGGCAACTAACAAAGCTTACCACCTCAAGGGAACCTACTTTGAGCACAATGGTCATTACCTTACGCATTTACATTTAAATACTGAACATTGCATCGCAATAGCTAGGCAATTTCAAACCACCGTTACGGGGCTTTTAGCAACGATTCTGATTCTGGGTCTAATCAAAAAACAGGAAAGCGAAAATCCAAAAAAACGAAAACCTATTATCCTTTCCATTCCTGTCGACATGAGAAAATATCTTCCTTCAAAAACGATGAAGAATTTTGTGATGACAATTAATATTGGAAAGGTTTTTTCACCTCAATCAAGTTTTCAAGAGGTTCTACAAGAAGTCAATCTACAATTAAAAGAAGGTCAAAAAATTGAGGTTTTAGCACCTCAAATTCGTGCCAACATGAAGGCTGAAAGAATGCTTTTATTGAGATTCGTTCCATTATTTATCAAGAGATGGATTGTGAAAAGTGTCTTTAATCGGGTTGGCGAACCAGCTTTAAGTTTTACCATGTCAAATTTAGGAAAAATTGAAATGCCAATTACCACTCAACCATTTATTAAACATTTTGAATTTATGATTTGTTCGACACCAATAACCCCAATTAATATTGGAATTGCCTCTTATAAGGATCAACTCGTGGTCTCATTTTCTAGAATCATTGACGATCGAACCTTTATTCAATATTTCGTACAATATCTTGTCAACGAACTTAAACTTGATGTCATGGTATCAGGCAATCGGTGGGAGGAACATGAATAATGTCAACTTGTAAACGTTGCCGTATTCAGGTTGACGATAGCCTAACGCATTGCCCAGTCTGTGGTGGTTTTCTACATGATGTGGTAAAAAAAGATCAAGAAAAGTTATATCCTTCTCCCAATTATTCGCACATTGAAAAACAAACTGCTACCCATCTTCACGCTTTTTTTGCATTTCCTCTTTTACTCGCTCTATTGTTAACTCTTTTGATTGATTTAGCTCTTATCGCGAATGAGTTAGGTACTACATTCATGATGACCTTTATTGTTTTCTATGTATGGGTATTAATCTATAAGACCATTTACAATCGACAAGGTATCGGATATATCATTTTATGGCAACTATTTAGTTTAAGTATTGGCACTACGATCATTGCCTTGGTTGCAAACAATACCCTCAATGCCTGGCCACTACAATATCTCGTTCCCATCGCAATCTCTATAAGTAATCTCTTGTTTTTCATTATCACAACGGTGAAGCGTAAGACGGATGTCATTCTCTTTCAAATGTTCATTACAAGTATATTAGGCATTTTCCAGTTTTCCCTTATTTATTGGTTGATTGATACGGAAATCATGATCCCTTCTTTAATCGCTGGTATCACCTCAATTATGACTTTGACTTCGTTGCTTACTTATCTTCGAAAAAAGTTTTTTGATTATCTACAACGTTGGCTGCATATATAAAAAAAACCATTGCTGTTTGCAATGGTTTTCTTTATATATGAATTAGAAGTTTAGGCTTTTACTTTTAACGAATCAAGACCGCGGTATACGCTTTTGTTACCTAATTGGTCTTCAATACGGAGCAGTTGATTATACTTAGCAACACGATCAGTTCGAGACATAGAACCCGTTTTAATTTGACCAGCATTCGTTGCAACCGCTAAATCTGCAATCGTGGTGTCTTCTGATTCACCTGAACGATGGGAGATGATGGCGGTATATCCATTGGCAGCGGCAAGCTTCATCGCTTCAAGGGTTTCTGTCAAAGTACCAATTTGGTTAACCTTAATTAAAATTGAGTTTGCAATTTTACGATTAATACCTTCTTGAAGAATTTTAGGATTGGTAACAAATAAATCATCACCAACAAGTTGTACTTTTTTACCCAATTTTGCCGTGAGTGCTTTCCAGCCATCCCAGTCTTTTTCGGATAAACCATCTTCAATGGAGACAATAGGATACTTACTGATGAGGGCATCATACCAGGCAATCATTTCGGCTGTGGTTTTCTTGCCTTCGCCGCTCTTCTTTAATTCATAAACCTTGGTTTCTTCATTATAAAATTCTGAAGCGGCAACATCCATCGCTAAAAAGATATCTTTTCCAGCAACATAACCTGCTGCTTTAATGGCTTCCATAATCACATCCAAGGCTTCTTGGTTACTCTTTAAATTGGGAGCAAAGCCACCTTCATCTCCGACAGCAGTGATATGCTTTTTACTCTTTAAGACCTTTTTAAGTGAATGAAAAACTTCAGCTCCCCAACGGACTGCTTCCTTTAAGGATGGCGCACCCAAAGGCATGATCATGAATTCTTGAAAATCAACAGAACTATCTGCATGCGCGCCACCATTAATGACATTCATCATCGGTGCAGGTAGAACCTTAGCTTCTGTGCCAAAGAGTGTTGCAAGGTATTGATACAAAGGTAAATGTAATTCTTCCGCGGCAGCTCTAGCAACGGCTAATGAGACGGCAAGAATGGCATTCGCACCTAAATTGGTTTTGAAATCTGTACCATCCATTTCTAACATAACCTTATCAATCTCAGATTGATGGGTTACTTCTAAACCTACAACTTTATTGGCAATTAATTTATTGACATTATTGACAGCCTGACTGACACCTTTTCCTAAATAACGCTTGGGGTCTTGATCTCGTAATTCCATCGCTTCTCGTTCACCTGTCGAAGCCCCGGATGGGA
>JACCDW010549455.1_pt1 | contig 86718 bp, 96 predicted proteins | sample 7449781 | NCBI WGS metagenome assembly JACCDW01 (sample SAMN15323449, study PRJNA562643) | freshwater metagenome | isolation source: river surface water | place: USA:Blue River Watershed | collected 2017-08-18
CGTTTAATAAACCATCGACAGCGTCATATCAAACTGTTGCACTATTTGGTACAACAAGCGGTGGTATTTTTATTACAAGTGATAATGCAATAATAAGCAAAGGTGCTTATTTTAATAACGGTTGGATTGCAACATCTACTGGTGGTTCTTTAATTGATTTTACTGTCAATAGTAATCAACCAAGTGTTGCAACTTTTAGTGGTGCAACTGTCGGTGGAGCAGTAACATTCTCAACCTCTCAAGTTATCTTACATGCAGGAAACTACAACTCATATTCACCAACATTAACGGGTACTGGTGCAAGTGGTACTTGGAATATAAGCATTTCAGGAAATTCGGCAACAACAACAAATGCAAGTGCGTTAGAAGGATTGACCGTCAATCAAATTTTTAATAATAGAGGTAGAAATCACGGAAGCCCTACTGATTTTGATTCAGTAACAGTGTTTGGTCCATATTTTATACAAGGTACAACTAATGGACCGGGTACAGGTTCAGGACAGTTTTATGGAATTTCTCTCGGATTAGGTAACGAATATGCATATTCACAATATGCGATGCAAATGGCAATACCACGTTATAACTCAACAGATAGATATATTTCATACAGAACAAGAGAAAATACTACATGGGGTTCGTGGAATAAAATTTGGGCTGGTTATGCTGATAGTGCGGGAACTGCAACTAGTGCAACTAGTGCAACTAGTGCAACAACTGCAGGTAATATTACCGCATATACCATCAATCAAAATTTAGGTACAAGTAATTCACCAACTTTTGCTGGTTTAACAATTAATAGTGCAACTGCTACAATTAGAAACACAACAGCATCCTCATATTCTAACCTTCAAATGGGTAATGATACCACATCAAATGGGGGCGGAATTGCTTTATTAGGATCAACATATACTGCATCAGGACAATACAGATCAAATGGAACATATGTGTATAGTAATCAGGCGGGTGGTTTAACTTTACACGCTGAAGGTGCAAATACATTATATTTGTCAACAAACGGAAGTACCGCATTAAGTATTAATAGTTCACAAGTTATAACTTCTTCACCGGGTTCAAATAGTGGTGGTTTTTATTTAAGTGACACCGGTGCAGGTCTCTATAGAGATAACACATATGACGTTGCTTTGGTACAAAATAATGCATCTGGTAATGCGTTATATCTATCAGGAGCTGGAAACGTAATAGTATCAATCGATAACAATAATAATGAAACAGATAGAAAATTTATTGTCGGTAATAATGCTGTAAAAGCAACCAATGAATTATTTGTTGTAAATGAAAGTGGAAGAATTGATATACCAACGACTGTAACAGTCGACACACCAACATCATCTTTAAAGATGAGTGCAAGTGGAATTATATTTGGTGGTAATAATAGTGGTAGAGAAACGAATTCAGCACAAATATCTGCGGGATATCATCAATCAAATTCGTTAAATATTGTTGGTATGTCATCTAGCACAGGATCGTCAGATAGAAGAGTTGATATGTGGGCCGAGGGAGGTTTTCATATTTACGGTAATGTATTACCCAAATCGAATGGATCATATAATTTAGGTTCATCTTCTATGAGATGGAATACGGTATTTACTTCTGACTTATCTATGTCAAACGGAATTGGTGATTATACAATTGTGGAAGGAGAAGAAGATTTATTTATATATAATAATAAAACAAATAAAGTGTTCAAATTCTTATTACAAGAAGTTGACCCATCAACAGCACCAGCAAAAAAAGTACATTAAAATGAATGAATTAAAATATGTAATATTTGATTTTTCGGAAGCCGATAAAATCAATTTTAATGAAGTGAAAGAAGATTCAATAGAAACGTTACGTAAATCAGTTGACGGAAATAAAACCTTTGTTAAATATGAAGGACTCATGCCTCAATGTGTTAGCAATTTATTAAGTAAATCTAGAGAATACTATAATATTGAAATTTTGGAAATTCTTGCAACTGAAGAATGGACAAATAGTGAATTAAACAGATTATAATATGCCGATTAATTTAAGTGGTAATGAATTTAATTCTTTGGGTGTTAAGTTAATCAATAACACATCATACATTACAAATAATTTAGTATCATTATGGGATGCGGGTATACCTGAATCATATCCTGGTAGCGGTAGTTCATGGTATGAATTTACTAATTCATCTAGTAGAACCGGTACATTTACAAATGGACCAACATATTCAAGTTCAGATGGTGGGTCAATTGTTTTTGATGGTGCAAATGATCAAGTTACATTTGATACATTCAGTTTACCTGGGGTTCCATGGTCAGTATCATTTTGGATTAAAACCACAACAACGGCACAATGTGCCTTATTTTCTCATTATTCGGGAGGTCCTGTATATAATGGATTTGGGTTAAGTGGCGGTTATTTACAATATACATATTATAATAATAACGGATGGAATTATTCACCAACAAGTAATACGTTAATTAACACCAATAAATGGGTCTATGTTACTTATGCAACAGGTGCAGGTGCAAACTCAACATTTACTTTTTACACTAATGGTGTTGCTTCAGGTACATTCACACCTGTGAGTAATGGTATTGGAAGTGGAAATATGGGGGTATTTGGTTCATACTGGGGATGGGGATTTTATCCCGGTAATTTAGCACATTGTTCAATTCATAACACACAATTATCTGCAACACAGATATTACAAAATTTTAATGCAACAAGATTAAGATTTGGGGTTTAAAAGTTAAAGATTATGCCATTTGATGTAGGAGGACGAATTTTAGATAGTATACAAGTAAAATATCAAAACGCAACTTCGATAGTTAGAAGGGGTATGATGTTATATTTAGACGCACAAGTTGCGGAATCATATCCGGGTAGTGGAAATACTTGGTACGATTTAAGTGGAAATGGTTATAATTTTGACTTAGTCAATAGCCCGACTTTTGGACAATACAATAGAGCTAGTGCCTTTCAATTTAGTGGGTCTAACGATTATGCAACAAGAGCCGGTAGTATTTCACATAATGTTGGTGCTGCGGGTACGGTGATGATAATGATGTCAAGTATTAACAACACCAATTTTGGTAGTTGTAGTAGATTGGTTAGTTTTAATGACGGTAGTAGTGTAAATAACGATTATAGTACATTTTTTACATTAGCATCATGTGATGAATCAAAACATGGTTTATGGTGGAGATCATCATATGGAGGTGTTGGTGGTTTATATCCTACAACATCCATAAAGGCTGCAAATGATCCATATAGAATAATTTCATATAAATGGACACAAAATAATACAGCATACGTTCATGTAAATGGATTTCAAGAGGCTTCTTCAGCTATTGGTGGAGGGTTTAGTCAAGGTGATGTACAAAGAATGACTATTGCAATGAATTCAAATCTAACTATTGAAAATGCATATGTTAGAGTGGCTGCGGTCGTAATTTATGATGTAGAATTAACAAATGCTGAAATTCTACAAAATTACCAATATTTCAGATTGAGATTTGAAAAATACTATGATTGTGGTTATGGGTGTCAATTATACAATTATGATCCCGGTTGTACCGCTTGTTAAAAATAATCCCAACCCTAATCAGTTCTGTTAATATTTATAGATAAACTATAAATTAATGGAATTATACGGCTCGATACAAAGTATATCGGGGTCAATGACGGCCTCAGTTTTCACAGGTTCATTTAAAGGAGATGGTAGTGGATTATATGGTATATCTGCAACCGGTGTAACTGGGTTAAATTTATCCCAAATATCAACAGGGTCTGTTATTGCATCCGTTTCTCAAGACGGATTCAATGTCAATTCAGACACATCAATCACGGGTACCTTAAAGGTAAACGGAACAATCATCGCTGAACAAATAGATGTAACAATTTATTCATCTTCAGTATTATATCAATCAGGTTCTACTAGATTTGGTGACACAATGGACGATACCCATAATATTACTGGTTCAGTTAATATTACAGGGTCAATTTCATTAAACGGTCAAGCAATTGGTACAGGTAAGTTGGACGAGACTGTTTTTAATACCTATACAAGTTCAGTAAATCCTAAAGTATCTTCCCTTGAAAATGCTTCAGGAAGTATAAGAAATGATTTTAATAGTTTTACGTCTTCTTATAATACAACAAGTGGTTCATTCAACACAAGAATAGGTAATTTAGAAAGTTTCAGTTCTTCATTAGATGTTGCTTTTGTTTCAGAGACAGAATTTGGTTCACATACAAGTTCCAATAATACATTCACATCAAGTGTTGATGGTAGATTAAATTCTTTAGAAAACGCGAGCGGTTCAATTAGAACAGATTTTAATTCATACACAAGTTCTAATAATTCTACCAATACAACTCAAAATAGTAGACTAAATTCGTTAGAATCCACAACAGGAAGTTTAAATAGTTTTACATCATCTATTGATACAACTATTAAGAATAAACTTAATAATGATGGAATAATTTCAACTAGTTTTCAAGTCGATCTTACTCAAGCAACAAATTACACTTCTTTTAGTTCGTCTATTGCAACTACAGATTTAAATCAAAATAATAGATTAAACTCAATTGAGACATCAACAGGAAGTTTAAACTCATATACATCTAGTACAAATGGTAGACTATCGTCTATCGAAAGTACAACAAGTAGTTTAAATTCGTTTGTATCAACTGCAGGTGGTAGATTAGATTCTTTAGAATCTGCTAGTGGGTCTATCAGAACTGATTTTAATTCATACACTAGCTCAAACGATTCCACAAATAGTGGACAAAATAACAGACTAACATCAATAGAATCTACAACAGGTAGTCTTAACAGTTATACAAGTAGTAACAATACTAGATTAGGAATAATTGAAACCACGACATCGTCTTTAAATTCATATACATCTAGTAATAACAATAGAGTTTCATCAATTGAGTCTACAACATCATCTTTAAATTCATATACGTCTAGTAATAATACAAGATTAGGTGTGATAGAATCTACAACAAGTAGTCTTAACACGTATACAAGTAGTAACAATACTAGATTAGGAACAATTGAAACAACAACAAGTAGTTTGAATAGTTTCACATCTAGTACTAATGGTAGATTAAATAATGTAGAAACATCGACAGGAAGTTTAAATACATTTACATCATCCACTAATACAAGATTAGGTGTGATAGAATCTACTACGGGTAGTTTAAATTCGTATACAAGTAGTAACAACACAAGACTTGGTGTTATAGAAGGAACAACAAGTTCATTAAATACATTCACATCTAGTACAAACACTAGATTAAATGCTATTGAAACAAGTACAGGTTCTATAAATTCATTCACATCGTCAATTAACACAACAATTAAGAACAAACTTAATTCTGATGGTGTAATATCTGGTTCCGCACAAGTATCATTAACACAAACAACAGGTTATAGTACTTTTAGTTCATCATTAGCAACCACAGACTTAGGTCAAGACAATAGATTATCTTCTATTGAAGGAAAGACAGGAAGTTATGCAACAACAGGAAGCAACATATTCATCGGTAATCAAACAATAACGGGTTCTTTATTTGTGAGTCAAGATTTGATTATTGCAGGATCTTCATCAATTCAACATATTAGTTCATCCGTTGTTAATATTGCCGATAATATTATTACAGTTAATGCTCAGAATCCAAGTATAAGATTTGGTGGTTTGGCTGTTATTGATAGTGGATCATCACCACAAGTATCTGGTTCAATGTTGTTCGACTCAACAAATGATCAATGGATTTTTATACATCAAAATCAGTCAACGGTGACATCTTCTGTGTTATTAATGGGTCCACAAACCTTTAATAATTTGGGAAGTGAGACATACCCAACAACAAATAAGGTTTTAAAATCAGTTAATGCTGAACACGTTGGTGATAGTAATATTACAGATACAGGTACTAAAGTTTCTGTTAATTCAAATACAGAAATTACGGGTTCATTAATTGTGACTGGTGATAAGATAACTGTAAATGCTGTTGGTGGGGATGAAGGTGGTGAAATTTTATTAGGTAAAGCGGTAACTAACACAACACTTTCAGGACAAGGTGTGACTATTGATGTATGGCAAAATAGATTAAGATTTTTTGAACAAGGAGGGAATGCTAGAGGTGCGTATCTTGATGTTTCAACATTATCGAATGGTGTTGGAACGAATTTAAACGTGACTTCAAATGTAAGTGCACTTGAAAGTACGACAGCTAGTTTAAATTCATACACAAGTTCTAACACAACTAACATAAATGCTATTCATACCGCAACAAGTTCACTGAATAGTTATACATCAAGTACAAATACAAGACTTGGTGTTATTGAAAGTACCACCGCATCATTAAACAGTTATACAAGTAGTAATACTACGAATATAAATGCAATTCATACTGCAACAAGTAGTTTGAATTCATATACAAGTAGTAATACAACTAATATTAATTCTATTCACACGGCAACAAGTAGTCTTAATAGCTTTACTTCAAGTGCCAGTGGTAGATTATCTTCAATCGAAACATCAACAGGAAGTTTAAATACATTTACATCAAGTGCGGGAACAAGATTAGGTAATTTAGAAACTAGTACAGGGTCATTAAATTCATTCACCAATTCAATTAATACCACGATTAAAAATAAATTAAATAGTGATGGTGTTGTCTCAGGTTCAAGTCAAATATCTTTTGGAAGTATTTCAAATGTCCCATCTGGTTTAGTTTCGGGTTCATCACAAGTATCATATCCAAGTTTATCAAATATACCAAGTGGAATTGTTTCAGGTAGTTCACAAATTACACTATCGTCCACAACAGGATTTGGAACATATTTGGATCAGGCAGTTAAATCAGGTTCAACAGTAACATTTAACTATGTTACTTCTAATAGATTTATTCAAACCGCACATGCAACAACACTAAGTAATTCATCATATAATACAGAAGCGGTTGTTTATGCGAACGCAGGTGCGGGTGCTAATATATATCCTGGTTATGGTTTTCACAAATCAGGTGAACTTGGTGTTTTCTTATATGCAACAAATAGAAGTACTTTAAGATTGAGGGCTGATGATGGTAATGATTATAAATTATGGCACGATGGTAATGATGGTGCAAGCTCAGGTTTAGATTCAGATTTATTAGATGGACAACATGGTTCATATTATGCAACTGATAGTGCTGTTGTGAAATTAACAGGAACACAAACAATTGCAGGTGAAAAAACATTTAGTGATAGAATAATTTATTCAAAACCTTTATATAGAAGTTTTGACACATTTGCAGGGGCTGATGATTCAAGAAGAACAAAAACATATAGTGGTGTTTTAGTTGCTGCATCCGATATTAGTGGTGCGGAAGCGTATACAATTATCGACACAAATGTTCCACAAGATAATTTTCAGATGGGTGGTTTTACCATCGAGATAATGATGAATTATGAAAACACCAATAATAAAACAAAAGTAGATTTAGCGGGTTATTGGAATCCAGAATCAAACGGTGGTTTTACTGGTTGGGAGGCACATTTCAGTAATGCGGGTTATACACCAACAATTCAAATTGCCAGAAAAACCGCAACAGGTAATGTATCTTTTATTATTACAAATAGTTCACCATCTTATCAAATAATTGTTGCGAGAGATTTATGGTTAGGTTACAATGAATCTACCGCAGAATCTACAGAAAAAACTTGGGGTGACGATTGGGCGATAATTCAATCTGCAAATACAACTGCATACACAAATTTAGATACGGTTGTTAATAGATCATCAAGTGTTAGTGCTGGTACAGGTATTAGTGTTAATACAACAACAAACGCTGTAACGGTAACAAATACTGGTACATTAACAGTAGCAGGTACTGCAAATCAAGTATTAATTAACGGTTCAACATCAGCAGCAAACGGTAACATAACATTATCATTACCACAAAGTATCGGTACGGGTAGTTCACCAACATTTAATGGATTAACATCAACTGGAGCACTTAGTGTTGGTTATTCTGGCTCAACAGAACCATTTATACAAGGACATTTTTATAATGCGAATACAACAGTAAGTACTCAATATGGTGGTATATTGGTAAGTGGTATTAATCAAGCACATGTTAGATTCCAAGTTGGAACAAATTCATGGGGAGCTTCAGGTGCTAAACAATGGCAAATTAGAGTTGGTAATGGTACTGGTGAAGATAACTTTAAAATATATTCTTGGACAAAAGGTAGTGATACCATGACCATTTTGAATAATGGTAATACAACAATACATGGAACAATTGCAGCATCCAATTTAAGTGGTACAAATACCGGTGACCAAACATTAAGTAGTTTAGGGGCTTTATCTAATAATGCAGATTCAGAACAAGATGTAGGAACAAGAAATTTATATTATAATGATGGTGCTAAACGAGTGTTTAGTGACCCAAGATGGAATGAAAGTGGATATGATGGTGACTTAGGTACACTTCACATATATTCAACAACAGCTGCAGGTGCAAATTATGGTAGAGCCGGCATTGCATTATACAATGGTTCAGCATATCAATATCTAACAACAAAAGCATCAACAACAGGTCTTTTTGCAAATAATAGTTTAATATTAACAGCCGGAAACTATACATCATATGCGATGGCAGGTGCGGGTTATTCCGCAAACCAAAATTTAAGTACAACTAGTACAGTAACATTTGGTAATCTTAGAGTAGGTAGTGGTGGTTCAACAAATGCCGGTTTAGTTAATATAACAGGTGCGAATGATAATCAAGTAAACATTACACACGATAGTTCATGGGGATTACTTTTAGGATATTGTAACGAAGGATCTTCAAGTGGTTATCACGGATCAAATCATGCGGCAATTATTAACGTAAGAAGTGCACCGATACACTTTGGTACTAACAACTCGTCAAATGTACAAATTAGTAGCTCAGGTCATTTACATCCATCAGCAAATAATACATATGATTGTGGTACATCTTCATTAGCGTGGAGAAACGTTTATACAAACGACTTACATCTAAGTAATATGAATAAACCTGAGGGTAATGATGTTGATGGAACAAATGGTAATTGGACTATTCAAGAAGGTGCGGAAAATCTGTATATTATAAACAATAACAACGGAAAGAAATTTAAAATATCATTAGAGGAAATTAAGTAATATGCCTGTATATGTAAAAACAAATGTATTGGATAAAGACGACATAACATCTGGTGGTATATTCAAAGAAAATATTATTAGAGCGGGTCTTCAAGCTTACTATGATGTAAACAATTATTACTCATATCCTAATGGTGGTAGTACTTGGTACAATATTGCTGCGAACCATAGTGATTTGGCGGTTCAAGGTGGTATGAGCACATCAACCTTTAACGGTGTTAAAGGTTGGAACATGAACTTTGATGGTGCATGGATAACTGGTACGTATAGTGGATCACAACCAAACGTTCAAGGTACGTTTGAAGCATGGATTTATGCTGCTGCATCTGAAGTAACATCAGGAGATAGAGGAACTATTATTTTATTAAATGGTAACTGTGGTCAGTATATGAGTTGGAATAAATCCAATCAATATCTTTCGACTTATTGGTATTGTAGTGATGCTAATGGATATCATGAAAACAATGGTCCATCTGCAAGAAAAACGTGGGTACATTGGTGTACGGTTTGGGACGGTAGGGCAGGTAGATTGTATCAATATGTAAATGGAACTTTTGTTGGGATTGCTACAACAACAAATGGTGGGGCTGCGGGATCAAATTTAAGTATTGGTAGAGAAGGGTCTTCGAGACAATTTAGTGGTAGTATTCCGGAAGTTAGAATTTATAATAGAGCATTAACACCAACAGAGGTTTTACAAAATTATTTTGCAACAAGGGAAAAATATCATGGAATTACAAGAGGTTTACAAGTGTGGGTTGATCCTGCTTCATTAGGTTCTTATTCTGGTAGTGGTAGTTCTATGACTGATTTAAGTGGTAATAGTAGAACTTTAACACTATATAATGGATATTCATATAGTTCTAGTAATGAAGGTATTATTACTTTTGATGGTAACGGTGGTATGGGGATTTTCAGTGGTAGTGCACCTGATTTTGCATGGTCACCAAATGGTGCAATTGGTCGTTCAACAATGACAATCGAAATGTGGGTAAAATCAACTGATACTAACGGTGTTTATTTTACAAAGCCTTGGAATGGTTCGGGACAATACAATATTTGGATATTCCCTGGTTCGTTTTATTTATATGCAGGATCAACAGCAACTGATATTAGTTTCGCTAGAAATTTATCAAATAATACTTGGACACATATAGTTTGTTGGGCAGACTCAACAAACATGGGTTATTATATAAATGGTGGTGAATTTAGTGGATCGAGAAGTCACGGAATAACAGGTGACGCCCCATCAGCGGGAAACGCAAATGTTGGTGCGGGTGTTTTCACTTTATATCCTTATGGTGGTGGATGGGGTGGTAACACTGGTTTTAGTATTGCAGGTGATATGGGTTTATGTAAAGTATATAACAGAGTTTTATCTGCCGATGAAGCGGGTCAAGCTTTTAGAACACAAAAAGCAAGATTTGGTTTATAATGAGTTTAATAATAGGAGGAAATAGTATATCGTCAACAAGTGCCAATTCAGATGCGGAAATTAAATCATTTTATAATTTCCCCACAGACGGATTGGTATTAGATTTAAATGCGAATAACTACCAAGGCGGTTCATCCACGTGGTGCGATTCGGTTTATGGTATGTGTTTTAATAGTAGAAATAGTGGTGAACCTTATACCACTACACCAACATCTAAGGTTTGGGTTAGTAGTGTTCCTGCTATTGCATTTAACGGTCAAAGTTGGTGGGAGGGTGCGAATAGTACTCAAAACAATAGAGTGGATATAAGAGGGGCATTTACATTAATTCTAATTTATTGGTTCCCATCAAATTCACAAAGAAGAACCATTTTTGAAAAAGCGGGCACATCCTACCAATCATATCAACAAGAATTGGCATGTACGTGGGAGACAGGAAACAATATGACTTGGTATAGGGCAGGTGGTCAAGACGGTACATATGATTATTCAAGTACAAAAAACTATACTTTAAACCAATGGAATTTTATTGCAATAAAAGGAAGTGCAGATCACGGTTCAGGATTTTATTATTCATCATCTTCCGGTTGGGTTAGTGATTATGGTAATAGAAGTAATACTAATATATTACAAGCTAGTACCGTTAGAGTTGGTACGGGTTATGCTGGTACAATGGATGTTGGTTACCTACATTCATGTATGGTATGGAATGTTGATTTAAATTCAACAAGAATCGGTGAGGTATATAATTATTATAATAATCTATTTACCCAAATGGGTGTAACATTATACGCATAAATTATGTCATTATACATTGGTTCATCACAGTTAGGCACGAGGTCTTTTGACTCATCAGGAACATCTAATTTTACATTACTTTTAGATGGATCAACATCAGAAAAAGCTGCACCATCGGCAAACTACTTAAAATTTAATTGCGGAATATCAACTAATGGTATGTATTGGTTAAATCCTGGTGGATTGGGTGCAAATCAATTTTATGTAAACTTTGATTTTGATTCAACAAGAGCTTGGGTTATGGTGATAGCAAATAGACAAGGTACGGGTGCAGTTGGTAGTTTAACATATGCCAATGCAACTAATCCTGTTATTAATACTGTTGGAACATACAATTCTAGTTTAGGTTTTAATTTATGGGTTGGTTTACAATATTGGCCATATCTTGGAAATACAATTTGTCAATATGTTTCATCATCTGCAACTGGTTTAGCCGGTTCACATAGTAAAAGATCAAGATGGAAGTTTAGTGGATGGTCATCAACCTACGCATTTTTATACCCAAGAGGTATTGTAAATGATGTTGGTGGATCAACACCAGGATTATACGGTTACCATGCTGTTAATGGTTATTCACTATCAACATATAATAACGACCAAGATGCGTATGGTTCAAACTGTTCAGCCAATTATGGTAATAACCCATGGTGGTACGGTGCATGTTGGGATGGTAACTATTATGGTTTTGATCAAAGTGGTGCGGTATATTGGTCAGGTTCAAGTGGTGATAATTATCCATATGGTGCTATATTTTTAGCATTTACAGACGTATAAAAATTAATATTATGAAAATATCTTTAAAAAAAATATCAGAAGAGAAATTTGAAGTTAAAATAACTGACGGAGACCAAGTGGTTTTCAATGACACACGTTATTTTATGTATATGGATGAAGAGGTAGTCAATACCCAAAGTTCAATTGACGCAATTAATCAATTGTCAACATTATTTGGTGAATTTAGTGAAATAGAAAATGATTTTAATGTATGAGAATAGAAGAAGGAATAGATAAAGACGGAATACAATGTTGGTTTGTACTTGATGGTGCAGACTTTATAGGTATTTATTACACATTAGAAGATGCACAAAATATTGTAAACAATGGGTAGATATTTTATTAACATGTATCAGGATTATAGTGACATGTCAGGTTATTATATTGTTGAATATATTGATGAAAACGGAGAAACAAAAAAAGATAGATTCGAAACTGATTTAGATGCTCAAGATTTTTATAATGAAATAATCTTGGAGAGAAACTCTCCACAATCCGAATAATTTTATTTATATTTTTCCTATGAACAACATAGGATTTGGTATTTTTTGTTTTGGAGAGGAGTATTATTACAAAGGAACATATGAAAAAATAAAATATATTCTTAATGAAGGATATCATTGTTATGTTCTAACCGAAAATACAGAATATTTTACAAAAAGATTTACAAATTCATACGTTCACACAATATCATATGATAGGACATTTAAATCCTATTCAGATAAAATGATATTACCAAAACACATATTAAAAAATCACGACTATTGTATATTGATTGATGCTGACACCCATATTAAAGACTATTCATTTTTAAAAGAGTTGAAAAATTATGAATTCAAACAAGGAATATCTTATGTTGACACTTTAAAAAATCATTCAGCAAATAGAGAATTTGTAAAAGAACTTGTTAACATTGATTCACCCGAATGGAAACCATATCATGATTATGCAAAAAAAATTTATCCATCTTATGGTGATTTTCAAACTATGTGGGAGTATTTTCTTGTGATTAACAAAGTCGGTTTTAATCATCATTTTTACAATCATTACGAGAAACTTCAATTAGTTAAAGAATATTCTGATTTATCGATGAATAAAGAAATAAATGGTGCTGGTGAAGGTATTTCAATTCATATTAGTGCTAAGTTATCCGAAACAAATATCCAACGAGATATGGTATTATATGAAACGATAAAAGATAAAATGTTGAGTATTAGTAGAAGACACACAAGACCAGAATTTTGGCCTGATTGGATGAAATGATATTAAACAACGACTATATTAAAAAAAATATCACCAATAACGGTGATGAACCTGTACCATATCGTTGGACACACGGTGCAACTGATTTACACATGGGCGATGGTATTATTGTTTACTCAATGATTCAACATATGAGAGCAAAGGTTTGTGTTTGTATTGGTTCTGGTGGTGGGTTTATTCCAAGAATCATGACACAGGCAAGAATTGATTTATATAAACAAAAAATATTTGATGGAAACTCTGATTACAATTGGGGTGACATTGGCACTACTTACCTTGTCGATGCTTGTAATGGTGTTGGTGGCCCTAACGACCTTGAAAACGAATCCTCATTCTTTAGGAGCACGTTTTACCCGCGCCTCATTAAATCGACTTCAGTCGATGCGTATTATAATTTTTTTGTTAGACAGGATATTAAAATAGATTTCTTATTTATTGACGGAGATCATTCATATGAAGGTGTTAAAACAGATTTTGAATTATATTCTAAAATATTATCCGACAATGGTGTAATTGTAATTCATGATACTGATTCGAAATATGAAGAAACATTAATAGTTTCAGAAGATGCCAAAAAAGATTATTATCGTTTTGACGGACCGTCTAAATTTATAACTGAATTACAAGAAAACCCAGAGTGGAACTTGATTAATTTACATAATTTTCGTATATTAATGGATAAACCGTCCTCAAGCGGTATTACCATTATTAATCGAAAAAAATGATTAGACTATTGTCAGTTATTGGTCATGGAGTAAATCTTATTCCACATTACGTCAAACATTATTCTAACTACGTTGATGAGATACAACTGATTGTTTATCAATCATCTATACAACCATTTTTAATAGAAGAAGTAAAAGAAGAAATTAAAAAATATGACAATGTTAAGATTGTCAAAACAATTGAAGATCGAATTTTTGATTGGGATAAAGTGACAGCATTGTACAACCTAATTAAATCAAAAAAACCCAACGATTGGTGGGTTATTTCGGATATTGACGAATTTCATTTATATCCAAATGATAATTTAAAAAAATGTATTTCAGATTGTGAGGACCATGGGTGGTCATTGATTAGAGGTGGATTTATCGATAGAATTGGACCAGACGGTAATTTTTCAGAATTAAAAGAAGACGAAGTGATTTGGAAACAATACCCCAATATGGGATTTTTCAGATATCCAATGAGTCAAGCTTGTCCAAATAAAGTATGTGTAATGAAAGGCAATGTCGAAATAACATCTGGACAACATTATGCTAAAATAGATGGACACACAACTTGGAAATGGCAAGGTTGGAATCATCCATTGATTGCACCAGTAGATTTATATTCAGTACAGGTTCATCATTTTAAATGGGATTCAACATCAATAGAGAGAGTTAAATCAGTTGCAACAGTAAATCAGGTTTATGCATATTCATCCGAATATTCAAAAATGTATGATGCATTAAGAAAAACTAAATTCAAAATAGACTTAAACAATTCTGAATATATGTTTGAATCGAGTAACGGTCAACCAGAATATTCTGAATACAAACAATGGAATAAACTAATAAAAAAAATAATATCAATATGAGTACAAAAGCAGAAAGAGAAGAACTTCAAAAAATTGAAGAAAGAAAAGTAAAGGCATTAGAAAAAATTGCCAATTCATTAGATGCATTAACTATTTGGTTTGAGGAAATAGATAAACAAGAATGGAGTGACAGAATCCAATTCTATTTACACGAGTTCCATAAATCAGTTAATCCAAAGGATTCTAAAAATTAATGAATAGACATAAATTAGGTGTTATCGTTCCTTATAGAAATAGGTCCAAACAACTGAATGAATTTAAAAATGAGATTTCAAATTATTTAACAAAAAATAATATAAATCACAATATTTTCATAGTTGAGCAAGATAATGCCAAACAGTTTAATAGAGGAATGTTATTAAACATAGGATTCAAATATGCATTAAAAAATAAATGTGATTATGTTGTTTTTCATGATGTTGATATGATCCCCATTGATGTCGATTATTCATATTCCGATGTACCACTCCATTTAGCAACAAATTTTGAGTTGGAGGAAGGTGAAAAAAATAGAGAGATTTTTAGTGAATATTTTGGGGGTGTTACTCTTTTTCCTGTAGAGTCATTTCAGAAAATAAATGGATATTCTAACAAGTATTGGGGGTGGGGTTATGAAGATACTGATTTACTTTTAAGATGTAGGGTTAATAATGTTGAATTGAATACTCATAAAATAAAAAATATGAGTAAAAATGGTACAGCATTAGGGTTTAATGGGGTTAATTCATATGTTGAATGTGATAATGTTATAGACTTAAATAACAATGCCACATTTTTTATATCATTTTGTCCTGAAAATATGATTTTTAATCATACAAAAGAATCAGATGAGTTTACTGTTTTTAGTATACCTGGTTGGGATTTCGCAATTTGTTATAATTCATTTTCAAGATATAATTTTTGTGCTTTTGATAATAACTACAAAGCACATTATATAAATTCTGAAATAAAACCACCATATAAAACAAATTTTACAGTCGTTTTAAATAGAAATGAAAATTATATCAAAGTATATCAAGACGGAGAATTGTTAGGTCAAACAGAAACATTTAAGAAACTTTATTTTTACAAGAAAGAACCAAAGTTTTATTTAGGTGCAGGTAAACCCGGTAGAGAAAAAATACCAAACTTGTTCAGAGGAACAATAGATACGTTTGCGTATTTTGATGACATTTTATCTGATGAAGAAATTAAAGAAATATCAAACAATAAAAAACATTATTTAAATGAATCTTTCGGTTCATATAAATCCAAAAATTCACTTAAGTTATATTACGATGCGGATTTTATTGAAAAATATAAATTGATTGATTTAACTGGTGGTGGAGTCAATGGTAAAATAATGAATTGTCAGGTTACAAAACAAGAATATCCTGAGTATAGTGAAGTAAAGATACCACATAGAAGAAATTCATTGTTTAGATCATTGAAACACGATGAAAATGGATTTTTAGGGAATAAATGGAAAGATCAAGCAACAAGATGGAATCAATTAAGGTTTCATAATGAAGTTTCATTAAATTATGATTTAATGGTAGATGATGGTTTATCCGATTTAAATTTTGTGGAACATGGATATGTCATAGATAATAAAATACATAAAATAATAATTGGAATATGAAACATAAATTAGGTATTTGTATACCATATAGAAATAGAAAGGAGCACATTGAAAGATTAATACCACATTTATCTAAAAAATTAGTTGAGGAAGGAATAGAACATTCATTTTATGTTGGACACCAGATTGATGATAAACTTTTTAATCGTGGATCCATGAAAAATATTGCATCTCATGTTGCGTTTGAAGATGGTTGTGATTACGTTGCTTGGCATGATGTCGATATGTTACCACACGAAGAGGCAGATTATTCCTACCCAACAGAAACACCAATACACATTGCAACTAAGTTATCTAAATATGGATATAACATTGGGTATGACCAATACTTTGGAGGTGTTGTATTATTCACTAAAAATCAAGCATATCAGACCAATGGGTACTCAAATGGTTATTGGGATTGGGGTCAAGAAGATGATGATTTATTTTGGAGGTCATATTTTGAAGGGTTAACAACCGGTAGAATTATAAAAAGAGAAAAAGATAAAATTGTTGCTAATTTCAATGGTGATAATTCATACCTCACATTTCCAACCAGTAGAGAAATTAGTTCTTGTCTTCATAATGATCACACCATTACAATAACTTTTAATGCAGAACAACAAGATAACAAGGTACCTATATGGCTTGTTGGTGATGAGGAGAAGAGATTTGTAGAATACCCATTAATAAGAAAAGATGGTAGTTGGACATGGGGAATGTCATTCAACAACTCGAGGGCAGTTACAATGCAATTATTTGATAGGGATGGGATGTATCATTATAATTGGGCGAAAAGATTTGAAGGGTTGTGGACACAAATTACAATGACATTTAATAACGAAGAAAAAAATGCTTACTTTTATGTAAACGATGAGTTAGTGTGTCAGATGAATGGAGTAAAACAAAATCAACCTTTTCGAATTGGAAACAATTTGAGAACACATGATTCGGTAAAACCATTTTTAATTGGTTTTTGTAATCATTCTAACGTTTATTATAAAGGGAAAATATCTGATGTTAAAATATATAACACATACTTTTCAAATATAAAAGATATGGATACCAATAGTGAAAATTTAGTTCTTGATTGTGATTTCAATAAAACGGCTTTCATTAATCAAAATGTACAATTCACTAAAGAAGATATTGAAATTGTTGAGAATGTAGTACCATATCGAAGAGATAGTAGGTTCTATTGTTTACCACACATAGATGAAGGTTTTGTTAATGGTAAATGGGCTAAAGGTGAAACTACAGCAAGAAATGAAAAGAGATTTGTTACCGAAATGCAACAAAGAAAAATTGATTACAAGAATGATGGACTATCTCAAATAATGGATGTTTTAGATATTGATAATATCGATACAACATTATATGAAAATACAAAATTCATAAATGTAAAAATGAGATAATGGGATTTAATGAAACCAAAATAAAACTTGACTCAGTTGGTTGTGGATTTTGTTTAGCAAAATGGACACAAGTAACTATGCACTTACATAATGGGATGACACATTCTTGTCATCATCCTGCACCACATAAAGTAAGTGTTACCGAAATTCAAAGAAATCCAACGGCATTACATAACAGTAATACTAAGAAACATGCAAGAAAAGAAATGTTGGAGGGTAAACGACCAAGTGAATGTCAGTACTGTTGGAATATTGAAGACAACTCAAATTCATTCTCTGATAGAGTTTTTAAATCATCAGAACCATGGTCAGAACCCTACTTTGAAGAAATAAAAAATTCATATTGGAGAGATGATTATGCTCCAAAATATGTTGAGGTTAGCTTTTCAAATGCCTGTAATTTTAAGTGTGCTTATTGTGGACCTGTCTACTCATCAAAATGGATGGAGGAAATAAACAGACACGGTGGTTATAAGTTGGCATCACATGAGTATAATGGTTTGAATGAAATGGAAACGAATAAAACCAAACCATATAAACATTCAGATCCAAATCCATACGTTGATGCATTTTGGGAATGGTGGTCACATTTATATTATAAATTAGATACATTCAGAATTACTGGTGGTGAACCATTGTTATCTAAAGATTTTTGGAGAATACTTGACGACATTATATTAAGATATGACGTAAATAAAAATCTTAAATTATCAATTAATACCAATTTAGGGGTTGATGATGATTTGATAGATAAACTAATAGATAAAGTAGGTAAAATCACCAACGGTGGTAAAGTTAGAGAATGTATCATATACACATCATGTGACACATATGGTAAACAAGCCGAATACATTAGATACGGATTAGATTTTGATAAACTATTCAATAATATCGAAAAGATACTATCTAAACTTGATAAGGTTACTGTGGTTGTTATGTCGACCTTCAACATATTCAGTATATTTTCTTATGATTTATTAGTGAAAAAAATATATGAATTAAAAGTAAAATACTTTAATACTAGTAGATATTGGAACTCCTCAATTATCTTGGACACTTCTTATTTAAGACATCCATCATTTTTAAGTTTCAAACTATTGGATCAACATATCGACTCTCAAAGATTTATTGAGTTAGAAAAATTTATGATTTTTAATTCCACATACAGAAGTCTGAATTTTTATCAACCACAATCAGTTAACGATGTTGGGTTTTCATTGAAAGAAATAGAAAAAATTACCAGACTTAGGGAATATTTTGATAAGGGGGTTGATAAGGATGAGACCTATTATACAAACCTAAAAGATTTCCGTCAATTCATAATTGAATACGAAATCAGGAGAAACATAAACTGCGAGGAGTATTTCCCTGAACTAAAAAATTTTATTAAAATAATTGAAAGTTAAAATGATTATTGATTATAAAAAACCATATTGGATAAAATATAAGTGGGATGTTGAAAATGGTTTGGAATCTAAATTATTGAAAACGGACAACTCAGAACTTCAAAACTTCCTATTCCAAAAAAAATTCTCTTTCATTTGTAATTTTAAAATCGGGGAAGATTTTAAAAGAGATAAAAAAGCTGGAATTTTTGGAAAGGCGGGACAAAATTTTGGATTAAATTATGATAGTGAAATTGATTCATTAGTATTTGAATTTAGGACCAATTCTGAATCCCCTGAGTTTCACTGTTTAATATTTGAGGACATCAATCTCAATGTGATTAGTAATGGGGTTAGGATGATTATAATTAAAAATAACAACACCATTAAATTCTATTTAAACGAAAAATTAATAAAATATTATCGATACGAAGGTGAATTTATTAATGAGTATAAAGACACACCATTTTTTTTGGGTTCATTGAATCCTGGTGCAGATAATCCATACGATAGATGTTTTTCACAAGTGGATATTAGTTTGTTTTCTATGATTAAAAATGAAGTAAATTTTAATACTTTAAAATCTATAAATAAAAACAGTGAAAATGTCTTGTGTTATTATGATTTCAAAATCTTAAATCTTAGAAATGATGTATATGATGAATCAAATAATTTCAATTTCTTAGAATTAATACCTGAAGAATATATTAAATGATAAATTTTGCATTCGATAATATTATAACATATGATTCAAACAAGGAAATGGTTGTGCCGTATCCTAACATGTACAATAAAGATTTATATGGTTTTGATATTAAAAATTACGAAGAAAAATATAATGGATTTCCGATATCAGATTCAGACATTTCTAAGGAGGATAAACTTTTTTTAGACGGGAGAAGTATTTGCATTAATTTAAATGACGATCTATACAAATATAATAAAAACACCGTAGACTATTTTATAGAAAAAAATGAAGAATTTATATACCCTCTTTTGATTTGGAATAACGATTTATTTGAAGGGAACATAAATTTAGAAATACCAAACAAAGTAAAAAAACAATTAGAAATTGGTAAATGTAAATTAGTTATTTTTTTTATAACAGAACCGTGGTTTATGTACCAGCATTGTTATGAATGGTTATCTAATTTTTCATTTGAGAATGGATTAAGAAAAGACAATTTTATTTTTGTTTCATCTAATTTAATTGCACCCGAAGTTAAAAATAGATATGTTTCTGATGGAGTTATAAGAGATAATTTTACAATAATTGAATTCAATTATTTTTTTCATCGAATATGGTTTTTTAAACAAAAATTTCATGAACTCAATTCTAAAGAAATTTATAATAAGGTTTTAACAAATAATTTAATTAGTCTAAAAAATACACCAAAGGAGAAACATTTTCTATGTTTTAATAGAAAACCACATGATCACAGAGTTGGTATTTTTGCAGAAATAAACACAAACGATAAATTAAAAGATAAAACAATCATAACATTAGGTCGAGAAAATATTATAGGTGGACAAATATATAAACACGCAATAAGACGTTTTATTGGTTTAAATTATAAACACGGATATAAAAGACTTTATGACTTTATTGATAATATTGACCCAAACATTGACCATCTATATGACACTCAATCAATGGATCCCGAGCAATCAATAAACATAAATTTAGATGTGCATCACAAAACATTTTGTAATATAGTTACAGAAACTTTAACCAGTGAAGATTTAATATTCTTTTCAGAAAAAATTATAAAACCAATATTCTCATTACAACCGTTTATTTTAATAGGTAATAGAGGAAGTCTTAAAAAACTTAAAGAATACGGATTCAAAACGTTTGATAAATGGTGGGATGAAAGTTATGATGAACACTACCATCAAAAAAGGTTTGAAACAATAGTATCATTGCTTGAAGAGATATCAAGTTGGGATGAAGAAAAGATTAAAAGAACATTAGTTGAGATGGAGGAAACTTTGACACATAATTTCAATATGTTAATCAAGGACAACTCAACAAAAACATTTTTTAATAAATTTTTAAACATTTAAGTAAATGAATTTTATATATACATATGTACCTAAAAATGATGATAAAAAATTAAATTCCGAATTTTATCTAATTGATGTAATTCTTTTATTACTGAGTATCTGTAATCTAAGAAAATTAATAAGTGAAGACGATAAAATCATCTTCTATTCAAACAGTGAATTTTCTTCTTATTTCCAACCCTTAAATTTATTTCATGAAATTAGAGAAGTACCAAATATTGAGGACTATTTAAAAAATCAATCATACGAATATTGCCACAAAAACTGCATTTATAAAATTTTTGTGGCATCGGAACAAAATGAACCTTTCATTACTATTGATCATGACTTTATCATTTATAGTAAGGATTTTTTAGATAAAATAAAAACAAAGGATTTAGTGTTTTCATTTAAAGAATACACAAAAGAAGACGCATATGTTAAAACATATCTCCCAACATATAACACCGTAATTAATGAATTAGGGAACGATATCGATATTTTGAATCAAGTTAATAAAGAATACTCAATAAACGTCTCAATATCAGGTGGTAAACGATTAGATATTATAAAAGATTCTTATATAAAAATTATTGATTTTTACATTAAGAATTATGATTTTTTAAATACTATTCCATTGATGACTATGTTTCTTGAACAGTTCCTACTGAGTGGTCAAATATCTAAATATGGTATCGAACCTCACTATTGTTGGGAAGATTTAAATAACGGTAATTGTGTTCATTATACGGGATTTAGATATGATATTGAGAACAGAAAAAAAATAGCATTAGAATTAAAAACTACGGAACCAAATGTATATGATTTCATCAAAAAAGAGTTTGGGTTTTACCCTGCTTATATGATATAAATCATATACTTAAAAGTTGACATTTAGACTAAAAAACATTATATTTCAATTATGAAAAAATCAAAAACTTTTTGTGCCATGCCTTTTGTTAGTACCATGGTTAACAGCGATGGTAAATTTAAGTATTGTTGTATCGCGGAGGGTGGTTCTAAAAATACTGATTTACAAACAGACGGTAAAACATTACACGTAACAAATTCAACTTTATTAGATGCATTCAATTCGGATACGGTAAGAGAAGTAAGAAAAAAAATGATTGCAGGTGAACAAGTTGATGCTTGTATGAAATGTGATTTACAAAATAAAATTGGTAGAGAAGGTTATAGGGATATGATGACCAGAGAATGGGTTTGGAGAATTGGTGCAGATAGAATGGATGCTTTGGTTAAGGAAGCAATGGAAAAGGACGGTGTAATTGAATCAAGTCCGGTTTATTTAGACCTAAGATTAGGTAACCTATGTAATTTTAGATGTAGAATGTGTAACCCATACAGTTCAAGTTCAATTGCAAAAGAACATTTTGAATTATGGGATAAGAATCCTGAGTATAAGAGAGTTTATTCATCAGAATACGGAGGAAGTCCAATTCATTTGAAGAATCAAGAAACCTGGTTTGAGAGTGATATGTTATGGAGTCAAGTAGAAGATATGATCCCAACACTTAAAAAGGTGTATATGACGGGGGGTGAACCTACTTTGATTGAAAATAATTATTACTTCATGGAGAAGTGTATTGAAAAGGGTAGAAAAGATATTGTGATGTTTTTCAATACAAACTGTTCAAACCTAACAGAAAAATTTACAAACGTATTAAGTAAGTTCGATAGAGTCGATATTAACGCCAGCTTAGATGGGTTTGATACAATGAATGATTATATCAGGTATCCATCCCATTGGCACAAAATAAGTCAAAACTTTGAGAAGTTAGCGTCAATGAGTAATATTAATCTCGGAGTTTCACCTGTTGTTCAGATTTATAATATTTTTGATTTGGATAAAATTATTGATTATGTGGCCGATGTTAATGAGAGATTCGAAAGAAAAATATTCATCGACTTTTTAATTGACACACACCCAAAATATCTTGATATTAAAATTTTACCAACACAAATTAAAGAAGCCGCTTGGAATAAACTTAATGACTACATTCTTAATAATAAAGAAAAAGTTGAGGGACACGAAATGACTAAAAACAGTACTTACGCAATTCTTAATCTTTTAAAAGAAGAAAGAATTGTTGGTTCTGACATTTATCTTGAAAACTTTTTATCATATACAAAGATATTAGATGAGAATAGAAAGCAAACATTTGAGAATGTTTGTATAGAATTAAATGAACATTTAAACGCCCACTATGCAAAATAAAGATAGAAGTAAGAGTGAAACATTTTGTGTACTCCCATGGATACACACTGCAACATATACAGATGGAACAGCATTACTATGTTGTGTTGCTCAACCAAATAGTGGTTTGAACTTAAACAACAACACAATTAACGAAGTTAAAAATAGTCAATATTTTAAAGATGCGAGATTGTCATTATTGAATGGTGAAAAGTTTAATGGATGTAGTGTTTGTTGGAGAGAAGAAAGTGTTGGCGTTAAAAGTCATCGTATGAATGAGAATCATTTATGGGATATTTTATTAGGTAAAGAATTTGTCGATGAAATTGTAAAGAATACTCATGATGATGGAACAATTGACAATGAACTTTACACTTTAGATTTTAGATTGGGTAACACGTGTAACTTGGCTTGTATCATGTGTAGACCAACCGATAGTTCTAAATGGTTTAGTGAAGCTAAAAAATTGGCAAATGAATTAGAGACAGATGCGAAATGGGATTGGAAACATAAATCACAATTAGATATATCTAAATTCGAATGGTATAAAAGAAAAGAATTTTTAGAAGACTTCTACGATAGTTGTGGAAGTATGAGATTGATGATTTTTGCTGGTGGAGAACCTCTTTTAATAAAGGAACATAAAGAAATTATTAAAGAGATGGTTAAAAGAGGGTACGCGTCAAATATCCAAGTTAACTACCACACGAATGGTACCATATATGATCCTGAGTTAATGGAATTATGGAAACATTTTAAAAAGGTTGAATTGTTTATATCAATTGATGGTATTTCAAAAGTAACTGAATATGTTAGGTATCCGTCCAAATTTGATTTGATTGAAAAGAATTTGAGAATGTATGATGATAACTCATCAGACAATATGTCTTTTAAAATACTATACACCGTACAAGCATTGAATATTTTTTATTTACCTGAGTTTGCCGATTGGTTAGAATCACAGAATTATAAAAAAATCATTGTAAGAAAAAAACACGATACAATATTCCACACTGGTGTTTTGTGGGGACCAAATTATCTCTCAACTAAGATTTTACCTAAAAAAGTGAAAGAAATTATCACTGATAAATTAACCAAATATGTTGAGGAAAAAAAGGATACCTTGAACGTGTCTAATTTTTTACAAATGGTTAGTTTAATGAACTCAGAAGACCATTCATCATTTTTAAATCAGTTTGATGAATATCTAATAAAAATGGATTTATACAGAAATTTAAATCATAAAGAAACATTTAAAGAACTATTAAAATTATTTTAATATGGCAAGACAATTAAGAGTCACAATGACTAAAAAAGACGGTGGTGTTTTAAATCTACATTACAATCTATATGACAATAATCCTGTTGTTGAAAGATGGATTAAAATGACACAAACTTGTATGGACAAAAATATGGAAATTAAAGCCAGAATTACCAATAACGAATTTTCAAATATTGGTTATTTGATGCAACAAATTAACGATGTTTTAGAAGTAATTAATAAAACTTATGATAAAGTTTTACCAGTCTTTACAGATTTTAAACAATTAGATAGTACTATTTTAAATTATTTACATGAAGAGTTTGAGGTTTATGGAGATAGAATTAAGGAACTTCAAGAAAAAAACAGATGGTCACAAATTTTACATGATAAATTTTTATCATTAAATGAGTTCATTCATATGATAGAAACCGCTATTCATGGATCTGAACATAAGTTCCCAAATTTTAGTTGTCTTTACGATTTCCTACCTGCTGGTTTACATGAACCGGTGAATGAAGTAGATAAGTTATTTTTAGAAGATAGATTTGAGTGGGGTGGTTTATATTGTGGATATAACACATTGGGAAAAGATTATTTATCAATCGCACCTGAAAATGATTGGGAAGTAATTGCAAGAGACGAAGTTAGACCTCAAATCAGATTTGCTGCCGAAACATGGATGAATTTTGGTCCTGACATGACAAATACAATTAGAGAAAGTTTCTATAGATGGTATACAACTTTATCACCAGAAGTACAAGCTAAAGTACCTATTGATAATATGAATAAATTATCATTAGGTCGTTACAAATTGGGTAGAATTATAATTGATGACTCAATGAGGGAAATTGAACCGGATATTGAGAAGTGGTTTACACCAGCTGGACCATCCGTGGCTTGGGCCTTAGGTAACGATAGTTGTAAACATAAATGGAATAGAGAAGTTTTTACACAAACTAATGGAATAGCCGAAATAAAATTATTTTTATAATGAGAGTACCAATTAAAGAAGTTGTTAATAATCATCCCGATGTTTTACAAATTACATGGGTGATTAACACAATATGTTCCAATAAATGTAACTATTGTGTACCAGCTTTAAACTCAGGAAAAAATCATTATTATGATTGGGATATAGTAGAACCATTTTTTAATGAATTATTTAAAAGATACCCCAAAATACACGTATCAATTGCGGGTGGTGAACCAACAATGTCACCATTTTTAATTAAGTTATGTAAAATGATTCATGAAAAAGGTAGTACAGTTGGATTAACATCAAATGGTACTAGAAATGTTGAATATTATAAAGAATTATCTCAGTATGTGAATTATATTGTTTTTTCTTATCATCCACAATATGGTGATAATAATAATATTTTAAGTAAAATAGAATCGGCAATACCAAATTGTCATTGTTCACTCAGAATCATGATGGACCCTAAAAATTGGGGTAATGCAATTCAATTTTATGAAACTGCAAAAAATTCTGAAATTATGAGATATTTCAATATGGAGGCGGTAAAAATTTTAGATTGGTCACAGGAAGATAGAGAAACATTAAACTATACAACAGAACAACTTGAGTGGTTTAAGAATACTGATTATAGAATTAATACTCAAGAATATATCGGCAAAAATAGACATGCGTATATTGGGTCTCATTTTATTTTAGAAAATGATACGATAGATTATGGTGGTGATGCTGTTGATTATATCAATGAAGGATTAAGTGATTTTTTTGGTTGGCAATGTGATATTGGTTTAGAACACTTTTTCATATTTGCAGATGGTAATATAAAAAGAGGTAATTGTTTAGGTTTTGAATTGGGAAATATATGTAATATGGATGGAATAAAATGGCCAACAGAATCAGTAACATGTCCATGGCACATATGTCATTGTGCAACAGATGTTATGATTAGTAAAAGAAAGCCAGAATTAGTAAAACCTAAAGAAAATATATGATAAAAGAATTTTTTGACGAATCACAATTAAACAAATGGACACCAAGAAGTATACCTGAAAATATTTTCGATTCTGAATGTGAATGGCCATATTCTGTTATTGATTTTGATGCGGATTTTGAAAAAATGTATAATGAAGTTCGTTCATTAGAAGAAACTTTTTTTATTAAACATAGAGATAAAGACAAATTAAACTCATACTACCACGAAGGTTGGAATGCCGTTACAATACACGGTATTGATCCACATAAAACAGAAAATTATGATAGATATGGTTTCACAAGCGAGGAAGAAGCTAATTATCATTGGACTGAGGTATGTGAATATCTACCAACTGTTACAAATTTTGTAAAATCTTTGAATTATTTAAATTATGGTAGAGTAAGAATAATGAAATTAGAGGCTGGTGGTTATATAATGCCACATACGGATGGAAAGGGTCGAATATTTGGACCTTTTAACATTGCAATAAATAATCCTGATGGATGTTTATTTGCATTTAAAAATGATGGAATAGTACCATTTAAACAAGGAAGAGGAGTTTTTCTTGATTTAGGTAGAGAACATTCTGTTTGGAATAATTCCAACGAAGATCGTTATCATTTAATTGTGCATGGACACATAAATCCAGACTTAATAGAAAAATCAATTAGACAGACACATTTTTTATATGGACAAAATTAGTGATGTTTTTAACAACAACATAAAATTAGGTATTTGTATATTTCCGGCAGACACACTAAAAAACGATGAACTCAGTGAAAGAATGATTGATTTCACAAAATTCTATGCATATAGAATAAATGAAATTAGTAACAATTCAATTTCAATTTTTGTTGAGAATTCTATTGATGATGCACTAAATAAAAATCATGAGAAGTACCAACACATACTATTCATGGCGGCAGGAGTTAGGATTTTTGATAGTAGTGTAATATTCGATATTGAAAAAGAAATATTAAACACACCAAATTATCTTGCGGCTGGTCATATTTTAGAATGGAAGGAAAATTGGTATGAATTACATCATCAGTTTGTTTTAGTTAATACAAAAAATTGGGTAAAGGCCGGTAAACCATTTTATGGTGGATGGGAAGGAAAAAATGATGATTTGGTTGTTATAGAAAGAAGTGTCGAAAATTTTCATGATGATTATACTCCACTATGGATTAAAAATACTGGTAGGATTGAAAATAGATTTCACCAAAAACAAGGGTGGAACATAATCAACGAGTCTTTAAAGAATGGTTTTGACATAATTAATTGGAACCAAACCATAAGAAACAAAAGAACATATTATTATCCCGAATCCGACAGTGAAAAATTTTTAGATTGTTTAAAAAATGGTGTGGTTGATACATCATTAAACGTCAATCAAGTAAAATTATTACAAAGTCAGTTTTCAGTAAAGAATCAAATATGGTTGTTAAATTCTGAAGATATGGAATTAACATATCGTCATAAAAAAACCAAATTTGATGTTATTGCACTACCTGCAGGTGGATTTAAATTCTTAGATATTGTTAAAAACAATTACCTAAACGAAGGTGGTAAAGTTTTAATCTATGATTTCAACGAAAAAAGTTTGAATTGGATTTCATTCATTTTACAAAATACTAACCAAAACATAAAAAAAACCATAAAGGAATTTGAGTTCAGTCAATACTTTCATTTTTTAGGAATAGGACAGAAAGTTTTTGGTATGGATGGAAATTTCACAAATAGTTTCTTGGAAAGTTTAAATAGAACTTTTGAATATTATGGAGGAGAGGATAGTTTTCACGAACACATAAAAAAGTTTAAAGAATTAAACATAAAACTAATCAACGTTGATTTATTTAATAATTCAGAAGTTCTAATAAATGAAATAAATGGTGTCAGTAATTACCTAAGCGTATCAAATATCTTTTCAACAGACTATACTAATGCATTTGTGGGTTTAAAAAATGTTACAAGATATTTCGATGATTTAAAAAATAAGTTACCAAATAATACGTTACTTGTTGGTTTCAATGCAACATGTAAATACATCGATGAGATAGTATATAATGATGAAATCAAAGAACAACTTAGTAATATAAGTGGAGATAGGGATCAATTAATTTTAAAGCATATTTTGGAATATGATTCTGAAAGTACTAAAGAAATACCGATGAATCATGCCTCGGCACATTTAGGTGGACCAACAGGTATTTTAAAATATCAGAATTTTGATGAACCTGTTGCATTGAAAGATTTTAATCCAGGTAAAGAAAGAATTGTGATGGCTATATGTCCGAGTTGGGGTGTTATTTTCCCACCATATGGTTTATCTAAAATTGTTGGTGTTCTAAGACATGAAGGTTTCTCTTGCAAAGTATACGATTTAAACGTTCAATTATATCATAATTTAATTGAGAAAACTGGTGAGGATTATTGGAGATCAGAAAAGTTTTTTTATTGGGAAGACTCTTGGTTTTTTAATAATTACCTTTTGAAAGAAATTGAACCGTATATTGATAAGGCCGCAGATAAAATGATATCTGATAATCCGACTTTAATTGGATTCAGTATGTATACTACAAATAGTCAGGCAACATTATTATTGGTTAAAAAAATAAAAGAGAGAGCACCTCACATCCCAATAGTATTAGGTGGTCCTGCTGTTGCAACAGAATCTTGGTTATTGAATCAACAGTTTTCAAAATATGTAAGTTATTTCTTCAAAGGAGAGGCTGAAGATAGTTTTGTGAAATTTTTAAATGATGGTATACATAGAAAACCATTACCAACCGACGGTGTGTTTATTGGTGATACTAATAGTAGAATTAACTTAGATGAAAAACCATATGCAGATTTTTCTGATTATGATTTAGATTCTTATTTACATAGAGATGGTGTAAGTATAGAAACGTCTAGAGGATGTGTTGCACAGTGTAGTTTTTGTGCTGAAACATATTTTTGGAGATTCAGATCAATGACACCAGAAAGAGTGATTGAAGAAATGAAATACCAAATCGAAACTTATGGTGTAAAAAGATTTTGGTTTGTTGATAGTTTAGTTAATGGTAATCTAAAGAATTTTGAGAAGTTAGTTGATTTAATTATTCAAAACGATTTAAAAATAGGATGGAATAGTTACAGTAGATGTGATGGAAGAATGACAAAGGAATTTATCAATAGAGTTGCGGAATCTGGTTGTTCAGCATTAAGTTTTGGTGTTGAATCGGGTAGTCAAAAGGTGTTGAACGACATGAGGAAAAAAATTGAGATATGGGAAATTGAGAATAATTTGAGAGACACCTACACAACTAATAAAATTTGGACACACGTAAACTGGTTAATAGGTTTCCCAACTGAAGATTATATTGATTATTTTCACAGTAACGTTTTAATTTATAATGTTAGAAAATACATACACCAATTGAGTCCTGGTATGGGATGTGGTCCAAGTGTATTGAGTGATTTACAAGAAAGATTTCAACTTTATGGTATTGCATGGAAAGAAAGGGTTTGGGATAATCAGTTTTTAGGTAATTGGTATACAAATGGTTACAAAAACACACAATTAAATCGATTTATAAGAATTAAGTTGTTTCATGTTTGGTTAGAAATTTTAAAAGATTATGCTGGAAGTGTTATCGATAATCCACAAAGACACCACGATATTAATGAATGTTATGTTTTTGAGACTGAAAATAAAAATACCGAGGATTATGTTAAACAAGAAGAAAATATAAACTTCAAATTAATAACCGAAGATATGTCACAATCTTTTTTAAGTACCAATGTGGCAAACGAATACCTCGCAATTTTTTATGGTCTGTTTAAAATATTCAAAGGATTTAAAATAAAATTAATATTTGACCCAAATAAAGATATTGTGTCGTGGGGTAGTATATCGGTAAATTATGAATCTTTAGTTACTTTCAGTATTGATAATCTTGGTAACTATGAGTATTCAATATCGCACACATTAAAACATTATGGAATGACTCCTAAAGTGGAATCCATATATGAATGGGAGAGAAAAAATTCTCACGGAGATATGGGGTTTTCCGATACATTCAACCTCACTGGTAACATCAATAATTGGATAACAAATGAGAACTACGTTGAAGAAACAATACATGAACAATATAGAAATAAAAATAAAAAAATATCAATACCAATAAATCAAAAAATAATATGAAAATTTTATTTGCTAATGGTGATAGTCACACTGCAGGTAGTGAATTAGAAAATGGGCAACAAATTACATGTTATGAAAAAGCGTGGTCAAGCGTTTTAGGTAATAAATTAAACCTAAAGAACATTAATATTTCAAAACCAGGTGCCAGTAATTATCGAATTTTTAGGACAACACGGGATTGGATTTATGAAAATATCGTTTTAAATAAAAATTATAAATCTGAAGATTTAATTGTTATCGTAATGTGGTCAGGATTTGATCGTAATGAAGTTTTTTTTCCCGATACAAACATACTTGATAATATGGGGTTTTCCACTGAAACAGATATTTTTAAAACCGACCTTAAAAAAGACTTAAAAAAATTACAGGAGTCAACCGTGTCACTTCAAGACGATCTTATAAGTGCATATAAATCATTAGACTCGGTATATTCGTTATCATTATTTTTAGAATCTTTAAATATAAAATATTATTTTATTAATGGATTATATACTTTTATTAGATTAGAAAATCTGAATCGAAATCATGCAATGTTTAATTCATACAAAAATTTAATAACTATGATGGGAGATAGACCATCTAATTTTATGGGATTTTATAACCCCGAAGAAGTTTTTTTCAATTATATGAGAAATTCAAGTGGTATAGAAATACCAAAACATTCCAAATATTCACACTATGGTGAAGACGGACACAAACATTGGGCAAATGTGGTGTATAAATTTTATTTTGAAAAAAAGTTAATATAAAAGTGAAAGTTAATTTTTTATTTGATGAATTTAAAGATAATGGGGATCCGTGGTGGAATGTCTGTGACATGTCCTTCTCAAAATTAGAAAAATATGATTTATATCCCGCATCCTTTTTTTGGTGGGGGTCTCCAGTTAAAGAAGTGTTAACTTATAATAACACCAATGATGTTTCAGAAAATGAAATAAATTTTGTACAAACAACCTCACATTTATTAGATGATAATGAAATAAATATATACCCTGTTTTTATTTCGGACAAAATATTCTTTTGTCCTGGTGCCATTATGTGGATACCCGAGTATGTTGTAAAAAAAGTAAACGAAGGTTTAGTTTACTTAATGATTGCAAATTATTTTGAAACAGATTTTTTAAATCACGAAGAGTTTATTGGTAGATTATATGGTTTTCTAGAGGTAATTAACATTAAAAATTTTACACATGTTAAAATAGTTGGAAATGATTTTATAAGTGAAAAAATAATAAATAACATGGAGACCAATAAAGGTAAAATACAATATATAACATCATACACCTTTGAAAAGTTTTATGTTAAAAGGTTACAAAATTTAAATCAACACTTTGAAATTGATGATCATCTTAATCATATTGATAAAGAAAATACTTTTTTAATGCAGATAGGTTCACCCAGACATTTCAGATATTTTATGTATAAAGTACTTGAATATAATGGATTACTTAAAAATGCAATATACAGTTACATGCCCTTCGATAGGGGAATAATAACAGATAACATTTCTTACGACTCATTTGATAGATATAAATCCACTTATTTTTATGGGGATACTGTAAGTATTGAAAATCATTTAAATAATGAAAATTTTAAAGATTTTTATCAATGGATTATTGGTAATGATAAGATAGAAAGTAGAAGTTTACCAAATTGTAAATTGGTTAATAATAATATTTTTAACACATCACCATATACTGATATTAATTGGCTTAAACAAACATATTTCAGTTTTATCATTGAAACTCAGGTAAGTAATTTAAACTCATTTATAACTGAAAAAACATTCAAAATGATATTTTGTGGTCATCCTTTTATTTTATATAGTAGTCCTGGTTCATTGTCAGAATTACATAAATTAGGTTATCAAACATATCCTGAACTTTTTGATGAATCTTATGATGAAATGCCTAATTCATTTGAGAAAATGTTCTTTATCATGGATCAAATAAAAAAATGGACTTTACCTGAGAATAAAAGGGAATTAGAAGAAAAAATAAAACTAATAAAGCCTAAACTTTTACATAATAGAATGTTATTTTTAACAAAAGACTATTCCCTATTTTGGAATAAGTTTAAAGAAAACAATTAACATAATGGGAAGAATTTTCACATTTGGGTGTAGTTTTACTGATTACGAGTGGCCCACATGGGCTGACATTATTTTATATGGTAACGAAGGTTACAATGTTGGGTTATCGGGTGCAGGAAATGAGACCATTTTGTATAGAGTAATGGAGACTCACAGAAAATTTAATATTGATGAAAATGATACCATAATAATAATGTTTACCAATCCAATAAGGTGGGATTATATTAACGGTGATACACCAAAATTTAGTCAATATGGTCAAGTAACTACTATAAAGGAATTAAATCAATACCAAAACAAGTTTTTTACAATAGAAGGATTATGTTATAAATCTTATTATTCTATTATAGCTATTAAAAATTTTTTAGAGAATAATGGTGTAAAATATCTTTTCACCTCAATGAATAACCTTTTTCAAGATATTGACAGCTATTTTGTAGAATTAGAACTTAGTAATGAATTGATTGATTTAATGTCTTATGTCAAAGAAAATGTGAAATTTGAAATACCGTCAATGTATTCATTTTTACAAAGTAATGGATTTATTAAAAACAGAAATTGGGGTATAACAAAAAAATGGGATGGATATAATGATTACCACCCAAGACCAACTCAACACTTTGAATTCGTGAAACAACACATTTTATCGAAAATTAATTGTGATTTAAATATTGATTTGGAATTTGTAAAAAATATGGAAAAAATTATCGATGAGTTTAATGATATAAAAGATTATCTCAATTATAATTCGGGAATTTATCCCTCAATATATGATAAAAAAATTGGATCTCAGGTCTATATGAAAAATATAAGTTAATATGAAGATAGGATTTATTGGTGTGGGAAAATTAGGTAAAGAAGCTGCTGAAGTAATGCACGAGGCGGGTCACGATGTGTTAGGTTATGACACAAGAATAATTAAAGGTTGTAAGTTTGAAATGACGTGGTTATTAGAAGATGTTTGTAATCACGGTGAAATTATTTTTATTGCGGTACCAACACCACATCATCCCGATTACGACGGTAGTCACCCAACATCACATTTAAAACCAAAAGATTTTGATTACTCAATAGTAAAAGAAATCTTAAAAGAAATTAACAAATACACAACAAAAGAAAAGTTAGTTGTTTTAATATCAACTGTTTTACCGGGGACAACAAGAAGAGAATTTATTCCATTAGTTGAAAACTATAGATTTATTTACAACCCATATCTAATTGCTATGGGTACTGTTAAAGAAGATATGGTGAAACCTGAAATGGTTATTATTGGAACGGAAGATGGACATGTGACGGGTGATGCAAATATATTGATTGATTTCTATAACACATTTATCCACCCTAATACTAGATATGAAATTGGAACTTGGGATGATGCAGAGGCAATTAAAATTTTTTACAATACATTCATATCAACTAAATTAGGTTTAGTTAATATGATAATGGACGTAGCAGAAAGAAATGGTAATATGAATGCTGATACTGTATGTGGAGCATTAGAAAGAAGTACCAAAAGAATTATGGGTCCATCTTATATGAAACCTGGTATGGGTGATGGTGGTTCATGCCATCCTCGTGATAATATTGCATTAAGATGGTTGGCAAAGGAATATTATTTAGGTTATGATTTATTTGATGCAATTATGAGTGCAAGAGAAACACAAGCATTTAATATTGCTAAAAAATTAATCAATTTGCAAAATGAAAATCCAGAATTACCTATTGTGATTATGGGTGAAAGTTTTAAACCTGGTGTCTCTTATACGGAGGGTTCGTATACAAGATTAATTGGTTATTATCTGTTGAATCATGACGTTGTTTATGACAAAATTGAAGGACCTGCAATATATCTGTTAGGTCATCGTGGGGTGTTTAATGAAACAGTTTTCCCAAAGGGAAGCATTGTGTTGGATCCATGGAGAGAAAGAAATAATAATGACACTATATATTATGGAGGGAAAAACAATTTGATGTAATGTATATATTAGGAATTTCGGCTTTTTATCATGATTCTTCGGCCTGTTTGTTTAAAAACGGTACGTTAGTATTTGCATGTGAAGAAGAGAAATTTACTGGTATCAAACACGATAGTTCTTTCCCATTCAAATCCATTGAATATATATTTAATAAGTTTAAAATTAAGGAAGGTGAAATCGAGGCCGTTTGTTACTATGAATCACCCAATTTAAAATATAAACGAGTTCTTAAAAACCTTAAAACTAATTTCTTTAAATCACCATATCATTGTATTAAATCATACATTAATATTGTCAAAAATAGATACGTTTTATCTAAATTATTGCCCAAGTATTCAAAGAATATATTTTACTCAACACATCACGAGTCACATCAATATTATTCATTTTACACATCAAACTTCCAAAGTTCAGTTTGTTTGTCAATTGATGGTGTAGGTGAATCCGAAACACTATCAATGGGGTTAGCGGATAATGTAGGAATTAATTATATACCGATGGCCGAATACCCACATTCTTTGGGTTTATTTTATTCTGCTATGACATCCTTTCTCGGATTTAAACCAAATGAGGGTGAGTACAAAGTAATGGGTTTAGCACCTTATGGTAACCCAAATAAGTTTATTGATAAAGTAAGGAAATTAATTACATATAAAAATAGTACATTAAAATGTGACATGGATGTATTTTGTTGGGACAAATCTTCGTCATTCATGTTTAATTATAATTTATCCCAACATTTAGAAATTGAACCAAGAGTACCTGATAGTGAAATATTAGGTGAACATATGGACTTAGCCGCAGCAGTACAAAAAAGATATGAGGAAATTTTATTTGAAATTCTAAAATCAATTAACATCATAACTGATATTGGGAATTTATGTTTATCTGGTGGATGTGCTTATAATGGAACTGCAAATGGTAAAATAGTTAGAAATAGTTTTTTCAATAACTTATGGATACCAATGGCACCGTCAGATGCGGGATCATCAATTGGAGCATGTATTCATTATATGGTGAAAAATAAAAAATTAAAAAACAGAATAACAAAAAATCCATTTATTGGGCCAAGTTATTTCTATGATGATTATATCAAAAAAATAAAAGGGTTAAAATATTTCAAATTCACGTCTGAAACTGCGTTAATTAAGAATATTGCCAAACTATTAAATAAGGGTAAAGTTATTGGATGGTACAGAGGACACATGGAATTTGGCGCAAGAGCATTAGGTAATAGATCAATATTAGCTAACCCAACATTACCAGACATGAAAGACAAAATAAATAAAGTAATCAAAAAAAGAGAGAGCTTTAGACCTTTCGCACCAATGGTAATTAAAGAAAAACAACACATATATTTTGATGTAACGGATGATGTTCCTTATATGAATCAAATTGTACAAGTTAGAGAAGAGTATAAAGATAAATTACCATCTGTTACCCACATAGACGGTAGTGCTAGAATACAAACTGTTTACAGAAATACCATCATATATGATTTATTAACGGAGTTCGAAAAGGTAAGTGGATACCCCATACTTCTAAACACATCATTTAATATCAAAGATAAAACAATGGTGTTGACCCCAAAAGATGCCATAGACACATTTAAAAATACTGAAATGGATTTATTGGTGATTGGTAATTATTTAATATACAAATAAGACTATGAAAAAAATAATTAATTGGATTAAACAAAAGATTTTTGAATTTAAACAAAGACGAAAATTCAATAAAAAATTAAAAGAACTTAAGAAAAGAGATCCATTTATATATAAACATTAATTATGATTTTATCATTGGTTGCGGTTGGTGAAAAGTATATTAAAAATTGTTTACCATTTATTCCTGAATTTATTGATAATCAATGGGATGTACATGTTTTAACTAATCAGCCAATTTATTTTCATGAATGTGAAGTTGAGTTTTATAAAAATAAAATATTCTCATACTTTGATAAATTATTATTCACGTTAAGACTTTCTGAAAAATATAAAGAAGATGTTCTTTATATTGACTCCGATTGGATACATAACATTTCCCCTCATTTTCCCAAAGAATTTAAAGGAGGTAACTCTGTTTTATTTTATGGAAATTGGCCAAACGGAGATTTGTTTATGGATTATAAAGATGATCCATATTTTATTAATATAATAAATTATTGGAATAAAAATTCTTTTGATTTTAGTAAACTTCAGACAATGTTAGAGTGGATGTTTTTTATTCCATATAATAACAATATTTCAAATGTTATATATGATATTGAACATATTAAACCCGTATTTGAATATAACAGTGTCACAATTGATACTGGTTATATAGGTATAGGTAACGGAGAAGGATTGGCATTATCATATGCACTTTTTAAAAATAATATACCCATAAAAAAATTTGATAAAATATGAGAAAACTATGGGTATTTGGTGATTCATTTAGCACACCATTCAACACTTTTCAACAGTACTGTGATTTTAAAGGGTATACACCAAAAACTTACTATGAGATAATTGCTGAAACATATGGGTTAGAAGTTAAGATGTGTGGTAAAGGTGGGGCAGATAATCAAACAATTTTAGAAACTATCATAAATTATTTACATGAGATTGATGAAAAAGACATAATAATAATTGGGTGGACGGACTGGTTTAGAATAAGGGTTGTTGGTGATGACGGTAAATGGGAATGCTTAAACCCAAGCCATATAAACCAACCAACAATAAACCTGTCAAAATATTCTATCAATTCAATAAAAGATATGATCATTAATCGAGATCATAAAAATTATGTAGATGAATTAAATAATCTTATAAAACTAATTAAATTTACCTTTAAAAATAACCCTATAATCGATTGGTGTTGGATTGACGAAAGTAACCATCTAAACTGCACTATAAAACATATCGGTAGACAAAAAACAATTATGGAAGAAACAAATAAAACTATTTGGGATTTCCATTGGGGGGAGGAGGGTCACGAAAAATTGGCTGAAAAATTCATCAGATATATTGAAAAATTAAATTTGATTTTTTGATTTTTTTTTATTATATTTCTCTAATGATATATTGGTTAACAGGACAACCTGGCTCAGGTAAAACAACCTTAGCTTCATGGATTCAATCGAGCTTCCCAAATAAATCTATTATTATTGATGGGGATGATATTCGTGAAATCTTTGTAAATAAAGATTATTCTGAAGAGGGGAGAAAAAAGAATATCGAAAAGGCTCAAATATTATCTAAGTTTTTACATCACAAAGGATTTACCGTTATTGTTGCATTGGTTTCACCATATAGAGACCAAAGAGAAGAGTTTAAATCTGATATGGGGGAAAATATTGTTGAGATATTTGTCCATACAACAAATGAAAGAGGTAGAGAAAAATTCCATGTAATTGATTACCAAGAACCTATTGAAAATTTTATTGACTGTGACACAACAAATAGTAGTGAATATCAGACATTCCTAACATTAAGAAGAAAAATAAATATATGAAAAAATATGCAATGTACATTGGCCGATGGCAAAATTGGCATAAAGGGCACGAATGGTTAATTCGTCAACAAATGGACAAAGGAAAAAATGTGTGGGTTGCTATTAGAGACGTTCCACAAGATGAGAACAATCCTAAGACCGCACAAGAGGTTTTAGTTATGTTACAAAATGAACCATTCTTTCAACAAAATTGGGGTAAATTATACGTGTCGATTATACCTGATATCGAATCAGTTAATTACGGTAGAGGAGTTGGGTATGAGGTAATATACCATGAACCACCAGCCGAAATTGCTGCAATAAGTGGAACAGCAATTAGAACTGGTCACATGACACCAGATGGTGAAACTAAAGAATAATGAGGATATGTGTAGTATCGACCGGAAGAGCAGGGTCAACATCACTATATAATTTAATAAAAGATCATTTAGGTAGTGAATACTACACTATTACGGAGCCATTCAACGAAAAAATTGGAGAAATTAAACCAAATCAATTTGAAATCATTACAGAAAATGTAAATGTGTTGATAAAAACTATTACTAATCAAAAACCTATTGATAAAACGGATGAATTTATTGATGATTGGATATTTGATTTTTTTGATAAAGTAATTTTATTAGATAGATTAAATCAAAAAGAACAGGTTGAGAGTTTTGCTTACTTAACACATACCAACAATAAGTTTTGGCACACCAAACAGGTATACAGGATGTCAGTGGTTCCTGAAGAAATAATCAATGAATGGCAGGATAAGTTATTGTATAGTAAAAAAACAATCAATGATTATTCAAAAAAACATAATAAGAAAATATACTACTATGAAGATATCTTCATAAATAAAAATACAGAAACAATAAAAGAAATTTTTGAATACTTAGAAATAGATTTAAAAAATGAGTTAGTGGATGAGTGGATCTTTTCAGAAGAAAAAAAAGTAAGAATAAACGAAATTAATAGAAAATTATTATAATGGTTCAAGTTAAAAGACATATTGCCAAAGCAATATCATATAGATTTATCGGAACGTTACAAACAACAATAATCGGTTATATTTTTACCGGTAGTTTTGTGATTGCATCATCAATGGGAGTTGTTGAGATGTGTATTAAACCTTTAATTTATTTTTTACATGAAAGATTGTGGTATAAATGGATAAAATTCGGTTTAAAAAAGAATAGTAGTGAACAGTAATGAAATTATTGTTATTGATGAATTTTTAGATAATGTAGATGACATTAGAAAAGAAGCGTTAACCTTAAATTATACTAAATCTTTACCTGAAAGTAATGGATGGAAAGGTTTTAGATGTTTGGTAGAAAATCCCCTTACGAACGAATTACAAAAAAAAATCGAATCTAAATTAGTAGAAACCAACTCAAAATTTAAAGATTCTGAAATTAGGTGTTATTTTCATTATACATTAAGTGAAAATAATCATAATACAAATAAGATACATAGAGATTCGAATTCCGATTATGCTGGTATTTTATACCTCACACCAAATCCCGAAAGTAATAGTGGAACATCATTTTTTAACGATAATGGTGATGAAACGTATTATCTTGAAAATATTTATAATAGATTGGTTATCTACCCATCAAGTGAATGGCATTCATTAAAAAAATCATTTGGTGACACCATCGAAAATGGTAGATTAACGTTTACAATATTTTGTAAATTAAAAATAAAAGATACAAAATCATTAATATGAAAAAAGTGGTTGTAATTGGTGGGGGTACTGCAGGTTGGTTAACGGCATTATGTGTTGAAAAATTTTGGGAGAACACGAATGTGACCTTAATTGCTAGCTCTAAAATTGGGATATTAGGTGCAGGAGAGGGAACCACCCCGAATTTTCCCGGTATAATATCAAGACTAGCAATAAACGAAGAGGATTTTATTCAAAGGACAGGATGTACCAAAAAATATGGAATTGATTTTGTTAATTGGAGGGGGGATAATCATAGATTCAATCATAATTTTCAAAAAGATGAGAGACAGTATGCATTTCATTTCGATGCCTCATTAGTTGCTCAATATTTTCAAGAAGTTGGTTTAAAAAGAAATATAAAACATATTGATTCTTTTGTTAAAGGGTTTAATGAAAATGAAAACGGGATCACCCAAGTTATATTAGAAGATAGTACTACTGTTGATTGTGATTTTATATTTGATTGTAGTGGATTTCAAAGACTGGTAATTGGTAAACACTTCAAAACTGAATGGATATCATATAAAAAGGACTTACCTTGTGATTCCGCTTTTGCGTTTTTTCTTCCACAAACCAATCCAAATATCGGAAAAGAAAAAACTTGGACTAAAGGTATATCAATGAAAAATGGTTGGATTTGGGGTGCACCGTTACAACACAGATGGGGTTGTGGATATGTTTACAGTAGTCTACATGCAACATTTGAGGAGGTTTTAAAGGAGACTGAAGAATATTATCAACAACCAATTAATGTTGTTAAACAATTTAAATTCGATGCTGGTACTTATGAAAAATTTTGGGTTAAAAATTGTGTTGCAATAGGTTTAGCTGGTTCTTTTTTGGAACCATTAGAAGCAACTTCACTAATGACAACGATAATGTTTATAAAATGTTTAATGAATTTTAATTGGGATGAAAAACATAGAGATGAATTTAATGGTAGAATGTTAAATGTAAATGAACAAAACATGTTATTTATTAGACATCACTATCATTGTGATAGAGACGATACACAATTTTGGAGAGATATAAAGAGTAACCCCCAACCTCAAAAATTATTAGACTTATATGATGAAAATGGTAGATTTATTAGTTTAAGAAATTATGATTTAGATAAACGTTTCACATACGATGGGAACTCAGCATGTATTTTTAATTGGGGTAGTTGGTTTACGGTACACAAAGGTAAATCTAACTTATATAAAGAAATTATTTAATGAAAATATTAGTTATCTCATTACCAAGAACAGGATCAACCTCATTTTCAAAGGATTTAGCACAAAAAAATAATTTAAAATTTGTTTTTGAACCATTTGCACCATTGGCAAAACAATTTAATAAATTAAAAAATTTTGAAACTGATTACACTAAAAATAATATAGTTGTTAAAACTTTGGTTAATGATGAATATGATGTTAAATGGTTTATTGATTTATCTAAAGAATTTGACCAAGTTTATTTATTAAGTAGGAGAGACTTAAAAGCCTGTGTTGAAAGTTGGTCCTACTTGAGTTACAAAAGAAATGAAACACCAGGATTCGATTTCGAAACCGAATATTATTGGGAAAAAACACCAAATTATGATGAAGCCGAAGAACAAATTCTTAGGTGGAATAGTAAATTAGAATTAATTGCTACAAAATTAAATCAAAAGATAATATATTATGAAGACATATTTGGTTATAACAATAATAAACTAAGAAAGGGTGATAAGAAATCTAATACAAGACTCATATAACAAAATTTTCAATCGTCTATACGAAATAACCGATGGTAAGGTTATATTAAGTGGGTCCTTGTCTTTGAAACTACAAAACATCATTAATAGAGACGTTAACGATTTAGATGTTACTTTTTTACATAGTGATTGGGAGGTGTATAGTAAAACAATAAAAGATTTATTTCGGGTTTATCCCGGCGTTCAAATCAGATGTGGGGAACTCGAATATGATGTTTACACTTGTTTTGATAAGGTAACCAAGTTAAATGAGTTTCATTTGTTCGTTAACTATGGTAAAGATGTTTATGTAACTTTTAATAACATTAGGGTTTTTAATCCTAAAATACAACTAATGGATAAAGAAATAATAATGAAAAATGGTCAAGACACAAATAAACATTCACAAGATATCATTTTGATAAAAAATTATTTAGATGAAAAATAAAAAGGGTGTCTTTATATGTGGAAGTGGGGGTAGTGGTAAAAGTACTATAGCAAAAACCCATTTTTCTGAATTTACAATCATTGATGTTGATTTAATTTACGAACAAGAGTTAGTTAATAATAATTTGGGGTTAAATGTTAAAAACTTCAATAATGAACAAAATATAATCGCACAAAATCTATTTGAGAAATCAAAAAAACTAAATGATCAGAAGTTTGATACCGCAGTAGAAACCGGTCAAAATATTGTTATAGACTCAATCGGTCGAAATCCTGAAATAATACTACACCAAAGAGAATTATTAGAAAAAATGGGTTATGAAACGTACATGATTATGGTTTATGCCGAATTGGAAACATGTATAAATCGGGTCGAATCCAGAAATAGGGTCTATAGTCAAAATATAACAATTGATAGTTGGTATCTTTCCTACTCTAATATCTCTATTTATAATAGAGAGTTTAATAGTCGATTTATGTTAATTTATAATGATGACACTAATTGGAAAGACAAACTTAAAGTATTTATATATAAAAAAACCGATAAAAAGGATATAATTTAACTGAAAAACATATGAAAAGTGTACTAATTGGTGCGGACATACTTAAACTAGAAAATGAGTATAAATTATTAGAAATTAATACGGATGCGGATTTATTCTTACCCGATATCCCTTATTTGGATTTGAACCCTTTGTTCACCTACTTAGAGGAAAACTCCTACACCAAACTGGTGATTATATATAAAAAAAGACATATTGCACCAGACGTCATCGACCTATTCCAATCAAAATGTAATGAAAAATCAATTACATTAGATACAATTCTTATAATGAATAATAGTGTTACTGTACCTTCTATAATTGAGGAACCTAATACATTTTATTTAAGATGTGCATATGACGTTACTGCTATTATAGACGACACTTATTGTAGAGATAAATCTGAAGTTGTAAAATTACTACACGATTCAGGAAACGAATCAATTTTACCAAAAACACATGTTAAATACACAGGAGATAATACGATATTAGATAACCTAACAAATCTAATCAACAACGGACTTTCACCAAATGTTATCGCTAAAAAAATACTTCCTGATTTTGATAGGTTAAGTTTTCCAGCTTTTTATAATGTAACGTCAACAGAAGAATTAGATACACTTAAAACAACAATGCCTGATAATGTTATGTTACAAGAATATAAGATTAATGGTAATCTTAGTTCCGATGGACAAATTAGTGATGTCATAAGAATGACGGTTGTTTTATTATCCGATATTGAAACTATTATTCCTTTAGGAATTACAATAACGAACAACCAATTACCATTAGACACTAGTAAAATTACTTACACAGGTAATAAATTAGACGATAAATGGAAACCGATGTATTTTTCAAATCCAAATTTATTAGGTACCGGTGTTCCTGGTTTTTATGAAGTCATCAAAATTGTTGATGGTAATGAAGTAACAACTACAATTGAGAATTTAGTTGCTGGAGACGTTATTAAATCGGTTAGGTTATCAGACCTAAGTGTTGATGCAAGTATGCAAGAAACTATGAATTGGTCAGCAAGTGGTAGTTTAAATGATATTGTTAATTATGAAACAGCATCGGTGCATTTTATAACAAAAACACCATACCAAGGATGGTTGACAAACATTGAATATGGTAATAACGAAGTAAGTGGGTCATCTTTATTAGGTAGTAGTGAAATATTATTAATCAGTAGTTCAATTAGTGGAAGTATTGTTTTTGAAACTGCATATGAAACGACTTTAAACGATTCAGTTATTACTACTAAAAATCTAATGTTACCAATTACAAATAAAGAAAATGTTTGGTACTCTGGTAGTATTGTAATATTGGATATTGAACCTACCGACGTTTTTGTTGCGGGAACAGCAACAAACGAAATAACCAGAAACACTGTAGGTAACGTATTATTACACAACAAATGTAACTGGTCAGGATTCTGTTGTTTTGTAAATGGTACAAAGATTTCAACCGAAAATGGAGATGTCTTAATAGAAGATATTAAAGTTGGTGATTTAGTTTGGTCATATAATTTTGAAACACAAACAAAAGAACTTAAGAAGGTTTTACAAGTTGTTGCACCAATGCATGACGATATTGTTGAAGTAGGGTTTAGTAATGGTATCACAAATAAAAATACGTTTGATCATCCATATTATACAATTGAGGGAAGTTTAACATCCTATTTACCTAAAAAAACTAAAGAATGGTATAATGGTGAAGTAAATCAACTTTCAGTTGGAACAACCTGTTTAGATGAAAATAACAATAATGTGGAGGTAACCTCAATTACTGAAAACCTAAACAATGTACAAACATACACATTGTTTGTTGAAGATAATAAAAACTTCTATGCTAATGGTATATTAGTTTATGATGAAGAAAAATAAAACTGAAATAAAATGAATATAAAAACATCAGCAACAGTTGCAGATAAAACGGCCTCATTAAACTTACTACAAATTTTATTTGCAGCAATTAGAGCTAAACATTCTTAATTAAATTAATATGAATAGATTGTGGGTTTTTGGTGATAACTCATCTTCTATTTTCGGTAGAACAAAAGAAAGACGATTCGAATATTATAAAAGATATCGAAACGGTAACTTTCCAATTTCTTGGTCAGAATTATTATCAAACAAACTTAGTTTTAAGTTAAACAATTATGCGGTTGGTGGACAATCTAACTATGATATTTTTGAATGGTTTTGTAAAATTTCACCTAATTTCCAACAGAACGATGTTATTTTAATTGGTTGGTCAAACATTCAAAGGTTTAGATTGTATGATGAATACAGTAATGATTATATTAGTATTCGACCAAACGCTTTAACACATTCAAATGTACCAAATTTATTAAATGGTGTGTCTTTAGAATCTATAAATGAAATATTAAATAATAGATTAAATAAGAAGTGGATTGAGGAAGTTAATAATTGGGAAATTCTAATAAAAAGTTATTGTGATTTAAAAAAATGTAAAGTTTTTTATTGGTCTTTTGATAAGAATTTAAATAAAGAAAATTACATAGGTGGTTCACATTCTGATTTCAGAGAATATTTGATTTCTATTGGTGCAGAAGACATAACTAAAGAGACAAATGGGTTATTAAAAGACGATAATTTCGGAGAAAGAGGACATCAAATACAGTCGAATTATTTTTTAAATTATTTAAATGACCATATTACAAATTGATAATAGATTCATAGTACCTCTAAAATGTGGATCAAGATTTTTAAGAAAAAATAATTGGGATGTTAGGGGTATAGATATGATGGGGGATGGTTGGGAAAATTTTAAAAATCTTAATTGGGATGTGATAATTTTAAGAAATCCTAAAGATCATTTAAAAAGTGCACTTCATACAGAATTATTAAGTTTATGGAATGGACATAAAAATTGGTCAAAATATAATGAAAGAGATTTAATTGATATGTTATTAACCGAATGTGGAACAACACATTGGTCAGGTGTATTAAATAAAGTATTATATCAGACTTGGTTAGATATGGGTAAAAAACCTAAACCTTTAAAATTAGAAAACTTATCTTTATTTTTATCTTTAGACAATATTGACATACCTAAATTCGATATAAATCATTATAGATTTAGATACTTTAACAAATGGGAAACCCCTGATTCGGTTTTTAATTATGTAAAAAACAAATATCCGAACGAGTTAAATGTTATGTTAGAAATGGCTGAAAATGATGAGTTTTATTATAATAAGTTTAATTTTTTAAACTTTGAAAAAAGATTAATATGAGTAAACTTTGGACATTCGGAGATAGTTTCACTTTTGGACATGGATGTAGACCATTTTTAAAAGGAAGTAATGTTATAAATGAAGTTTATTATACGAACTATATTGATTTATCAAAACCCATATGGGCGGAATACCTCTCTCAAAAATTAAATTTAGAACTTTTAAATTTAGGTTTAAATGGTGCGAGTAATGAACTAATTTTAGATAAAGTGTTTGATAACATTAACAATTTAAAAAAAGAGGACCTAATAATAATCCAAATTTCTACAAGTGGAAGATATGATTTTCCTTTTTTTAAAGAAAAAAAATTACTCGGTGGATGGGGTAAAGAAGAAAGAGATTTTATATATGACCCCAACAATAAATCACCATACTTTCTAAAAACTGTTTTTAATACCACAATTACGAAAAATTATGAAGATGTAGGAGAAAATGCTCTACTATTCTCAACAGAAAATGTAGTAAATGAAAATTTAAAATTAACAAAAGAAAAGTATGATTTAATTAAATCTTTTTTCGTAGAATTTATTTCAACTAAAAAATATTATGAAAGACAAGTTTGGAGGTTTGTTAAATTATCAGAATTTTTACTTTCATTAGGTTTTAATGTTTTTATGATACATGAGGATTTTTGGCCAACAACTTGTGAAAAACCTAAAAATCTCATTTCAACCAGTGAGGATGGTATTTTACATAAAATAATAAGAGATAAACACACCATCATGCATGACACCAATAAAATTATTATGGATTATCATCCTAGTTATGATGGACATATTGCAATAGGTGAAGATATATTAAAACATATAAATGAAAATACTAATCTATACAACACATAGAACAGGATCAACTTCATTAGCTGAATTACTTATGTCTCATTATGGTTGTGATTACCATAGAGGAAGTCTACTATTCCCCCAACCCGAAAACATCATTATTAAAATAACACCAGCCGAATTTAGGTATGAAGTTATAAAAGACTATTTTGATAAAATAATTGTTCTAATTAGGGAAAATACACTTGAACAAGCGGAAAGTAGGGTATATGCCGACATTGTCGAGAAGAAATTTGTTCCATATACCATAGAAAAACAATTTTTAATGGATAACAAGTCCAAAATAGATGAAATGGAACAACTTATTATTAGGGAAAACAACTACCTAAAAGAATGTGAAGATTGTTTATTTTTAACATATGATGAGTTGTATAATTCTCCAAACGGAATGTTTAAGATGGAAGAGTACCTAAACACCAAATTCTCATTTAGAATTGATAATCGTAAAAAATATAGAGATAACAGAAAATCTATGATATAAAGGTTATCCAAGAAAGGATAACAAAGTATTTATCTAAGTAAATAATATAATATTTAGATGAATATTTTTGATCCACAAATATCGGGTTCCCTGTCCGTATCGGGTTCGGGACAAATTTCAGGTGATTTAACGGTTTTGGGTACCTTATATGCCACAATTTCAGGTACCGCAGAAAACGCCATCTCAACCTCACATGCCTCAAAATATACCCTAACATCAAGTTTTCACCAATTCACCTCATCATATACAACAGGAGCCTTTACAGGTTCTTTTAATGGAGATGGTACAGGTTTATATAATATTCCTGCTAGTGGTGTAACAGGGTTAAATTTAACCAGAATAGCTGAAGGTTCGTCCACAGCATCTATTTCTCAGGCGGATGGTCTTAGAATCAATACAAATACCGAATTAACAGGATCATTGAAAATATCAAATATCAACTTAGGGGTTGATAAGGTAATTTTAGTTAATGTTACCGATTCGGGTGGAAAATACTTTATTGATGGTGTAAGAAATCCTGTTTTAAGTCTTATTAAAGGATTTACCTATAAGTTCTTATTTCCAAACATAGGTGCACACCCTTTTAGATTCTCAACAACCAACGATGGGACCCACAATGGTGGTTCAATATATAGTACTGGGGTAACCACAGGCAGTACACCAGATTACATTCAAATTGAGGTAACTGACAATACACCATCTACACTATATTATTTCTGTACCTCACATATTGGTATGGGTAATGGTATAGGTGTTTACTCAGACCTTTTAAATGTTGAAGCAGATAGACAAGTTGTTTATGTTGACCCATCGAGAATTGCTACAACTGGATCAAATACTTTTATAGGAACCGAAACAATCAGTGGTTCACTTTCTGTTACTGGCTCAGTTAATATAACTGGTTCCATTTCATTAAATGGTCAAGCGATAGGTACTGGCAAATTAGATGAGGTTGTCTTCAATAGTTACACATCATCTAATGACACAACAAATAGTTTACAAAATGGTAGATTGGATTTATTAGAAATCTCAACGTCATCGTTAAATACATACACATCAAGTACAGACGGTAGATTATCTTCAATTGAAACATCAACAGGAAGTTTAAATACATTTACTTCAAGTACTAACACAAGATTAGGTGTAATCGAATCTACAACTAGTAGTTTAAATACATTTACTTCAAGTACTAACACAAGATTAGGTGTAATCGAATCTACAACTAGTAGTTTAAATAATTTTACTTCAAGTACGGGAGAAAGATTAAATACATTAGAAACATCTACAGGTAGTTTAAACACATATACTTCCAGTACCAATAGTAGACTATCAACTATCGAAACCTCAACAGGAAGTTTAAATAATTTTACTTCGAGTACTAATTCAAGTTTACTTAGTATTCATACAGCCACATCAAGTTTAAATTCATATACAAGTAGTAACAATGGTAATATTAATGCAATTCATACTGCCACAAGTAGTTTGAATACATTTAGTTCATCAATTTTAGGTTCAGTTGAAGTCACTGGTTCTAACTTAACAATTAAAGGAAACCTATTAGTTAAGGGAACTACAACACAAATAGATTCAACAACACTCAATATTGGTGATAATATCATATCACTAAATGGTACCGCAACAAATAATGCTGGTTTAGTTGTTCAAGATGCAAGTGGGGCTAGTACTGTTTCTGGTTCATTATTATGGGACACCTCAACAGATTTTTGGAAAGCAGGTAAATTAGGTAGTGAAGAAAGAATAGTATTAGTTAATGAATATAACACATTTTCAACTTCAATAGATTCAAGAGCTAATAGTTTACAAACTACTACAAGTTCATTAAATTCATATACAAGTAGTAACAATACAAATATATCGTCTATTCATACTGCCACAAGTAGTTTGAATACATTCACTTCTAGTGCTAATGGAAGATTAAATTCTTTAGAAACAACCACAGGTAGTTTAAATACATACACCAGCTCAACAAATACAAGACTAGGTGTTATTGAAACAACCACAGGAAGTTTAAATACATACACTAGCTCAACAAATACAAGATTAGGTGTAATTGAATCTACGACGAGTAGTTTAAATTCTTATACCACCAGTACTAATACTAGATTAGGTGTAATTGAATCTACAACTGGTAGTTTAAATTCTTACACCTCAAGCACGAACACACGTTTGGGTGGCATTGAGGTTTCAACAGGAAGTTTAAATACATTTAGTTCTAGTACAAATAGTAGACTAAGTTCTTTAGAATCTGCTAGTTCTAGTATAAGAAGCGATTTTAATACATTCACAAGTTCAAACAATACTGTTGAATCAACACAAAACAGTAGGTTAAATGCACTTGAAAGTACAACAGGTAGTATAAATTCTTATACAAGTTCAAATACTACTAATATAAATGCAATTCATAGTGCAACCTCGAGCTTAAATTCATATACTTCAAGTAATAATACAAGATTAGGAGTAATTGAATCAACAACCTCTAGTTTAAACACATATACGTCTAGTACTAATACTAGATTAGGTGTAATTGAATCTACAACTAGTAGTTTAAATTCATATACAAGTAGTAACAACACAAATATATCGTCTATTCATACTGCAACAAGTAGTTTGAATAGTTTTACTTCGTCTATTAATACAACCATCAAAAATAAATTAAATAGTGATGGTGTAATATCAGGTTCAGTACAAGTTACGTTATCTAATACAACAGGTTATAGTACATTTAGTTCATCATTGGCAACAACCGATGCGGGACAGGATAATAGATTAGGTTCTATCGAAGGAAAGACCGGAAGTTATGCAACTACTGGTAGTAATATATTCATAGGTAATCAAACAATAACCGGATCACTTTACGTTTCACAAGATTTGATTATTGCTGGTTCATCTTCAATTCAGCACATTAGTTCTTCGGTAGTGAACATAGCCGACAACATTATAACAGTTAACGCTCAGAACCCTAGTGTAAGATTTGGTGGATTGGCAGTTATTGATAGTGGTTCTTCCCCTCAAGTTTCTGGTTCATTGTTATTTGATTCTGTTGAAAATCAATGGTTATATGTACATCAAAATCAATCATCTGTAACATCGGCATTATTAATAATGGGGCCTGAAACTTATAATAATATTGGTGGAGAAACCCATTTAACAGTTAATAGATTACCTAAGTCTGTTAATGATGAACACATTGGAGATAGTAATATCACAGACACAGGAACCAAAGTATCGATTAATTCAAATACAGAAGTTACAGGTACATTTATTGCAACAGGTAACATATCAAGTCCAAATATAACAGCAATTCAAGTTTCTACAGGTAGTTTGAATAGTTTTACATCGTCAATACTAGCTGCAGTAGAATTAACAGGATCCAATTTAACAGTTAAAGGAAATCTATTAGTTAAAGGAACAACAACAAATGTTAACACAACAACTCTTGATGTTGATAATAACCTTATTAACTTAAATGGAACAGGTGCAACATTTGCCGGATTAAGAGTTAAAGACACTACCGCTCCAAATCAAATCTCAGGTTCTTTATTGTGGGATGCAACAAATGATTATTGGATTGCAGGTCAATTAGGTTCAGAACAGAGATTAATTAGAGAAACAGAATTTAATAGTGCGGTAAGTAGAGTCGGTAGTTTAGAAACCTCAACTGCCTCCCTAAACACATATACATCAAGTACTAATACTAGATTAGGGGTGATTGAATCTACAACAGGTTCATTGAATAGTTACACTAGTTCGAATAATACAAATATCACCGCTATTCACACAGCAACAAGTAGTTTGAATTCTTATACTTCAAGTACTAATAGTAGATTAAGTAGTATTGAAACGGCAACAAGTAGTTTAAATTCTTATACAAGTTCAAACAATACAACAAACAATACACAAAATAGTAGATTAACTGCTATTGAAACTACAACAGGTTCATTGAATTCATATACAAGTAGTAATACTAGTAATATAAATGCAATTCATACGGCTACAAGTAGTTTGAACAGTTATACAAGTAGTAACACTACAAATATAAATGCAATTCATACGGCAACATCATCTTTAAATTCATATACAAGTAGTAATACCACAAACATCAATGCTATTCACACTGCGACGGCTAGTTTAAATAGTTTTACTTCAAGTGCGGGTGGTAGACTAACATCAATAGAAGGTGTTACTGGTTCAATTGCATCATTAAACACGTATACCGGAAGTAACAATACTGTTATTGGTACATTACAAGCAACAACAAGTAGTTTAAATTCATACACAAGTTCTAATACAACTAATATAAATGCAATTCATACTGCCACAAGTAGTTTGAATAGTTTTACAAATTCATTTAATAGTGCGTTTAGTTTAAGTGGTAACGATGTTACCGTTAAAGGTAACTTTACTGTATCGGGTACAACAACCACTGTAAACTCAACAACAGTTAATATTGCAGATAATATTATTCAATTAAACGGAACAGGTGCAACAAATGCAGGTATAGTTGTTAGAGATGCTACCGCATCAACATTAACTTCAGGATCATTATTATGGGATACAACAAATGATAAATGGATTGCAGGTCCTTTAGGATCTGAAGATGATGTTGTATTAAGAACGGCAACACAAACATTAACAAACAAAACAATTAATGCGTCTCAACTAGTTGATGCTTCCGTTACAAATGCTAAATTAGCCAATTCATCTTTTAATATTGGTACAACATCTATATCATTAGGTAGAACATCGTCTGCACAAACTTTAAGTGGTGTGTCGATTGATGGAACTGTAACCAAAACATTAGCATCTGGTGTTGGAGAAAATTTCTTATATGCAAATGTTGGTTCCGATGATTATGTTCGTGTTCGAGGAGGTTCAGATAGCTATAATACAGGATGGATTGAAATCGCTACATCAGATGATGGAACAGAACCAATTTACGTTAGACAATATACAGGAGTGTTTGCAACTGTTGCAAGAACCGCAACTTTATTAGACGGTAGTGGTAACACATCTTTCCCTGGTACTATAAATGGTTTAACAGTATCTTCAGGTACTATTACTTCAGGTACTTGGAATGGTACCGCAATTGCCAATGCATACTTAGCAAACTCATCATTCTTTGTTGGTACAACATCAATATCATTAGGTAGAGCATCAGCATCACAAACATTAACAGGTGTTTCTATTGATGGTAATGCGGGAACTGTCACAAATGGTGTTTATACAACCGGTGACCAAACAATTGGAGGGGCAAAAACATTCAGTTCAAATATAACTAATGCGGCAACTGCGGATTGGTATATGTATGGTTTCGGTGCTAGAGGTGCTAGCTCAGGACAATATGGAATGGGTTTAGCATCTGACATTGCTAACAGAACATTATCCTTCCATGTACCGAATTTAGCTGCGTATTCAAATACAGGAAACACACCTAAATTTGGTTGGTATTCTAATGGGTCGGTTGAGTTAATGACATTACAAAGTGCAACGGGTAATTTAGTGGTTACCGGAACATTTACCGCATCTAACTTTACTGGTACTTCTTCAGGTACAAACACTGGTGACCAAACTAACATTACAGGTAATGCAGGAACTGTTACAAACGGTGTTTATACAACCGGTGATCAAACAATCACAGGTCAAAAAACATTCCCAAGTGCAATTGCCAATAGACCTATACTAGGTGGTGGTTTCATATCTGCCGCAACAGGTGATTTAAATGTTGACCTTTGGGGTATTTCTGAGGATTATTATCCATCACACGCAACTGCAGCAAACGCTTGGGGTATTAGATGGAGTGGAGACACAAACGACATTCAATTTGTTGGTGGTGGATCAAATAGATTCATATTCGATTTAGATAGTGGTAATCTAACTATTGGTGGTACTGTAACATCCGGTACTTGGCAAGGTTCATCTATTAGTACAACATATACGGACGCTAAAGTTACATCAGTTTCCGCTGGTACAGGTATTAGTGTAAATGCAACAACAGGTGCTGTTACAGTTACTAACAGTGGTGTAACATCTATTGCAGGTACTTCAAATCAAATAACAGCAAGTGCATCTACAGGTGGTGTCACATTATCGTTACCACAAAATATTCACACAGGAGCATCACCAACTTTTGCGGATGCAACATTAACTGGAGGATTAACAATAGGTGGTTCATTATCAAGAGGAACATATACGTCGGTTTCAAACTACGTAACGGGTGCAGATAACATAGTATTAAAAGGTAATTCTTCGGGTGTTAGTGGTATTTTCTTTGAATCAGAAAAAGATGGTACCAATATTAATCACCCGTCTGATTTTGGTTTTATACAATTCTTCCCTTACGGAATTGGCGGTTCATCAGGAGAGGCTAATAGATTAGTTATCGGCGTTTCCAACGATGCCGATGATATGATTGTTTTAAATGCACCAGATAGTAACGGTATCAAAGTTAGAGTAGGTGCTGGAACAACAGAATATACTGTTTACCACGCTGGAAATATACCTACATGGAATCAAAACACCACAGGTACAGCAAGTAACATCACGGCGTATACAATAAATCAAAACGTTGGTACAGGTAACTCACCAACATTTGCCGGTTTAGCATTAGGTGATGGAATTTACACATATAGTGATACTAACAGAGACGCAGGTGCGGCGGCATATTATCCAAACGCTTGGACAAGAGGATTTAGATTTTCATTTGCAAATGCATCTTCAACAAATACTGCAGGTAACTATAGTGGTGTTTTACATCTTCATCCGTGGGATGGTACAACTTCTAGTACGGGAGATGCGTCATATCAATTAGCGTTTGGTAGTACTGCAACAAACGGAGGAGGAACACCACAGTTAAGGCTTAGAAAGGGTATAGACACAACATGGAATTCTTGGTATACTGTACCATTAAAAGCCACAGCATCATTTAGTACAGTGAGTAGCGTTACAGTTACACATAATTTTAATACTAAAGATGTTATGGTTATGTGTTATGATAGTAATGATGAAATGTTCTGGCCTTCTACTATTACAACAGCATTGAATACGGTAACAATAACTTTTGCAGCAAATAGAACAGGAAGGGTTGTTGTTATTGGATAAAATATGTATATTATAGTATGTTAAGAGAAAACGTAATTGTAAGTGGATCATTAAATGTTAGTGGACAATATATTATACCAAGAGGACCAAGAAGCGGTAGACCATCTAGTCCCGATATTGGATCGTTATATTTGGAAGAAGTATATAGCGGAACGTCAATTGCACGTTCTTGGGCCGACTACGGAGGTAATAGTGCACACTATACCGTTTTGGCTGTTGATAGTGTTTTACTAAAAACATCATCATCTGGTTGGGTTGGTAACTTTCCGGCAACCACAACAGCAACAGGAAATCATACTTTAAGTTTTGTTTATTTTACTTTGACGGGTACAGCGTCATTAGTATTAGATAATGATGGTGTTAATGATAACTCATTTAATACAACATTAAGTGCAACAACAACACCGCAAGTACATAGCGCAATTGTTAATTTAACATCAACAGGAGCAATTCAATTTTTTTTAAGATATAATGGTGGTGGTAATAATATTGTTATAACTAATTTTTTATTTAACACATCGACTAATATTAGAAGTGACGCAACTGTTTACACATACACTGATTCATCAAACATAAATGGTGGTTGGGAACCAGTGGGTTCACAAAATACAGATAGAATCGGTTTCAAATATAGACAAGTAATTAATTATTCATATTTGGCTGGTGGTTATAAAGATTCATCCCCATGGAAAAATGTTCATAGAACAACCAATTCAACTGATCAAACGGTTCATCTCGGTGAACTAATGGACTATCCTTGTTCATACACATCGGGTGCTTGTAGTAAAAGTATTTTATTTATTTGGTCAACAAATACAGACAATGCATGGAAGTCAGCAACAACAATACATTCAACATATACCACTGGTGTTCATATGGTAAACGAAACCGCATATGCACATCAATCAAAATGGGATTTAGCAAATGCTAGAGACGACTTAGGAACTTTGTTCCAAGAAACAGAATTCGCATGGGTTTTTGGTGGAGGTGTCGCTACCGTAGAAAAATTTAATTTAACTAATGAAACAATGTATAGTGTGTATTATCCAAATATGGAACCATACCTAACATTGAAAACATCCATAACAAGTTCATTAGGCTGTTCTGGATTTTCAGATGAGAACTACGGATACGGTTATGGTTCAGAGAGTGGTAATAAATTATTTTTCGCCACAGATACATTTACAAATAGCCAACAATGGGGTGCAAGTGGTCAACAAAAAGGTATTAGTTCTAAGTGGGGTAAAGGTTATGCCGGAAACGAAGGGACATATAACGGTGGTTACAATTTGAGAAGATGGAACGCATTCAATGAAACAAATATTGGAAACGTTTCAAAACCAGAAGGTAACACAGGTGAAGAAAATTTTACAATGGGTCAAGACTGGCAGTATATGTTGGGAAATTATAACGGTGTCCAAAATAATAATTCTTGGAAATTTTATTATTCCACCGACAGTGGTGTAAGTAATCCTGCGGGTTTATCTCCAGGTGTTAATAATGGAACATCATCTGGTCATTGTGGTTGGAGGTCATAAACTATTTATAAAATATGCGTCACGATAATATAGAAATTAGTGGATCATTAAGAGGACAATTTACTTTTACACCCCCAAGAGGTAGTAGAGCAAATAGACCTGGGTCGCCCATATCAGGTTCATTATATCTTGAGGAATCAACAACAGGTAGTTTCTTAATGGTTTATGTTGGGGTGAGTAATAATGATAGTGGTTGGGTTAGAGTTTCATCACAAACAAATCCAAACATTGCGGGTTTTAAGTATAGACAAATCATTAACTACAGTTATTTAGCGGGTGGTTATAAAGATTCTTCACCATGGAAAAATGTTCACAGAACAACAAACGCAACAGATCAGACATCTCATATGGGAGAATTATTAGATTATCCGGCATCATATACGTCAGGTGCATGTAGTAGATATGTTCTTTTTATTTGGTCTGTTAACACAGACGGTGCATGGAAATCTGCTTCAGATAAACATGGATTATGGACCGCCGCTGTCAACATGGCAAATGATACAAAGTATGCACACCAATCAAGATTTGATATAACAGAAACTAGATCGGATTGTGGAACAATGCACCAAGAAACAAATTTTGCATGGATTTTTAGTGGAGGATCAACCAAAGTAGAAAAATTTGATTTAAATAATGAAACAATATTATATGGTAATAATTTGTCCACAATAAGTGGAGCTGATGGTGGGTCAGCATTTTCTGACGAATTTTTTGGATACGGATGGACTTCAAGTGAAGGTGTTAAAATGAATTTTGCAAATGAAACTTTTACATCATCAACTCAGTGGGGTAATCACTCCCAACAAAAAGGAATTAGTTCTAAAATTGGAAAAGGATATGCAGGTGCCGATGGGTCCTATTCAGGTGGTTATGCATTAAGAAGATGGAGTAATTCTAACGATACCAACATCGGTAACGTGTCTAAACCACATCCAAATTGTGGAGAAGAAAATTTTACCATGGGACAAGACTGGCAGTATATGTTAGGTAACTATGATGGTGCACAAAATAATACAAGTTGGAAATTTTATTATGCTACAGATACGGGAACTACCAGCGTTAGTGGATTAAACCCCGGTGTGAATAACGGAACATCTTCTGGTCATTGTGGCTGGAGATCATAAAACAAAAAATAAATGATATACGAAAACTTAGAAGTTAGTGGTAGTTTAAATTCTGATAGGGTTGTTAATAGACCGCCTAGAGGCACTAGAGCAAACAGACCCACTAGTCCGAGATCAGGTTCTTTATATTTAGAACAATCTAATAGTGGAAGTTTCTTGATGTTATATACCGGAATTTCTAATATAGACGATGGATGGGAAAGAGTTGCAGCACAAGAGTTTCAACCTATTTCATTTAGATATAGACAAGTAATTAATTATTCATATTTGGCTGGTGGTTATAAGAATTCCTCACCATGGAGAAATGTACACAAAACAACCAATTTGAATGATCAAACAACCCATATTGGTGAGCTTTTAGATTACCCCGCATCATATACATCGGGAGCATGTAATAAATCCATATTTTTTGTGTGGTCAGTTAACACAGATGGGGCATTTAAAGGACCAGATAGTGTAGATGGTACAAGAACATCTGCAATAAATATGATTACAGACACAACATATACCCACCAAACTAAATTTAATAATGCTATTGCTAGAAGTGATTTAGGTACTATGCACAAAGAAACGGAATTCGCTTATCTGTTTTCAGGTGGATCAACAACATTAGAGAAATTTAATTTAACAAACGAAAGTTTAGTTTCAGGATTTGCCGTTACAACCATAAATGGTTCTGATGGAGGGTCTGCTTTTTCTGATGAATCCTTTGGGTATGGTTGGACAAGTAGTGCCGGAATAAAATACAATTTCTCAAACGATACCCCAACATCCTCAACTCATTGGAGTGCACACGCACAACAAAAAGGAATTAGTTCAAAATATGGTAAGGGGTATTGTGGTAATGAGGGTTCCTACTCAGGTGGATACAACCTAAGAAGATGGCAAACTAGTAATGATACTAATATCGGTAATGTATCTAAACCACATCCTAACTGTGGTGAAGAGAATTTTACCATGGGTCAAGATTGGCAATATATGTTGGGGAATTATGATGGTGCACAAAATAATACAAGTTGGAAGTTTTGGTATGCAACGGATAGTGGAACTAGTAGTGTAACTGGTTTAAATCCAGGTGTAAATGGGGGTACTTCTTCTGGTCATTGTGGTTGGAGACAATAATTGACATTTTAAATATTTTTTATTATATTATTACAAAAAGAAAATTAATATGGAAGGTTACAAGTATGATAGATCTAAAAATTTAAATAACCCATTTGATGAAAAATTGATGCAAATATCTGAGAACATGTCATTTGCACTACCAAAATACAAGGCATATAACTTTGTAGGTGGAGCACAAATCACATCATACGCAAAATTAAAACAGTGGTTATTAGAATTAAGAGGTAGGGAAGATGCGGTTGAACATCTTGAATACACCGTTAGAAAGGCGGAACTTGAAATTCAAATGGATGAAGAAAGTAAAGAATTTATTACGGACCCTAAAAGAAAAGAAATGGTTGATTTAACCATAGCAGATAAATTGATTGACTTAAGAAAATTTAAAAGAAATCTTAAAGATGCGTATAGAGAAAGACAGGGATTCATTGATTTAATTAAAGAATTTTTGGAGAGTGAGGATGCAATTTTACCTGACGGAACAAGACTAATTGATGTGTTTGGTAATCCTGAATTAGAGGAAAAATACGAACATGAGTATTGGACAGTTCGTATGGCTAAACAGGCAATGCTTGATATGATTTCTTACGGAAGAATAGGTACTGGTAATTTAGATTCAATTCTAATGATGGACCCATCACAACAAAAACAAGTCTTATCATTAGCATCCGCATATACCATCTCAATCGATAAAAATATTAATCATTTGATGACACAAGCAACAACAAATAATTTTTCAATTGAAGAATCGTTAAAAAATCAATTGAAGTTAGATAAACCAAATAATATAGAAACAGAAAAACTTTTATAATGACACACGTAATTTTTAAAATACAACCAAATATTCCGGGTTATATTCAAATTATTGGAATGTACTTAAACTATCAATATGGTAGAATTGCCGATGAATATAATGATATGAGATTGGAATTGAATAGAATGGGTGCAGTTATTATTCCTGAAGACGTGGCCAAAGGTTTTGTTTTTGCTGACATCTATAAAGATTATATAAGTGTTAGAACTAACTCACATATCATGGATGAAATCCCTCAATTAGCCGAATCTGGTGAAACCGAGGAAGAAAAAGTTAGACATTATTTAACTGATGAAGATAGGGCCGCTGGAGTTGCATTCAACAAAGCCGTAATGAAAAAACTTATAGCTGATAGATTTACTGAAAGATATAAAGAATTAATGGTTGACGCTTCAACATTAGAAAAAGATACTTGGGAGGAACAAAAAAGAGAAGCATTTGGATACTTGGCCGATAACGACTATCAAACACCAATTATTGACATATTATCTAATGGTAGAGGTATTCAAAAAGAAATATTCATTCAAAAGGTTGTTGATAAAGTTACAGAATACAATGTTAAATTGGCCAATCTTTTATTAGAACAACAATTAATGGAAGAGAGGGTTAAAGCTTGTCAAACAATTGCAGATTGTCATAGACTTAGACACGAAAAATTTGGTGTTGCAATTAGTAAACAACAAAGAGAGGATGAAAATATTCCAAGTACACCACTCACATTGAAAATTGACTTTTAATTTATTTTAATGAATTTAGCAATCAACGGTTCGTGTGCTAAAGGATGTTCATTTTGTTTCACCAAAGAGGATGCTAGATTAAAACATACTCTTGGTGAAATGTCTATAGAAAAAATTGGTCAGGTTCTTGATCACTTTGAGTTAAAGAAATTTAAAGAAGAGATAACAATCCTTGGAGGTGAACCCACACAACACTCAAATTTTATTGGTATAATAGATTATATTATTTCAAGAGGATTCAAGATAAATCTTGTTAGTAATTTATTATTTGGTCAATTTACGTTGGATTATATTATAAGTAATATAAAACATATCAAATGGATTTTACCGAACGGTGCAGAATTAAATGAAAAAAATAGAATAAATTTATTTAAAAAAAATTATCTATCTCTTTATTCAGCGTATGCCAATACTTGGGGATTTGAAGATAACCCAAGACTTTTTATTGCAATTACATTATCGTCGGATTGGGAAGAAAGAAAAATATTTGATTATATAAAATGGTTATATAATGAATTAGAGTATAAAGTAAATGCATTTAGAGTGGGTCTTGATTTAACCGGTACATATCTAATCAATAATAAAGAATTAGGTAAAGAGTTAACAAAAATATTAAAATTTGGGGTTTATAATAACGTAAAAATAACATCTGATTGTCAAGTCCCACCATGTTTATGGGAAGGTAAAACTAAAAATACTGTAATAGAAAATTCATACAATTTCGCAACATTTAAAATACCAGGTCACGATACTATTTGTGGATTTATGCCATTAGATATATTTCCAGATGGTAGCTCAATCCATTGTTACCCACTTCAAGATAAAGTAAACATCCCAAATGTTTTGGAAATCTCAGGAAAAAATGGTATATTAGGTCTTAGGGATGAGTTTGATAGACTTTATACTCTGAATCATAAAGATTATACAATACCACAAGGTTGTTTAGATTGCGTCTTCTATAAGACCGAATGTAACGGAATCTGTGGGGGTTGTTTAGAAGGTAACAAATAATGAAAAAGATATTCTCAATACCACTTAATCCAATGTTATCAACGGATTATTTTGTACATAAATTTTATCCATTCTTAGAAAAAAATAAAGAATGGATTTATGATGTCTATTTTACTTGCAGAATCCCACCATTTACACAAGATGCTATGGGTTCTGTTTTCTCAGATGAATTTAAGGATGCCGTTTTTGATAATGCAATGATTATACAAAAATCTTTGGGAATCACTATTAGTGCGACATTCAATAACGTCAATGTTTCACCAAAGTATGAAAATTATAAACTGTTTGTTGAAAATTTAAAACCTTTATATGAAAAAGGTTTGAGGTGTATAACTATCCCACATGGTCATTGGGTTGCCATGGGTCTTAAGAAACACTTTCCTGAAATGGAAATTAAAAACACTATCTTAAGAAAAGTTGCAACCGGACAAGACTTTTGGTATAATGCAGACCAAGGATTCGATTATATCAATCTTGATAGAATTTTGATGAGAGATGTTGAGGAATTAAAGAACATTAAAAGAGCCCAACAAAAATACTACGAAGAGAAAGGTAGGTATGTTAAACTGTCACTATTAGTTAATGAAGGTTGTTTAGGTAGATGTCCGGTAATGGATGAACATTATTCATACAACAATCTTCGTGAACCAAATGAGTTACCATATTTTCATCATGAGATTTCAAAAGTAACTTGTGAATACAAGTGGGAGAAAGAAATAAATGCATTTTTTTTTAAGACTGGTACCATCCCACCATTCAAAGAAGAGTTTGATGAATTCTTAGAATACATTGATGTGTTCAAAATGCATGGTAGAGATAGCTTTAATCGTTTAGATGAAACTATTGAAATTGTTGATTCATTTGTATCTGGTAAAGATGTTTTATCTAAGACATCTGAAATATATCTTGATGGTATACCACACGAAGAGTTAAGAGGATGGAGAAATAAAATAAAAAAATGTAAATTCCAATGTTGGGATTGTAACTATTGTGATATTGTTGCGGATCATAAGAAAAAATCATATGGACTTAATTAAACATATTGACGATTCTATTGAGTGGGGTAGACTTGAGGTGTCTAAATTAAATCAAGATATTTTAGATATTCATGGAATCACAAGTAATAAGGTTAAATGTTTCTTAAATAACATTTGTGATATTGATGGTGCAAATTATCTTGAGGTTGGTATATTCAGAGGTGCCACATTTTGTTCGGCGATTTATGGTAACGATATTTTTGCTACTGGGGTAGACAATTTTATGTCACCAAATTTAACACCAAGAGGTGTAAGTCAAAAAATTGGAAACTATTATAAACATAATATAGATATACCACCCCAAGAAGAATTTTTAAATAATGTAAAAAAATTTGGTGATGTAAATAAAATATCTGTTTATAAAACAGATTACCAAACATTTGATTTTAAAACTTTACCAAATGTTGATATCGTATTTTATGATGGTGAAACTAAATTTCATGATCAATATGTTGCACTAACAAATATGTTACCTATATTTTCAGATGAAACTATTTTAATTATGGATGATTGGAATTGGGATAGTGGTGCATTAGAAAAATTTTTAGATAATAATAATTTACACGTTCTCCATTCAAAAGAAATATTCACATCAGGTGAAGACCCTGAAGATTTTTGGAATGGTTTAGGTATATTTTTAATTGGTAAATAATGATTTATATTTTAATATACATTTTTTTTATATTTTTTCTTTTTAAATTAATCGGTATTAAAAAGATATGGGAAAAAATACTAATGTATTTTGACAAATCTTATTGGACCGATTACAATACAATCGAATTTGCAGCATGGATGGCTAAAGCAGCAATCATAGTTCCAGGTTTGGTATTTGGAAAAGAGATATGGTGGTTACATTTTTTAACATTAACCACGTCATCCCTTTTAATTTGGGCAAGTATGAAAAAATCATTACCTACCCTCATAGTTTTCAACACTTTATGGATTGTTATTTCATTAACAATTATCCTTAGAAACATTTTATAATTTGATGTTTTTTGTTTATATTAGAGTCATAATAAACTTTTCTTAAACAAAAACAAAATGAGAAAAACAATTACAATGCTATCGCTAATGTTAGCACTATTGTTTACTACCACTATGTCATTTGGACAATATAGTAGTAGTGCAATTCAGAAAGGTTCAGAACAATCCTCAAAAGTTCAAACGGACACAGTCCCCAATCAATTACAAGAAATTGTTGTTACAGCAAAGAAAGTTCCATTAATGACCAAAGTTGGTCCATATGGGCAACCACTTTGGACAACAATACGAATGTTCCCATCCACCAGAGTTTATGTGATGAATCCTCCTGGTACCGCAATGTACGAGAAGTGGTTTGATATTAGAAACAGAAGAGATGGTGCTACACAAATCAGAATGAGAGATGAATTTACATTTGGTTTGGGTAAACGACTTCAGTTAGATTTATATTCTCACACGGTTTATGATGGTTACAATGGTGATAAGGAATTTAAGTGGAGAGGATTCTCTTGGGAATTTCGTTATGCACTTGCCGATTGGGGTAAGATTTGGGGTAATCCAACATTATATTGGGAAACTAAAATGTTAGATGGTCGTTGGGGAATTGAACCTAAATTATTATTAGGTGATCGATTTGGTGAACGAGGTATCTGGGGTTTCAACGCTATTTACGAAGGTAATTTAGGTGGAACAAAAGAAGAAAGAGAACCTGAATACGCTTACACCGCATCGTTTGCTGAGATAATTAACAACAACCTAACATTAGGTGCGTCACATATGCTTCGTTATAACGATTATGGTGGAGGATCTACCGAAGTTTATTTCGGCCCTCTTGTACAATACCGTTTTAACAATAGAGCATATCTAAGTGTTGAACACATGCATGGTTTAACAGATGCATCACATTTATCAAGAAGCACAATTATATTCGCATGGAGATTTTAATCAAAGGACAAGAATTCCTTGTCTATCTAATATTCATTATGTTCGTAACAGGTATCCTCAAAGAAAGAGGATACCTTATGGACATCTTCAGATTACTTGAACAGAAAGTTAAATCTAAAAAAATGGTTGTATTCCTCGTATCATTATTTGGAGGAATTTTACCAATACCAGGTCGAGTTGCATTATCAGCATCTATGTTGAATAGTATTGCACCAGTTGATAATAAGAAACGTAAAAAGTTTGGTATTATTGATTACTTAGCAACTCACCATTATTATCTGTGGTCACCATTAGAAAAAACGGTCATCATTCCAATGGCAGTATTGGGTTTAACTTATTCTAAATTCATGTTATATATTTGGCCGTTATTGTTGATAACGGGACTTTATATAACCTATTATATTTTATCATTAGAAGATGATGAAATTGATATTGAAGTTAAAGATGAACCAATCAATTGGAAAAATATTTTTCTTGTTGTTGTTCCATTTTTAGTAACGATTCTGGTTAGTTGTTTTACTGATTATTATTTTGCGGCATTTACAACATTCACATTCTACTTGATTAGTTATTCTAAATTATGGAAGAATTTGTTTAGTTACATCAATTGGGAATTAATTTGGATTGTTGCAGTTATTATTATTCTTGGTAATTTGATTGGAAGTTATTACCCACAAATGGAAGAATATCTGAAACAATATAAAACTCCTGAGAGTATTTTGGTTGTGGCTGTATTAGGTTTCTTAGCATCATTCTTATTAGGATCATCAGCAAAATATGCTAGTATTGTTAGTTTATTAACAAGTGTATTTGGAATGCAGTATTTTGTTTTATTCTTTACATTAGAGTATTCTGCTTACTTAATATCACCGTCACATAAATGTTTACCAATAGGTCAGAAATACTTTCATACGGGATTTATGACCTATCTAAAGGCTCTAATTGTTTGGATTTCAATTATGATAACATTTGCAATTCTAACGATTTTATAAAGTGTTTACTTTTTAAAAAATAAAATATATATTATAAAGTAACAATTATATTATGGAAAAAAGTAAATTTAAATTAGGTGATGTGCTTCAATTAGAAAGCGAAATTAATGGGTTTGTTGCTCCTGAAACCGGAGAAAAAATTTACGAAGGTTTCTTAAATCAAAACCTTTCAATCATTTTAAAATATGAACTAACTGAACTTAGTGAAGTTCTATCTAAAGAAAGAAAAAAGGTAGAGAGTTTGAGAGATGATTTAATCAAAAAGCACGGTGAAGAGGATGAAAGAGGTGGTATAATGGTTAAAATGTATCTTGAACAAAAAGATGATGAAGGTAATGTTATTAGTAAAGTTATAAACCCAAAATATGTAGATTTCGATAAAGAATATGGTGAATTACTTAATACCGAAATCGATGTGGAGTATCCCGAAATTACAAAAGAAGATCTAAAAGAGGCGGGTAAATCAAAAGACAAATACCGTGTTTTATTTAGACTAATTAAAAAAGAAGTAAAAGAATAAAAAAAGGAGGTTTAAACCTCCTTTTTTATTTCTATAACCATGTTACCTATCTCATATTCACCAGGCTCATAGTATGGTATCGATAGTCTTAATTTATTAAATAAATTAATGTCCTCATTGGTAAAAGGTTCCTTTTCATATATCATCACATCAACTACATCAGTTAAAACAAATTTTGTTCTTAAATCATATCTCGTTCTCGATTGCTCATTCTTAATGTAATCTTCAGGAATTTCACCTAAATTAATCTTATCAAAATACGGTTCAACTTCATACAAACGGTTTTTATTTCTCGTTGTTAAACCCATAGTGAATGTTTTATATTTAAATTCCTTATCTTCCCAATAACGTAGTTCATTAAAAGAAACGTAAGGAATACCCCATTTTCTAATAAAGTTTCTAATTGAATTTATTTCATTGGTAACTCTGGTGTTTTTAAAATCTTCACTAAATCTAGATGTTTGTGAAACGAAATGATAAACGATTGCAGATTCAGTTGTTTTTAATTCATAACCTTTTAATTTTGCCCTAATTAAGAAGTCGTCATCTTCACAAAAAGCCGGTACAAAACTAAACCCATCGAATCCACCTACATCAATAAACATATCTTTAAATCCTGACATAAAAAATGTTGCACCATCATATAAAGATTTGTTTGTTTTCATTTGATTTACAAGCTCATTAAATTGATAATGATTAAAGTCATTAAAGTTAGAACCCAAATCAAATAAAATCTTTCCTGGTCTTCTATGTCCTTTAAATATCGGTGGTTCAATCGTTGTATATGAGATAATTGTTTTAGGATTTTCATGTAATAAAGATGATAGACTTTCCAAGAAACCCTCACCAATTACCATATCGTTATGAATCAAAACTAATTTATCGGTATCAACTAATTTGATACCCGCATTATAATTTTCAGAAAATGTTAATTTATCGTCGTCATGTATGAAAGATAAGTTCTCATCGTTAAGTGATTCTAACCATTCTTTAGTTCCATCTGTTGATCCACCACTACTAATTACCATAGGTTCATTTGGATAAATTTGACGAATCCTTTTGTAACAATTTTCGGTTAATCCAAGATTATTAATTACCGCTAATACAAATGTTATATCCATATATTATTTTTAAATGTTATTGTTCCAACTCAAATATTAATTGTGTACATATAGAAACTTTTCTATGTGTATAATGTTTCCTTTAAATTTGTTAATATACTCCTCCACAAATAATCCGTCCGCATTTGCTTTAGTAACGTCTAATCTTAGTTGTTTAGAATACTCGGATTTTGACATAAAATTACCAATATCAATCCTGTCAACTCTCGGTACTGATATTAATGGTATATAATCACTATTAACCCAATTATGTACTAAATTACAATGAACAAAATTAACATCATATCTAAATTTTATTGAGTCTAGAAATGTTTCAACAAAAACAGGAACATAATAATTGTCATCGCCAGACATTACAACCCATTCTTCTTCTAAATTTTCTAACCCATAATTTCTTGCAGTGTGACCCCAATCTTTATGTGGTCCATTTAATTCAGAAAATTTAAATCTATTATCATTTTTGAAATATGATTTAACTTCTTCATACCCTTCATACGGAGCATCTGCAACAACATGTACTTTCCACCTATCAACTGTTTGTACTTTTATTGACATCAATATAACCATTAATTTGTCTGGTCTATTATAAGTTGGGATTATAAATTCTATTTTTTTCATTTAATTATTTTTTCCAAAAACTATAAATTCCTTTATCAAGTTCATATTTTTCCCAGGTGAATCTTTCTCTATTGGGTTGTTTCTGTGCCCACTCCCACATTTGTGACAAACCATCGTACAGAGATGTTTTGTCTTCGTAGTTTAACAACTCAACAGATTTTTGCCAAGTAGGAACTGCAACTTTCACTTCATGTCTTTGTTCTTTGTAAACCGTTTGACCATCTTTGATTACTTCTTTTAAAATTCTATTGGCCTCATTAATCGTGTAATGTTTAGTTCCACCAAGATTAATAATTTCTTTCGAACAGTTTTCTTGATATGATGATTTCCATAAACCTTCAAGACAGTCATCTATATAACTGAATGCTCTCTTTTGTTCACCATCACCAAAGATTGACATAGGTTCACCGTTTAGGTGTTGATACATCCAAATACCTAAAACGTTACGATACTTGTCCCAGATGTTCTGTTTGATACCATAAACGTTATGTGGACGAATGATACACCAATCCAAACCATGTTGTTCACCAGCAACTTTAATGTCCATTTCACATGCATATTTTGCAATACCATATGGATCTACTGGACAAGGTATTTGTGACTCATCAAAAATATCACCATTACCGTGTCCGTAAACGGCCATTGTTGATGTGAATATTAAACGTTTAACTTCATGTTTAATACATTGATTAATAATTCTTGCGGTTGCAACTAAATTATTTTCATAATTGTATTGTCTAATAAATGGAGACAATCCTTCGGCAGCATATGCGGCAAAATGATAAACATAATCAAATTTATGTACCTCAAAACAATTTTCAATTGGATGGTTTACCAAGTTCATTTGCCAAAATTCAACATTTGGGTGGACATTTTCTTTGTAACCCCCACTTAAATCATCCATACCTACAACATATACCTGTGGATGATTTTCTATTATATAATCTGCTAATCTTGACCCTAAGAGTCCCGCTACACCTGTGATTAATACTTTCATAATTTAAAATTTATATACCACTAACACGTCATCGTGTCTTCTCTTTATATGTCTATTATCTATAATTTCTACGTTATTGTGAAGTCCTAAAAAAATATTTTTTGTATTATCTATATCTAAAACATCTTCTATAATATAGATTCCACCAGGCCTTATTTTATCCTTAAAAATATTAAAAGTACTTATTTGATCATTCAACATATGACTACCATCATCAATTAAAACATCAAAAGATTCTTCTTGTAACTGTTCTAAAATTGTTTCTTTAGTTGCATCACCAATAATAATGTTGTGACCATTTTCATTTAATAATGACCGTAGATTAAAACTGTTTATGTCAACACCAATTACTTTTGAATTAATAAAATATTCTTCCCACATTCTTAAAGATTCACCCATACATAAACCTATTTCAATAACCACAGAATTATTTCTATATGGGGTTAAAAGTCTTTCATATTCTTCAATGTAAGTGTGTGCTGTTCCTTTATCACCATGACCTTCTGGTGATTGGTATTTTTTATATATTTCATTTAATGTTATCATAACGAACTATAAAGATTATTTTGTTTTTCTTGTCTCTCAATTGTTTTATGGTGTGTAAGAGAATATTCTTCTTCTGTTGGTAGTAGTGAGTAGTATTTTGCACCAACAATTCTTTCGTGTACTTTACCGTCCCATTTTAAATGAGATTTATATATTCTACCTTGATAATCAGGATAGTTAACTCTTCCATTACTATCTAAGTTCCATCTCCATTTTTTAATATGTTCTTCAGTTATACCTTTTACAGTATTAATTCTTGGTACAAAGAATAAATCAACTTCTTGATTAACTTCAATTATTTCTGATATATTTTTAATCATGTACTCACTAATCAATTCGTCAGCATCCAACTGAAAAATGTAATCACCTGTACAATATGAATTTAATTTATTCTTCCATTCGGCAAAATCTTTTTCAAAATCAAGACCCCTCCATGTTTGTACATTGGGTAGATTATTATATTTCACAAGAAACTCCAAAATATTTGGATCACCATTTTTTTCATCAAATAAGATAACAATTTCATCTTCTTTTCTTTTATTTTCTAATAGAAATGGTAATAATGTTTTTATTTCCTCTAATTCATTACAAACTGTAATTGCAAAACTTATTTTCATAATCTTTCTCGTGCAAATATTTTAAAAGTTCTTCCGTTATTATTAAATGTCATATTACCATTTGGTGTTGGTGAAACGTGGATATGTAAATCATTTGGACCTCGACCAAAAGTCACAGGCTCTTCATCATCAAATTGAAAACAAAATTCTACATTATTGATATTCACAAATGAAGGTTGTCTTAATGTTAAAAAATTAGTTGGTTCTAATGTAAATCTATTTTTTTCTCCTCTTAATAACTTAAAACTCATTATTTTATCTTATTTAATTTAGGTAGAATTATTTCTTTTTGTTTAGGAGATTCGATTAGAAGAGGTTTTAGAATCTCTTCAAATTTATCTTTCATTTTACTTAGAGTAAATTTGTTTTTATTCTCCTCTCTCAATATTTCCGATTTTAATAGAAACGTATCATAATCTTTTACCACCAACTTAAGAACCTCAACAAATTCATTATAGTTTGCCGTAAACCATTTTGAACCTTTGATAATGAAGTTATCAACCGCACTATCATCTACTTCAGTTAACTTACCACCAATCATAATTGCTTTATCCATAGGTAAGAAATCTTTATGACCTGACCAATTCGATGCAATGATTGGTTTTCCTGTCATTGTGAATTCTAATAATGGTCTACCAAATCCCTCACCTTTTGTTATTGATACCATTGATTTTATTTTCGGGTGATTATATAATTCATTCATTTCAGAATTACTTAAATCACCAAACAACAAATAAATCGATGGTGGATTTGGAATGTCTTTAATTAATTCAGTAATTTTTTTACGTAGTTCTTCTCTTTGTTTAATTGAGAATGTTGCTGAAGATGTTTTTAATACTAAAGCTGGTTTCTCTTCTTGATCACTAAATGCTTGTGCAAAACATCTAATTAACATTCCCACATCTTTTCTGTCCTGTCCTAAATTTCCTTTTAACCAATGACCAACAAATAGATAGGCAAAATCTTCTTTGATATCTAAATCTATCCCTTTGTATTCATTGTTAAAAATCTTATCATCAACACCTTCGAATAAAACAGATATTGGTTTTGTAATTCTATGTTGTGTTACTAATTTACCGGTATTTTTTTCAGTTTCATTATACACTGTTGACATTAAAACATTTGCAGAAAATTCTGATGTTGTTATAACATAATCCATTCTATTACACCCATCAACCCAATCCTTTGGTGCGACAGTTGTTTCAATACCAGCTGTTATTCCAATGTTTATCTTTCCCATTCGTTGGAATTCATTGGGAACTGTAACTTGAACATAGATGTCTGGTGTACCATTTAATGATGTAATGATATTAGATTCAATCCATTGATGGAATAGGTTATCGTTTTCTAATGCGGTTAATGGAGTTGAACCCCAAGAACAACTATCTATTTTTATATCAAATAAGTCCATTTGATATAATGATTCTAACAAATCTCTTGAATGTGAACCATATCCACTTCTCGTTTTTACTGGTCCTCTAAATAATAAAAATGGTTTACTCATACAATTTTATATAAATCAAATCTTTTTCTTGGTTTCCAATTATTAAAAACATTTTCAATGCCTCCAATCATCTTATCACACATAATTTTATTTGATAGGTTATTAATAATAAACTCTCTACCTTTTAATCCTAGTTGTTTTCTTTTACTCTTAGTCAAACTATACATTTTACCAATTGCTTCAGCAACTTCTTCATTGTTCACTCTATCATCGAAAATGTATGGTGTTGGTACGGAACCATTAATGTTAATTGCCGATGGCCACACAGGAATAACCCATTCACCGTGTTTAGTTTGTGACCTTTCACCTTTGTTATGTAATGTACCGATTGAAATATAATCATCTTCATGAAAATCAAATCCCATTTGGTCTTGTAAACCACCAGTAACATTTGCAATAATCGGAGTACCGGCCGTCAATGATTCTGCAGTTGTTAAACCAAATCCCTCATTGTTTGCAATATTAATAGTACAATCAACAAGATTATAAACTTCATTTAATTTATCTTGTTCCAATTTCATACCAGTAAACCTAACATCGTATGGACATAATGCATCAATTACTGCTGGCAAGTCAGTACCGTTTTCATCAACAGATGCTGTGTGCATTAACAATAAACATTTTTCAGCATCTTCTTTTGGTAATGAATCACAGAAAAGTTTATAGGAATAAATTACATCCGATGGTTGTTTTCTTCTTATGTTTCTATTGTTATAGAATAAAATAAATTTATATTCTTTGTCACCCAAAAGATTTTTTTTCAAAGTCTCATCTATCGATTTAATCGGTTTAAATGTTTCGGGATTAATACCATGAGGTACATAAGATATCTGCCAATTTTCCAAAGGTTTCCATGTTGAACCATTTTCAAGTTTACCAACACGATGAACAATACCATATGTTTGTTTGGAAATACAACCTAACCAATCACAAGATTCATAATAGTCTCTATTATATTTTGGGTCTGGTAGATTATCCCATATATGATAAAATAACAGAGGTACTTTTTGTCTAATCTCATGTTCATTATCATATAACCATTGCCAATAATGTGGATCGGTAAAATGAACGATAGCATCTATCTTCTCCTCGTCAATTAATTTTCTTAGAATACCAATATCACCATATCCATTATATGGTATAATTTTTAAATTGGCGTCTTTAACACCGGTTCTTTTTCTGATATCATCATTTATATCCACAATCTTCCCATATTCAGGATGTTTAATTGCAGCACCTAATTGCACCCAATCATATTTGTGAACTGTACCCATTACTATTTCTTTCGACATAGTGGCAATACCTGATGTCATTCTCAAATCATCTGATAATAATAATATTTTCTTTTTCATTAAAATTTTGAACCACTTGAAGCTAACCCATTATGATTATTAATCACATCTCTAAATTTTTCATCTTTGTTATATAAATCTAAAGACCTATTAACTAACTTTTGTAGATTAATTGAACCCTCAATCGACTTTATTTTAAATTTTTTGTAGACATCATCTAAAATGTTTACACTCGTTAATTTTGTTTCTGCTTTCATATTAGTATATATATTTTTATATATTACGCAGGGAAAAAATAACGAACACAAATCATGCTCGTTATTTTATTATATTATAGATTTAACTATTTTCTTGTTCCCCGATTTGGTTTAATTTGTCCACAATTTGAGTAACTATGGCTTCTTGTGTTTGTGTGGTACTACTTTGTTCATTAAAAGTCACCGTAACAGTTTGATGATTATTTGTTTCGGTTGTGTTAGTAGTTTCTTGCTTTTTTTTACATCCGCATCCCATAATATTAGGTTTTAATTATAAATAGTTTGGTTTATTAAAAATTATTTGTTATAATTTATAAAAAAGATAAAGAAAATAAAAATAGAAATCAATGGAAAAGGACTTTAAAATGGTAAAAAGTGTTTATAATTCTAATTTTGACGTGATAAGAAATATAATGGATTTATATAACATAGAGAAATTTGACTTAGACTGCACATATTCAAAGGGTAACTTTTGGAAGGACTTACCATCACCAGTACATAAGAGTGATGTGTATCCGATAAACGACACTGTTTTAGAAGCTAGTTCGGAAGACTTACCGTTTGAAGATAATTCAATGAAAAGTGTAATGTATGATCCACCATTCGTAATAGTTGGTAGTGGTAAAGGACACAGAACAAATAAAGAAGGTAGTTCAATCATTGCCAAAAGATTTGAGGGTTATGGTACATATGACGAATTGAAATCCAACTATTATAATACCCTAAAAGAACTATATCGTATAACTGATAAAGGTGGGTTTGTTGTAATGAAATGTCAGGACACTGTGTCAGGTGGTAAACAATATTTTAGTCATGTAATGGTGATGAACATGGCCTATAGGATTGGGTTCTACCCAAGGGATTTATTTGTATTAACATCTAATGTAAGAGTTAATGCATTTAACGGAACAAAATGGACTAAGCAACATCACGCCAGAAAATACCATTCATATTTTTGGGTATTCGAGAAAGTTAAATCTAAAGTAACTTATGATTTTATGCCACAGGATTTTGTGGTGTCCCAAGATATAGATTAACTCTATCACCCACTTTCATACCTGAACAAGTTCCACCAGGGAATTCAATGACATGGTCCCCAATACCCGTGTATTTTGGAGGATTTAATGAATGTGAATCCGCTGGTGGACAATTATGATGAATTTTAGAAATAGTGTTTTTATTAACAAAAACAATATCTAATGGTATTAAGCAATCTTTCATCCAAAAAGAGTGATGACCCATACCCATCTTAAAAATCATACAACCATTTAATTCTTTTCTACCCATCATACCTCTTTGAATATCATTAGGTTGTGTTAGATATTCTCCATTAAAAGTCTGATTACCGATTCGTACATTCATATTAATAATTATTTGGAAAATTCGAAATATTTGAGTATATTTTAGAAACTAAAACAATACAATAATAATGAAAATAGGTGTTACTGGTTGTTCCAATTCCTCATTTGTTTGGGGAAATCCTTGGCACCATTTTGTTGGGTTAAAATATAATGCAGAAATCATTTCATCATCATCAACAGGTGCTGGTAATGAAATGAATATTGATAAAGTTAGAATCATTTTAGAAAAGAATAGTTTAGACTATTTTATTGTCCAACTAACAGAACCAACAAGATTTGTTGTAGGTATTGAAAACTATATTGAAAAGATAGGTGATCATATCAATCCTGCTATTGGAGAAAGTGGATTACATGGTCATAATAGGTATGGTGATTTAGCGTTTTATACCTTTAATGGTAATTCCAACACACAAAATTTAGAAAATTTATTTGGGAAGAAATATAACGTTGATGATTTTTTTATAAATCATGTATTTGCATCTAATTTTAATTCCAACACTAAGATTTTTCACACGTTACTGACAATGAAAAGTTTATGTGATTTATACGGTGTAAAAGTAATATTCTTTAGTTGGTTTGTTAATTTACATGAGTTATCAGAAATATCAGGATATTCAGAAATAATAAAGAACATCACCATAAAAGAAGGGACTGTTTTTGAATATGTTAAAAATAATAATATCAAATCTTTACCAGACGGTCATTTTGATTCTGATGGTCATAAACAAATATTTGATGGTTATTTGGAACCATTTTTTTCTAAACATCTGAAAACTATTGATTTATAAAAATTGGAATATTCAAAAAAATTTTTTATATTTGAAGTATGGAAAATATATTTGGTGGATTGATTGAATTTGAATCTGAAAAAGACTTTGATGAGTTTTTAAGTAAAATGAATCAAGAAAGTGCTATGTCCATAATTGAAAAATCCTTGGAATATGCACACAATCAAAATGTATTTTCCGTACCAGAAACATATTTTATTTATAAAAGTTTAAAAAAAATCAAAGATGGATTTAACATCGGAAATGCAGAACTACAACAAAGTGAAGGAGATAGTCCTGAATAAACTTGTTATGGAAGGTTTATTAGATGAGTCAGATGCAGAAGAATTTAGTGAAAGATGCCAAGTGTTAGTGTACAAAGGAAAATGGTTCAGCAAATGGTTTGATAAAAACATGAAAGCAGAAAACAAAAGTCCTGACAGTTACTATATTAGAATGGTTGAATTGAACGAAAGAGAAGATGATGTAGATAAATTATTAAGAAGAACAACAGGAAATTATGACGAATAAAGAACCAAAGTACTTAACCGATTTCTTTCTTTATAATAAAAAATTTCATTGGTTTATTATACCAACAGTAGTTTTCTATTATAGAAAAGACGTATTTTTTGAGACAGGGATTACATCACCAGCATTTGGAATGTCTGTTAGATGGTTAACATTTTTTGCTGGTATACAATTTCAAAGAAACATATATTACGAAGATGGAAAATAAAGACATAGTAATCAGATTTTTAATGGGTGTAATAATAATCATGGTATTATTAACAATGGCTTTAAATAAACCACATGATCAAATTGCACCACCACCAATCAACAATGTATGTGAGGATGATTCATTAAGAAATGTAATCTATAATTTGAAATCTGAAATTGAAATATTGGAGAATGGTTTCGATTCTAAAGAACATAGATATGAAGATGTCATTTCTGAATATGAAATTGGATTATCTTATCTAAAAGATTATCACCCAAAAGCATATAAAGATTTTCATAGAATAATAGGAATGAAAGAACAATTCTCATCAGAACTTGAAAGAGAAAATAAAAAAAGATTAAACACAGAATATGAATAACATTGATAAACAATATCAAACACTGTTACAAGATATTTTGGATAATGGTATAGAAAAATCTGATAGAACGGGTACTGGTACAATTTCACTATTTGGTAAACAAATTCGTCATAAGATGAGTGAAGGGTTTCCATTACTTACTACAAAGAAAATGGCTTGGAAACAAATTGTAACAGAATTACTTTGGTTTTTAAGAGGTGATACTAATATCAAATTCTTATTAGATTATGATTGTCATATTTGGGATGGAGACGCTTATAAGAATTACACCAAAAAAGTCAATGACATTATTGATGGGTATAAATGTGGTGACATTATTGGAATACAACCACATATTGAAGCAATGTTTAGTAATTCGGATGAACTTATTTCTTTAACAAAAGAAGAATTTATAAAGAAAATCAAAACCGATAATAGGTTTGCAAAAGAGTGGGGTGAATTAGGTCCGATTTATGGTAAACAATGGAGGAAATGGGAATTACCAAATTATTCTTTTGAACATGTTGAGTACGGATTGGATAACGATTCATACATAGATCAAATTGCAAATTTGATTAACGAACTTAAAACAAATCCTGATAGTAGAAGATTGATGGTTAATGCTTGGAACGTGGGTGAATTGGATAGGATGGTTTTACCACCTTGTCATTACGGGTTCCAAGTATATACTCGTAAAACAACAAGAGAGGAAAAAATAGTTAATCCTGGAAAATATAGAGCAATTTCTTTAATGTGGAATCAACGTTCAGTAGATACATTTTTAGGATTACCATTTAATATTGCATCATATGCATTGTTACTTGAAATTATTGCAAAAGAAGTAGACATGATACCTGATGAATTGATTGGTAACTTAGGTGATACTCATTTATATTTGAATCATATCGAACAAGCAAAAGAACAAATTACGAGAACCCCATATGAATTACCAAAAGTTGAAATAACTGAAAGAAACTGGTATCTACACGAGGAAGTCAAAAAACATTTGGGAGAAAAAACTTTAGATGAAAAAATAAAAAGTTATAGACCAGATTGTTTTGAATTAATAGGATACGAATCACATCCAAAAATTAAAGCACCACTAAGTAATTAAGTAAGGAGAAAAATTAATGAGAAAAAAAACACAGAAAATTTATAAAGAATGGAAAGACGCAACATGGTTGGAGATTTGGGAAGGGATTAGAGATAACTACACGTTTGGATTTATTGGTGCAACATTAGTTGTTTTTATTGCAACAAAAACCGATATTGCGGTTCTAATAGGTTATTTGACCTATTATTTTTTTATGGGTAAAATTGTCAATCGACCAAAATATGTTACAGATTTAGGTAAGTTAATTGTATTCCCAATCCCATCGGCATTAGGCGCCTTTACGGGATACAAAATTTCCTATTACTTATTGTCTTTATTATGAGAAAATATAGTTTAATTTTTTTAGTGATGTTATCACTAACAGCAAGTGCTCAAACACCAATCGAAAAATTTGATGATGGGGTTTTCACTGAAGACACCACATTGAATAAATTTATTTTAAAATGGTTAGGTAAACCATATAAATTGGGTGGGAAAACCGAAAGAGGAATTGATTGTTCACAATTCAATAAGAGATTATACCAAGATGTTTATAAAATAACTTTAGAAAATGTGTGTTATAAACAATGGAATCAAACTGGTAGAATTAAAAGAGATAGTCTACAGGTTGGGGATTTGTTGTTCTTTAGGAGTAGACAATCTCCAAGTGGTTGGCACTGTGGAGTTTATATTGGAAACACCTATTTCGTACACGCCGCAAATAGGTATGAGGGCGTTAAAATCAGTTCGATTTCTGAACCGAGGTATAATAAAAATTATAGAGGAGGTGGTAGGGTTTTAAACTAAGCCCTACCCTGACCTCTGTATTTTTTTGGTTTTTGATCTTTGGGTCCGTAAGATTTTCTTGCTTTACCCTTACCACTTTTCTTACCGAAAGTGATTTTTCTTGATTCACCAATGCTTTTACCTTTAGCCATAATATATATTTTTTTATAAATATGGATATACTGACTTTTTTTATTATTTTTGATTTAAGAAACTCTTAAGAAAATGATAGATATTCTAACACAAAAATTTTCCTACGCACTTATCACTCCTTTTAAGGACTATTGCTTACTATCTGATGAGAAAAGATTAAAGAGACAGTTTAACGATTCTTTAGATTTATTAGATGAAGAAGAAGATGTTGAATTATTCTCAATTAAAGCAATAACAAGAGAACTTAATCTTGATAAGAAAGGTAAAATATTTACGTTACCTAAAAAGAAAAAAAAGAAAGTACATTACCTAACCACTGATGAGGATGTACAGGAACGTTTGGCTTTTGAATATCTTTATCACGAAAAAAAAGGTGGTAACACATTTGAAACAACTGAAGACAGACATATTAAGAACCATTATGGTAAACCTTTTTCTGAAATTGTTATTTTAACACTCGAGAGATCGGTACGTATACATGGTGACAAATTAACAATAAAACTTTACGTTCAAACCAAAACAAGAGGTTTTAATTGTATATACTTTAGAAAGAGATACGATGTTCAGTCACTAACAATAAATTTAAAAACAGGAAACTTTACAACTTCCGTTATTGCCAAAACTGGTAAGTCCAATACCAAACAATTTAGAACTAATTCATTCAGAATGTTAAGAATGATTATTAGTGGAAGATCATTCTTTGAACCCAAAAATTATGTAAACAAAAATTCGAGAGTTTATAATCAATTTAAAAAGGTGTTTGATGATACTGAGTTTACAAAAAGGATTAAAGAATCTTTGGGGTTGAGTGGTTGTTTATCATATTCATCAAATAGTGACGCATTTTTAAGTGATTTTGTAAATAAATTTGTTGAACTTAAAAAAATAAAAGTACCTAACGGAGATGTATTATCTTGGATTACCAACTTTTATCCAACAGAAAAATATTTGAAAAAAAATGATAGAAAACTAATTGCCTCAATACTTGATATGTTCAGTGTAAAATCTAAATACACAGTTAAAATTTTACATGAATATCCAAATATTGATTTGATTGGGTTGGTTACATTTTGTTCTTACTTTGGTAATGATTATACAAAATACATTAGTAATTTAAATCCTGTGGTATTTGAAAATTCTTTTCTTAAAAAAGGATTAAATGTTGATTATAATAACAAGTTTCAACTATTACATAGTACAAAACCTAATTTGTTTTTATTAGACATTGAAAAAGAAAACCTTATTAAAATTGCTAACTCACAAAACTATAGATCAGAAGGAATTTTATCAGAAAGATTTACTCAAATGTTTACTGACCATTTTAAAATGATTGAAAAGATTAGAGAGTATGATTCGGACATTTATATGAAATCAAAGACATTTGACGAATTTAATATTGAACATACTGAACTATCAAAGATTATTAGTGCAATTAATAAAGGATGGGTTATCGAATATAAGTTTACCGAAAAAATGGTTAAAGACATTGAAATACCAATACCATTAAAAATTAATGTTGGTACTGAAGAGACTCCGCTTTATGGTGAGGATTTGGATATTTCATTTTATCCACACATATTAAAAAGAGAAGAAGAATATGTTGAGGAGGGGAAGTTTATGCATCATTGTGTTGCGTCTTATGCCGATAAAGAAAAGTCTATTATAATTTCTCTGAGAACAAAAGATTTGACTGATAGGGTAACGTGTGAATTTGATTGTCAAACTGGTCAACTAATACAAGCACGTCATTTTTGTAATAGACAACCACCAGCAGATATGGAATACATTATAACCGGTGAGTTATCTAAAAAAGTAAAAAAATATGCAAGGTTAGGTTTATTACATGCATCTGAGAAATTAAAAGTACCGGTAAAGATAAATGGTGTTGAAGTTAAAAAAACAGAACCAACTCGATTTGGTGTTGGACCATACCTACCTTTCTAAATAACATTTATATTTCAAAATAATCCACATATATTTTATATGTGGATTTATTATTTATACATACCCAAAACAAAAAGGACAGAAAAAGTTCTGCAACATCAAATTGTGATTTAAAACTTTATGGTAACAATGATACCATATCATATTACAGTACCTTTGATTTAGAATATAGTAGATACGGTTCTAAAAAACACATCACATTTCAACACTCTTTTACACTTTCACTTATTAATGGTGATATTAATATAACATACAAAATCATAAACGATAATTTAACAGAAGAGAACATCTATAAGTCTTCTTATAAAAACAAGAAAAATGATTTCTCAATGTTAAACGACTTAATCGAGAATGGTTTTTATAGAGGTGAGAAACGATTAAACTATTGGGGTGTTAAGTATGATAGAGCAATTAATGAAATATGTCTAATCATTACAAATAATTTGAAACCCAAATTTAAATCTGATTTTTATTTATCCAAATCATATAAAGAGAAACCGGCGGTAAATGAATTGTATGATTTGATTGTTGATTTCCATTTGAATCAAAAAGAAATTAAAGGGCATGACAATGTTTATTTTGATATAATGGATCTATATCCGCCTAAGAAATATCTAAAAGTAAATGAAAATAAGTTCTTATCTGCAACATTAGATTACTTAGGAATCAAATCAAAGTTTCTGTTAAAAGAATTAAACACATCTGAATCACCAATTAATATATTGGCATTAAATTATTTGTGTAAACTATTTGGTGAAAATTATATTGATTATATTAAAAAAATAAATTGGAGAACACATTGTATTAGTGTTAACAGATTAAAAGCTAAAAGTATCGGACTCAAAAACGATATTGAAAAAAATAGTTTTGTTAAATTGATAAACAATTGGAATAAGACTTCTACTAATTTAGATGACTTGTTTACAGGTTTAAACAAATTAATTAAACTTAGAAAAGATTTAGAGACTATTGGTGTACCGGTAACTCTTACAGCTAAAAATGACAACCAATATAATAATATGGTTGAAAGAATGAATAGTTTAAAACAATACCACCAAAGAGGATATCAACTGAAGTATGTTTTTCCTGAAGAATTTTTAGACTATATACAAAAAGATATTGAACATGATGGAAACATATTCAAAGTAAAAGTTCTAATTACAGAAGATGATTATATACACGAAGGTTATTACATGAAAAATTGTATGTCCAAGCAATTTACAAATGGATTATTGTATGTCTACTTGAGAGGTACAATTAATAACAAACATGTCAACTTACAATATCGAAAAGGTCAATTAGTCCAATCATACGGTAAATCAAACACACCAGTACCTAGTATATTTTTACCATATATCGAATTATTAAATATTAAGTTTAAAAGGTACCAGGAGTTAAAATGGATTAAGGAAAAATATAATTACATATCTAAGTAATTGATAATCAATATTTTATCTAAATTTTTAAAAAATCTTCTAATTTTTTTTGTTTTTAATAAAATACTAGTAAATTTGTTCCAACAAAACAAAACTTACTAAAAATGAAAAAAGGAATCGTTATTCTTGATCTTTTCGCAGGCTTCGGCGGTGCGGAACTCTCAGCAAAATTTGCAAAAATTAAAGTAGAAAAGAGCTACATTAGTGAAATCAATCCTGCCGCTCTTAAAGTCCTCAAAAAACATTTTCCAAAATCGATTTTTGTTGGGGATGTTAGAAATCTAAAAGCAAAAGATTTTATTTACGTCACATTAATTTGTGCCGGTTCTCCTTGTCAATGTTTTTCATTTGCAGGGAAAAGAAAGGGTATGGTTACAACCACTGATGTTGAAGTCTATACTTTGAAACAATATTTGAAACTTAAAAAAGAAGGTTTTGAATTCGAGGGTGAATCATACCTGTTTTGGGAATTTGTTAGATTGTATAAAGAAATAACAAGTCTTCAAAGAAAATTAGGTTTACCTGAAGCGAAATTTATTTTAGAAAATGTGGACATGGAACAAAAATGGCAGAATATAATAAGTGACGCTGTTGGAGTTAGACCAATTGTTTTAGATGCTGCACTTGTAAGTGCTCAAAGTAGAGTTAGATTATTTTGGACTAACATTCAAAATATTAATGTCCCTAAAGATATGAACATTAAATTGGGCGATGTTATTAAAGATGCAGTAACCGGTGTTGGGTTTAGAGGTAGAAAATTAGACGGCAACGATTATTATTCTTATCCTAAGACGGAAAGAGATGATTTCAAATCAAATTGTTTGGTTACAACTTTGGGATCTCGTAGTAAAAAAACAGGTCAATTCTATGGTACGGGACACTATAAAGATAAAAGAGGTGAAGTTAAAACCCTCACGATTGAACAAGCGGAAATACTTCAAGGATTAGAAAAGGGATATACTAATGTTGAGGGTGTCTCTAATACTGCCAGAATCAAAATGATTGGTAATGGTTGGTGTATACCATTAACAAGTATATTTTTTGAAGCTTATAAAAAGAATCAAAAAAGTTTGAAATTAAAATAAATTTTAGTTATATTACTTATTATGCAACCAAAAGAATCAAACTCAAAAACCCATTTCTGGATTAGTCTTGTAAAGTCTGGTGTTAGAATTGGTGCGGGAATTACATTATGTCAAGGTGATTTAATGTCCGCTGGTGGTTTATTAATAATCGCCGAGGCATTAGGAATTGCCGAAGAAATATTCTAATTATGAATTTTTATTTATTAAACGCTTTTGTTAAAAAAATTAAAATGAAAACATTTAAGGACTTGGAATTCGAAATATTGAAAGATGATTTTATGTCAGGTAAAAGGGCTAGAATTCATTTCGATAATAATTTCGGAGCATCAGTTGTTAGTCACACTTTTTCTTATGGTGGCAATCAAGGTTTGTATGAATTGGCGGTATTATTTGATGATGAGATTCATTATGATAATCCTGTAGCACACGGTGATGTAAGAGGACACTTAACTGAAGAAGAGGTAACTGAATTACTAATCGAAATACAAAAGTTATGAAAATCCTAACAGAAATTAAATTCTATCTTGTGGTGGTAATCATCGCATTTTTAAGTTTATTGGTAAACTATTTAAATCTAAAAGAAGAATTAAATAAATGTCAAATCGATAAAGGTTATATTCCTGGTGGTGATATTGAAAAGGCTCAGTTGATGAGTAGATGTGATTCATTAGCAAATGAAGATTTCATTAAAGGAACAATCATCGGTCGTTATGAAATTACCATGGAACACTTAAAAGAGGTGGATCCAAAGACGGGTAAAGAACTTGAAGAATGGATGTCACATAATACAGAATAATTTATGTCAGAAGAAGAGTTTAAACAACATATTACTGGGGACCTTAATTTAGGAGGTTCTCAGTATATAAACATAAAAGCCAGTACCATTGTGAGTTTAAGTGAACAATTTGTTGTTCATACTGAAGATGGTCCACAGTTTTTAAATGTCAAAATAAGTGCAGATTTTGATGAGATACCTAAGAAGTATCATGAGATATTTTTAAATGTCTTAACATCGAAATATACAAATACGGTTTCATTTGGTAATAATCCATTTTCTGAATGTAAACCAATAGTGAAAAGGAAATGGTGGCAGTTTTGGAAATCAAAATATTTCACACAATAAAATCACTAACATGAAGTATATTATCATCATTGCAATTTTTGTTACATTATGGATGGCTTATGAAATTTGGAGAGCACCTTTAATGGAAGAAACTGATGATGGAAAACTAATAACCAAAAGACCTGAAAGAAAATTAAGTAATTTGTGGAAGAAAAGGAAATAAGATTAGATGGTGAAGTTATTGCATTTTCTTTTGAATACACCCCAAAATTCTCAAAAGAGAATATTTTAGATTCAGTTTCAAAACTTATAGATGAGATGCCACACATCAAATCTGATGGATATGTTTTCAAAAAATCGATTGAGGAATTTGATGACATATATAATTTTTGTTCGGAAAGATGTGTTGAAATCTCAAATAAAAACTTATTAAAGTTTAATGAATTTAATTTACATAAATGGGTTAGTGTTTTGAGAAGTCAACCTAGACAACCGATGGAATTGGATGTCGAGAATAAGGAACCAACCTACCATAACCATAAAAAAATCGCTGAGATGTCAGGTAAAACTATACCACAATATAGTTTTGTTTATTACCTACAAATGCCAGATAATTTATCAGGAATTGATGGTCACATTTTATTTAAAAATGAAAATGGTGGAGTGTTAAAATATCTCCCAAAAGAAAATGAAGTTTTAATATTTAAATCGGATTTATCACATGCACCAATTCATGCAAAAAATTCAACAAAGAATAGGGTGGTATTGGCTGGTGATTTTATAACACACACCGTGACATATAAAAAAAATAAAACAATAATTTAATGGCTAAGGCAAAAATAGAATATGATTTAAACGATCCCGAAGATAGACTTGCACATCTTAGAACGGTCAAATCTTTAGATATGTGTTTGGCTTTATGGGAAATTACTCACAATACTAAAAAAAGTTTAGAATGGGCAATGGAAGGTAAAGAAATTGACAAATACGATGCCTTGGAAATGGTGTTTGATAAGATATATGAAATACTAAATGACCATAATATTAACACAGATGAATTAATTGTATAAAGTATTTATGATAAAATAAGTGATTATGATAGAATTTTTTAAGAACAATCAGAAAAACATAACAATGGGTGGAGCAATTGTTTTATTACTCATTTGTTATTTCCAACAAAAAGAACTTTCTAAGTTAAGAAAAGAAGTTCAAACGGTAAAAGAAATTAAAACAGATAATAAGAGTTTAGACTCACTTTTAAAAAAAGTGGATGTAAAATGATTACCATTAGTGAAACTGCAAAAAAACATATTTTTGATATAATGAAAGAAGAAAACTTATCGACAGATAAGTTTAATCTCCGTGTTGGTGTTAAAGGTGGTGGTTGTAGTGGATTGTCCTATATGATGGACTTTGATGATGAGATAACAGAAATGGACGAGGTCTATGATATGGGAGATATTAAAGTGGTTATAGATAGAAAATCGGTACTATATCTTTTCGGTACTGAATTACAATATTCAAGTGGATTAAACGGAAAAGGATTCCAATGGGTGAATCCAAATGCATCCAGAACTTGTGGATGTGGTGAAAGTTTCGCACTCTAATTTTTTTATTTCAATTTTTTTATTTATCTTTTTATAAACATTAAAAAGATAAATTTATGCCAGAATTTACAACAGAAGTGGACATCGATCCAAGTGAATTTGTTGACTCTTGTAGTCAAAGAGAAATAAAAAGATTGGTTGAAATTTTAGAAGAAGATGGACATATCCAACCTTCAGAGGAAACCACAAGTAAAAACAAAGGAGTTCGTAGACCAAATATCAATGACCAGATATTTTGGGGAAGTTTAGACAAACTATCTAAGTGTAGAGATTTATTAACTCTTGAAGAGGAGGAATATATTAATAAATTGGCTAAGAAATTTGAGCACTTAAGATAATGAACGTACTAGAATTATTTGCAGGAAGTAGGTCGATTGGTAAACAAGCGGAAAAATTAGGGATGAATGTTTTTTCCTCCGATTTGATTGAATTTGAAGGGATTGATTATGCCGTTAGTATTCTCGATTTCGATGTAACCAAAGTCCCATTCCAACCCGATATCATTTGGGCATCACCACCTTGTACAAGTTTTAGTGTTGCATCTATTGGTCATCATTGGACTGGAGGTAAAGGTGCTTATATTCCTAAGACAGATGGTGCAAGATTAGGTTTAGAATTGGTTAAGAAAACATTAGAAATTATTAATCACTTCCAACCAACTTATTGGTTCATGGAAAATCCAAGAGGGGTTCTTCGTAAATTACCTATTGTTCAAGGATTAAAAAGAAATACTGTAACATATTGTCAATATGGTGATGAAAGAATGAAACCAACGGACATATGGACTAACAGTAATGTTTGGACACCGAGACCAATGTGTAAGAATGGAGACCCATGTCATGTTGCAGCACCAAGAGGAAGTAGAACAGGAACACAGGGAAGATCAAATGCATACGAAAGAAGTAAAATACCTGATGAACTTTGTCAGGAAATATTAAAAAGTTGTATACTATGATTACCAATATTATTGGTTGGTTTGCAACGATTACTATTTTATTTTCTTTTACAATAAAAGAAATGTATCTACTAAGAGTGGTTAACACTTTTGGTACAAGTTTATGGTTAATATATGGAATTCTAAAAAATGATATACCTTTAATTGGTGTAAATTTTTCTGTTATTATGATACATTTATATTGGTTTATAAAAAACAAAAAAAATGAAAATAAAGAATGATTATGTTGTTGGGGAACTTAAACAAATAAGACCGCAGATATTTGCGGTATCAATAAAAGACAACTACCAAAGAACAATGTTGTTTTGTAGGTATCAAGAATTTTATGAGTCACCATTTAAAGATATTAGAGGTAAATTCTTTACTTGGGAAAAATACATGAGGATTTATAAAAATCATTGGAAGAAAAAAACATTTACTTATCCTGAAGATTGGAGTGGTTTTAATATACCATCAAACATTGTATATAAAGGTTTAGATGTTTTTAGTAAAGATAAGGGACCATACGATGAGATAATGAATGATATATATTACAGTTGTGAAAATTATCCACTTCAATTTGATAAACCTAGAACCAAATGGTATTTGATTGGTGCAGATAGTTTTAAATCAAGTACCATGGACCACGAAATTGCACATGGTTTATATTACACCAATAAAGAATATCAAACTAATTGTAAAATTATCACATCACAGATAAAACCAAAACATTACGAAAAATTAAGAAGTAAAATTGTTAAGATGGGTTATGTTGATGATAAGAAAATTATTGATGATGAAATCCAAGCATTTATGTCCACTGGTTTATATAATGGTTTAGATACTAAGGAACTTAAGAAATATGAAAAAGA